>Ga0182019_10001547_pt1 | contig 11755 bp, 14 predicted proteins | sample 812E2MmetaG_FD_120483 | JGI IMG/M metagenome (GOLD analysis project Ga0182019, IMG submission 120483) | Permafrost microbial communities from Stordalen Mire, Sweden - 812E2M metaG | ecosystem: Environmental > Terrestrial > Soil > Wetlands > Permafrost | place: Sweden: Stordalen | collected...
AAAGGGGAATTTCAAGAATAGGATCGTCTGGCGGTACAATATCGGCTTTGGGTGATGTCCCAAAGGCTTTTATTCTAGTATTGACTATTTCTGACATACTGAAGCACTCCCTTCTCGGGAATCCCTGTCAAGGCATTACGAGTGCCTTGGCCGGAACCAATTTTTCTATTTCAATTGGATTTGCATGATGTAGCCAATAATATTAAACATTATGCTAACACAGATCCTGGGATACCATGTTCGGAACTTTCGATGTAATCCCTAAACGCAAGCGCATTACCTTCTTCAAGTTTGGAAAGCTTTGGGTCTTCAAGCAATTTTTCGATAACCGTGCGTTATTCGATGCGTTGCTGAACTATTACAACAAAGATCTGTTCCGCTTCGAGTTCAAATACACTGGTGCGAGGAACAATGCACTCAAGCTCCTGGAACGCAACGGTTTCGACTATGACCTGGTGGAAGACCTGAAAGGCTACGTGGTTGAGCTCTCTAAAACCTCAAAATATGCCCCGATCCTAAAAAATTCCGTGGCCTTTAAGGAGACTGCCAACGGGAGAATATTCCTGATGAAGGACCTGGCGGCTGTTGAGGAGGCGGTGAGCCTGGGTGCAAAAATAGTAGACGGCGAGGTTACCTTCTGATCACTTAGCGGTTATATCCTTCAGCCTCTGGATGGACTTCATGTTCTGGGTGGCCTCACTGTTTTTCACATCTTCATAGTGCTTTATGATCTCTCCAATGGGTACGCCAAGCTTGTAGACTTTCATTGGTCGACCTTTCCCACCAACTTTAACATCGCGTTCCTCGACCCAGTTGTTTTCGCGTAGTGTACGCATCCCAATGCTAACTTCGGGCTGCCTCAGATTTGTTCCCATTTCGATCTCCCGGGAGGTTACCTCATCCGTGTTTGTGAGATAAGTTATCATTGTGGCTACATTTCTTGGCACATTTATACTTCGCAGTGCTTCAACGAACTTCAGATCTTTTTCGTCCAACTCTTTAACGACAGATTGCTTTATTATAATCCCTCGTTCTTTATAGATAAGCTGGTCATATATAAATATTTTCTTTAAATATAGAATATAACGCTCAGGTCATCTGATTCTCGAAATGATTCTATGACATTACGACTTATTCAGGAAAAAAATGTCCCAGAAAAATCTATGGAGCCTCATATCCTGTGGTGTAGTAGCTATTACCGGTACCAAACCGCTAGCATACATTTTTAGAACAAATCATAAGAGTCTTGGTCTCCGGCTCCATCAAGTGCCTATCAAGCAAAATGGTAGTACCACATCATTGCCTCACATCCTGGATAATGTGGTACTACTCTTGCAGTGGCCTCTGAGTTCTGGGTAGGATTGCAACAGCCCCTTGCAAGGCATCTTCTCCGGCAGGTATCCTTGCAGCAGGGTCCTTTACCATGTTATCTCACGACCTTTAGATCATCGGTGGCCGGGCCTATTTATTCATCAAGCCCGGAGATCATTGGTTATAGGTCATTACAGAAATTAATTTACTTTATTTTATGAAAATAGCGAATCCGCCTTCTAAATATCTTCTTGGCGGCAAAACTCATCAAAATCCATGTACTTATCCTTCTCTTTGAGGAACCGCCTGTACTCAGCATCGGCGTAATCTTCTTCTTTAGTAAGGACTTCTCTGGCAACTTCGGCAGCCATATTTAAACCTCTATATCCCATTTTATTCCTCTTTCTTTATAACTCTACCTATAGTCCGAATCCCCGGATCTCGAAAACATCTTTGAGATGAAAACCGTATCTTCTTCAATGAAATACTCTGCTCGATGCCTTCCAATTCTCATCCGATAAAGCGGAGGTTTTTTTCCTTTCTCTCTTATAATATCGCATTGCGGTCTGGGTGTGTATGGGTCATGCCTGAGTTCATTGATGTGATCCTTGATCATTCTGGCATCGTTTTTATCCAGACTCTTCATGTACTTCTGTGCCCGCTGTGAGATCGCTACTTTGAACGCCACAAAACCGCCCCTATGCCCCCTTATCCTTTTCCATTTCCTCAGTCACAAGCCTGAATATGTCTGGGTATTTTTTTGATAATCCTTCTTCGATTAAGGTTTCTGCTTCTTCGCTTTTAGAGTAGTCTGGCACGGTTTTTTTCAGATAGTACATTATAGCAGATACTCGTGGTGACCAGAAAGACACTCTTGGACGTTCTTTATAGGCTATCCTCACAGATTCATGAACAAGTGAAGTATTTATAACTTGTGAACTTGTGTCATTGGTATGATCTAAGTTGTTCTCTTGTGAAACAACTTGTGAACTTATAACTTGTTCAGTTTGATCCCTTTTCTTATCAAGTTTCTTCTCAATAAGGTCCATCATAGATGCTTTTCCGCCAGTTTCTTCTTTCTTCGGGGTCATCCAATCACCTCTTCTGCTAATTTTTCGTATGCTTTAGCACCAGTAGATTCAGGATCGGTCAGATAGATTGGCTGTCCATAACTAGGTGCATCAGCCAACCTAATGTTTCGAGGGATAACAGTTCTGAATACCTCTTCACCAAAACGTCTCCTTATCCTCTCTGCTATGTCTTTACTCGGATTTGTTCGAGCGTCGTACATCGTCAGAAGAAACCTCTTCTTCATCTTGTGACCAAGTTCGTTGGTTACAATGTCGATCATGTCCATGAGCATCGCCAAGCCCTCTAATGCGAAGAATTCTACCTGGACGGGTATCATAATAGTGTCACAAGCAACGAGTCCGTTCAATGTCAGGTAACCGAGGCTGGGCGGGGTGTCAATAATAATGTAGTCATATCCATCCGAAAGTTTTCTTCTTAGGATGGTTTCTCTGTCGATTATATTTGCCATATCTCGCTCGGCTTTCGAGAGTTGATTGTTCGTTGGAGCGATATCTAGACCTGGGATCATGGTGGGCATAATGAGATCTTGAATTGCAAGATCACCCATTAGCACGTCATACATCGTTTTTTCTAAATGCCACTTATCGATCCCGAAGTGTGTCGTGGAAGACCCTTGAGGATCTATATCAACCAGCAAGACTTTTTTTCCATTCACGGCAAGATAGGTTGATAAGTTGACTGCAGTGGTGGTTTTTGAACATCCACCTTTTTGATTTGCTACTGCGATAACCTCCATAGCAACATGGTGGACTGCTGAGTTTATAATACTTACCAAGGTATGCGCTTATAACTTGTGAACGAACTTATAAGTTATTAACTTATAAGTTGGTTCGTTAATAACTACATTTTTTGGAAAGGTATCAAAAACTATATATCTCGGCAATTGTCTATATAGTATTCGGTGAAAGTCGATACATCACCCTAACACCCAATTTACCGTCGGCTTTCCCCTCCTTATATTCTTGATCTCAGCACTTCTTTATACCACAATTTCCATCATCCAGTCATTGTCAGCCATATCATTCCAAAAGATAACCCATAAAAGGTTGCATGGAGTTAGGCCCGTTGGCTGGCCGGGCCGATGATCTCCGACTTTCGGGCTTCAAGTCACTTGTTCTATGGCATTATGGAAAAAGTTTAGAAAATGCCACAGAACTTTCCCCAGGATGCAGGCAGAACTTGTAAGTTATACATATCACCTTATACAATCCTCCAAATCGGCCTAAATCCCCTTCTGGCAAAGTGCTCATTCTATATCATGTAAGAATGGTAATCAAGTTTTCTTGAGTGGTTGCTGATATCGATCAATTGATTTTACTGCTATCGATTCCGGGAATGTGGAACTTGGCGCGCAACATAATGGAGTTCAACTTCAAGTTTGCCTTTATAATAATTTGTCTAGGACCACAAAATAGCCAGAAAAAAGAGAACAACTTGCAGGTTGTATATACCATGCAATATCAGAGTATCCATCGTCTTCTTGGGCGTCTGATCAAATCCTTGATAGAATCTGATTCTTCGTTGAATTGTAGTCCTCCTGCGTAATGAGTCCAGCGTCCAGCATCTTCTTAAGTTGCTCCAGTTTCTGTAGGTTGTCGGTCGGTTCTATCGATGATTGATTTGATGGCGTGCTACCGGAACCGTAGACATTTGAAGACGCATTGGTTGAAATGGAAGATAGTGATACGATTTGGCTTACATTCTTTGCGTCGACGATTACCGCCTGGCTTCCGTTTAATGTGAACGGAGCTAGGCTATTGTTCTTCGGCAGGATCTTGACAGGTTTCTGATAGGCAACTATGTAGCTGAAGCTATTCTTGGGATCGTACACCACTCCGAAAGTGTTATTGCCTACTGATGAGACGGTTGCCGTTGCAGTGTCGACGTCTAAAGAGACCCCATTGTTAACAACTTCTGAGAGTAACGGCCCCGATTCTAGGTGCAGTCCTATCTGAGCTGGCGAGTCGGATGGCTTCCTCAAAGACCCCAACAGGAGAGGAGTCTTCGATGCTGATTGCACTGTTAGCGGCTGGTCATATCCACCGGAATACAGTTTATGGCAGACATAGACGCATTTCATTAAATCGAGTACTGATTGCTTGAACGCATCGGTAATTTCCGTTTCCGGTTCCCCTTTCGAATTATATTGCCCTGTTTCTTCAGATATAGTACCATGCAATCTGAGATACGCTAAAGCAAAGATGGCCTGATATAGACTTCGATCCTCCCCCATGTTTCCACTTAGAAGTTCAACGAAGTCTGTACATCTAGCACCGAGTGTAATCTTGTCCTTTGGGGATATTGGGGATAGCGTAATCTTACTGCCGGGTCCGATTTGCTCGCCTGCCGGAGTCACAAGCCCCTGTTCAGAAGGCGTGGCTGCCTCAGTCTCAGGAACAAGGTTATTTTGAGGGTTGGGAATTCCTAGATTTGCGGGGGTATTCTGGACATATGGGGAGCTATATCCTGTATATGGGGAATAGGGACTTGAAGATGCCTTACAGCCGCCATTGGTGTATCCACTGGTTTTCATCCAATTCATGGCAGTAGTGTAGTCAACTTTTGAAGGGAATTGCCCGAACATATAATTCCCAGTTGGCTCTTTTGATACGGTACAGCAATCCGTGTCTCCCGTACAATAGACATTATATTCGGCTATTGAAGGAGCTGACGCCAGACACCCGCCATATCCACCATATCCATTTGATTTCATCCAATTCATGGCAGTAGTATAGTCTACATTGGCTAACTGTTGGAACATATAGTTCCCTGAAGGTTCTTTTGCAACTGTGCAGCAACTATTATCCCCCGTACAGTAAACGCCCCAAACTGCAGGTTCAGTAGTTGATCCGGCATATGAAGATCCCTGATTCATGGTGGGGCCAAAATAGTCGGATGGAGATTCCGTGAAAGATATGCTCATGCCTTCGTTTGGATTTCCTTGTTCGGATGGGCCACCTTCACTAGATGGGCATTGTTCCCCGCCTCCGCAATTGCAGCCAGGAATACCGCAGTTGCAGCCTAGTTGACAACTACACTGAACTGGTGACAGCAATACTGCTGCCAGACATATGGCTATTGCCGCTACTTGAAGAAAGTGCAATCTTCTCCCTCTTTATTTATAACGAAGTAGTTTCAAGAATAAAGACTATTTGGAGTGGATATGAGATGAACAAATTTTGGAATAATCGCAATAATTCTGCTGCTTTCAGGTATTGGATTAGCATCTACTGTCAAGTTGGAATTCTTGGAGACCTGCGTGCGGGGTTCTCATCCCCCGCACGTGAATATCAATAGCAGTAAATTTTCGTTCTCATTGTTACTGGTAGAGAACATCATGGGGCGGAGATCCGCGTCGTCATCGTCTGGGGCTCGCATGTAGGATGAGTCTGTAGCCCCTTCTGCGACGTTAGCGCCCTCTTTCTCTTTTTCCTTACCAGGACCCTCCCCATCCACGTCCAGGGCCGGGGCCACAGGGGGGTTACAGGCTCTAGGGCCTTCAGCTCGTCTAGGGCTGGCTGGCATCGTTCGAGCAGACTGTCCAGGCTTGCGATATCCTTCTTCCAGCCACTCGATTATCTCTGCCGCTACGGCGCTCTCTGCCTGCATCTTGGGGTGACTGGCTAGGTCGACAGGATCGAGATTGCGTTCCCTTTCGATCAGCGCAGAAGCAACCTGCTTTTTCCTTCGCTTGGCTCGCATAATATTGTTGGCTCGTTCTTGTCGCATTCGAAGAAGGCCATAATGAGTCTGGTTGTCATCGTTTAGCTAGGGGGATCAAAGAACTTGAAAGATCAATGCCTAAAAAAGACTCCTAAATCATTCTGTTATTTCATAAGCCCTGCTGTAGTAATCCTCAGATAGAGCAGAAATCATGTCGGCGATGGGGACACTAATACCGAATTCCTTTTCTAGATCACCTATTCCTTCATCCAAATCTGTTACCCACACCTTTAAAGAGAGTTCAACCTCATGATCGTACTGTGACTTAATTTCGTTGTAAATAACGTTAAAATCGAGGCCAGTTACGACCAATTTCGTGCAATCTTCAAGATCTCCAGGTCGATGAGCAAGTATCTTCATCGCGAAGATATCTTCGAGAGAGGCATACTTAAGTTCTAACTGCCCAAACTGTAAAATCTTTTTCCCTCTATTCAACATTTCTGGCGTTAATCCAAACCCGTTAGAAATCTTGCCTGCAAAAACATCGATTGTATGTACCCCTTTGACTAAAATTCGCTCCAGGACTAATCTTTTGTGTCTTTCTTCTGGAAACTTGAGTTCGAACCCAATTCTCTCCGCGCCATCTGATAGAATAGTCCTATCCTCTTGTGAGATACATACAATATCAATGTCCTTGGTTGCGTTCTTCAAATCAAATTCTAGTAAGGCCGCTCCGCCAATAACTAGAGCTTGGACTGGAGCCTCTAATTGATTTCCCAATTCGCCGAAAATCTCGATGATCTCTTTCCGATTAGAGAGCATAAACAGTCATCCTATCCATCACTTCTTCATAAGAAGGATATCCCTTGATATGCTTATGCTTAAGAATTGCGCGTATATCTCTCATCATCGGATGTTTTATACTTTTTAGTTCATGCCTATTTTTTAAATAAAATAATATACAAAGCACCCTATCTTGAATTTCGTTAGCTGAATCTAAAGAATGGACAAAAACATCTCTTATCGATAATTCCCTTTTCGGCAAAGTATAATAGTTGCTTATCGTCATAAGGAAAAGCTGAATCCCATATTTTCCGTAGGCACTAAACGAAGTAGGGGTTGCATCTAACTGCCTGATGCTCTTAAATAGCAAATTATTTCCATAGTCTTTGATCAATAGTCCGCCTATGGGGACTTTCGTTAGACTTTCGATCTCTGAAAGAGGGACTAAAAACTCTTTTAATTCCCCCCAAAGAGTGTAATTAAAAGAGTATTGAAACGCATTTCCTTTATTCTTAATTTTTCTAACTATGCCTAGCTTAGCAAAATACCTCAAAAAATAATACACGGATCTCTTTGGAATACCGGACCCCCTACTGAGTTCCTCCACGCTTTTTGGAACTTGATTAACACTGGATAGAAGTGATATCCTTTTACCTGCAAGCACTCTCTCAAAAGGAGCTGTGTGATGGGTATAATACAATTTCTTAAAACTTTGCGCTTGTTGCGAAATAGATAGAACAATCCTATTATGTTCTTTATCGATTAGTCCTTTATTCTCTAGGCGATCTAAAATTTTATATATTGAAGTTGATTTTATGTTGAGTGCTGCAGCTAGATCAGTGGGCTCCAACGCCACCTCCGAGCGCACTACCTCGATAAGGAGACATACCTCTTTTTCGCTGAGACGCATAATTGCAATGAAAGAACAAAACTATATATAATTTTGTCCCTACATTGCAAAGTTACCATAGAGCTATTTATGAACAATCTCTCTTTATTGAATCTAAATTGTTATGTTCTTGTTTTAATCTACAATAGTTGACACATCAAATAACCATTTCATGAAATTTTAAATAATTTGCAGATTATTTTGGTAAATGCCAAGGATACATAGACCACCTTGGGATACCCTTGGGTTCACCTTGGGATCACCATGACACTACTATAGTTCAAGTGCGGGGCTTCATCTCACGCACATGAACATCGAAGCAGTAATTGAGGATCTCAAAGTTGTACGTACTCATTAGATTATTACATATACTTGATTATAAAACCTCTAAATTCGTTTTAAGAGGCTAGGATATTTTCCCATGAAAGAGATGTCAACAGATATCACTTTCATTTTTCGGGCATAAGTCTCCGTCCTGATCTTTAGGCTCATGTGGGTTTTATAAATACAATTTTGACCCCTATAAAGCATGGGTTGCGCTCCAGATATAGGACCATCGGAAACGATAGCAGTCGGAAAAGCTGACCACTATCAGAGAGACGATCAAGTCAACTTGCGCAGAATTCCATAGTCTTTGGAATAGGGAGTTTGCCAGAAGCAAAAATAGGGCTTGTTAAGGGGATGCCGAAAATAGAGTGGGGTTCATGCGAGTTACACATACCACACCAAGGAGATGATGAGTGGGGCCGTGCCATAGAAAGCTGTATGTGAGCATGGCCTGATTACGCTAGGGGTAGGGTTTTAATTATGGAGGACTGAATTCAGGTTGCTCCGTACAGTTTTAGTTGTAGGATGGTCCTCGCCCCGGCGTTTTTGGCATATATCAAGGGCCCTCTCGTAACATTTCCTGGCTTCCTTCAGTTCACCCAGGTCTCGCAGTACCGATCCGAGGTTGTAGACATCCGTGGCCACGTTAGGATTGTTCGGTCCATAGACCTTCTCATCGATTTTTAGAGCCCTCTCGAGATATTTCCTGGCTTCCTTCAGTTCACCCAGGTCTCGCAGTACCATTCCGATGTTGTTGACTCTTATAGCCACGTTAGGATGGTCCGGTCCATAGGCTGTTTCGTCGATCTTGAGGGCCCTCTCGTAACATTTCCTGGCTTCCTTCAGTTCACCCAGGTCTCGCAGTACCATTCCGATGTTGTTGACGTCCGTGGCCACGTTATGATGGTCCAGTCCGTAGACCTTCTCATCGATCTTTAGAGCCCTCTCGAGGTATATCCTGGCTTCCTTCAGTTCACCCAGGTCTCGCAGTACCGATCCGATGTTGTTGACGTCCCTAGCCACGTTAGGATGGTCCGGTCCATAGGCTGTTTCGTCGATCTTTAGGGCCCTCTCGAGGTATATCCTGGCTTCCTGCAGTTCTCCTAAATCTTGCAGTACCGATCCGATGTTGTTGACGTCCCTAGCCACGTTAGGATGGTCCGGTCCATAGGCTGTTTCGTCGATCTTTAGAGCCCTCTCGTAACATTTCCTGGCTTCCTTCAGTTCACCCAGGGCTTGCAGCACCAATCCGAGGTTGTTGACATACGTGGCCACGTTGGGATGGTCCGGTCCATGGGCTGTTTCGTCGATCTTTAGAGCCCTCTCGTAACATTTCCTGGCTCCCTTCAGTTCGCCCAGGTCTCGCAGCACCATTCCGATGTTGTTGACTCTTATAGCCACGTTAGGATGGTCCGGTCCATAGGCGGTTTCGTCGATCTTTAGAGCCCTCTCGAGGTATATCCTGGCTTCCTGCAGTTCGCCCAGTTCTTGCAGTACCATTCCGATGTTGTTGACTCTTATAGCCACGTTAGGATGGTCCGGTCCATAGGCTGTTTCGTCGATCTTGAGAGCCCTTTTGAGGATTCCTTTAGCCCGTTCATAATCCGCTAGATTATGCAAATACATTCCCAGGTTGTTCCACAAAGACCCTGTTATCTGCAGTTTCGACCTTTCAGCTGCTAGGGCTATGGTGTCCAGATGCTCTCGCAGAGGCTTCATATTTTCAGGTAGGCCACTTTTCAAAGCCTCCGTTGTGAGCGTGACCATCGCTCCCGCTAAGGAAGATAAAACGCTTTCCTCGGTGTCGTGATCTTGAAGGCGTGCAAACTCTGCTAACAGACTGTGCATCCTCCGGCCGTCCTCCGCTCGATCCATCAGACCCAGGCTGTCTAGCTTACGTAACGCTCTATCCAGTTCATAATCCGGCACATTTGCCCCTACAGCGTTGGCGAGCAGCGATAGAGGTATCGGTGTATTGGGAGCACAGTACCCTCCCAATCTGAACAGCTGTTTTGCCAGCTCATCGCTCCCGGTAAGCTGCTGCCAGCTCAACGAGAATGTCTCAATCAGGCTGGTAATGTGTTTTGTTGGACTATGGTCGGCCCAATCCCTAAGAGAAGTGTGCTCCAGGGCCGACCCTGCTTTCTGGAGCTCTACCAGATAACCCTCGATAGACAGATTCGACCTGTCCGCCAAATAGCGTCCAGCCAGGTCCAGAGCTAGCGGCAGGTCTCCTAAATAGCCTGCCAGCGTGCCTAATGACTCGTTTGTCTCCGCTTTCAGCTTGGGAGCCAACTTACGCAAAAGTTCGATGCTCTGGCTCCTGGAGAGCACCTCGAGTCTCCTGACCTTCAGCCCCAGGTCCGGCGGCCAGTTCTCTCGTCGAGAGGTTACCAACAGCCTGTTCGGCTGGAGCTTCGGCAGCCATGTCTGTAGCACATCTAGGTCTTCGACATTATCAAGCACTATAAGCCTCCGACCACCGTCCTCCTGCCAGGCGTTCAATGTGGCCTGCACCTGCTCAGGGAGCTTGTCGGGCCAGCAGGGAAGGTTCATGACCTGGCCGTTCTCGACGACCTCAGCCTGCATATCCAGGTTGGCCTGAAGCCAATGTACGCCCTGGAAGAACCGGCCATAACGACAGCATAACTCAACTGCCAGCTGAGTCTTGCCGATGCCACCCATGCCGTTAACCACAACTTCCGCCTGATCCGAGCCCTCGCTACCTTCCTGGGCATACAGCAAAGCTCGAGCAAGCCCCAACAGATCCTCCTGCCGACCGGTGAAGACTGCATTGGGCGAAAAGGGTAACCTGGTTCCAGGTGGCAGCGATCCACGATCAGCCAGAACCTCCGGGGAAGGCAATGCTGGTGGTCGGTAGGGAGGCTTCAGAAGCTTTAGGATCTCAGGTGGGAGCACCAGACTACCAGCTACTATACCTCCGGAGACGCTTCCCCCGATGGCTATGCCTCCGTTCGATGCTATGGTGACCCTGCCCGAGCTCATGGCCTGCTGGAGTTCTTGGATATCCTTGGGGCGCACTGCGCCTGAGGCCAGGCACTTCAAGGTCTCGGCCAGGGGATCGGGATTCGAAGACATCTACTGCTCGGGCTTCTTGTCGTAGCGATGGTAGCCTGCATTGACCGTACCGCCCGAGACGTCGCCCCCGATGGCTATGCCGCCGTGGTCGGCGATAGTGACCCTCGACTCGCGTTTGGTTTTGGAGATGACTATGCTCCGAATTTCGTTGACGGTCTCATCAGGCATGCTTTCCAAGAGCCTCTTCAGGTCTCTGGGCAGTGCGTCTTTGGCTAGGGAATCACCATCAGCAACATCTTTTAAAGTCGATGACACTTCGGGTTTCTTATCAGCCCAGGGTTTGAGCTTGCCCCAGACCTCTTTTGCCCTATTCCAGGCGTCCTCGCCTATCTTCTCGCCCACAGCCTCCATGGCTTTCTGGCCAGCCGCAGCAGCGGGCCCTATCAGATAGGGTAACGCAGGAGTCAGCAATCCGGCCAGCTGTTGTGCAAATGCAGCTTCGACGATCATGTGATCTCAACAGCAAGCTTAATTTGTCATAAACTATTACTTTTTTTTGGTCTAAGAATGTTATAGACGAGAGCATCTGGACCCTCCAGACGCAATCCTTAGCCTCTATACCTCCAATATTAGCGCAGATGCAGATCTCAT
>Ga0182019_10001551_pt1 | contig 11742 bp, 9 predicted proteins | sample 812E2MmetaG_FD_120483 | JGI IMG/M metagenome (GOLD analysis project Ga0182019, IMG submission 120483) | Permafrost microbial communities from Stordalen Mire, Sweden - 812E2M metaG | ecosystem: Environmental > Terrestrial > Soil > Wetlands > Permafrost | place: Sweden: Stordalen | collected...
GGGTCACTGGGTCCGGAAGATTTCTCCTGAATGGCCAACGCCTGTTTATAAAGAGGTTCAGCTTTCGAATAGTCGGCTTGCCCTCGATAAAGCTCCGCCAAATTGTTCAGACTGGTCACAAGCGATGTTCTATCCTGCCCGGTGCTTTTTTCCGCAATCGCAATCGCTTGCCTGTAGAGAGGTTCGGCTTCCGAGTACTTCCCTTGGTTACGATAAACTTCCGCCAGAATGCTCAAGGTGGCGCCCAGATTCGGATGATTCGGACCGAGAGACTTTTCCATGATCACCAACGAACGTGTGAGGAGTGGACCAGCTTCCGCATACTCGCGTTGCAGGTAATAGAGGCGTGCGAGGTTGTTCAAGCTGATCGCCACGTCGGGATGGTCGGGGCCGAGTGCTTTCTCCTGAATGCCAAGCGCTCGCTTGTAAAGAGGCCCCGCTTCCTCGTAATCGCCATTATTCTCGTAGCACAATGCCAGATTGTTCAAATCCCGGCCCACGTCGGGATGGTCCGGGCCAAGCGCTTTCTCCACAATCGCCAGCGATCGTTTTTGAAGTGGTATTGCGTCCTTGTATTCACCTTTTTTCCGGTAAAGTTCGGCAATGTTGTTTAAAGTCGTGGCAATCTTAGGGCTCTCCGGTCCAAACCCCTTCTCTTCAATTGCCAGTGAGCGCTGGAAGAGGGGCTCGGCTTCCGCATACCTGCCTTCGGCAAGGTAAAGTGCTGCCAGATTGTTTAACCCTGTTGCGACACGCGTGTGGGTGGGGCCGAATGCCTTCTCCGCAATCTCCAGTGAGCGCCTAAAAAGAGGCTCGGCCTCTGCGTACTTGCCTTCATCATCGTAAAACGCAGCGAGATTATTCAAACCAGCGGCCAGGTCAGGGTGGTCCGGTCCGAGGGTCTTTTCCCGAATCGCCAAGGAGTGTTTGTACAGAGGCTCGGCCTCCGCGTACCTGCCCTCTGCGCGGTAAATTTGCGCCAGGTTGTCCAAATTTGTAGCTACCTCGGCATGGTTTGGGCCGCGAAGCTTTTGTTGAATCGCGAGGGAACGCTTCTGGAGGGGCTCTGCATCTACATACTTGCCCAGAGCTACGAAGATCAATGCTAAGTTGTTCAAGCTCAGGGCAACCTTGACGTCGCTTGGGCCAAATGTTGCCTCGGCCACATGCAAGTCCTCTTGGGCGACAGCCAACCCTTCGGAGTACTTGCCTTGTTGGTACAGCAATTGGAACTTGTCTTTCAGCTCTGTCCAGTGCGCTTCCTGCGCCGAAGCCGACATGATCAGCAGAGGGGCGAAAATAAGGACGACGAAAAACTTCGGGTTCCGCTGACTGCCAAGCATTAGTGGTCGTCCTACCTTTCCACCGCCATAGCCACCGCATTCCCTCCGCCCAGGCACAGCGCCGCAATTCCGCGGTGCACATCGCGGCGAATCATTTCGTAAATCAACGTAACGAGCACACGCGCTCCACTGGCGCCAATGGGATGGCCCAGAGCCACCGCGCCTCCATTCACGTTCACGCGGTTCATATCGAGACCCAGTTCGCGGCAGACCCCAAGCGCCTGAACCGAAAAGGCCTCGTTCAGTTCGTAGAGATCAACGTCATCTCTTTTCCACCCCGTCTTCTCCCAGATTTTCTGCACGGCGCCAACGGGAGCCATCATCACCCACTTCGGCTCGACTCCACTGGTCGCCTGCGCCACGATGCGGACCATCGCCGTTGCGCCCAACTCTTTAGCCCGCGCGCCACTCGTGACCACTAGCGCCGCCGCTCCGTCGTTGACTCCCGGAGCGTTGCCAGCCGTCACCGTGCCATCTTTCTTAAACGCCGGCTTGAGAGCGCGCAGGGCTTCGATGGTAGTGTCCTCGCGCGGGCCTTCGTCCTTGTCGAAGATCACCGGCGGTTGGCCTTTCTTCTTGGCTGGGATTTCGACGGGAACAATCTGCGCCTTGAAGCGGCATTCCTTCTGGGCGGCAATAGCCTTGCGGTGCGAGTTGACGGCAAACTCGTCCTGCTCTTCGCGAGTGATGCCGTATTTTTCAGCAACGTTCTCACCCGTCAGCCCCATGTGATAGTCGTTGAACACATCCCACAGTCCGTCGTGCACCATGGAGTCGACAAGTTGTCCGTTGCCCAGCCGATATCCCTTGCGCGCATTCGGCAGAAGATAGGGCGCGTTGGTCATCGATTCCATGCCCCCGGCAACGACGGTGGAGCTGTTGCCGGTTTCGATTGCCTGCGCCGCAAGCGCGACCGCCTTCAATCCTGAGCCGCATACTTTGTTGATTGTCATGGCACCTACCTCGGGCGCAAGTCCGCCGAATATCGCTGCCTGCCGCGCTGGATTCTGACCGAGTCCGGCGGAGACGACGTTGCCCATGATGCACTCGTCGACCTGTTGCGGCTGCAACTTCGCGCGCTTGACGGCTTCGCGAACGGCGATCGCTCCTATATGTGGAGCAACCAAATCGCTCAGACTGCCCTGAAACTTTCCGATCGGTGTGCGGCATCCCGCGATGATCACAACATCATTCGATCCGGCCATGGTAGCGCTCCTTGGACGCGCTCATTGGGCGCGCTCTACAGCAATGCGTCGTCGCAAAAGCGTCTCTCATTATAGATCGCGGAAAGCTGGCGAAGGTTCACGTCGCACAATCGCGCCGGCATCGCGTAGCAGTATCTGTTAACAACGCACACGCACCGGACACGCCGCGACGAGAAAACAGTTGAGACTAAGTTATGAGGTCATGCGAACTTCTTCGCGTGCGGGTCGCGCAGGTGACTTTGGTGCGGAGTTGCATGCGACCGTTTCGATCATTTTTCTCTTGACTTCGTTCTGCGTTGACTCTATACATTCAAACAGTTGCAACAATTCACCGTTGCGAAATTCCATGAAGAATGGAAAGGGAGAATAGATCCATGGCAACCAAAAAGAAAGCAAAGAAGAAAAGCAGCAAGAAGCACTAAGCAACTGCAACAGGCAACAACAAAGGGGACGCGATGAGCGTCCCCAAAGTTTTTTGTGGAGAGCCGGGCGAGACGCCCGTCGCCCCGCTAATTAACGCGAGCCGTCGATTTTTTCTGCGGAGTTCCAACTACCTTCTCCGTCGCAGGACAAAGATTGCGATAGGGACAAAACGCGCAATGATACCCGGCCTTGGCGGCAAACTTCCCCTCCGCGATTCCTTCTGACGCTTTTTGCACGCGCAACTTAGCCGCTTCCAACTCGCCGTCGGTGCGCGTGCTGCAAACGGATACGTTGTTCTCGAGGTTGTAGAAGATCAGCCGGTCGGCGCGCTTTCCCTGCGTCTCTCGTGCTGCAAGCGCATACAAGGAGAGTTGCAGACTCTCATCAGCATCCTCTTGCGACTTCGGCTTGCCCGTCTTGTAATCCACGATCGCGACCGTGTCCGGCCCGGTGCGATCGATGCGATCCACGCGTCCCGCCAGCTTTGCCGAGCCCACTTGCAGCTCAAATTTGTGTTCAGTCTCGATCACCTCCGGTGGCGGGACACTGCGCGCATACTCCAGGAACTGCCGCAACTGCTCCATCCCCTGCCGCAGATACAGCTCGTACTGATAGCGGTCGGCGATTCCGGCGGAAGCCAAAGCAAACCGGAACTGTTCCAGCAAATCGTCGTCGCTGATCTCGCGTGCGAAACGCTGCCCATCGTAGAAGGTGCGCAGCACACCATGCATGGCCGATCCATAGTGCAGTGACGCCGAGACGTCGCGCGGCAGGTTCCATTCCCTTTCAAGCTTGAAGCGGAGCGGGCACTCTTCGTAAATTTCAATCGCCGACGCGCTCAGGCCGGTGACGAAGCTCGTAGAAGGCGGCATGAGCAACCACGCCGCAACATTCGATTGTTGCAACGCTATTCTCTGTTCCTCTTCGGCAAACAACGTGTCCTGCACCGCCGCAGCCGGGTGGGTGGACCAGAACTTCCTGTAGGCCGGATGCACCATGAACTCGCGCAGGAACTTTGTCGGCTTTGGATCTTTCTTGCCCTTCCCCTGGTTCGCATAGATCGCCAGCGTGTCCCTGGCGCGCGTCATGGCCACGTAGAAAAGGCGGCGCTCTTCTTCTTCGTGCAGCGTCTTGTCGTCCTTTAGTGACGCGTCCGGCCGGCGCAGTTCCCGCGGAAACGCAATGAGCGGCTCCTTGCATGGAATCGGGAATGAAGTGGATGAACCGCGGATGATAGCGACGTGGCGGTACTCAAGCCCCTTGGCGGCGTGTGCAGTCAAAAGCTGCACGGCATCGTCCGTGCTGCGCGGAAGCGCAATCGTACCGTGTGCCTGTCCAAAATAATCCAGATACTCGAGGAATTCAGAAGGGCTTCCAGTTTCGGAAATGGCTTTCGTATGCCATACCTCCACAAACTTCGTAAACGTAACCACCAATTCCGACCGCTGCAAGCCGAAGTGCCGGACCACAGCGTTGACCGCATCATCCGCGCGAACTCCGTCTTCCTCTATCTCGCGGTGCATCTTCTCCACGCTTTCCAGCACCACTGGACCGCCTGCGAGCTTTCCCAGCACTGTACGCAGCTCGAGTTCCTGACGCCGCACCGCTCTCATCGCCGCCCGCAAATCCAAAGGGTTGATGCTGAATTGCGGCATCGCCGCCACGCGAAACAGGCTGGCGGCATCGTTAGGGGACACGGCAGCGGTCAGGCAGGCCACGACGTCGCGGACTTCGGGTGTGTCCAGAACATCCAAACCCTCGATGGAAAACGGAATGCCCCGCTCGGCAAATTCATGGACCAGTTCATCGCGATGGTTGTGCTGACGGTAGAGCACCGCAAATTCGCGCCACTGGCAGCGCTGCGCTTTACGCTTCTTCTGGATACTCCGGGCAAGGTCGGAAGCTTCGACCTCCTTGGCCCCCCAGGTAACGATTTCGACGGGCGCCGCCACGCTGGTGTCCCCTTTTTGCTTTGCCTCTTCGTCGCGCAGCGATTCCAGAGCTGTCCGCTGATAAGAAATAGAAGTTTCTTCTTGCGAGAACACCGGTGGGTTGTCATTCACAATGCCAAAAGCGCAACGCAGAATCGGCGACAGCGAGCGGCGGTTCTTCTCCAGCGCAACGACTCGCGCCGCAGGGAACTTCTTTTTGAACAGCGTAAACGCCTCGCTCGATGCGCCGCGGAACTGGTAAATCGCCTGATCAGGATCGCCCACGACAAAAACATTCGCCGCCGAGCCAGCCAGCAACGAGAGGATTTCCACCTGGGCAAAATTAGCGTCCTGGAATTCATCCACCAGCAGAAAGCGAGTGCGGAGCCGCTCGTCGTCGAGCAAGGTGGGATCGTCCTTCAACAACTGATAAGCCTTCGTGATCATGTGGCCGAAGGTGCCCAGCCTTTTCTGCAGAAGCATGTCTTCCACGGTAGCGAAAACGCGAGTGATCTCCTGGCAGCGCTCCAGGATCTCCCCATCTCCCAATTCCGCTTGCTTCTTCGAGCCCGCAACCCGGGGGAACGGGACCTCGCTGCGTTCCAGTCGCTCCACGTAACGACCGTATTCCGCGGGCCCGACCAGTTCATCCTGGCATCGACGCATGAAATCAAGCAGGCTGTCCAGAAACTGGCCAACGTTGGCAGCGCGCACAAAGTGCTTGAGACGCAGATCACGAATACGGCGCCGCAAAAACACCCAGAGATCTTTGTCGTCGAGCACCCCAAAATCAGCGCCACGACGCTGGAGCAGTCCGTTGCACCAGGCATGGAACGTGCAGGCCTGCAGCCCGTCGATGTCAGTACCCTTCAATTCCCCTCGGACACGAGCCATCATTTCCGCAGAGGAATTTTCGGTATAAGTGAGCGCAACAATCTCGTCGGGGCGGGCGTGACCTTCGCGGATTAGATTGGCCACGCGCCGCGTAAGGACGGTGGTCTTCCCGGTACCGGCCCCAGCAATCACCAGCATCGGACCATGAACATGTGCAATGGCTAGCTGCTGGCGTTCATCGGGGACGATCTTGGTCGCAGGTGAGGCAGTCACAGTCACTAGCCGGAGAATATCAGAGGCAGTTGTGGAATACTGTGACGCGTCAACGTAGTGCTTCAAGGGCAAGGGCGATAGCAACGATCGCCGCCGTTTCGGCTCGCAGAATTGTATTGCCGAGGGAGGCCGCGACCCATCCCGTTTCGTAAAACCACGCCAGTTCAGCGTCGGCCCATCCCCCCTCGGGGCCCACGGCGAGCGTCAGTTCGCCTTGGGTCCACCGGGATTGTAAAATTTCCCCCAGCCGGGTGTCCTCCTCCGACTCGGCGAGAGATTCTGCGAGAACGATACGGGTCAGTGCGCCTGCCGGCAAGACATCGCTGCCAGCGAGATCTTTCAATTTGACCGGGGCGCTGATCTCAGGCGGCGCCGACCGTCGCGACTGTTCAGCCGCCTGACGAACAATTCGCTGCCAGCGTTCGTGACGCTTTACGGCCGCAATAGCCAGATGAGCATCGCTGCGACGGGCGATTACCGGGATGATCCGCGTCACCCCGATCTCCGTGCACTTCTCGATCGCCCACTCCATCCGGTCGAACTTGAAGATGGAGAGGGCCAGTGTGATCTGTGGGGTCGACGTCAGCCGCATGGACTTCAGCGTCCGCCCTGGGCCAAGCGCGAACTCAATGCGATCATCGGAGATGAAAGTGATGGTTCCGCGACGAACTTCGTCCCCGGTAGCGATGTCGAACTCTTGGCCAATTTGAGCGCGCAGAACGCGCGAGAGATGCGCAGCGTGTTCGCCCACCAAAGCGGCGGTTTTACCGCTTACCTCGTCGGCGATCCAGCGGCGGCGCGTCATGAATCAATTCTCCGTAAAGGCTTATACAGAAAGTTATGTTTGGTTATTTCGGCCAACACCGAACACGTCCGCACCTTGGGGAATGCGGTAGAGCGCGGAATACTCGTACAGTTTCTTTAGATCAGTTTGAAGCGAAGGGCGATTTCGGCTTCTAATATTCGCCTCGCATGCCGAGGGGTCATTCTCAAAGAAACGCCACTCAAGCTTCACAACCGGAACTTCCCTCAAAAGGACACTTTCCGCTTCTTCACGAGACTTCGTCTTGCAGAAGTCGATATCGGCCACGGCGCACCTGAGACCGTCGCGGAGGGCACTGAATAGGGTGCGGAATTTCCGTGACTTGCGAAATGCCGAAGAGTCGTCAAAGGCTTCGCCCTTGAAATCGTCGAAGACCAACCAACCATCCCGACACATCTGACACAGGTGCGTTGTCTTACCGCAGCCCGGAAGCCCTGCCAGCAGGATGACACCCTCGCTCATACAATGTCTTTATGCTCGTTGAAACGGCGCTCGAAGTTCTGCCAAGGAACTTGAGTCTGGGAACTGGCAACTGTCCTACGCAAACATGTCCTTCACGCGTCCCAACAGCGAGCGGTGCTGCGGTTTGTTTTCTACCGGACCCAATTCTCCCAGCTCAGCCAACAGTTCGCGCTGGCGCTTATTCAGTTTCCCAGGCGTTTGTATTCGCACCTCGACGTAAAGGTCGCCTTTGCCATGTCCATTGAGTACCGGCACGCCTTTGTTCCGTATGCGAAACGAAGTTCCCGACTGCGTGCCTTCGGAGACTTTCAGCTTGTGTTCTCCCTCCAGCGTAGGAACCATGATCTCGGTGCCAAGGGCAGCTTGCGAAAACGAGATCGGCACCACGCAGTGCAGGTCGTTGCCCTCGCGCTCAAAGAAGGCGTGCTCCTTGACGTGCAGCACAACGTACAAATCGCCGGCGGGTCCGCCAAACGCACCCGCTTCGCCCAGGCCGGTGAAACGAATTCGCGTGCCGTCTTCCACTCCCGCCGGCACCTTCGCCCCGACCACGCGCTCGCGCAGCAAGCGGCCTTCGCCTTTGCACTTCGGGCAGGGATCAGTGATTACGCTGCCCGCACCCTGGCAGGTTGGACAGGTTCGAGCGATGCTGAAGAAGCCTTGCTGATACCGGACCTGACCCCGCCCGTTGCACGTCCGGCAGCTAACCGGAGCTTTACCGGGCGCGGCGCCCGCCCCGCGGCAAGCATCGCAGGTCTCATGCCGGCGAACATTCACTTCCTTGTCGGTGCCAAAGACCGCTTCATCAAATTCAAGATGCAAGTCTTCCCGAAGGTCAGCTCCGCGTTGCGCTCGGCTGCGACGGCGGCTGCCCTGGCCAAACGCATCGCCGAAACCGAAGATGTCGCCAAAGATGTCGCCGAAATCCTGGAAGATCGCGGGATCGAATCCGGCCGGACCTGCGCTGTTGCCGCCCACGCCCGCATGACCGAACCGGTCATACAAAGATCGCTTCTCGTTGTCGGCAAGAATTGCGTAAGCTTCCGTAATCTCCTTGAACTTATCTTCCGCCCCAGGATTGTTCGGATTGCGGTCGGGATGGTACGTCATCGCGAGCTTGCGATAAGCGCTCTTGATTTCAACGTCGGTGGCCGCACGGGTGACACCGAGGATCTCGTAATAATCGCGTTTTGTATTGGCGGCCAGAAATTCCCCCACTCCTTAATCAGCAGTTAAGTAAAATCCGTCGACCTCATCAGCAAAGTAAATCCAAGCCCTGTCGCAACCCGCTTGGGGAAGGGCAAGGCTTCAGCCGTGCCACCCAGCGCCTATAAAGATGAAGGCTTTAGCCCCCGAGGGCCCCATCACCCGCGGCTATTACGGGCGACCCGCACCATCGCGGGACGCAGCAACCGCTCCTTGTATTTGTACCCACGTTGCAGCTCGTCGAGGACGTGATGATCCGGCACCTCAGCCGTATCCACCATCTCAATCGCTTCGTGGACCCGGGGATCGAACGGCTGCCCCATCGCCACAATCGGCTGCACTCCGATTTTCTGCAGCGCATCCTGAAACTGCCGGTAGATGAGCTCAATGCCGTTGCGGAAGTCGGTGGAGTCGCCCGCAGCTTTTAATGCGCGCTCAAAACTGTCGAGCGTTGGCAGAAGGTTCCTGATGACTTCGGCCGCCGCGAATTCGCGGAATTCCTGCTGTTCACGCACCGCGCGCTTGCGGGCATTATCGAACTCCGCCTGCAGACGTGCCAGGCGGTCGAGCAACGAGTCGCGCTCGGCCTTGAGCGTTTCCGTTTCTGGCGCCGCTGCTCCAGCGACCTCCACTGGTTTGTCTGCGACCGAAGCATGCGCACCTTCTTCTCCGCCCTCCGCCGCCGGAAGCTCGTGCTCCAGATCCTCGTGTGTCAAACCACGGCGCCCGTCGGTCTTCCCGTTTCCTTTGCCCATACTGCTGTCTTACTCCGATTCGTTCAAAAGTTTGTCGAACAGCCGCGCGATGTACGACACCGCCGACATGGTGTGTTGATAATCCAGCCGCGTAGGTCCAATCACGGCCAGCGACCCCATCACTTCGCCGCCAACTCGCGCGGGAGCGCCAATAAGCACAAAATTCTGCATCGAAGGCAAAGCCTCGTCGAGCCCGATCACCACCCGCACCGCTTCCTGCCGCGTGTCGAGATAAGCCCCAAGCAGCTTTACAACTTTTTCCTTTTCCTCAAGCGTCCGCAGCATATCTTGCAGCCGCGTGCGATCTTCCTCGCCAGTCACGTGATTGGTTACAAGGTTCGCCGCTCCTTCCACAAACACAGCCTGCGTGTCGTCGCTGGAGGCCAGCGCGCCCTGCCGGTAGAGTTGCTCAATCGACTTCATCAGCCGGTCGTAGTCGCTGCGCTCTTCTTCCAGCCGGCGCGCAAGCTCGGCGCGCATGTCGCCCATCGTCCAGCCGCGAAAATTCTCATTGATGTAGCGCGCCGCCAGGTCGAGATCGGATTGCGGAATATCAAGCCGAAGCACCCGGTCCCGCACCACTCCCGAACGCGTGACCACAACCGCAAGCACTTTCTGATCGCTAAGGCGCGAGAAGTAAACATGCTCAAGCGCGTTCCGCGATCCGCTGGTAGCCACCGTCACCCCAACGCTGTGCGAAATCAGGGAGAGCACATGCGAAGTGCGCTCCATGAACTCCTCCAGATCCGTAACCCCAGTCAAAGTGTCCTGGATGATGTTCTGGTTCTCGTGCGAGAGATGGGCTTCCCCACTAAGCTGCTCGACGTAATAACGATATGCCTCCGCCGTAGGCACGCGCCCCGCTGAAGCGTGAGGCTGCTCCAGAAATCCAGCATCCGCAAGATCAGCCATCACGTTGCGGATCGTAGCCGCACTCAGCCCTTCGCGGCTGGCGCGCGCAAGCGTGCGCGACCCCACCGGCTCTCCGCTGGCAATGAATGTCTCGACAATAGCGGTCAGGATTTCCCGTTCCCGCCCGCCCGCTGGTCCTGGTGGCATATCGATAGATACCCGAGCGCGAGGCTGAACCGCCCCACTAAATTCTTTAGATGCAGTGGCTTAGATTAAGATTCCACCGCTCCCTGATGAAATTCTAGGGAGCACCGGCGCGGGTGTCAAGGATGGCGATGGAGGAGGGAAAGAGGGCCCCTTAGAGCGCTCCCGTAACTGAAGAGTAAACGTACAAAAGTGAACATTAAATTTGCTGAGCGCTGCGCGTGAATTGTAGGGTCGAGGTCTGGCGCCATGCCTCTTAGGTCCCGCCTACCTGGGGCTCCCCGTTTCCTCTGGGAGTGGACTCACTAGGTCTCTGACCACATAGAGATGTACCGATTAAGGTACTCGTGGAGTGACGGAACGGAGCGCATCGTGAGGACATGTCCGCTTGACAAGATAAGTCTACATATGTAGCATAACCGCTGTGCGCATATCTTCGCAGACCGTCGCCGTTTTGCAGGCTCTGAAGGGGAGTGGTCGTACCTGGCGTTACGGCTACGACTTGAGCAAAGTCACCGGTCTAAAGTCGGGTACTCTTTACCCCATCCTCACGCGCCTTCACGACGAAGGCTGGCTCGAGAACAAGTGGGAACAATCAAGCGAGCAGGGGCGCCCACCTCGGCATCTCTATCGGCTGACAGCCATCGGCTCCTCTGCCGCTCACGCAGCACTGAAAACAACGGCGTCGAAGGCACGCGCCCAGAGGCCTGCCTATGACACTTGATCTGCAGGAGTTTCTCGCCGATACGATGGCGCGATGCCTAAATCGCTTGATGCTCGTCTTGCTGCCGGCAGATCGTCGTGCTTGGGGCCGTGCCATTGTTGCCGAGCAGCACGAGATAGCGAATGGGCGGGAGCGTCTCACCTGGGCTGCAGGAGGAATACTAATGAGCGTTAACGAATTAATGCGCAGCTTATTCAGTGACCGTCCGACATGGGTCGCGGGCCTTGCGTTTGGAATAGCGTCGGCTCTTGTCGATTTGCACAGTTCAACGCGGTGGCCATACATCCTCTTGCTATGCGCGTTCGGGCTGTCCCTAGCTTCCTGGCGGCCCAAATGGGCGTGGCGCTGGACCTTTCTCCTTGGATTAAGTTTGCCCGCAGTCGTACTCGTTACGAATAACTGGGGGCCATACTCGGTCGATCGCTTCGACGTGTTCTATGGGCTGGTTCCTTCCACGCTGGGCACGCTCGCAGGGCTGGCTCTGCGCAGCGTTTCAAATTGGTTCCTGCACAAGCCAGTCGGCCATTAAAAAGCAACCCAAACGCTTGGCAAAGTGGACAAGTGCGCGGAAGATCGGGTCAACTGGCGGGGACGCAAGAATGACTTTCGCGATGCCGAACGTTTGCTGAAGCGACTGGTGTCTCAGGAGCTGACCTTGAGCTTCGTGCCGAATGGCGAACAGCGTCTCTGGCGGACCGTGACGCGCA
>Ga0182019_10001552_pt1 | contig 11742 bp, 9 predicted proteins | sample 812E2MmetaG_FD_120483 | JGI IMG/M metagenome (GOLD analysis project Ga0182019, IMG submission 120483) | Permafrost microbial communities from Stordalen Mire, Sweden - 812E2M metaG | ecosystem: Environmental > Terrestrial > Soil > Wetlands > Permafrost | place: Sweden: Stordalen | collected...
AAGGTTACAAACAATGCTCTCAAAGTAACTCCCTGATTGCCTCTGCTTCCGGCCTTTGCTATAAACCCATCAGTTCGCAAAACACCCTTGAACCTGACGCTGCCCAATCGCGAGTCCGGCTTTTCCTTCCTGGTGCGCAACTTCGCCGCGCAGGATGAGCGGTTTCGCAGAGCATTCGACATCCTGAAAAATGCAATCGCCACCCACGCCTTCCCGGCATGCTCGCTCGCCATCACGTTGAGTGGAGAGCTCGTCGCCTACAAAGCACTCGGCCGATTCACCTACGATCCCGCGTCGCCGGAGGCCGGCACCGAGAGCATTTTCGACCTCGCCTCGCTCACCAAAGTCGTTGCCAGCACGGCGATGGCAATGATCCTCTACGAGCGCGGCCTGCTCGATCTCGAAGCCCCAATCACCGCGATCGTCCCGGAATTCGCCGGCGATGACCATCGCCGCCGCGAAATCACGCTGCGCATGTTGCTGGCACACAGCTCCGGCCTGCCCGCATACGAGAAGCTTTTTTTGCGCGCCAAGAGCCGGGAAGACCTTCTGCAATCTGCCTTCACGGCCACACTAACGGCCTCGCCCGGCAGTCGCGCCGAATACAGCGACATCGGCTACATCGTGCTGGGCGTCGCACTCGAACGCATCGCCGACGAGTCTCTCGCCGCATTCTGCCAGCGCGAAATCTTCGGTCCGCTCGGCATGGCGCATACCGCGTTCAATCCCACACCGGCCTTGAAGAACTCGATTCCGCCGACCGCCGACGATCGCAGCTTCCGGCAGCGTATTATCCAGGGCGAGGTGCAGGACGAAAACGCGAGCGTGCTGGGCGGCATTGCCGGGCACGCCGGGCTGTTCTCTACCGCCGAAAATCTGGCCATCTTCGCGCACGCCATGCTCAACGGTGGACACCCCATCCTGCGCTCCACAACCGTCGAGCTCTTTTCGCGCCGGGAACCCGCCCCGGAAGGCACGTCCCGAGGGCTGGGCTGGGACACGCCCTCGGCGCCCTCGCAATCGGGAGAGTACTTCTCGCCGCATTCCTTCGGACACCTCGGTTATACCGGCACGTCGCTGTGGATCGACCCCGACCGCCAACTTTCGATAGTTTTGCTGACCAATCGCACGTGGCCGGACTGCCAGAATCAGGCGATCAAGCAGGTGCGCCCGGCGTTTCACGACGCCGCGATCGAAGCCCTGGGGAAGGAAGCTTGAAGCGAAGAGCCTTGAACAGCGGAGGGAGGAGCGCAGAACTCCGCCGCCTGAGCACCGAGAAAGCGAACTCCGCTTCCATCGATCTCGATCGCAAGTCCGCGATCGAGATCAGCCGCATCATCAATGCCGAAGATGCCAAGGTGGCGGTCGCCGTGAAGCGCTCCCTGCCGCAAATCGCGCGCGCCATCGATCTGATCGCGGCGGCGCTCTCCCAAGGCGGGCGCCTCATCTACGTGGGCACGGGCACCAGCGGACGCATCGCGGCACTGGATGCCGTCGAATGTCCGCCCACGTTTGACGTTGCCCCGCGGATGGTGCAATTCATCATCGCGGGCGGCCCCAAAGCGCTGGCCGCAGCGGTAGAAGCGGACGAAGACTCGCGCGAGCTAGGCCGCAAAGCGATGGCAAAAAAGAAGCCGGCAAGGAAAGATGTGGTCGTAGGCATTGCCGCCAGCGGACGCACTCCGTTCACCATCGCCGCCATCCAATATGCGCGCGCGCACGGCGCAACCACTGTGGCCGTCGTCTGCAACCCGAAATCGCCGCTCGGCAAAGCCGCACAGTTGGCCATCGTCGCGGATGTTGGCGCGGAAGTTGTCGCGGGCTCGACGCGGATGAAGGCCGGCACCGCGCAGAAAATGATCCTGAACATGCTCACGACCGGGGCGATGACGCGTCTCGGCTACGTGTACGGGAACCTGATGGTCAACGTCAGTCCGAAGAATAGAAAATTAAGCGAGCGAGGAATAGGCATTCTGGAAAAAGCCGCCGGACTCGATCACCGAGCCGCGCGCAAGTTCCTCGCCGCCGCCGGAGGCCGCGTCTCGGTAGCAATGGTGATGGCCAAGACTGGAGTCAGCCGGGCCGACGCTGTGGTTGCGCTGAAAAGGTCGCAAGGTCAAGTGCGCCGAGCGATGAGTCTGGCCAAGCGTGGGTCGGAGTCTTAGATTGCAACGGCGACAGAACGTGACCACAGGGAGCGCAGAGTTTCACAAGAGTTTGACAAAGGAAAGCGCGCGGCCGGAGTTCAAGTTGGATTTCCAGCAGCAGGTGTCCTGCAAACGTCGTTAGAATGAAAGCGGCGTGGCAATTTTTCAGGAAACATTCAAGCTATGGATAAACTCGTAATTCGCGGCGGCAACCCGCTGCTCGGCACGATCCGCATCAGTGGCGCGAAGAACGCTGCACTCCCGTGTATGGCGGCGGCGCTGCTCACCGACGAACCGGTGATTCTGGAAAACATCCCCCAGGTGCGCGACATTGAAACCACGCGCAAGTTGCTGGCTGCGATGGGCGCGGAAGTCGAACTGGGCTACGGGCGCGCCCAGCACCGTACGACAATCTGCGCGCGCACGCTGGCCGCTCCCGAAGCCTCATATGAATTGGTGAAGACCATGCGCGCCTCGACGCTGGTGCTAGGACCATTGGTGGCGCGCTGCGGGCGGGCCCGGGTATCGCTGCCCGGCGGATGCGCCATCGGCGCCCGGCCCATCGACCTTCATATCAAAGGCCTGGAGCATCTGGGCGCGAAGATCACGCAAGAGCACGGCTACGTGGAGGCCACGACGGACCGGCTCCGTGGCGCGGAAATAGTCTTCGACAAAATTACTGTTACCGGCACCGAAGATCTGCTGATGGCGGCGACGCTTGCCGAAGGCGAGACGGTCATGCAGAACTGTGCCCGTGAACCCGAGGTCGCGGACCTGGCCGCACTGCTCAACGCCATGGGCGCCAGGATTCAAGGGGCCGGCACGTCCACCATACGAGTGAAGGGAGTCGCGAAATTGCATGGCGCCAGGCACCGCATTATCCCGGACCGCATCGAAGCGGGAACCTTCATTATCGCCGGAGCCCTTACGGGCGGGGACGTCAACGTCGCCGGGTGCGAGCCCGGGCACCTGGCCGCGATCCTGCAGAAGCTGGCGGAAACCGGCGTGAAGACCGCGGTAAAAGCCGATTCCGTCCGCGTCATGGGCGATCGGCCGCTCCAGGCCGCCGACATGAACACCGAAGAATATCCCGGCTTCCCCACCGACATGCAGGCGCAATACATGGCGCTCGCCACCCAGGCCGCGGGCACTTCGATCATTACGGAGAACATTTTCGAGAACCGCTTCATGCACGCGCAGGAACTGGTCCGCATGGGCGCGAACATCAAGATCGAAGGCCGGCGCGCGATCGTGCGCGGCGGAACTCCGCTGAGCGCGGCTGCGGTGCTGGCGTCGGACCTGCGCGCCTCGGCCTCGCTGGTGCTGGCCGCCCTGGTCGCGGATGGCGAGACCATCATCGACCGCGTGTATCACCTGGACCGGGGCTACGAGCACATCGAAGAAAAACTGAAAGCGGTGGGCGCCGAGATTCGCCGCGTGGGGGACATCTTCCCCAAGCGAGCCGCCGCCCCCGCCCAATCGTGACGGGTAACGATAGTAACCTTCGGACGCTCGGCTTATGCGGCTACTATGATGCTGATGTTGACACCTCACCATCAGGCCGGGTCTGACCTATCCCTGCCAGCTGTATCTGGCGCTGGAGTCATAACCACTGCAACCCAGAAAGGTCCGAGTGCGCTTACTGTGATTCGGTATTTGGCGGTGGGCGCCTGCAACACCATTTTTGGCTACGGATGCTTCGCGTTGTTCACACTTCTGCTGAGCCCGCTGCTTTCCTACGGGTATGTCGTAGCTAGTTTGCTCGCCAATCTGATCAGCATCACGTTCGCCTTCTTCGGATATAAGTGGTTTGTATTCAAGACTAAGGGCAACTATCTCAGGGAGTGGATCCGCTGCCTCGGGGTTTATGCCGGCAGCATGGTGTTGTCGGCAGCCGCGCTCCCGTTGGTCGTCGGCATCATCCGCCGCCAACCTGGCCACGACCGCAGCGCCCCGTATATCGCCGGCGCCATCGTTCTGGTGTTTGCAATCGTATTCAGCTTCTTTGGACACCGCCACATCTCGTTCGCAGACCGCAGTCGGACCCCGCGCAGCACCGGGTGATCGGTTGGGATCACTCTCCTCGAATTGAAGCCTTTCGGGTGACTTTCGTAATTCTGTCTTCCTCGCATGCGTGTGGGATAACTGAAGTTGCGGACCGGTAGGTCAGAAGCTAAGTCCTGCAGATACGTCTCGAAGACATGAAGCGCGGCCGGGCAGCGGCGGCGCTGCCAGGAAACCAGATTATGAAGGTCGTCGTTCTGTGCGGTGGATTAGGTACCCGTCTCCGGGAAGAGACCGAATTCCGCCCCAAGCCGATGGTGGAGATCGGGGGCCGTCCCATCCTGTGGCACATCATGAAGATGTACGCCCACTACGGGATGCGCGAGTTCATCCTGTGTCTTGGATATCGCGGCAACATGATCAAGGATTACTTCCTGAACTACGAAGCCATGAACAGTGACTTCAAGATCTGCCTGGGCCGCCAATCGCAGGTTGAATTCATGGGCGCGCATCAGGAACAGAATTTCGCCGTCACCCTCGCCGATACCGGGTTGGATACCATGACGGGTGGGCGCCTGCAGCGGGTTGGCCGCTATCTCGGTAACGACGACACGTTTCTGCTCACCTACGGCGACGGCCTGAGCGACGTCAACATCAGCAGCCTGCTGGACTTTCATCGCCAGCACGGCCGCCTGGCAACGGTCACATCGGTGCCGCCCATCTCCCGCTTCGGAGTGCTCGAAACCGACGCCCAGGGCCGGGTCCAGCGCTTCATGGAGAAGCCCAAGGCAAACGGCCTGATCAGCGCCGGCTTCTTTGTCTTCAACCGGCGAGTGCTCGACTACCTCGACGGCCCGGAATGCGTCCTCGAACGTGAACCCATGGAGCGACTGGCGCGTGAAGGCCAACTCATGGCCTATCGCCATGACGGCTTCTTCTACGCCATGGACACCTACCGCGAATACCAGTACCTGAACGAACTCTGGGCGAGCGAGCAGACCCCCTGGAAAGTGTGGACGGAATGAATTCATTTTGGCGAGATCGCCCGGTCATGGTCACCGGCGGCACGGGGCTGCTTGGGTCGTGGCTGGTCGGGCAACTGATTGACGCCGGGTCGAATGTTGTGTGCCTGGTGCGCGACTGGGTTCCACAAAGCGAAGTCGTTCGCAGCCGCCGGATTGAGCAAGTCAACACGGTGCGCGGAGATATCGTCGACCGCGATCTGCTGGAGCGCACCCTCGGCGAGTACGAAGTTGAGGTCGTGTTTCACCTGGCGGCGCAAACCATCGTTGGCATCGCCAATCGCAACCCGGTCTCGACCTTCTCGACGAACATCGAGGGCACCTGGAATCTGCTCGAGGCTTGCCGGCGCTCGCCAAAAGTCTCGTCGATTATCGTGGCGTCCTCGGATAAGGCATACGGCGATCAGGAGCACCTGCCATACAACGAGACGATGCCTTTGCAAGGCCGTCATCCCTACGATGTCAGCAAGTCCTGCGCCGATCTGATCGCGCAGACCTACGCCGCCAGCTATAACCTGCCGGTTGCGATCACACGTTGTGGGAATTTCTATGGTGGCGGCGATTTGAACTGGAATCGCGTGGTCCCGGGCACGATTCGTTCCGTGATTCGCGGCGAACGGCCGGTGGTGCGGTCCGATGGCAATTTTGTCCGCGACTATTTCTACATCGAAGATGGCGCAGCCGCCTACATGCTGCTGGCCGAGCGCCTCGCCTGCGATGCCGGGCTCCGCGGCCAGGCTTTTAATTTTTCCAATGAAAGCCAAGTCAACGTGCTCGAAATGGTGGAACTGATCCTGCGGAAGATGAAGTCGCCTTTGCGCCCTGAAGTGCTCAACCATGCGAGCAACGAAATTCGCCATCAGTTCCTGAGCGCCGAGCGCGCCCGCACGCAGCTTAACTGGCGGCCACAGTTCACTCTCGAATCCGGCCTGGATCGCACCCTCGCCTGGTATCGAGAGTTCCTGGGCGCGCCCGCCGCGATGGCCCACGCAGGCAAGGGATAACCCGGCGATGACAATGACAACGGCAACGACCAAAACTGCCGGCGAGCTCCGCAAAGAAATCGGTGCGCTCGTGAAGCAGTACTACGACGCCGCACTGGCTCCGCAGGCATTCGTGCCCGGCCAGAGCAGCGTACCGGTCTCGGGAAAAGTTCTGGACAGCACCGAGCTTGAACTTCTGGTGGAAGCCTCGCTTGATGCGTGGCTCACCACCGGGCGCTTTGCCGCCCAGTTTGAACGCGAATTTGCCGCTTTCATGGGCGTGCGCTGCGCCTCGCTGGTTAATTCCGGATCCTCCGCCAACCTCGCGGCTCTTTCGTGCCTTACCTCGCCGTCGCTCGGCGATCGAAGGCTCACGGCCGGAGACGAAGTTATCACCGTGGCCGCCGGATTTCCGACGACGGTCAACCCGATCATTCAGAACGGGCTCATCCCGGTCTTTGTCGACGTTCAGCTACCCACTTACAACGTCGATGGCACTCAACTTGAAGCCGCCGTTTCCGATCGAACGAAAGCCATCATGCTGGCGCACACGCTCGGTAACCCGTTTGACGTCGATGCCGTCATGGCGCTGGCAAATAAACACAATCTCTGGGTGATCGAGGATTGTTGCGATGCCGTCGGATCGCTCTACCAGGGGCGCGGGGTTGGCACGTTCGGCCACCTCTCGACGACCAGTTTCTATCCCGCGCACCACATCACCATGGGCGAGGGCGGATGCGTGCTCACCCAGTCTCCCGCACTCAAGAAACTGGCCGAGTCATTTCGCGACTGGGGCCGGGACTGCTGGTGCGATCCGGGAAAATCCAACACCTGCGGTTGCCGCTTTGAATGGAAACTGGGCGACCTGCCCAGCGGATACGACCACAAATATATCTACAGCCACATCGGCTACAACCTGAAAGCAACCGACCTGCAAGCCGCGGTTGGAGTCGCGCAACTGAAGAAGTTGCCTGATTTCATCGCAGCCCGGCGGGCAAACTTCGCCAAACTTCACGCCGCCCTGAGCGATCTCGACGACATTTTCATTTTGCCCGAAGCCACCGCGCATTCGGACCCAAGCTGGTTCGGTTTTCCTTTAGCGATTCGTCCGGGTTCGCCGGCCACCCGCAGCCAGGTGGTGCGTTTTCTGGAGTCTCGGAACATCGCTACCCGCCTGCTCTTTGGCGGCAACCTGCTGCGCCAACCCGCCTATCGCGACATTCAACGGCGGGTGATTGGCGACTTGCGGAACACCGACTTTGTAATGAACAGCGTTTTCTGGATCGGCCTCTACCCCGGCATCACGCAAGCGATGATCGATTACATGGCGGAGACTTTCCATCAGATCCCGAAGGCAGCCTCCGCCGTTCGCGGAGCTTAGGCCACGCAACCATGAGTCACGCAACCATGAATCAAGCAGTCGCAAGCAACCGTCTGACCGACGATCTCAATCACATCCTCGCGCGCACCGAGCCTCTTTGGCATGAACTGCGCGGCCAGCGCATCCTGATCACGGGGGCCACCGGATTTTTCGGCTGCTGGCTGCTGGAGAGCTTTGCCTGGGCGAACCGCCGGATGAATCTCAATGCCCGCGCGGTTGGACTGTCCCGGCATCCGGAGCTGCTGGCTCAAAAAGCGCCGCACCTGGCGCAGGATCCAGCCATCAGCCTGCACGCCGCCGACGTTCGGCACGGCGACTTTCCTCAAGGCGCCTTTTCACACGTCATTCATGCCGCGACCGAAGCCAGCGCCACGCTGAACAGCGAAGCCCCCCGCGTGATGTTCGACACCATAGTCGAAGGCACGCGCCGCGCTCTGCAGTTCTCCATCGCCAGTTCGGCCGCCAGGTTTCTGTTCGTCAGTTCGGGCGCGGTCTATGGCAAGCAGCCGCCGCAACTTACCCACATGAGTGAGTCTTTTAACGGCGGGCCCGATCCTCTCGACCCGGCAAATGCCTACGCTGAAGGGAAACGGGCCGCGGAGCTACTGTGCGCGCTGGCTAGTTCTCCGCGCTTTGCAACCACGGTGGCGCGCTGCTTCGCTTTCGCCGGCCCCTACATGAGGCTGGACGCGCACTTCGCCATCGGCAACTTCATCGCCGATCGTCTGCACGATCGTACGATTCGCGTCCAGGGCGACGGCTCCCCGGTGCGATCCTATCTTTACGCGTCCGATCTGGTGGTGTGGCTCTGGACCATTCTTTTCCGGGGACAACCGCGCCGGGCCTATAACGTCGGCTCCGAAGAAGCCCTGAACATCGCCACACTTGCACGCGAGGTCGCCGCCGCGCCGCCACCGGAAGTTGACGTCGACATCGCTTCGATGGCGACGCCCGGCGCCCCCGTACACCGCTACGTGCCCTGCACGGCAAGGGCGCGCGAGGAACTGGGGCTTCGCGTCGAGGTGCCGCTGCGTGAAGCCATCTGCCGCACCCACGCCTGGTTTTTGGGAAATGCATTTTCCGAACCGGGGATTTTCACCACCGCAGTTACCGCACGAGGGTCCCATGCATAGCGCCGCTACTCTGAGTCCTCAGCCCCATCGCGCCTGCGGCGCCTGCGGGGCAACCGGATATACGGTCAGCCATCACCAGCGGTTCATCGTTCCCGACGGCTATCCCCTGGCCAGCGAGTACAACGTCGCGGTGTGCCGGCGCTGCGGCTTCGTATACGCCGATCCCGCCGCTACCCAGCGCGACTACGATCGTTTCTATTGCGAGTGGTCGAAGTACGACGACTCGGCGACCGCGACCGGGAGCGGTATTTCCCCATACGACGCGGCTCGACTCAGCACCACTGCCTCCGACATCGCCCGCGCGTTGCCTTCGCGAGCCGCCAGCATTCTGGACGCCGGTTGCGCCACGGGCGGGCTGCTGACTGCCCTCCGCGACCAGGGATTCACCGCCGTTGCCGGGCTCGATCCTTCGCCGCGAAGCGCGGCTGCGTGCCGCGAACGTGGCTTTGAGGCCTACGTTGGATCAATCTCGGCCGCCTCGGCGCCGGCACACCTGCCAAAATTTGATTGTGTCGTGTTCAGCCACGTGCTCGAACACATCTACGACATTCCGGCATTCTTCACCGCCGCCCGCCGTCTGCTGGCGCCGGGTGGCTATTTGTATCTGGAAACTCCCGATGCAAGTCGTTACGACGACTATCTCTACGCGCCGTTCCAGGAATTCAATACCGAGCACATCAACCACTTTTCGGCGCGCGCGCTCGAAAACACCGGCCGCCGCTTCGGCTTCCAACCCACCGTGGTGCAACAGAAAACTATCCAGACTGCGGAAGACACGCTGTACCCGGCAGTTTTCGGACTCTTCCGCGACAACGGAGGAAGGGCGGACGAACACATGGTGGTTTGCGATCAGGAGTTGCCGTCCCGGATCGCTGCCTATATCCGACATTCCACCGAGCAGATGGAAAGGATCAACCATCACCTGGCGAACCAACTGGCAAACACCCGGCGCGTGGTTCTTTGGGGTGCAGGGCAATTCGCGATGAAGCTGCTCGCTCTTCCCTGTCTCGCGCAGGTTGAAGTCCGCGCGGTGGTGGACAACAACCCCATTCTGCGAGGCAAGATGCTGGCGGGCGCACACATCATCGGTCCGGAGGAACTAGGTCAGCAGGAAATCGCCGATGCCAGCATGCCGGTCATCATCGCGACCTTGCTTCACAACAACGAGATCGGCACGCAAATCCGGCGCCTCGGACTAAGGAATCCGGTTCTCTCATTGCTTCAGAACTCGCATGAGGTGGCCCACTCCACCGTTGACTCGGCAGTGGACTCGGAGGGCCGCCGCTCATGAAGCTTGCCGACTACATCGTCGGGCAGCTTGCCGATTGGGGAGTGCGCCACATTTTCCTGGTCACCGGCGGCGGCGCCATGCACCTCAACGACTCCATTGGCAAGGAGCCGCGCATTCAGTACGTGTGCAATCACCACGAACAAGCTTCCGCGATGGCCGCCGAAGCCTATGCCCGCCTCAGCGATCTACCGGGCGTGGTCAACGTCACCACCGGGCCCGGCGGTATCAACGCGATGAACGGAGTTTTCGGGGCGTGGACCGACTCCATCCCGATGCTCGTCGTTTCCGGCCAGGTCAAGCGCGAAACCTGCATGCGGGCCCAGGGGATCACCGGCCTGCGTCAACTCGGAGACCAGGAGGCCGACATCATCGCCATGGTCAAGAACATCACCAAGTACGCGGTGATGATCGACGATCCCCTAACCGTCCGCTATCACCTGGAGCGGGCCTGGCACCTGGCACAAAGCGGACGCCCCGGTCCTTGCTGGCTCGATATTCCGGTTGATGTGCAAGCCGCGCCGGTCGATCCCGCCACGCTTCTCGCCTACGATCCGGCGGAGGACGATGCCGCACAACCCAATCCGCAGTGCGATGCTTCCCAGCTGAGTTCCGCTTGCCATGAAGTCCTCGACCGCATCAAACACGCAAAGCGTCCGGCAATCCTTGCCGGCACCGGCGTGCGCGCCGCCCATGCCGCCGCCGAATTCGACGAACTTGTTCACCGCCTCGGCGTGCCCGTCACCACCGCCTGGACGCATGACCTCATCGCCTCCGGCGATCCCCTCTTTTGCGGGCGCCAGGGCACCATCGGCGATCGCGCCGGAAACTTCACGGTACAAAATGCCGACCTTCTATTGATCCTGGGATCGCGCCTCAACATCCGCCAAACCAGTTACAACTGGCAGTCGTTCGCGCCGCATGCTTTCAAGATACAGGTTGATATCGACACCGCGGAGTTCAGGAAACCCACCATCCGGCCGGACAGGGCCATCCACTGCGACCTCAAACGCTTTCTGCGGGAACTCCTGCGCCAGTGTGACACCAACAACAACCACGCCGGGGTTCACGCGCCGTGGCTCGCCTGGTGCCGAGAGCGCGTCCGACGCTACCCGGTCGTCCAGGATCGCCAGCGCCAACCCGGGCCACCGTTGAACCCTTACTACTTTATCGAGCAACTGTCGGCGCGACTCGCCGACGACGATGTCATCGTCTGCGGCAATGCAAGCGCCTGCATCGTGCCTTTCCAGACCATGCGTTTGCGCAAGAACCAACGCCTTATTTCCAACTCTGGATCCGCTTCCATGGGTTACGACCTGCCAGCAGCCATCGGAGCGGCTTTCGCCCATCCCGGCAAGCGTGTGATCTGCGTGGCTGGAGACGGCAGCATTCAAATGAACATTCAGGAGCTACAAACTGTCGTCCATCACCACTTACCCCTGAAGATTTTCGTCCTGAATAACTCCGGCTATCTTTCCATGCGGATGACGCAATCCAGCTTCTTCGGCCGTTTGACCGGAGAGAGCGCTGCGAGCGGCGTTTCCCTCCCGGACATGGTCAAGATAGCCTGCGCCTACGGCATTCCATCGACTCGCGTGGACCGCCAGTCGCAGCTAAGCCAAATTGACCTGGCGCTGGCGGCCGCAGGGCCAGCACTCATTGACGTTGTACTCGACCCACACCAGGAATTCGAGCCACGCTCGCGGGCGCGGCAGTTACCCGATGGGCGGATCGTCTCTCCTGAACTAGAGGACATGTACCCTTTCCTGGATGAGACTGAACTA
>Ga0182019_10001553_pt1 | contig 11734 bp, 12 predicted proteins | sample 812E2MmetaG_FD_120483 | JGI IMG/M metagenome (GOLD analysis project Ga0182019, IMG submission 120483) | Permafrost microbial communities from Stordalen Mire, Sweden - 812E2M metaG | ecosystem: Environmental > Terrestrial > Soil > Wetlands > Permafrost | place: Sweden: Stordalen | collected...
ACCAACTTGCTGTTGTAGCCATCTGCCTCCTGTTTTTAGATTATCAAAATAACAAATAAAATAGGTGTAAATAATGGGCTCGAAAGCATAAAATTATCGTAAAAAGAAAGCGTACATTCAAAGAAAATCAGGATGGTTTTCTATTTATCTTTAGACTTCCACAGGAAAATATTTATGGTATACTTTTGACATCACTTACCTTTATAGGAGAACGATCATGAACAAAGCAGAACTCGTAGAGAAACTTTCAAAGGACGCAGGAATTTCTAAGGCTCAGGCAGAGGCCGCGCTTAAATCTTTTAGCGAGGCAGTTGCCAAAACCGCAAAAAAGGATGGCAAGCTTACACTTGTTGGCTTCGGAACTTTCTCTTTGGCAAAGAGAAAAGCCAGAAAAGGCAGGAATCCAAAAACAGGAGAGGCAATTAAGATCAAGTCTAGCAAGTCTGTCAAATTCACTGCCGGCAAGAATCTTAAAGCGTCCCTATAAAATAGTAAGAGGATAACTGATGAAGAATGGTACTGTGAAGTGGTTCAATGACAGCAAGGGGTTTGGTTTTATAACCGGTGAAGACGGAATAGATTATTTTGTCCATCATACATCCATCCAAGGCAACGGCTTTAAGAGCCTTGCCGAAGGGGACAAAGTGACCTTCGATACTGAAAAGGGACCAAAAGGGCCCAAAGCAATCAATGTTATTAAACTGTAATTAACCTTGGAAGGCTCCTTCTTCGCGTAGGGAGCCTTCTTATTTGATGTCTGGGTCACGGGATCTTACCTTCTTTCGAAAATGATCGAATTTCTTATACTGGAGCCAGAGATTATTGCTGTCCAGTTTTGAGTCGTCCCTCGATGATTTTCAGTTGTACCCACCAGCATACTCAGGATGTTCCCCTCCGATTGTTTCTTGAGCGCTCGAATAGCGTATTGAAATTTCCGAATGCATGATTTCTAGGGGCAAATGATCGATAGTAAACGATCGCCCAAATCGATAGTTACTTGGAAGAGCATATCGGCCATCTATCCAGAAAAAAGCTTCATCAATTTAAAGACTTCTGCACGTACTCTTGAATGCAGGCTTGCTCTATTTAAAGAAAGCACAGTATCAATGTTTTTATCGGTTATCACCAAATTCCCGATGCTGGTAAAAGAAATGACTTTCAGTAGGCATCTCTGCGACAGATCCTCACAGAAAGTGTTATTGTTGAGTGACGCTTTAAGGCGACATGTCCTTCTTTAAAGCCGCAACTTAACCGGGCTAGCGGAAATGCTGTTAGATAGTTTCTGTTGCGGAAGGTCATTTTCAGGCGAAATTCTTGTCCCGATATTTTCATGACATCCTATTTTATTTGATCGAGTCATCCGATTATAAACTTTCCGGCTGTATTGCACCTGTTGCTCCTATTTTTGGACACATCACTCCAACGAGTTCCTTAAGTCCTTCAATTATGCGTTGTATTCTTTATGTTCGTGCCAGCATCACCAGGTTGTGGCAAAAGACCGCACACCCCACACTTGAGGCAAAGTTCTTAAATCCCTTGAAAAAGCACCTACTGAGCTTAAAGGCCCGTTTTAAGACCGAGATCGTCCCTTCTATGCCTGCCCGAAAACGCTGCCCGTCTTTAAACTCTTCCGTGCTTTCCCTTTTGTCTTCCTCCGCGGTACGCCTCCCTTTTTTGCAGATCGAGACTGTTTCAATTCGCTTGCAGAGATTCCGGATTTGCTCTCTACTTTCGTAGAACCCTTTGTCCCCGGCCAAGACTGCAGGGCCGCTTCCAAATACCTTAGCGTGTATGCTCAAACTCTCTTTTATAAGTTCTGTATCCGCTTTTTGCTGCGGCATCGTTTCATAGTGAATGATGAATTTCTCTCCGGTCTCAGCCAATAATACTTTATGTCCAAATTCAATGGGCTTGCCCGCCTTGCCTCTTTTGATCAGCTCAGTGTGCTCTTCAAACAGACTGTAGACTTTCTCCGCCGATGGCACTTGCTCGCCCATCATTACACGGCGCTCTGCCTGGCTTATTATCTTTCTTTCTATTGGCAAATAGTGTTTAAGTTCAGCCGCTACTGTCATTGCCTTCAGATTCCCTCTCGACAGTAATTTCTCCGCTACATCTCCCACCGAGGCGATCCATTTTACTCGATCTATTAATTTCCTGTAGGTGCTCTTTATCTTCCGTTGAACGCCTTTTTCCTTCTTGCCGCCGTTGCGGCTTATGTAGAGCGCTAACTGCCTCACTTTCTTCGTGTGAAACCTATGCATCAGCCCTATCTGTCTCATTTCATCGGCGGCATCTTTCATCAGACGCGCCGATGTTCTGTAACTATCCCATAAGAGCGAGGAGTCTGTCGGGTAATGTATGTTGGTCTCATATGCAGTTGTGTCTAACCTCAGCTTCTCAGTCGTTATCTTTTCTTTTTTTTTAGCATACTTGCTCAATGACTCGTTTACTGCTTTCCACGTCTCTTCTGATAAGGCCGTAAATGCTTTACACAGAAATGTGTAATCCATCATCTCCTTGTTACCAAGCTTGATGAAGTTGCGCAAAAACTCGCTGTTCTCTACTAAAATTACCGTATCGCGATAGCTCTTTTCCTCTATGAACATTACGACGATCGAACGCAGTATTTGTTCCGATGTATAACCTCCCCTGCCATACTCCGACTGTGAAAGTGATTTGTCGAAATCCCTGTGCGCTATGTCCAATATCCCCGGATTGGCTGCAAGTATTCGACCCATTGCTTCATATTTCGCCCAATACTCTCGCACCACTTTCACAGCCGACTTCCCGCCGAAATATAGGTATTCTTGATTCAATATTTTTCTCCGCAAAACATGCTCCTTATTCTCGGTATTTGTTGGATTACCAATTATAAAGAATCAGGTCTTCTTTTTAGCGTTAAACTCCTGTTAAATCTTTCCGCAACAGAAACTAGATAGTGGTCGATTCGGAAAATAGCCGATTCGGGGAAGAACTTTTCTAGCGTTTGGTTGAGCGCCTGCGCTGAGACCAAGTCACGACCAAAGGGTTTTTCGACAATAACACGAGCATCAGTGGCGCAACCGGACTTAACCAGTCCCTCTGCCACGGCCGCAAACTTACTTGGCGGTATAGCAAGATAGTGCAGAGGTCGTGCAGCGTTCCCAAGGGCTTTACGTATCTTTCCAAACGTTGTCTCGCTACCGTAATCGCCAGAGATGTATTGGAGCCGCGCAGAAAGTTTAGCGAACGCCTCAGGATCTAAGCCGCCGTGCTTCTCAAGACTCTCTCGCGCGTGGGCCCGGAGCTGATCAGAAGTCCATGGGCGTCCAGCCACACCTATGACCGGCACGTCGAGATGGCCACGCCGGAACATTGCCTGAAGCGCAGGGAAAATCTGCTTATATGCCAGATCACCGGTCGCGCCGAAGAAAACGAACGCGTCCGAATGGAGAGCTGCCATTTTTAAACTCTATATTTCGTGGCTGTTTTTTGATGAAACTTTAGCCTTAGAGAAGCTCTTTCATCTTCTTAATAATGGCCGTCCAAAAGATTTCCTCATAGTCGAGAAGTTCCTAAGGGTCACCACTTTTCGGTTTCCTTTTGACTGATAAAGAATAAACAGGCACCAGATGGCTTTCCCAGAATGCTCATTCTAGGTTAGTGGCCTTAAAATTCTATTTAAAAGTCTTCGTAATATATTCTGCTATCGCCTGGGCTGCCTTATCTGGAATCGTCTTTTTGTCAAACTGTGTCATGCCTGGTCCGGGATTTCTCATCTTTGCGATAATGTCCGCCGGCTTCTTGATCCCGTCGGCGTCACGGTCTTTCTTGTGCAGCGTCTTAGCAGCATTGACGGTATTGCCGCCATCTGGATGGCAGACAGCGCAATGTTTCTTGAATTCTGCCTCTCCTGATTTTTTTTCGGTCTTGTCCGCCGCAATAGAGGCTCCTGCAATCAATGCAGACAATGATATCGTAGCAATCATCACTGATAAAACTTTTTTCATCTCTCACTTCCTCCTTTTATATATACTTATTCACAGATTTCCCAGACTACTCATTCCGTGTTAATTTTGTTTTATAAAAAGCCATCACTATTGTGCAAGTGGCTTTTTAAAACGTTATCGGAATCCGTATGCCCCTTACATATTACCTGACGACTTATTTCACAATCTGTCTTTCTGCTTCTTCGATATCGTTCCTTCGTTTCAGCCAGATTATGCATATCAATATATCAATATTTATGCGTGATCACTAGTGTCCGACACGTTACATAACAAAGATTAACTGGTTGCCATTATCAGGAGCATGTTGGTCTGCCACCTTATCTCTGAGCAATTGAAGCATCAATGTTTTTTCGAAAGACGTTACGCTCAGGATTTGCAACACAGCATGCAAAGACAGATCGAGTTTCAAACATTTTTTGACAATGGCTTCCATCACGTAAGTAGCCACGGCGATCTATACTTCCGTCTTGACGGCGCTCTCGGAAGTACCGAAAAATCGCTTCAATGTTAGAGTTCACACTAATAGTCCTGAAATCTGTCGGACACTAGTGAGTGACGGTCTCAACTCAGTGCAGATACTTTTAACCGACAGGATCGCTGCATTAAGTCTGTCCAACGTCGCGTCGATCTTGTCCCAACTAGTCTTATGGTCTGTGTATGTGTTATGTAACCATGCGGGCCACGGCCGCTCCGATCATCCACGGGATCGGCCAAAAAAAAGACAAAGAATTTCAGGAATGGATTCGTCTTTTTTCCTTTAATCTCGTTAGGCCCATATTGGGTCAGCCGTTTCTCGGCCTCGGCTTGACTGAGACCATCCGGAGAGAACCCCAATGTTGCCTATAGTTCAGGCATGGGAAGGGATTTTAGATCTTCTTTCGCAGTTGTCATGCCCATGTCCTTTCCATGTCGTCAATGTATTCGCCACGACGTGCAGCCCGGTTGCAGCTGGCTCGATGATACAGAGCTTGTTGTGCAATCAACACTTGCGCCTCCTTGCCTTGCCAAATCTCCAAGGCCGGTTGCTGGATGGCGCGGGCAAAAGAAAATGACAACGCCCAAGGAAGTCGATGCTTGAATCTTAAATTCATGGCATTCAAACGGGCCGAGGCAAGTTTGCTGGATTGGCCACCCGACAAAAACGCAATCCCCGTAACTGCGGCAGGAACGGTCCGCAGGAGACACTTCACCGTGGCATCGGCCACCTCCTCCACCGTTTCCTGTTTGGAGCGGGTCAATCCCGGAAGAACCATATTGGGCTTCAGGATCATACCCTCCAGTGTCACCCGTTGTGTGTAAAGTTGATCGAAAACCTTTCGCAGAACTTCTGCCGTTACCTCGAAACACCGTTGCATGGTATGATCGCCGTCCATGAGCACTTCCGGCTCAACGACAGGGACCAGTCCGGCTTCCTGACACAGTGCTGCATAGCGAGCCAATGCATGCGAGTTGGCCCCGATGCAACCCGGGCTCGGAATGCCATCGCCCACTGCAATTACCGCGCGCCACTTTGCAAAACGAGCACCCATTGCAAAATATTCCTTGAGGCGATCGCGCAATCCGTCCAGACCTTCGGTTATTTTCTCTCCGGGATGAGCAGCCATGTCCTTTGCCCCGGTGTCGACCTTGATGCCAGGAATGATTCCCGCATCGGTGATGGCTTTAACAAAGGGAGTGCCATCTTTCTTCTGCTGGCGAATAGTCTCGTCGTAGAGGATCGCGCCACTAATACACTCACCGAGGCCGGGCGTGGTCACAATCAACTCCCGGTAGGAGCGCCGGGCTTCCTCTGTCTGGGGAATCCCCAACAGGGCAAAGCGTTTGTTGCAGGTTGGATTACTTTCATCCATCGCTAGCAGGCCCTTGTCGCCAGCGACCAGCTTCCTCGCGGTGTCTATAAGTTCTTGCGTATTCATTTGGGGTTGCTCCACTTCCAGTTCCGTATCTCCGGCATGTCCTCGCCGTATTTTTCGATGTATTGCTTGTGCTCAATCAGCTTGTCTTTGAGCTGTTGTTTCAGGTAGATGCCCTTGTCGCCGGTCTGCGGCAGGCGTTCGATGGTGTCCATCACCAAGTGGAAGCGGTCCAGATCGTTCAGCACCGTCATGTCGAAGGGCGTGGTTATAGTACCCTCTTCCTTGTAGCCGCGGACGTGGATGTTTTTGTGGTTGGTGCGTCGATAGGTCAACCTGTGGATCAACCATGGGTAGGCATGGAATGCGAAAATAATCGGCTTATCCTTTGTGAAGATATCGTCGAAATCGGTGTCGCTCAACCCGTGCGGATGCTCGACTTGCGGCTGCAGCTTCATGAGGTCCACGACATTGACAACCCGGATTTTCAGATCGGGAAGTTGCTCGCGCATAATGGAGACGGCGGCAAGCGTCTCCAACGTGGGTACGTCACCACAGCAGGCCATGACAACGTCTGGAGCCACGGCCTGGTCGTTGCTGGCCCACTGCCAGATGCCGATACCCTCGGTGCAGTGTTTGACGGCTGCGTCCATGGTCAGCCACTGCGGGGCCGGGTGTTTGCCCGCGATCACGACGTTGACGTAATGGCGGCTGCGCAGGCAGTGGTCCATCACCGACAGCAGGCAGTTTGCATCCGGCGGAAGGTATACGCGCACGACCTCTGCCTTCTTGTTCACAACGTTATCGATGAACCCGGGATCCTGGTGTGTAAAGCCGTTGTGGTCCTGGCGCCAGACATGCGAAGCCAATAGGTAATTTAGCGAGGCGATCTTCCGCCGCCACGGCAGGTGAGACGTTACCTTCAGCCACTTGGCGTGCTGGTTGAACATCGAATCGATAATGTGGATGAACGCCTCATAGCAGTTGAATAGTCCATGCCGCCCGGTGAGCAGGTAGCCCTCGAGCCAGCCCTCGCATTGGTGCTCACTCAGCATTTCCATCACACGTCCGGTGGGCGCGAGGAATTCATCGTTCGGCGCGATCGCCGCGTTCCATTGGCGTTTCGTCACTTCAAAGAGAGCTTCCAGGCCGTTGGAGAGTGTCTCGTCAGGGCCGAAGACCCGGAAATTCCGCTGCTCACTGTTCAGCTTCGCCACATCGCGCAGGAAGCGCCCAAGCACATGAGTGTCGCCGATACCTTGCACCCCTGGCGAGTCCACGGCCACCGCGTAGTCTCGGAATTCCGGCATCCGCAGGTCACGGAGCAGAATGCCGCCGTTGGCGTGAGGATTCGCGCCCATGCGTCGTTCTCCCTTAGGCGCAAGTTCAGCCAGTTCAGGGATCAGGCGACCTTGTTTATCGAAAAGTTCCTCCGGCCGATAGCTCCTAAGCCAGTCTTCCAACAGCTTGAGGTGTTCGGGATGAGTGGCTGGATCGGAGAGCGGCACCTGGTGCGACCGGAAGGTGCCTTCAACCTGCAGGCCATCGACCATTTTCGGCCCCGTCCAACCCTTTGGTGAATTGAGGACGATCATCGGCCAGCGTGGACGTGCGACGTTGCCGTGAACGCGGGCGTCCTGTTGGATTTTTTTGATCTGCTCCACTGCCGTGTCGAGCGTCGCGGCCATGGTCTCATGCATCAGCCCGGGCTCATGACCCTCAACGAAGTAGGGCGTCCACCCATAGCCGCGGAGTAACTGCTCCAATTCCTCGCGGCTGATGCGAGCGAGGAGAGTCGGGTTGGAAATCTTGTAGCCGTTGAGATGCAGAATCGGAAGCACCGCACCGTCGGTTACTGAATCCAGAAACTTGTTTGAATGCCATGCGGTGGCCAGCGGTCCCGTTTCTGCCTCCCCATCTCCAACGACACAAGCGACGACGAGATCGGGATTGTCGAACACCGCCCCGAACGAATGGCTGAGCGAATAGCCCAGCTCGCCGCCCTCGTGGATCGAGCCCGGGCATTCCGGAGATGCGTGGCTAGGAATTCCTCCGGGAAACGAAAACTGAAGAAAGAGTTTCCGCAGACCCGCCTCATCCTGGCATATATCGGGATAGATCTCGCTATAAGTGCCCTCGAGATAAGTGTTGCCCACGACAGCCGGGCCGCCATGACCGGGGCCAGAGACGTAAATCATGTCCAGGTCGTATTTTTTTATGACCCTGTTCAGGTGCACATAAATAAAATTCTGTCCGGGTGTTGTGCCCCAGTGTCCCAGGAGCATATGCTTCACATCCGCGAGTGTCAGCGGTCGCTTCAGCAACGGATTGTCGTAAAGATAAATCTGGCCGACCGACAGATAGTTGGCAGCTCGCCAGTAAGCATCCATTTTCTGGAGCTGTTCCGGGGAAAGAGTTTCTGTCTTCATGGTTCAATTCTCCTTTTTTCAGCCGCGGCCCAGAACGCGGCAAGCCGTCTTGGCTATCATGCGTTCTTCGTCCGTGCTAAAGTTGCCCGCTTGGTTCAAGCCTTTCACCCCCAAGGCGTTTTCTAGCAGTCCAACTGCTTCCATGTAATAACTCATTTGTCGATGAGCAAACCGAATGAAGCCAGTTTTGCGCACGTAGACATGTAATCCGTGTGAAGAATACTTTGAATCCCCAAACCTTCTGCGATCTGGACGAACATCGGGGTGTTTTCGATATAGACTACCTGGCCGACCGGCGTTTGGGCGATGTCCAGCGCAAGCCGAAAGATATCCGCATCGGGCTTGCGGACGTGGACGAAGCAGGAGGAAATAAAAGAATCCGCAAAGCCATCCAGCTTGAACTTTCGAATCCGATACTCATTCAGTTCCCGCGCTTCGTTGCTGACCACTACGATCTTCAATCCAAAGCGTTCCTTAAGCCCTCGAACCAGTTCAATCATCTCGGGATATGGCTTCGACTGGGCGAACATGTATTTCCGAAACTGAGCCCGGGTGAATGGTCGCTTCTGGTAGAAAACCACTAGATCTAAATACTCTTCCAGCGTGAGCTTTCCCTCCTCGTAGATCTCGAAGGTCAGATGATGCCGTTTCTCCATCTCGGCCAACTCCAGCTTGAATTTAGTCGCCGCCCGTTTGCGGGCATGATGATCCCACCCATCGGTCAGCAGGACGCCGCCGACGTCCAGAAACATGCAGCTGATTGCAGTCGCTTTCTTCATCGTATTTTCTTACTTCAATCTGATCATCGCTGCCACAGGAATCGTGCATCTTCCTGAGGAATCGCAACGCCGTTGCAGTGCGGTATAATCCGCGCCGTATATCTCGTCAACGGGCGCGTCGCCGGCGCCGACGCACTGTAAATGTAGCTGCCCGACACATCGGCCGGTTGGCGAAGACTCTTCATATATTGCCGCTCTGGAGCACTGCCCATGAGGCCGCAGGCGTAGCGCTCTACCCGTACCGCTTTGGGATCTAGGTAATTGAGATATGAATTTACTTCAAAGATATGCTGGCCCGCATTTGTCTGTATGTTCATGTCACCAACCGAGCGCAGCGCGGCCAATTTTTGTTCCGGCGTATGTTCCCAATTGTATAAGGGGTGGCTGGCACGCATGTGTTTGATCACGGTTTCTCCTTCAGTTTTGGCTCTGACGGAATGCCAGGCTGACCCGGGGAAGCCCCCAATGCATCGTCAATGATCGTCTGTGCTTCCTCCAGGATGCGGCGCAGATGGTCTGCTCCCAGGAAGCTCTCTGCATAGATCTTGTAGATATTTTCCGTCCCTGATGGCCGCGCTGCGAACCATCCGCTTTCGGTTATTACTTGCAACCCGTCGATCGGTGCACTGTTACCCGGGGCGTGGGTGAGAATAGTCTTAATTCTTTCTCCCGCCAGCTCAGTGAGCTTTACCTGCTGGGGTGAGAGCTTCGTCAACAGTTCCTTTTGCTCCGGGTTGGCTGGCGCCTCAACTCGTTCGTAAAGCGGCTCACCAAACTCACGCGTGAGTTCTTGATAGATCTCGCCGGGATCTCGGTCCATCCGTGCCATGATCTCCGCCGCGAGTAAAGCCGATACGATTCCGTCTTTGTCTGTTGTCCAGACGCTGCCATCCAGACGAGAAAAGGAGGCCCCCGCGCTCTCTTCGCCACCGAAGCTAAGCGAGCCATCGAGCAGACCATCCACAAACCACTTGAAACCGACTGGCACCGCGTAGAGCTTTCGCCCAAGTTTCGCGGTGACGCGATCAATCAGCTGGCTGCTCACCACAGTTTTGCCGACCGACGCTTCCTTGCGCCACTTCGGACGGTGTTGTAAAAGGTAGAAGATGGCAACGGAAAGGTAATGGTTGGGCGGCAGCAATCCTGCGCTTCGAGTCACAATCCCGTGCCGGTCATGATCAGTATCGCAAGCGAAGGAAAGATCAAAGTGGTCCTTCATTCCTATCAATCGCTGCATCGCATATGCCGAGGAAGGGTCCATCCGTATCTGACCATCCCAATCCACCGTCATGAAACGAAAAGTCGGATCGACTGCCTCGTTTACCACTTTCAGTTTCAACCCATATCGTTCGGCAATCGGCGTCCAGTAATGGACCCCAGCGCCGCCTAGCGGATCAACCCCCATGATGATGTTCGCACCTCGAATGGCATCCATGTCGAGTACGTTGGCGAGATCAGTAATGTAAGAATTGAGATAGTCGTGCCTGTGCGTTGTGGTGGCACGAAGAGCTTTCTCGAGAGGAATCCTTTTCAAACCCAGAAGGTCATTCTCGAGAAACTTGTTTGCCTTCGCCTCTATCCAGTCAGTAATGAAGGATTCCGCCGGCCCGCCGTTTGGAGGATTGTATTTGAAGCCGCCATCATGTGGCGGATTGTGTGAGGGAGTGATGACGATGCCGTCGGCGAGTCCTGTCTTGCGTCCGCGGTTGTACGTGAGAATCGCGTGCGAAATGACAGGAGTCGGTGTATATTCATCCTTATTCGCAATCATGACATCTACCCCATTGGCCGCCAGTACCTCAAGCGCGCTGGCAAGAGCCGGCACGGAAAGGGCGTGCGTGTCCATACCGAGAAACAGTGGTCCATCGATCTTCGTCTGCTCCCGGTACAGACAAATGGCCTGACTGATGGCGAGGATGTGCCATTCATTGAAAGCATTCTGAAAAGCCGAGCCGCGATGCCCTGAGGTGCCGAAGGAAACCCGCTGCATCGGCATCGAGGGGTCAGGCACCTCGGTATAATAGGCTGTGATCAGTTTAGGTACGTTAACCAGCATCGAGACTTCGGCCGGCTTTCCCGCAAGAGGACTTATTCCCATGACTCCCTCGTCAAATGCCGTTCTGACTTTTGCGTAAAGGTCTCACATACATTGTTGGGTCTCAAGATGGAAACAAACAGAAATAACAAAAATAAAGACTCCATAATAATTGTCATTATGTCAGTTTATCAAGAAACAATCTCCTTCGCATAAATACCGCCTGTCAGTACCTGAGGCTCTACTTGTTCCCATGTCTCATGACATGACTGAGGCCCCCGATGATTAGAGTCGACCGTTCCTAAAAATATATGGTTTTATATAAGAGCTATCAAAACGGCCCAAATATAGTGCTACACCCACGTACGCCAGCCGAACAGTGTTGCTGACTTCCGCCAGAGGGGTTTCCTCTGGAACCAGGCGAACCATCCATAGCGGGGGAAGGCCCTGCCGCTATGGATAGAGGTACTCCTCTTGCCGAGTTGCTTGCTTGCCGGCTACCGGAGCGGGACTTGCGGTCACTCTCAAGCATTCGGGAGACAACCCGCCAATCCGACCAGACATGCTTCCGTCGATTCCTTACAGGTAGACAGAAGGTGTATCTTAGCCTTCGTATGGTGAGTCGCTCCCCAAATCCGAGACCCCG
>Ga0182019_10001554_pt1 | contig 11733 bp, 11 predicted proteins | sample 812E2MmetaG_FD_120483 | JGI IMG/M metagenome (GOLD analysis project Ga0182019, IMG submission 120483) | Permafrost microbial communities from Stordalen Mire, Sweden - 812E2M metaG | ecosystem: Environmental > Terrestrial > Soil > Wetlands > Permafrost | place: Sweden: Stordalen | collected...
CTCCTCATTATCTTGGGGTCAGCCGGAGCCATTCTCCGGCCAGACAAACCCCCGCGAGGAGTGTCCGGCCTACCTCCGACAGTCAACCCGGCGGGCGACCTACGACATAGGGTCTAAGCGATCCGCTCCAGGTGGACCTCGCCCGCGCCGATCGCGGTGTGTCCGCCGCCGTCGAGCGCCACCACCAGGCGCCCGTCCCCGTCGATCCCCTCCGCCCGTCCCCGCCCATCGCTCCAGGCGATCTCCCGTCCCCGCAGGGCATCGCGTGCGCGCCAAGCTTCCAAGGTCGTCTCGGGCTCCTCCGCCAGGCGCGACTCGAGCGCCGCAAGCAGGCGCGTGAGCGTTGGCTCGAGCTCACTGTGCTCCAGCCCCATGCTCGCCGCCGGCAAGGGGGACTTCGCGTCGCGCGGCCCAGCTCCTCCCGGGCGTAGCTCCGGCGGCAGCTCCTGCAGAGGCACCGCCACGTTCAGCCCGATCCCCAGCACCGCCCAGCCCTGCTGCGGGCGCGCCTCGATCAGGATCCCGGCGAGCTTCGCGAGCCCTCCGTCTGCGCCCGTGAGGACAACGTCGTTGGGCCACTTGATCGAGGCGCCCTCCCCCGCGACGTCGCAGACCGCGAGCGCCGCCATCAGCGGCAGCAGCCGTGGCGGTGAGCGCAGCACGAGCGAGGCCAAGATCGAGCTGCCCGGCGGCGCAGACCAGCGCCGTCCCTGGCGCCCGCGTCCCGCGCTCTGCTCGGAGGCCGTCACGAGCGTGCCCTGCGGCGCCCCGACGCTCGCCAACTCACGAGCGCGCTCGTTGGTGGAGTCCGTCAAGCGCAGGTGCACCCTCGGGCTGCCCAGCCGCCCCGTCCCCTGCGCTTCCGGGCCGGAGTGCGCGCGGCTCACGCCGGGCGGATCACGAGCTCGTCGTCCTGCTCGGCGCCGAGCAGCTTCGCGGCGGAGCCGCGGTTGACCGCGAGTGAGACCATCTGCTGCGCGTCCTCATAGATCAGGAGCTCGCCGGGGGTCACGTCCGCGAAGGTCGCGGCATAGGCCGCGGTATGGCGCGTGCCCGCGTGCGCCACGCTGAGCGCGTCGCCGAGCTGTGCGCCGATCTCGAGCAGCTGCTCGTTGGCCGCGTTGAGGATCAGGTTGCCGAAGGTGTCGCTGCGCAGCACGTGCGCGGTGAGCGCGCCCTCGGCGATGTGCGCCGTGGGGATGCCCATGCGTCGCAGCTGTCCGGGATCGATCGCCTCGCCGACCGCTGCGAGTGGCTCTCCTGCCGCCAGCGCGGCTGCCACGGGCGCGAAGATGTCCCGGCCGTGGAAGGTGCGTGAAACCGGCTGCAGGCACTCGGGCGACTCGCCGATGTCGACCGCCTCGACGACGCCCCCCAGCCGCTCGGCGGCGGGCATCAACAGGCCGTTGTCGGGGCCGACGAGCACATGACCTTCCGTGGCCGTGCTCAAGGCCACGGCGCGGCGCGCATACGGTCCCGCCGCGCTGACGCCGGGGTCGACGACCGCGAGGTGAACGCCGCTCGGTAGATAGGGCAGCGCCGCACGCAGCAGGATCGCGCCCGCGCGCACATCGTGTGAGGGGACCACGTGGGTCACGTCGATCACCCGCGCGGTTGGGCAGCGGCGCGCGATGACCCCGTGACAGACCCCGACGAACTCGTCGCTGTGGCCGTAATCGGACAGGAAGGTGACGACCGGTGGGCTCGGACTGGCGTTTGTCATCGTTGGTCAGGGTGTCGCGGGCGCGGCATCGGCTAGAAGCGCCGCGATCATACCCTCGATGTCGTGACGCTGAGCCTCGATATGAGGCTTGAGGCCATGCTCGCGCAGCGTTTCGCTCGTGACTGGCCCAATCGAGACGATCCGCGTCTGGGGCGAGAGCGGGGCCTCGCCGCCGGCCGCCTCGAGGAAGAAGCGCACGCTCGAGGCCGAGGTGAAGGTGATGTAGTCGGCTGCTCTCGCGGCGGCCAGCGCCGGCTCGCTGAGCGGCTCGGCGCTCGTCTCATAGAGCGCGAGCACCTCGACCTCGACTCCGCGCGCGCGCAGCGCCTCGGACAGCACCTCGCGCGCCTGTAGGGCCTGTGCCACGAGCGCCCGCTTCACGGGCACATCTGCAAGCGCCTCCACGAGCGACTCGGCCACGAACTTCTCGGGCACGACATCCGCCTCGATCCCATGGGCGGCCAGGGCTCTGGCCGTGCCCGGCCCGATCGCCGCGATCCGCGCCGAGGCGAGCGCGCGCGCGTCGCGTCCGCCGGCCTGCAGGCGCTTGAACAGGGCCTCGACCCCGTTGGCACTCGTCAGGCAGATCAGGTCGTAGGGGGAGGGATCGAGCGGCGGGCCCGGGAGCTCCCGCACCTTGATCACGGGCGCCTCGCGAACTTCCGCTCCGAGCGCCTGCAGGCGCCGGGCCAGCTCGCTGGCTTGAGCGCGTGCGCGCGTGACCGCGACGCTGCGAGCAGCCAGAGGCCGTGGCGGCAGCCAGGCGAGCTCCTCGGCGAGCGTGGCGACCGCGCCGATGACCGTGATCGAGGGCGCGCGAATCTCTTCCCGACGGACCACCTCGGCGAGCGTCGCGAGCGTCGCTGTCACGCTGCGCTGCCGCGGCAAGGTGCCACCTTCGATGACCGCCGCGGGCTCATCGCCGGCGCGCCCGGCTGCGATCAGCGCCGCGGTGATATCCGGCAGGCGGCGCACTCCCATGTAGAGCACGAGCGTTCCCGGAAAGGCCGCGAGCGCCTGCCAGTCGATCGATGTCTCATCCTTGCCGGGGTCCTCATGGCCGGTGATCAGCGCGACCGCGCTCGCCAGGCCGCGATGCGTGACGGGGATGCCCGCGTAGGCGCTCGCCCCGACCCCGGCCGTCACGCCGGGCACGATCTCGAATGGGATCCCGGCCGCGCGCAGCCTCAGCGCCTCCTCGCCGCCGCGGCCAAACACGAACGGGTCGCCCCCCTTCAGGCGCACCACGTTGGCCCCAGCGAGCGCGCGCTCGACCATCAGCTCCTCGGTCTGCTCCTGCGGCACCGAGGGGCCGCCGCCCTCCTTGCCCACATAGAGCAGCTCCGCATCCGGGCGCGCGCCGTCGAGCGCCGAGCTCGGGATCAGCCGGTCATAGAGGATCGTGTCCGCCGTTGCGATCAGCTCGAGCGCACGGGCGGTCAGGAGCCCCGGGTCGCCGGGCCCCGCGCCGACGAGGAAGACCGTACCGGTCATTTTCCGACCGGCCAGAGGCGCAGTGGACCGATCAGGATGGTCGTGTCGAGCAGGGGCGACAACTATCAGCCGACGCGCGTGGGGTCGCCATTGCGCTGCGCCGTCACCCAGCCGGCAGGGTCTTGATCCCACTCATGTTCGGTGTCCGCGAGGGCGCCAAGTCCAGCTTCGATGTCCTCCCAGCGCCTCTCGTCCTCAGGACTTATTTGCAGTCGCATCGCCATAACTTAGTACACACAATTGCCCGGTCCTCAGGCGGAACTAGCCGGCTGCCAGAGCCTCGGCGCGTTCAAGCATCTCGCTTGCTCCGGCGAGCTTCAGCCTCGTGGCCACGATGTGCCCCAGCCGCTCGGGATCGCGCGCATCGCCGAGGGCTTCGTCGGCGATCCATGCCGATCCGTCCGGAAGTCCGACCCAGGCGCGCAGGCAGATGACTGCTTCGTCGTCCTCCCTGCTCGCAGGCGCGGCGTGCGCCCCGAGCGGTGTGTGGCAGCTCGCCTGCAGGGCGCTCGCGACGGCACGCTCGGCCAGCAGGCAGGCAAACGCACCCCCCTCGGTGATCGCCCGTGCGGCGGCCTCGGCTGCCTCGTCCTCGGCGCGTCCCTCGAGTGCGATCACGCCCTGCCCCGGCGCAGGGACAAAACGCGCAGGGTCGAGCACTTCGCCCACCTCGCTATCGCGTCCCAGACGCTCCAGCCCCGCCCGGGCCAGCACAATGGCCTCCAGCCCTTCCTCCCCGTCCGCAAGCTTTCGCAGGCGCGTATCGACGTTGCCGCGCAGCTCCACGATCTCGAGGTCCTCGCGCGCCGCGCGCAGCTGAGCCATCCGGCGGATGCTGCTCGTGCCGACGCGCGCACCCTGCGCGAGCTCCTCCAGATCGCCGACGCCACAGAGCACGTCCTCACTCCCCGCCCGGGCCGGGGCTCCGAGCAGTGCGAGCCCCTCGGCGAGCTCGCCGGGCACATCCTTGGCGGAGTGCACAGCAAGGTCGATCGCGCCGCTAGAGAGCGCGTCCTCCAGCTCGACCACCCAGCGCGACTTGTCGCCCTCGCGCGCGCCCCGGTCGCCGCTGGTCACGATCGGGACGATCTCGCAGTCGCCGATCAGCGTCGCCACGATCTCAGCCTGGGCCAGCGCGAGCGCGCTGCGCCGGGTGCCGAGTCGTATCAACGGGGGGTGCGGGCGGCGGGGGCACTACGACGGTCGCGCAGGTCGTGGACCTCTGCGAGCTCGGTCGCCGGGGCCGCCTTCGCCTCCGCCCCTGCTGCGTCCTCCTGCAGGCCAAAGAGCTCGCGCACGATCTCAAGGCTCGCGTGGCCGCGGTCGGAGCCGAGGCTGCGCAGGCGGATCGTGGGCTCGTGCAGCAGGCGGCTCATGACCGCACGCGCGATTGCCTCGACACGGGCGATGTCGCGCTCGGAGGCCGACTCCCAGCGTCCGGAGTTCTCAGCGAGGACCTGCTCGACGATCGTGTTGCCGTGCTCGCGCAGCGCGCTGACCGTGGGCAGCGCGTCGAGCTGGCCGAGCCAGCGCGCGAAGCGGTGGATCTCTTCCTCGATGATCTCAAGCGCTCGCGGCGTCTCCTCCTCGCGCGAGCTGATGTTGCGCGCGACGACGGCCTGCAGGTCGTCGATGTCGTAGAGGCTGACCCCCTCGAGCTGCGCACAGGCGGGGTCGATGTCGCGCGGGACCGCGATGTCGATCAGCAGCAGCGGGCGTCCGCGGCGCTCGGCCATCACGAGCTCGAGCTCCTCGCGTCCGACGATCGGGTGCGGCGAGGAGGTCGAGGAGAGCACGATGTCAGCCTGCAGCAGCTGATCGGGGAGTTTGTCCAGGCCGACGACCGAGCCGCCGAAGCGCTGTGCGAGGCTGAGCGCGCGGTCGGCGCGGCGGTTGGCCACGAAGATCGTGCCCGCCCCCTGATCGGCCAGCGCGCGCGCGGTCAGCTCGCTCGTTTCGCCCGCGCCGAGGATCACGACGTGGCGCTGCTCGAGCCCGCCGAGCACGCTCAGCGCGAGATCGACGGCCACCGACGGGACGCTCACGCGGCTGGAGCCGATCTCGGTCTCCGAGCGCACGCGCTTGCCGGTCGTGAGCGCCGCGGCGAACATGCGGTTCGAAAGCGGTCCTGTGCAGCCGGCCTGCATCGCGGCTTCGTGCGCGCGTCGGACCTGGCCCTGGACCTCGGCCTCGCCGACGATCATCGACTCGAGGCCCGCCGTGACGCGATAGAGGTGGCGGGCGGCGTCGCAGTTGCGCGGTGAGTAGATCGCTTCGGCCAGCTCGGTCGGGCGGATGCCCGCGCGGCGCGCCAGCAGACCGAGGATGTCGGACTCGGCGCGCACCGGGTCGCCGACGACGAGGTAGATCTCGCTGCGGTTGCAGGTCGAGATGATCACCGCCTCGCGCACCTCCGCAGTCGCTGTGGCCTCGCGTGCGAACTCGACCGCCTCGCTCTCGGTGAAGGCCAGGCGCTCGCGCAGCGCCACCGGCGCTGTCTTGTGGGAGATGCCGAGCGCGAGCAGCTCGTTCATGCGAGCGTCGGCTCCCTCGGCGCGACGTCCTCCTCGGCAGGCTCCTGGTTGGCAAGCTCGAGCAGCTCCCCAAGCTCGCGCTCGATGCGGCTCAGGCGGATCGCCATGATCGCGAAGTAGATGAGCACGAGCACGAACAGCACGATGTAGGCGCCGGCCACGTACTTGCCCGCCTCGTGCAAGGGCAGCGCGGGCAGCTCGGCGAGCACCGGGGCGAACATCAGCGGCTCGCTCCCGCGGCGGTGCTCGTGGCCGGGGTGCTCGTCGGATGCAGCGTCGGCGCCGCGCTGCGCGGTCGTGGCGCCATCCCCGTCTCGCCGATCAGCTTGCGCCGCAGCGCGCGCACCTGTGAGCGGGTGTGCTTGGCGGTCAGCTCGTATTTGTAGAGCGTCGCGTAGAGCAGCGCCATCGCGATCAGGCAGACCACGAAGGTCAGCCCCATCGAGCCGGGCAGGTTCGAGGTGCTGCCGAGCACGCGCGGATGCAGATAGGCGGTCGAGAGGCGCACCGCGATGAAGTTCATCGGCACGAAGGCGCCGGCGGTGATCGCGAAGACGGAGGCGTAGCGCGACTGGCGCTCGGGGTCCTCGATCGCGAAGCGCAGCGGCTGATAGGTGGCGTAGAGCAGGAACACGATCAGGAAGGAGACCAGCGTGGGCTCATCCCAGGCCCACCAGTGCCCCCAGGAGCCCTTGGCCCAGATCGAGCCGGTGATCAGCGTCGCCACGGCGAAGATCAGGCTCATGTGGATCGCGACGTAGGAGCGCATGTCCCAGCGGGAGTCGCGCGTGCGCAGGTGCTGGATCGCGAGCAGCCCGCCGATCACGAAGCCGCAGAGCGCGATGATCGCGAGCGGCACGTGCAGGTAGAAGATCTTCTGCAGAAAGCCCTGTTCGGCATCCAGCGGCGCGTAGAAGAAGACGAGCCCGAACGCGACCGCAAAAGCGGCCACGGTGGCGATGCTCAGGGCGCGCAGGCCCTTGCCGTACATGGTCGTTCAGTCCTCCAGGAGGAAATCGAAGAGGGCGTAGGCGATCAGCCCGAAGACCAAATCATAGAGGCCCAGCGTCAACAGCCAGCGCCCCGGGACCGCCGTCGGGTGCCCGAGCGCCAGCAATGGCGAGCTGGCACGGGCGCCGCCGATCACGATCGGCACGAGCAGCGGCAGCGCCAGCAGCGGCCCGAGCAGGTCGCGCGCGCGCGTCTGAACCGCGAGTGCGGCCACGAGCGTGCCGATCACGGCCACGCCGAGATCGCCCAGTAGCAGCACGAGCAGCAAGTCGGGCATCGCGGCGCCGAGCGAGGGGCCGAGCAGCAAGAGGCCGAAAGCTGGGACCGCGACGATCTCAAAGGCGAGCAGGTAGGCCATCAGCGTGAGAGCCTTTGCAATGAGCATCGCGCTGCGGTCGACCGGCGCGAGCAGGAAGGCATCGAAGCCGCCCTGGTCGGCGTCGGCCACGAACAGGCGGTTGATGCCGAGGATCGCCGCGAAGAGCAGCGTCACCCAGAGGATGCCCGCGGCGAGGTCGCCATCGACGCTGTTGCGGTTCAGCGCGAAGTGGAAGACCACGAAGGTCGTCACCGCGAAGAGCGACATGCCTGGAACGGACTCGAGCGTGCGCAGCTCGACCAGGAGCTCCTTGCGCAGCAGCGCCGCGACGGTCCTTCTCATCGGTAGAGCTCGGCGATCTGGCTCGGCTGAACCTCGTTGGCGTTGGCGGCGAGCGCAACCCGTCCGTTGCGCAGGCCGAGCACAGCGTCGGCCTCGGCGAGCCCGCCGCCAGGGTCATGGCTGCAGATCACGCGCGTACGGCCGCAGGAGGGCCCAATCAGAGGCTCCACGAGCTCGATCGCGGCCGGATCGAGGTTCGAGTAGGGCTCATCGAGCAGCAGGAGCTCGGGCTCGTGCAGCACCGCGCGCGCGACCGCAACGCGCTGCACCATGCCGCGGGAAAGGTTGCGCAGCGGCTCGGCGGCGCGGGTTGAGATCGCGACCGCCTCGAGCGCCTCGGCGACGCGCTCCTCGCCGACGTCGTGCAGGCGCGCGTGAAAGCGCAGGTTCTCCTGTGCTGTCAGCTCGCGGTAGAGCAGCGGCTCATGTCCGAGCAGCCCGAGGCGCCCGCGCGCCGCCCAGGCCTCGTCGGGAAGGCTCGAGCCCAGCACCTTCACGCTGCCCGCGTGCGGGCGCAAGAGCGTCGCGAGGATTCGCAGCAGTGTGCTCTTGCCGGCGCCGTTGGGTCCAAAGACGACAAGCGTCTGTCGCTCGGCGAGCGTCAGGGAGACCCCGCTGAGCGCCTCGCGTTCGCCGAAATGCCGCGCCAGCCCCTCGACCTCGAGTGCGGGCACCCCCAGGGCCTCAGCCACCCTCAGGGCTTTCTAGACATGCAGCGCGTGCGCGTCCTGCGCACGCGTGATCAGCTCGCGCACGGCCCGCTCGCCGCCGGCCTGCTCGTCGCGCAGCAGCGCGATCGGGTCGGGATCGCCGTTCACGATCCCCTCGAAGAACTGCTTGCGGTCCTGATAGGTGGGCAGCGTGCCCTTGGCCCAGCCGCGCACCTCGTTGAGCAGTACCGCCAGGCGCGCGTAGGGCTCGCCGAACTGGGCTTCGATCTCGCGCTTCATGCGCTTGGCAAGCGCCGGCGAGGCGCCCGCGGTGGAGATCGCGATCGCGAGCGGGCTCATGCGCACGATCGCGGGCAGGATGAAGTTGCACAGCGGCGGCACATCGACGATGTTGACGAGCATCGCGCGCCGCTCGGCGTCCTCAAAGACAGCGATGTTGACGTCGGTGTCGTTCGTGGCCGCGATCGCCATGAATGTTCCCTCGAGGTCCGCCGGGCCCGCGTAGGGACGCTGCTCCCACTGGATCGAGCCCTCGCGGGCGTACTCGGCCAGCGCGGGCTCGGCCTCGGGCGCGATCAGCGTCACCTGCCCGTCGCAGGCGAGCAGCCCCTCGACCTTCTCAAGGCCGATCTCGCCACCGCCGACGACCACGCAGCGGCGCCCCGTGAGCTTCAGACAGGCGATGTAGAAGGGGGTGTCGAGCATCCCCTGCACGCAGCTCTGGTCGCAGATCCCTCTGCGCAGCTGACAGACGCACTCCTTGCCTGCGTAGGCTTGGGCGGGCATGCTCAAGAGGGTAGCTGCGATTGGGCTTTGGGCGAGTGCTTGGGGCTAGCTCGGCAAGGTCACGGCGGCGTGCTCGAGGTCGCGGCGGTCGATGATGCGCTCGATTAGGTAGCCGGCTTGCTCGTTGGCGTTCAGCGTCTGTAGCTCGGCCTGCGTGAGTGGCCTGTAGAGGATGCGGTGCTCCCCGCGACGAAGTCGCAGCCACGGTGCGCGGCCGGTCAGTGCCTTGATGTCGAGGTTCGCCGGCTGGGCGACACTGTTTCGCCGGCCGCTAGCTCGCGGTCGGCAGCGGCCATGCCTTCGACGAACTCAGGAGCGTGGGTGAGCACGAAGTCCTCGAACTCTGCGGAGTCGACTGGGAGCATGTAGACGACAGGCCGGCCACGACGCGTTACCAGCGCCGGCTCCTTGTTCTGCTCGATGTCGTTGATGATGGAGCTGGCATGCCTTGCAAGCTCACGGACGCCGATCGTGCTCGTAGCGATCCCCTAGAAGTGCGTATCAATGTACGTACAAGCATAGCACCCGAGTTGCCTCGTCTGCAATAGCTTCCTGCACAGATGTGGCTGCTCTACCGCGGCACGCCGCGCCCAAAGGCCCGCGCGCCGAGACGCGCCAGCGCCACCGCACCCTCGCGCCAGGCGCGATCGCGGTCTGACTCCCGCGAGGAGCGAAGCTTCGCCACGGCCCGCGCGGCACGCAGGCTCTGCTGGTCATAGGGGCCCCACCACTGCCCGCGCATCGCCGGCGGATCCCAGGTGATCAGCTTCTCCTGCGCGCAGGCGCGCAGCCCGGCCTGGCCGAGCGTGCGCCCGATGCCGCCCCCCGCGGACGCGCCCCAGGGTCCGCGCGAGACGGTCGGCCCGGGCAGGTGATCGTTTAGCCAGACCATGCCCGCGCGCAGCTCGCGGGCGATTCGCGTGCCCTGATAGCGGTCTGCGCACCACACCGAGGCGCCCAGCCCGTAGTCGCCGGCGTTGGCCAGTGCGATCGCCTGCTCGACGGTGTCCACCGGCTCGACCACGAGCACGGGACCGTCGATCGGCTCGCGCGCGATACGCATCGCCGGCGTGACCCCGGTGATAACCGCGGGCGCGAAGAAGTGACCCCCCTCACACCCCGCGGGGCCCCGATGCGGACCGCCGCAGTGCAGCTGCGCGCCGCCCGCCACGGCCTCTTTGACCAACTCCTCCACATGAGCAAGGCGACGCGCTGAGGCGAGCGGGCCGACCTGCACCCCCGCCTGCGCCGGGTCGCCCACACGCAGCGCCTTCGCGCCGGCCACGAGCGCCGCGAGGAAGCGCTCGTGCACCTCGCGTGCGACATAGACGCGCTCGATCGAGCCTCGCGCCTGTCCCGCCCCCGCGCAGCCGGCCCACAGCGCCCCGGCGACCGCGCGCGGCAGGCTCGCGTCGGCGAGTACGAGCATCGCGTCCTTACCGCCGAGCTCGACCGTGACCTCCGTCTCGCGTGAGACGCACTCCCGCGCGACCGCTCGCCCGACCTCGGGAGAGCCCGTGAAGAGCACCTTGTCGACAGGGGCCTGCGTCAGCGCCCGTCCCACCTCACTCTCGCCGTGGACGATTCGCACGAGCCCCTCCGGCAGCCCTGCGCGTGCCAGCACGCGCGCGATGCGCTCACCTGCCAGCGAGGCGCGTGCCGCGGGGTTGAAGGCGACGCCGTTACCCGCCAGGAGCGCCCCTGCGATCTGCCCGAGCGGCTGCGCGAAGGGGGCACTGCCCGCGCCGATCACCGCGACCACGCCGTAGGGCTCATAGGCGATGCGCCCGCGCTTGACGAGCGACATCGAGCGGTGCACCGCGACGCGGCGCCCGCCCAGGACTTCGGCGCCGTCCTCGGCGATCCAGATCAGGGCATCGATCGCGGCGAGCAGCTCGAGCGCGGCGATCTCCGCGGCCGGGCGCCCCTGCTCGCGGGCAAGCAGCACCTGGAGCTCGTCGAAGTCGTCGATCACCGATTGCGCCATACGGCGCATGTAGCGCGCGCGGTCCTGCAGCCGCAAAAGCGCCCACAGCGGCTGCACCTTGGCGACCTCACGCACGATCTGCGCGACCTCCGCGGCGGGTGTCGCAGGGACGCTGCCGAGCAGCGCTCCCGTGGCAGGGTCATATGAGTGCAGCTCGCTCATGCTTCCAACCCGCGGCCCCGGCGAATCGCTGCGAGTCGCTCAGCCGGCGCCTGCTCGGCTTGATCGGGCGTGTAGAAGCGCACGCCGGCGACCCCATCCGGCGCCAGCTCCTGCGCGGAGAGGTGTCCTGGGTGGGCGTGCGGGTTGTCATAGCCGCCCTGCTCCTGACCGGGCCGTGGACCCGAGCGCAGCGAGCCCGGTACCTGCCCGGCCCCGTGCTCGCGGACGTGCGCAGCGGCGGCGCCGAGCGCCTTGCCGGCTGCGTTTGACTTGGGCGCGAGCGCGAGGTAGATCGCGGCCTGCGCCAGCGCGTAGCGCGCCTCGGGAAGTCCCACCAGATCGACCGCCTGCGCCGCGGCCGTGGCCAGCGAGAGCGCCGCGGGGTCGGCGTTGCCGATGTCCTCTGAGGCCAGGATCACCATCCGCCGCACGATGAAGCGCGGGTCCTCACCGCCCTCGAGCATCACCGCCAGGTAGTAGAGCGAGGCGTCGGGGTCCGAGCCGCGCGTGGCCTTGATCCAGGCCGAGATGTAGTCGTAGTGGCGGTCGCCCTGTTTGTCATAGAGGACAGCCCGGCGCTGCAGCGCATCCTCGACCCGCGCCAAGCTGACCTTCGCGTCGCCCAGCTCCGCGGCGGTTGAAGCGGCCAGCTCGAGCGCGTTCAAAGCGGTGCGGGCGTCGCCTTCGCTGCGCGCGGCGAGGAA
>Ga0182019_10001555_pt1 | contig 11729 bp, 5 predicted proteins | sample 812E2MmetaG_FD_120483 | JGI IMG/M metagenome (GOLD analysis project Ga0182019, IMG submission 120483) | Permafrost microbial communities from Stordalen Mire, Sweden - 812E2M metaG | ecosystem: Environmental > Terrestrial > Soil > Wetlands > Permafrost | place: Sweden: Stordalen | collected...
CATCACTTCCACCCGGCTCAACTCTTCCCTGCTCAATCCCGTTCTCCCCAATCTGAGTTCCTCCTCTCACAGGAACCCAAAAAGGGGGCACTTCTAAACGGGGCTTCACGGGGACACTCTTAATGTGGTTCAACAGGCCAATTTGGCGGCCCCGGGTCTGAGCGGCCCCCAATCGATTCGGCGATCAATGCCGCGTTTTATCTCATTACGAGACCGCCACCAGAGCGATTACTCACCCTCATGATTGGTTTGCTGCATTTTTTCCTCGGCGATAATCCGGAGAGAACTCGGTTCGTACCCGAGATAGTTAAGTCCGGAGAGGAACTCAACGACATCCACCGTTTTCCCGGGTTCGAGGAAGCGCGCGTGAGCCGCAACCGTCTTTTTTTCGTTGTCCACCATTACACTGTCTAACCATTTTAATTGCCCCGCTGAGCCGTTGGCCTTCAAGAAGGCGATGCGCTCCTGGATGGAGCTATCGCACATACCGCAGCATAGGTGCTCCAGCAGGGCCTCAAGCCGGAAATGCTCCACGCCGCTCAATTCCATGCGTCCAGCAACAACCCCTTTGTCGCGGAGAGCTCTGTCGACAGCAACGAGATCCAATTTCTTCAGGTCTGAAATGGGTAGCTCCACCGCATTAGGGTAATCTGGCAAGGACGCTCCTTGCATCTTGGCTTCTGCTTGCGTGAGCAGTTGCTTAGGATCAGTCGCATTGTCAACATCGATTCCCGGTACCCCGGCAAGGGCCTGTCGCACGTCCGCCAGACAGCCGAGACAACACATGTGATTTATCCAAAGGGTTAGCCGCACTCCCGGCCTTGCCATACCCACCGACCTTGAATGCCACAGTTGTGGATTTTTGTAATAATCCAACGCGAACAGAGCGACACAAGTAATCGCGGTCATCACTATGATCTGCTTCACACTGGCGAATTTCATGACTTGGGCACCTTGGATTCAGAAATGTGATCGGTCAATAAACGTAAACGCGTAGAGCAGAGTGAAGACGGCCAGCACCGCGATGGTCACGGAGGCAAACGCCACAGTTGCGACCCTCAAGAATGGTCGTCCCTCGCGAGCAGCCTTTTGCTGGATCCTCTCCACGAAGGAGAACTCAGTTCTGAGTTTGTTGGAAAACACGATTGCCGCGGTGGCAGCAATCGGATAAATGTGGGGAATCTCATCCCAACCGAAGTTCACGATCATCAGCTTGATAAACACCCAAAGCATCAGTGATCCCCACACGCGGGTAAAAATTCCCATCATCACCATGAAGCCACTGAGCACTTCGGCGAGCGCGAAGGCTACGATCCAATTTTCCCGACGGAACGCGGGATCCGTGCCCATGGCGAAGAAATGGATCATGGGATCGTCCATAACCGCTGGATAGTTGTCGGCCACGCCCGCGGTAAGGTGATAGTTGTAGATCTTGAGCCAACCCAGAGCGAGGAATCCAAATCCCAGCACCAGCCGGACCCACTTCACCTGCTGTTCACTCAATTCGGTGATGGCAATCTTGTATGACTGCCACGGCGAGGTGAGATAGACCACTCCCACAGTGACGACAGGGATGGCGTCCGCAACTACCATCCAACCCCAACGCCACAGGTAAATCCAGGTGCCCACGACCATGGCTCCGGCTAGAGGGAGAGCCGTCTGGGTGAGCATCAGGATCGCCAAGACAACCTGGATGTACTTGAAATAGAGCGCGGACGTCGGCTCGAGCGGATAGCTCGGCATCACGAGCGAATCGTTGGTCGCTGAATACATGAGCACCAGAGCAGGACTGCGCAGGAACAGGACGACCGCCCATTCGCCAATGGCATGGAACGATGGGAGTGTCACAGGCTTGTCGGTCAGAAAGTTTGCCAAATGATGAAGAAGTCTTTGTGCCGGGCCTCGTAGTCGAAACAGTAGGCGATGCTCAATAAAGACGTCAAGGTTTTGGCGGAAGAAGAAAATGAACAGGAAGACGAACAGAAGGATGCAAGCTGTGGTGCCGATGCGCAACATGTCCGGTTGCAATCCCAGGAACATACCGGCATGCCGGCCGAAATATTCCTCATGCAGCGGGTACTTGAGATCGTGCCGGATAAAACGCTCGTGAGCATAAACAACCGTAATCGGAAGCAGTGCGAGTACCGCTACGGGAAAAAGGAGCAACCGGTGGCGCATCTGACCTCCTGAGATGCCATTTCGCTGTGGTTTCGAGCTGCGAGGTTCGAGATCTGTTGCAGTGCAGGACTGCTCCAAAATCCCAGTAACGATAGCTGTCTTTTTAGCCACTTGCAAGAATCTTCTTCACGTTCACGCGGGCGGCGAGGTTCCGGGGGACTATCGCTTTGGGTAGGGGGCCGCCGATCTGGAGGATTCGCCAGCCTGCGGAAACTCGGATCTTTGAACTATGAGAGCGTCGGGATGCGGGGACGGCTCTCAGCCTGCGCCTTTGGCTTGATACCCTTCACATCCTCCACGTATGCCCGCAACACCTCCGCCACGCTCCACGCCTGGGCGATGCATCCGCACGGACGATGTGGCGGATCACCTTCGAAGATCTCGGAGATGTGACCGAGACCAGCCTGTGAGAGATGTTCCTGCAGTGGAGCAAGCCACTCTTTGGCCTGTCGGCGTGCCTTGGCGTCGCCGCCATTCACCGTCACATACGCCGTGATGAAAGCGCCCAGCAGCCACGGCCAGACTGTTCCCTGGTGATACGCGCCGTCGCGCTCAACCGGACCAGCCGTATACCGGCCGCGGTACTGTGGATCACTCGGCGCCAGGGTTCGCAGCCCCATCGGTGTCAGCAGTTGCTCCTGAACTTTGTGCACCACTGCTCTCGCCCTCTCCATGGAAAGCATTCTGTGCGGCAGGCTGACCGCAAAAATCTGATTGGGGCGGATCGACGGATCCGGCGTGCCTCCGTTCACAACGTCATACAGGCATCCATCTTTCTCATTCCAGAACAGCCGGTTAAAACTCCCGCTCGCAACCTTGGCCATATTGCAGTAGCGTTTCAGCCCCGCCACATCGCCGAACTGGCGCGCAAAATCCCCCATGATACAGAGCGCGTTGTACCAGAGCGACTGGATTTCCACCGGCTTCCCTCGCCGCGGCGTCACCACCCAGTCGCCCACCTTCGCGTCCATCCAGGTCAACTGAACTCCGGGCTCGCCCGAGGAAATCAACCCGCTCGGATCAACTTTGATGCCATAACGCGTGCCGCGCACGTGCCACGCAATGATGTCCGCGAATACTGGATACAGTTCGTTGCGCACGAACTCCAAATCGCCTGTGTACGTGACATAGGCCCTCGCCGCCTCGAAGAACCACAGTGTGGCATCCACCGTGTTGTACTCCGGCGTCTCGCCGGCATCGGGAAAGCGGTTTGGCAGCAGTCCCTGGTCCACGTGCTTGGCAAAGGTACGCAGAATGCTGCGTGCTACCTCGTGCCTGCCGGTCGGTAGAGTCAGCCCCGGCAACGCAATCATGGTGTCGCGACCCCAGTCGCCGAACCAGTGATAACCGGCTATAACGGTCTTTTGGTCGCCGCGGGAAACGATGTACTGGTCAGCGGCAGCAGCGAGCATTTGGACAAAACTGTCTTCCAGCGGGGAAGGAGTCACCGCTTTTCGGCGACGGGTGATCTCCGCCTGCCGGTATTCTGCTGTTCTGGTCACGTCGCGCTCTTCTGTCGAGGCAATGACAGACGCATGAGGATGGGAGCGCAGGTCAAAACGCAGCACAAATGGGTTGAAAAGATCCTCCGCAAAATCCAGGCCGCGCTCCCGCTCGACTTCGTAGTTGAAGTTCCTGTACCAACAGCCCGTCTTCTCTAACTGGCATGCGTCGTGCGCCAAGTAAAGCGTCGCCAAGCCCTGATAGGGACGAACCGCTGCCAGTCCTCGATCATCTTGCACCGCTGGATTCAACGCGCCGTTTTCGTGGGTTGTGCTGTGGTAATCACGAAAGGCGATCAAGGGCCTGATCTCGAGGCGCAGATTTTTCGACGCCTCAGGATGATTATTCGTTCTAAGCTCGTACTCCACCACCGTACTGTTCTCGCCGTTGATCATGAAGACGGTTTTTTCTATCTCGATGCCCTCAACTTCGTAGGTGAAGACAGGGAAAGGATCGAGGCGAAACCGTTTGAGGTAGCGAAAACCCCGAGGGTGAACGACTCCTGGATAACGGTTCGTCGAAAGGTCAAACGCCTGCTGACCAATGAGGAGCGTTTCCTCCAACTTGGACAGGAGGACCAGTCGGCCGACTGGCCCTTTGGTCGCGGCTACCAGCAATCCGTGATACCGGCGAGTATTCAGTCCAATGATCGTGGACGACGCAAATCCGCCCAGCCCGTTCGTTTCGAGCCACTCTCGCCCGAGAGCAGCACCCAGATCACCGCACGTTTCCTTTGTGAACTGAATCATGGCTTTCTCCAGACTGCCATTGTGAGCGGCCGCAGGGCCGAGAGAAAAGACTGTAGCCCGGTTGGTGTTAAAGGGTCGTTCGAATTCTTTCTCTACTCTCTGGTAACAGAAACCCCGTCCTTGAGGGATTTAACCCGGTAGGCGAAGAAATCGCCTTCGTGCTTGGTCTCGATTGAGATGCGCTCTGTGTCGGCTATTTTCCACACCCGCTCATATATTTCGGGGCTGATCAGAATTTCGCCACCGGCGGCCGCGGCACAGTAGCGCGCGGTCCGATTCACCGCATCCCCAATCACGGTGAATTCCATTCGATCCATGGTTCCCACAAATCCATGCACAACTTCCCCACAATGGAGTCCGATGCCAAATTCGCGGCAAGGCTCGTTTTGTTGCCGACGCACTTCGTTAAGCCTCGTCACCGCGGCTTGCATCTCAATGGCGGCCATAACTCCGTTTTGATAATGGTTGGCATCACTCTCGGGGCTCCCAAACACCGCGAGGATAGCGTCTCCGATGTATTTGTCAATGGTTCCGTTGTGAGCAAAAAGAACCGGCACCACAACCGCAAAATAATCGTTCAATATCTGAACCACATCGTCTGCATCCATGTCGCGCGCCAGGTTGGTGAAGCCGCGAATGTCCGCGTTTAGAACCGTCACCTCGCTGCGTTCACCACCGAGCCGCAGGCGGCCACGATGGCTGAGCAACTGCTCGGCCACTTTGGGAGAGAACTGCCGCAGCAGATTCGCCTTCGCGGTAGTCTCTTGTTTGAGCTTGGTCTGCAACTGGTGGTTAGCAACCGCCATGGCGGCGTATTGCGCAACCACAACCAGTAAGAGCAGGTCCTCCTCCGTGAAACTTGTTTCGGCTTTCCGCGCCCCGCCGCAGATCACGCCCAGCGCCTTTCCCTGCCAGAGCAGGGGAGCGTACATACCCACGTCAATCTGGTTGTGCACGATGCTCATGCTTAGGTCGGCTTCGATATTTTTCTGCCAGATAAATGCCTTGTGATCAGTCATGGCGCGTCGCGCGAGAGTTTCGCTCAGGTTAGGCTCGCGGATAACGTTGTGCGCTTTCAGCAGAAGCACGTCGGTCTCAGGATCGCGTAGCACCACGGCCCAGCTCGCATCTTTCGGAATCAATTCGGCCAAACGGTCCACGATGGCGGGCAGGAGGGTTTCCAGGTTTGTTTTGGTACAAAACTGAATTGGAAGATCGCATATGATTTTCAGCCGCCGGGCAGTTTCACCCTCAGCGGCCAGCGGCGCGACCCCGAAGTCGGTTGCGTCCACGACTTGCGAGATGGCAACTTCCAGACCGGCGCTATCCTCATTTGCGATTAACGCAGTCCCCACTTCGAGGAAATTGGTCTGCCCGCCAGCGGACGCAGCCTCGAGGGACTCGATCTCTAATTTAGTGTCCCCCGCTTGTATGATGTCGTGAAGCCGAAGCTGATGCTTGCCCCGTTCCTTGATTTCGACATGGTTCAGTTGGGTGCCACGCGAACTATTGCGATCTTCGATCCACCAAGCGTCATCTTCAAACCAGATTCGGCCGTGCAGCCGAGATACTTTCATGTCGGGAGTTAGGTCAAGGCCAATGGGGAATTTTTCTTCCGCCCGGCCAAACATGAAATCGGCCTCTAAGTTCTCTTTGACGATTTGCTTGCCGCGATAGAAGCAGGTTATGCGCATAAAACATCGACCAACACGATGGAGCCGAAGGGAGGCCTGTTTTAATCGGCTACAGGAGTTCTGTGGCTCTCTGACGCTATAGAAAACATATGAAATATCGGCTCACCGAACATTGCTGATGACCCAAATTCCGTTTGTTTTGCTTAGTTGAAACACGGTCTCATCCTGGCGGCTCCTTGGCGCTCCACCCTCGGGCATGTGTCTCTGAACTACCAAGGCCGTGATGGTCGCCCGTTGCCCACCCGGACCAATTGCAACGTCCATTCTTTGAACCTCAATCTGGACCCGCACATGTAGCGCGATTTCGCGGTCAAAAGTGTTCTTAAGTTTGTCATATTTTTTTTTATCAATCCCTGGCCAGATCGCGCGCACGGCATCTATATTTCGCTGCTGGAAGGCCTGCTCGTACCGGTTAATTACGTCCCGGGTAGCAGCTTCATCCAGGGCCTTCACAAAGGGTGGAGCCGCGAGCCTGCTATTGATTTCGCTTAGGTAGGCACTCGCATCGTTGGCGTGAGACCCGCCACCCTGGACGATCGACAGGAAACTGGTGCGGGCGGCCTCCACGCCATTCTTATCATTTGCGGCGAGGGCTTGCTTGTACTTCTGTACTGTCTGCAGATAATTGGCCTCGTATTGGCGCTGCGCTTGTTCCGCTGCCTCAGCCTGATCAATTTCCGCAGAAAGAAAAGTCGGATCGCCACCGGCTTCTCTAATTTGATTCACTTTTTGACGAGCGGAAGAGAAATCTCCTTGCTTCACGTCCTGCCGCGCACTAGAGTCGAGGCTGCCAATTTGCTGATCGCGCTCCTGCTTCTGCAACGTGTTCAGATCGTTCTGCACCGTTTGCCGCAATTGCACGGCCTCTGATTTTCTAGGGCCTTGGAATTGAATAACGCGGTCGAGCAGGGCTGAAGCTCGGTTGAGACTATCGCGGTCTTTCCTCCGAAGCCCACGTTTTGCCTGTGCGAATAAGGTCTCCTCGTCTTTACGCCTGGGTATAACCTGATCGAGGTATCTCCTGGCGTCGTCCTTTCTTAGTCCTCCGTCCGATAGTGCCAGAATCTGATTGAGATAATTTTCTGCAGACGGGAACTGTCCGCGGTCGATATCACTATTCGCACTCTGCCACAACTGTTCTTCCTGTTGCCGGAGGGTACCGAGCAGCCTGGCATCCTTCATCTCTGCTTGAATTGCATCCATCTGCTTCTGAATCGCGCCGTTCAATGGGCCGTTCAGCAATGCCGTTTCCTGCAGGGCCCGCAACGCCCCCGCTAGGTCGCCTGCCGCACGACTCTTATCGGCTACATCCATGGCTTTGAGCTGCAATTCCTTAAGAGTGACCCGTGGCTGGACCGCCGCTTGTTTTGTCGGAGTGATCGGCCCCCCTTTTTTTTGTCGGCTTACCGAAAAGAAATGCACTCCTACCCAGATCATAAGCAGCACAAAGGCAATGATGGCCAGTGCTGCCGGTTGCCGCCAAAGTGGGATTGCCCCGCGTTTCGGCGCAGGAACAAACCTGGGGGGGACGGCGGACGGGCGCGGGTGAAAGCCGCCGATGGCGCGTGGAGCGGGCAGGTGGGAAGACGTCTCAACTGGATTGTTAACAACTGGACGGGCCGAAGGGCCGGCGGCAGATCGAGCGGCGCGAGGTCTCTCCGGTTCGACCTCAGACGGCATGGGGACTTCGACAAAATTTAGTGGCAGCGAAGCCGCCGGCGGCCCCGAAACCACGGGCGGGGGGGCGGGGGTTTGCGCAGGTGCGATCCGGGTCTGGTTATACAGTTCGGTTGCATCGGGGGGAAGAGGAGATGGTGTCCATACCTGCCAGGCGTACTCCTTCGCGAATCCCGGCCGTGGCGGTTCCGGCTCGGGCCCTGGCGCTGGGGGAGCGCCCGCCTGGTTCCTGGCAGTATCGATTTCATCGGACACGCTCCCCACTCGGGGGTCGAAGCTCTCCAGAACCCGGGTCTCGACCGCACGTTGCAGTACCTGCGCAGCCTCGTCGAGTTTTCCGCTCTCTACTAATAGCCGAACGGACGCTAGCTCTTTTTCCTGTTGCCTCTTAGTTTCGCGGGCCTCAACCTCCACTAAAGCCGAATCTAACAACTGAGTGACCCCCGAATCGGGCCCGAGAGTAACCAGCGTCTGCTTCGCCAGTTCGATTGCTTCGCTGAATTTCTCGCGGGTGATCTTGACCTTGATGTCACGAATTCGCTGCTCAATGGCCTTGCGCGTTTGAAACTTCCGATTATGTAGCTCTGCTTGTTCCTGAAGCAGTAGCAGATCCTGGTTGCCGGGAAAATCCTTCAGAGCCTCCTGGGCCGCTTGCATCGCATCCTGAAAATGGTTGGCCGCGGAAAAAGCCCTAATTTTCTCGCACGCCTTGCTTAGAAGCAGTTCGTGATCAAGTTGGGTTTGTTGGGCACGGGAAAACTCGATCAATCGGGCCAGGTCGGCGTCGTTGGGAAAGTCAATCAGGAGTTTTTCTGCCCTCGCTATCACCTCCGTATACTTTTTGTCATCGACCCGTTCCTTAAGAAGTTTCCACTCCCGCATCAGCCGCTCAGCTTTGCCCTGCTTTTCCTGTTCGCTCTGAACCAGCGCCAACAGTTTTTGCACCGACGGGGTTGAGGGGGCGTTCTGGAGTGACTCCAACAAGGCTCGGGCATCCACCAATCGCCCTTCGGCCAGGAAGGCTCTGGCCTCTGCCAGCTTTGCTTGCCTCTGCTGCTCGGTTTGCTCGCGGCTCGCGGTTTCGAGCAATCTCTTGATTTCATCTTCGTCGGGAAAGGTTTTCCGCAGATCGGTAACCAGGTTAATGCACTCGTCGTAGCGGCGTTGCGCCAGAAGATTGCGAGCGGCGGTCAGAACTTGCAGCTTGTGCTGCTCCGCCTGTTCGGATCGCACGGTCGCAACCAGCCTGGCAACTTCGTCGTCCTCGGGGTACTCTTCCTGAAGCTTGGCCAGCAGGGCGATGGATTCGTCATAGTGGCGAGCGGCCAGCAGATGGCGAGCCTCCGCTAGGTCGTGTAATTTGCGTTGTTCCGACTCCTCATCGCGAAGCGCGCTGATTAGGTTGGCAATTTCCTCATCATGGGGAAACTGCTTTCGCAAATCCACCAATAGCAAATTGCATTCTTCGTAGCGGCGTGCGGCCAGGAGTTTGCGAGCTTTAGCCACGTGTTGCTGGCGGCGTAGGCTTACCTCGGCTTCCCGAACCGCTTCCAGCAACGTCGCGATGTCGGTATCCGTCGGGAATTCCCGCTGCATGCGCGTCAGCAAGGAAATGCACTCGTCGCAGCGCCGGCCAGCCAGGAGTCTACGCGCCTCTCCCAGACCCTGCAATCTGCGCTGATTCGCCTGATCTTGATGGACCTCGTCTAACAGGAGGGCGATCTCGTCGTCGCTGGGGAACTGTTTTTGGATTTCGATGATGACGGCGGTGCATTCTTCGTGCCGGCCCGCTGCGAGCAGGCTGCGCGCTTTTTCCAAGCTTTGACGCCGGCCCTGTTCGGCCTGCTCTTCGCGCGCAGTTTCCAGCAGCCGGACTATTTCTTCCTCCTGAGGAAATTCACGCTTTAATTCGCTCAAAAGCTGAATGCAGTCCCCATACTTTTGCAGCGTCCACAAGCTGCGCGCCTGTTGCATCGTGTCGAGCAACCGTATACGTCGCTCGCGTTCCGCTTTTTCCCTTATTACCTGTTCCTGCAATACCTTGGCTGTCTTGTTGGCGGGTTCAAGCTCCAGAACTTTGGAGAGAAGATGCTCAGCCTCTTCGGGCAACCCCTCCGCCAGGCGTAGTTTGGTGGCTTGCAAGTATTGGGATACTAGCTGGGAGCGATCCAACTCCTGCTGCAAACGTCGCTGCAACTCTTGAGCGGCCTCGAAGTTGGGGTCCAGTCGCAACGCATTTTCCACCTCGTCCCTTGCTTCCTGAATTCGGCCGTCTTCAAGCAGGGCGAGACCCTTTTGCATCAACTCTTGTGCCTTCGGACGGATCAGGATGCGTCTAAGCTCGACGTTGACTTTGTCCAGCAAGCTGCGGGCCTGGGAATTGGTCGACTCAACCTGGAGCGCTTGACGAAGGATGTCACGTGCCTGGGGATAGTCTCCCTGCTGGACCAGTTCCTGACTCTGCTCGACCAGCTTTGCTACAGTTGCGGATTGAAGACCTTTGCAAATCGGATCCAGTTCGAGCAGCACATCTTCCATGGTCTGGTACCGATCCGACGGGGACTTCCGCAAGACTCTGCATAAAACCGCCTCCAGCTCCGGGGGACAATCGACCGCCGCTTCGCGCACCGAGGCCGGATCTTGATCACAGATACTGTGCATGAGATTGGCGGCAGAGTCTCCCCTGAATGGTCTCTGGTAGCAAACCAGTTCGTAGAGGAGAACTCCGAAAGACCAGAGGTCAGAACGCTCGTCTGCGTGCTCGCCGTGATACTGCTCAGGAGCCATATAGGCAAAGGTTCCAATAAGCATGCCGGTCTGAGTTTTGGAGGATTGCAAAACCCGTGCGATGCCAAAGTCGACGACCTTAACTGTGCCTTCCTTGTTGAGCATCATATTGCCGGGCTTGATATCGCGATGAATGATTCCGCGCTTGTGCGCATAATCCAATGCTTGTCCCGCCTGAATCGCGTACGCCAGCTTCAAAGAAAGCGGGAGAGGGGCCCGCCGAGCGATTAGTTGTTCCAAGCTTTCACCCTCGACCAATTCCATGGCGATGTAAGGCGTGCCAGCCTCTTCGCCCATGTCATAGATCGTAACGATGTTGGGATGTTGCAACCCGCCGGCAGACTGCGCCTCACGGTAAAACCGCTGGAGCAAGTCAGGATCGCCAGCTACGCCTTTGATGATGGTCTTGAGTGCCACCAGTCGATTGATAATGGGATCGCGCGCCCGGTAGACAACGCCCATAGCTCCGCGACCCAACTCCTCAATGAGTTCGTATTTGCCGAGCTTATTCACCGGGCAGGCACCCATCCTGGAGGGAGCGGAAGTTCAGCCAGATCCCCTTTTGAGGTCTTCCAGCGGTAGAGGCAGAGGTCGGAATTAGGCCCGGACTAGCAAGCCCGAGGCGTGCGGGGCAAAATATGGTGTTGTCGCGCCGCGGTTCCGTCAATATAGCTTCCGCCCGGCCCCGTGTTGAACGGCAACACCACCTCCGCTCCATAGAACCAAGCCGATTTAAATCAGAATTTTCTTCTTGACCTCGAAAACCGGACCATTGTACACCTGTCCTTCTGTTCGCGATACTGTTTCCTAATTTGGGATATTCAAAAATATAGTGTATCGTTCGTTTCAAAATGCGAGTCGTGTGTGGGAGCCGACATTGTTATGGAATCAGTTACCCTAGTAAATTCTCAGTTGGTGAACATCGTTCAACGGCCTGACTGTCGTAAACAGCGGTTTACCCTCACAGCCTAGATTATTTGTGAAATAGCGATGTCACGACAGTGATGCAAGGCTCGGACGATTTCGATTATAATCCGCTTCTCAGTTATGGTACTGAAGATTCAAATCGTGCGGTACCTGGATGGCCATTTTCCCGGCTGGGTGGAATGCGAGTTTCTGGACGCAGAAAACCATCGGCACA
>Ga0182019_10001556_pt1 | contig 11722 bp, 13 predicted proteins | sample 812E2MmetaG_FD_120483 | JGI IMG/M metagenome (GOLD analysis project Ga0182019, IMG submission 120483) | Permafrost microbial communities from Stordalen Mire, Sweden - 812E2M metaG | ecosystem: Environmental > Terrestrial > Soil > Wetlands > Permafrost | place: Sweden: Stordalen | collected...
CCGTCAACGGTCCCTGCATATAAGGTAGAAGGGTTGGTTGGAGAAATAGCAAGAGCGTTAACAAAGAAAGCATCTTGTATAAGCCCCGTGTTCATAGGGTTCCATATCCCACCGCCATCGGCAGTATTGAAAACTCCACTACCCCAAGTCCCTGCATATGCAGTTGATTGGCAAAAAGAATTGATAGAGATAGAGTAGACGCCAAGGTCGGGCATTCCCTTATTCACCGCGCTCCATGTTTCTCCACCATCAGTCGTCTTGTAGATGATGCCTAAATAATTACCTTGTAAATTTAATAAAGCCGCAGCAAACAGACTTGAGGGGGCTGAAGGGTTAATGGCAAGGTATGCAACAAAACTGCCTAATAGCCCTGCCAAGTTCCAATCCCTTCCACCATCAGTGGTTTTGAAGACATAACCGCCATCTGTTCCCGCGTATAAGATTGTTGGGGTTGACGGGTCAATGGCAACGGTTGTGACCCATGGGTTGTTCAGCCCGTAATTGACAGCACTCCAATTTTTCCCACTATCAGTCGTCTTGAAAATGCCAAAGTCGTAGGTGCCCGCGTAAATGGTGGAAGGGTTCGAAGGGTCTACAGTGATTGCGGTTACGACATCATCAGGTAAACCGGTATTTGCGGCATTCCATGACTCACCCCCATCCATTGTTTTATAAACGCTGTTTGTCCCCACATACACGGTCTTCGCGCTGAACGGGTCAATGGCGAGGGCGAATACATTAAGGTTGGTCATGCCGCCGTTTACGGCTCTCCAATTATCGCCACCGTCAGTTGTTTTGTAGACACCATCTCCAACCCCGCCATACCATGTCCCCACATATACTGTCAAAGAGTCGGAAGGGTCTATGGACAAGCATGTGATATTTCCGCCGTGCGGCCCCCCCGTGGTCCAGACATTCAGGCCAGCCCACAATGACCCAGCTGAAATGAACAAAAGGATTCCGGTCAGGACCAATTTATTGTAAGACACCTGATTTTCCAACATGACCTACCTCCTAACAAATTTAGTGTAGCACGGGACCCCGTGCGTGCTGCCCGGCCGCTCCTTCCGGACCTTAAATTCCAGCGACTGACCGACGGGGGCCGGACTGTAAAGCTTCCTTGACCCAATGCACAAGAAATATTATGCAAGTCCCGTGCCTGCCCAAAACACCCCTTTTAGGCCGCTTTTTTGTCAAATTTTTGAAAAGTTGTCAAATTTTTGAAAACATTTCAAATGGGTGATATTGCCATGTGGGCGCATTAAGGACCATCCAGCCTCTCTCCCGCCCCCATGTTCAAGCTGCACAATTTGTGCGGACCGCTGGGTGAAGGGTGGGTGTCCTCAGCGGTCCGTCCTGAGCTCGGGCCCAACGCGGGTACGAGGCGCCCGCTCAGGATGTCGCCCCCGCTCCAGCGGCGCCCGGATTCGGCTGGATGCAATGAAGGCAAGGGCCGCAGGCCGCAACCGTACTGGATGTACGGAGAGGACCGAGGCCCGCAGCCTGAAGCAGCAGACAGTCGGGGACCTGGCGGCGCAAAGGAAAATGTGGGGGAAGATGAACGAACCGGTCAAGGGCGTGGCAGGAGAGCCCGAAGGGCTGGAGTGGACGAGGCATGATCGGGGAAAAGCCATCTCCCGATAATATCAGGAATATGTATACTTCATTGTCTGCTATACTGGGCCAGATCCTCATTTTTCCAGGCTTTTCCGCCGGGCATGCAAGTCCAGGACAGCGGCGCCGACAAGGCGCGCCTCCTGCCGCGGCATGCAGGGCATGGGGCATTCTCCCATGCTACAATGGTGCCATGTTCGACGCCATTGCAGCAAAACTTCAAAAGATCTTCAAGGAACTCCATGGGGAAGGCCACCTCACCGAAGCCCACATTGACAAGGGGCTGAAGGAGATCCGCCTCGCCCTCCTGGAAGCCGACGTCAATTACAAGGTCGTCAAGACCTTCATGGAACGCGTGGCGGCCAAGGCCAAGGGGGCCGAGGTGATGCAATCCCTGAGCCCGGCCCAGCAGATCATCAAGGTCGTGCGCGACGAGATGACGGCCATTCTCGGCGAAGTGGCGCGTCCCCTGAACCTCAAGGGCAATCCCGCCACCTTCCTCATGGCGGGCCTGCAGGGGAGCGGCAAAACCACCACCGCGGTGAAGCTGGCCTTCCGCCTCCGCAAGGAGGGCAAGCGCGCGGTGCTGGCCCCGGCCGACACGCGCCGTCCCGCCGCCATGGAGCAACTGGTCATCCTCGCCAAAAGCGCGGGCCTGCCCGTCTATTATTACCCGGAGGAGAAGAATCCGCGCGCCATCGTTGACAAGTCCCTTCAGCAGGCCCGGATGGACGCCTACGACGTCCTGATCGTGGACAGCGCGGGAAGGCTTCACATTGACGAGGAGCTGATGCAGGAACTCAAGGACATGGCGGCCATCCTTAAGCCGAATGAGACCTTCTTCATCGCCGACGCCATGATCGGACAGGACGCCGTCAAGGCCGCCACGCAGTTCAACGCTGTGACGCCGCTGACGGGCATCATCCTCACGAAGATGGACGGCGACAGCCGTGGCGGCGCGGCCCTTTCCATCAAGGAGACCCTCGGCATCCCCATCCGCTACCTGGGCCTGGGCGAAAAGGTGCCCGACCTGGAGCCCTTCGATCCCGCCCGTGTGGCCCAGCGCATCCTGGGCATGGGCGATGTGCTGGGGCTGATCGAAAAGGCCGAGGAGGCCTTCGAGAAAGAGGACGCGGAGCAGATGGCCGAAAAGCTCCGCAGGAACGAATTCACCCTTGAGGACATGCGCAAGCAGATCCGCATGATGAAAAAAATGGGGCCGCTGACGGACATCCTGAAACACCTTCCCATGGGCGGGCCTTTGAAGAAACTGAAGGAGATGGACGTGGACGAAAGCGTGTTCGTCCAGACGGAGGCCATCATCAATTCCATGACGCCCGCCGAGCGGGAGCGCCCCCATCTGCTCGACGCCCGCCGCAAGCGGCGCATCGCGCGCGGGTCCGGCACCAACGTGCAGGCCATCAACCAGCTCATCCGCCAGTACCAGGAAATGCAGAAGATGATCAAGCAGATGGGAAAGAGGAAGATGTTCTGATTGGGGCGAAAGCCGGCAGACCGCAGACCGCAGCCGGAAGCCGGAAGCTTGAGCGGGGGCGATGGAGCGGGGGCGACATCCTAAGCCGACATCTCGAACCTACGCAGGGCCAGAGGCTTAGGCCAGGGAGGCATAATGGACTCCCGTTGGGCCCGAGCGCAGGGCAGAAACCAGAAACCAGCTGCAAGCTGCCGGGGGCAAGAAAATGGGGGCAAACGGACGCATAAGGACTTTTTGCCGGGTCATCTGCTATAATAATGCGCCAATGCAAGGAGGTTTTTCATGGTACTCATTCGTTTAAAGCGCCTCGGTTCCACCCGAAAGCCGTTTTATCGCGTCGTGGTGACGGACAGCCGCAACCGCAAGGCGGGGGCCTATCTGGACCTGCTGGGGATCTATGATCCGAAACCGAAGAACGACGTTCTCAAGATTGAGAAGGATAAGCTGGATGGATGGCTCAAAAAGGGCGCCCAGATGACCCCCAAGGTCAAGGCCCTGGTGAGGAGGTTGAAGGATGAAACAGCTGGTGGAGGAGATCGTAAAGCTGCTGGTGGACAAGCCTGAGGAGGTGAGCGTCACCGAGCTGGAGGGCGAACAGGCCGTTGTTCTTGAACTGAAGGTGGCCAAGGAGGATCTCGGCAAGGTGATCGGCAAGCACGGACACACGGCGCAGTCCCTGCGCACGCTGCTCAACGCCGCCGGGATGAAGGTTAGGAAGCGCTACGTCCTGCAGATTGTCGAGTAACCGGCGGTCCTTGATGCCATGAGCGCCGCCACCCTCGCCATCGGCACGGTGCTCAAGCCCCATGGCCTTCATGGGGAAATGAGGGTGGCGCCCCTGTCCAGTTTTCCGGAACGGTTCCACGCCCTCAAGGAAGTCCTGCTCCGCCTCGGCGACCGCTGTGAAACGTTTGCCGTGGAGGGCGCGCGTCCGCATAAGGAATTCATCCTCATCAAATTGAAGGGCATCGAGCGCGTGGAGGAGGCGGAAGAGTGGCGCAACGCCGACCTTGAAATTCCGTCCGATCAGGCGTGGCCCCACGGCCCCGATTTCCATTTTTATCACAGCCTCACGGGACTGCCGGCGCACCTGCCGCGCGGCGAGCGTCTGGGCACGGTGGCGGGGTTCGACGAGGGGCCCGGCGGTGTCAACGTCATCATCACCAATGAAGCAGGGCGCGAATACGCCGTTCCCTTTGTGAAGGAATTCATCACCGTCGTGCCCGGCGACAAGATCATCGTGCGGCCCATCCCCGGCCTCCTCTCCGAGCAGGAGGAGGGCTGAAATGATCCACGGTTCAGGGTGCGCGGACCACCGCGCGGAGTTCGCCTCCCCGCGCGTCCGCCTATCCCTCCTTCCGGCCTTCCGGCCTTCCGGCCTTTTGCAAAAGCGGGGACAGGCCATCCGCTCTCCTGCGCGTTTGCCCCGCCGCGGGGTTGCAACGACCGCGCAGGATTTCGCCCCCGCTCAACCCTCCCTCCCCTCCATTCCGAGCCAGTCCCCGTTTTTGCCTTCCGGCCTTCTTGCCTTCCGGCTTTCCGCCTCGCCATGCGAATAGATGTCGCCACCCTGTTTCCGCGGGCCTTCGATTACCTCGATCTGAGTCTGGTGGGGGAGGCGCAATCGCGCGGGATACTGGATCTGCACCGCCACGACATCCGCGATTTTTCCGACGACAAAAACAAGCGTGTGGACGACGCCCCCTACGGCGGCGGGGCCGGCATGCTGATGGCCCTGCCCCCGCTGACGCGCACCCTCGACCACATCCGCGCCGTGGGGCCGCGCGGCGCCGATCCGCACGTGATCCTGATGTCCCCCCGGGGCGCGCCCCTGACGCAGGAGCGCGTGCGCGCCCTCGCCGCCAGGCCATGGCTGGCGCTGGTGTGCGGACGGTATGAGGGGCTGGACGAGCGCCTGCACGATCCGCGCTGGATCCATGAGGAGATCTCCGCGGGCGATTACGTGCTGGCCGGCGGCGAACTTCCCGCCATGGTGCTCATTGAGGCGGTGGCGCGCCTTCTGCCCGGCACCCTCGGCAATGCGGCCTCCCCGGCGGAGGAATCGTTCACCCACGGCCTTCTGGAATACCCGCAGTACACGCGGCCGGAGGAGTTCGAGGGAAAGACCGTGCCCCTCATTCTGCGCTCGGGAGACCAGAAAAAAGTGGACCGCTGGCGGCGCGCCCGCGCCCTGCGCCTCACGTTCCTGCGCCGTCCGGATCTACTGGGAAAAGCCGACCTCACCGAGGCGGAAAAGCGCCTTGCGGATTGGTGGAAAAAAGCGGACAAGACACCATCAAAAAGTTAGGGCGGGAAATTATCCCGCCCTTTTGAGTTTCAATTCAGCATTATTATTTTCTTTGCTTCTATTTTCCTTCATCCTTCGCCATTATCCAAAGCACATCCCACTCGTCAAGTGAAAGCGACTTCGGCTCCCGCCCCTGCTCCTTCAATGTGCGCAGAATGGACGTGAACCGGGAGATGAATTTCCGATTGGTCTTCTGAAGGGCATCCTCGGGATCGGTTTCGAAGTGGCGCGCGAGGTTGGCCAGGGTGAACAGAATGTCGCCCAGCTCCTCCTTGGCTTTTTTGCGGTCCGTGTCGAAAATCTCCAGAAACTCTTCCATTTCCTCGCGCAGTTTGGCCTTGATGTCCTCGGTTTTTTCCCAGTCGAAGCCGAGTTGGCGGGCGCGGTCGGTGATGCGGTAGGCCTTCAACAGGCCCGGAAGCTGTTCGGGAATGCCCTTGAGGAAGCCGTCCTGCGATTTGGAATGCTTGCGGCCCTCCCAGCGCTCCAGCACTTCCGCGGGCGTGTTCAGGCGGTTTTCCCCAAAGACGTGGGGATGGCGGACCACCATTTTTTCATGGATTCCGTCGGCAACCTCCTCCAGCGTGAACCATCCGGCTTCCTCGGCGAGGCGGGCCTGGAAGACGATCTGGAACAGAAGATCGCCCAATTCCTCCTTCAGATGGGCGGGGTCGCCGCCTTCGATGGCGTCGAGGACTTCGTAGGTTTCCTCAAGAAGGAACGTCTTGAGGCTCTCCAGCGTCTGCGCCCGGTCCCAGGGACACCCCTCCTCGGAGCGCAGACGCGCCATGAGAACCTTCAGATCGTCAAGTCCGCGCTTCAATGCGAGGGTTTGGGATTGGCCGGGGCGGGGGGAGGCGCCGCATTCTTCGCGGGGGTGTCCGCCGCCTTGGGAGGCGCAAGGTAGGTTTCGATCTTGGCGTTCTTCCTCAGCGCTTCGATCTTCTGCTGGACGATCTCCCGCTGTCTCTGCTTCTCCATGAAGGGTTTCAGGCGGGTTTTGCCCTCCTCATAAGGGACAGTGCCTTCGCCTTCATGCGCGGCGGCCTTGATAATGTGATAGCCGAATTTGCTTTCCACAACGCCGGACATCTCGCCGGGTTTGAGGGCGAAGGCGGCATCCTCGAATTCCTTCACCATCTGTCCCTTGCGGAAAAAGCCCAGTTCGCCCCCTTGTCCCTTGCTGCCGGGATCGTCGGACTTCTCGGCGGCCAGTTTGGCGAAATCAGCCCCGCCCTTCAACTGTGCCAGGATCGCCTCAGCCTTCCTTTTCGCGGAGGCCTTCTCCTCGGTTGTGACGCCTTCCTTGATTCCCACCAGGATGTGGCTGGCCTTCACGCGTTCCCCGTGTTTGAACTGGTCGGGGTGGGCATCGTAGTAGGCCTTGAGCTCCGTTTCCGAGACGGGGGGGGCGACGGAGGCCCATTTATCCATCAGGGTACGGATGCAAATTTCCTTGGCGGTGTCCTGTGAGAGTTTGTCCTCGGTGATGGCCATTTCCTTGAGGAACATCTGGAATTCATCGGGGGTCTTGAATTGGCTTTTGAAGGCGGCCAGCTTCTTTTCCGTTTCCTTGGGATCAGCCTTGATCCCTTCCTTTTGGGCCTCCTGCCAGACGATTTCCATCTCGATGAGATTGTTCATCCCCTTCTGTTCAATCATGGCTTTGTCCTGATCCGTGAACTCGTGGCCCATGCGCTTGGCCTGTTCCATCAGGATGGCCACCTGGATGTCCAGGTTCTTGCGGGTCAGCGCCGTTCCGTTGACGCGGCCCACGGTGTCGTCTCCGGGCTTGGCCGGCGCGGGAGCGATTTTGGGTGTGTCGGCGAACATGCCGAGGGCGAGGCTCATGAGAATCAGGGCGATCCAATGCGTTTTCATGCGATCTCCTATGCGTAATGTTTTAAATAAACATGGTATGATACCTTGAAAATCATTTGCGCGCAAATCGAATCCATTCCGCGCGCCCCTCCGGAAGATCCAGGATCATAAACGAGGACGTGTCCGTCAGCCATCCGCACAGCTCGCCGGGATTGAGAATGCGGCAGCCGCCCCGCATCTCATCGCGGATCTGGTGCGTGTGTCCGTGCAGGATGAAATCGTGCCCGGCGAGGTCACCCGCGGAGAAGCCGGGCTCGTGCAGCAGAAGAAGGCGGCGCCCCTCCAATTGAAGGGTCCGCGGGGGATGGGTGATGTCGAGAAGCGACCGCAGGCCGGTCGTCTCCCCGTCGTTGTTGCCGAACACGGCCTGCGCGGGAACCCCCGCGGTCAGAAGCAGGCGCGCCGCGAAGGGGGAGATGATGTCGCCCAGATGAATGAGGCGGTCCGGACGGTGTCCGGGCAGCATCGCGATGGCGGTCTTCAGGGCGTCGAGGTTGTCGTGGGAATCGGAGAAGACGGCGATTCTCATCGCGGCAGGAGCTTCAGCTCCGGATCCAGTTCCTCCAGGAAGGCCAGGGGAAACAGGCGAAAGAAGAGGAAGACCGGCTGCAGAACGGCCTGTCCGATCCCCGGAATCATGAGGACGGCGAAAAAGAGGCAGCATGTGAAAAATCCCATGGTTACGATGCCCAGCGTCACCAGAAGACCCACCGCCAGCCGCATCAGGTAAAACAGCACGAACTCCACGGCGTGCCGCGACCACAGCCCCAGCAGATAATCCCATGCGCCCAGCACGCCCAGGCCCCGCGCCCACATCAGCGGAAGGACGAAATCGCGGGTAAGGAGGGCGAAGAATCCGAACACAAACAGGAACACGCTCGCGATGAGGCCCACGACCCCCGATCCCGTCCAGGCGAACACAGGCTCGGCGGAAGAAAGGATGAAAGCCGGAATGCCCAACAGGAGGGCGCCGGAGAGAAGGCCCAAGGTCCAAAATCCCGCCCTCCACACAAAGTACCAGAACCCGGGACGCGCATACGGAGCTAGGGCGTTCCAGAGGGAGGATTCGCCTTTCAAGGGCATCTGGAGATAGGCGAAGGCCGCCCGGCTGCTCGCGTAAAGAAACGGGATCTGGAAGCACAGCCCCAGAAGGGTGAACAGGGGCAGGACAAAAAGGAGCGAAGGCAGCATGGCCGTGTGCTCGCGAAGCAGATGGAGGTACGGAATCAGGACCGCCAGGTTGGAGAACAGGATCAATCCCGCGAAGGGAAGCTGTTCCATCAGACTCAGCAGCCCCAGCTTCAGCCACCGGGAAAACACGAAGGGCTTGAACAACAGCCCCTCCATGGCGCGCCCGCTTCTTCGATAGGCGGACGCCAGCTTTTTCAGACGATCGGGCATGAAAGCATTATAGCATTCCGCGGCAGGTGCCGCGGAATGCGCCGGAAGGCGGGAATGCCGGAACGCGGGAAGGCGAAAGGCAAAAAGCGAAAAGCTGTTTCGAGTTGCGAGTTTCGGGTTTCGAGTTGGGGCAGCCGGATCGCGGGACGACAGGATTGGCGTAGGGGCACGGCATGCCGTGCCCGTGTTATTCGTAGGGGCAGACCCGTGTGTCTGCCCTGCCTTCTGTAGGGGCGCATTGCGATGCGCCTTCATGACTGGTTTGACAATGTGTAGCCAATGGGATACAATGTCGACGTGATTGAAATCCGCAAAACGGATGCGTTTGCCAGATGGCTTGACGGCTTGTCGGACATTCGCGCGCGGTCGCGTATCCTGGCAAGAATTGAGCGCTTGGCAGTGGGAAATCCAGGTGACGTAGGTCCGGTGGGCGGGGGTGTTTCGGAAATGCGGATTAATTATGGTCCCGGCTATCGCGTTTATTATATCCAGCAAGGACAATACCTGATTGTTTTGCTTGCGGGCGGAGATAAGCGGATGCAGAGCAGGGATATCAGGACCGCTTTGCGTATGGCGAAAAATCTTTAGGAGTTTATATGACGAAAACGATGACCACCAAATATGACATTGCCGAGCATCTTCGCAATCCCAAAGAAATGGCCGCCTATCTTGAGGCTTGCATCGAAGAGGCCGACGGCGACGCCTCTTTCATCGCCAAGGCACTGGGGGATATCGCGCGCGCAAAAGGGATGTCCCAGGTGGCGCGGGACGCGGGTTTGTCCCGCGAAAGCCTGTACAAGGCCCTTTCAGGGGATCGAAGCCCGGGTTTCGAAACGATTCTCAAAGTGATATCGGCCCTCGGCCTGAAATTGCACGCTGAGGCCGCACGGGCGGTCAGCGCGAAGACGGGAAGGGCGTAGGGGCACAGCATGCTGTGCCCCCCCGCGTTTGTAGCCACGGTTCTGTGAACCGTGCCGATCTGCGTCCTTCGCAGAATGGTGGCCACAGGGAATTGTCGGATGTTCCTGCGCTGCGGTCCGGTTTGACACAATAATTGCTGTATGATAGTTTGATATTCGCAGCGAGAAACTGCTGATTTGTGCGCTAATCGCTTTTCTGCAGTCCGGCCGTTAAACAGTCCGGCGGAAAACAAGGAGGCCCCATGAATCAGGAAGCCGAGCATCTGCGTCTGCTGGCCATTTTTCATTACATTGTGGCGGGAATCGCGTGTCTGGTTTCTTTCATCCCGACGATTCATCTGGCGATCGGCATTGCGATGGTCTCAGGAGTGTTTAAAAGCTCCAAGGAATCGTTCCCATTTGAATTCATGGGCTGGTTTTTCATCGTGCTGGCATCCCTGGTCATTCTTTGCGGCCTGACGTTTTCCATCTGCCTCTTCATCGCGGGAAGGTTTCTCCACAAGCGGAGGCATTACACCTACTGCCTCGTCATGGCGGCACTGGCGTGCATGTTCATGCCCTTCGGCACGGTGTTGGGAGTGTTCACGATCATTTTGCTGATGAAGGAGAATGTGAAGCAGATGTTTAGCGATGCCGGCACTGTGAAATCGGCCGCGCCCGGTTCGGCAGCGGGGGCATAGAAAGGCGGGCTGCGTCTGCGTCTCTTGCTGTATCTAATCTGAGATCTTGAATGTGAGATTTTATACAGCGCACCCATGGAGCCTCATGATACCTTGCGTTGCGTCCAGCAACGGGCGACATCCCTAATGCCGATTCATCCACGGCCCATGGCCGTGGTCTTTCCGGCATAGGGATAAAGGGTGCGGCTACACAGGAGAAAAAAGGGCGGACACACGGGTCCGCCCCTTGTGATCAATTTGCAATAAAAGGGCGAGCCACCGGCTCGCCCTTACGATTCTTCCTGTTTCTAACCAGAAACCAGAAATCAGAAACCAGAAACAGGGCACGGCATGCCGTGCCCCTACGTTTCTATCTATTTGCCCTTGGCGAACGCGATAACGATATCCGCTACTTCGCCGCCCACGCGACCCTGGCCTTCCTTGGTGGAGGCGCCCACGTGCGGCAGGGCGATAACGGCCGGGTGCTTGGGCAGATCGGGATTGTCCGTGGGCTCCTTGGTCCACACGTCCACGGCCGCGCCCGCCACCTTGCCCGCGTTGAGGGCTTCCAGAAGGGCCTTTTCGTCCACCACGCCACCGCGGGCGCAGTTCACAAGCAGGACGCCCGGCTTCATCAGGCCGAACTCGCGCGCGCCGAGGGTGGCGCCCTTGGCCTTGTCCAGGGGGATGTGCAGAGTGAGGATGTCGGATTCCTTCAACAGCGTGTCCAGATCGGTCATGGTCACGAAATCGGCCGGGGCCTTGGTGATCAGAACGTCATGGGCCAGCACTTTTTTCACGCCCAGCAAGTGGGCCTTCTTCGCCGTGGCCAGGCCGATGCGTCCGATGCCGATGACGCCCAGTGTCTTGCCACCCATCTCGTTGCCCTCGAACGCCTTCTTTTCCCATTTTCCCGCTTTCATGGAGGCGTCGGCCTGGGCGATCTTACGCAGCAGGGCGAACATGAGGCCCACGGCCAGCTCCGCCACGGATTCCGTGGAGGCGGCCGGTGTGTTTTTCACCTTGATGCCCTTCGCCTCGGCGGTCTTGACGTCAATGTTGTCCACGCCCACGCCCCCGCGCACCACGAGCTTCAGGCTCTTCCCCGCTTCGATGACCGGGGCGGTGAACTTGGTGGCCGAGCGCACCACTGCCACCTCGTACCCGCCCACGGTTGCGAGCAGGTCCTCGGGCGTGATGCCGGCCTTGTCGTCCACGGTGATTCCCGCCGCGCGCATCTTTTCGATGGCGTCCTTGGGCACTTTGTCGCAAATAAGAACTTTCATCGGATTACCCCCTTGAGATTGTGTCTTTCGGAATATTTTAACATAGCGCAGCGCAACCACTGCTGAAAGCATTCCTGCACGGCCTTTCATGTTCCCGCGCTGCGCCGAAGAAACCCGCGCTTTGTTATAATGGTGCCATGGCCAAGGACCATTACGCC
>Ga0182019_10001557_pt1 | contig 11716 bp, 14 predicted proteins | sample 812E2MmetaG_FD_120483 | JGI IMG/M metagenome (GOLD analysis project Ga0182019, IMG submission 120483) | Permafrost microbial communities from Stordalen Mire, Sweden - 812E2M metaG | ecosystem: Environmental > Terrestrial > Soil > Wetlands > Permafrost | place: Sweden: Stordalen | collected...
CCTGAGCTTTTTTGTAGATGCTTTAAGGGCCTTCAGCGGTGTTTTACCCCCAAGCTTACTGTATCGATAGGAACAGTTATGGCGTTGTTCAAAGGCAAAAGAACCGGCCGCGAGTTCATCGTCAGTAGTAATAACGGTCTTGTTAAGAAACTTTTGATGGTAATGATCATTAAACTTCTCGATCACTCCGTTGCGCCACGGTTCAGCAACCGGGATAAACCAAGACTCCACATCATGATTTACGTGCTCCACTCCGTGCGGTTTCGGGATTTGCTGGTTTGCTTCAGAAACACAAAAGCAAAAAGAATCATGATGCTGACACTGATAAGTATATCGCTCATATCGTAGAGGGGTCCGAGAGAATGCATCATCTCATCAATGATCTTCTGCAGTATGCCAAGGCTGGATCAAGCTCAAGGCCTCTTGTCCCGGTAGACGTTAACGACATTATTGAAAAGACTTTGGCTAATCTAACGTTTGAGATTCAGGCAAGCAATGCTGAAATAACTGTGGATCGTCTTCCGAGGGTATCGGCAGATGACGGGCAACTCATTCAGCTATTTCAAAATCTTGTTGGGAATTCTATCAAGTATTGGATCAACACGCCGCATATTCATATTTCTGCTAAACGAAAGAATAAAGAATGGATATTCCAAATAAGTGACAACGGCATAGGCATTGATCCACATCAATTCAAGCGAATATTTGACATATTCCAGCGCCTGCACACAAGGGACGAATATGCGGGTACCGGTATCGGTCTGGCAATATGCAAGAAGATTGTTGAGAGGTTCGGGGGACGCATCTGGGTGGAATCTAAGCCTAGTGAGGGATCTAGCTTCTTTTTTACTCTCCCTCTTAAAAGCGCATAGGCAGGACTGAGACTATAAGATGATAGGTTTCCCCAGCATGGCGTGAGAACTTCGGAATATCTTCCTGAAGTAAGACTAGCGGTGCAGAGGGGAAAGGGGCGACGATCTATTTCAGTTTGAACTGAACAAACCTTTCCATTGGTGACAATTAGGATGCAACATTGACCTTCTTTTCTAGGTCGGATATTGTCCTACAAAGAAATCAGGGTATATCCGCTATTTTTATCCATGGGATGACTATTATAATGTATTGTAGTATGCCCATATCACGGGGATTCCCTGCCTTATTTTACTTTTCTGGTGAGGCGGCTTGAGATGAAGAAAATGGTACTTATTGTTGATGACAGTCCCATCGATATAGAGCTTACAACGATCGCGTTGGAAGCGGCCGGGCTAGAAGTAGATGTTTGCTCAGCCACGGACGGCAAGTCAGCGCTCTCAATGCTTCAGGATGGATGTGGTTCAACTGCGCTTGTATTGCTAGATCTCAAGATGCCTGGTATGGACGGTATTGAAGTGCTCCGTAAAATACGTTCTGACGATAAGCTTAAAGAGCTTCCTGTTGTAATAGTTACATCTTCAGCACTCGAATCAGACAGAGTAGATACAATTGCTGCCGGTGCTACCGATTATTTTCAGAAGCCTTTAGCTTTGGCCAAATTCAGCAACGACTTAAAATCCATCGTTCATCGCTGGGTGCCGAATTAGCGCTCGATGCCATTTTGTAAGTCCATGTATCCATCTCTTATGGAGTTACATTGCGTCTTGCCGACGATACTGAAAAGCCGACCACCGATGCACTTTCCGTTTCTACCCATCAATGTATTCAGGATACTCTTCTTAGTTGACTCCTGTGAGCAGGCTGTGCGCGTCGAGACATTTCCTAATGCAAGGTTTGTAGAAATCATCGATAGTAATTAATCGCTCGGACTGAATATTACTTGTGGAGTTTTGATTCGAGCTATCAATATTTCAGGGTAGAAAGCTTTAGTACTTAGCCATGTCCCAACGGTGTGGGCGGCGGTCGAAAGGAACCGATTCCGGCGGCGCCGGTTCTTTTTTGCAGTTGATGAAGGCGCAAGACCCCATCGAACACCTGGCGCCGGGGCGAGTTTTGTCCCAATAGGATGAAGATTATCGCAAAGTCGTCTCATCAGTTAGAATTGCCTATTGCCTACTTCTATATGACCTCCCCTCGAAGGTGATGAACCTTCCGCTCATGCTGAGGCGATCCAGAATCGCCGATGCAGTCACAGTGTCAAACACCTTCCCCCAGTTTGACGGCACAAGGTTGGTGGTGACGATGATCGTCCCCACTTCCGCCCTTTTTGAGATGATCTGAAAGATGCAGTCCGCCTGTTCTTTGCTTGGGATCACATAGCTGATCTCATCCAGACACCAGACGGCTGCCCTAGATGATATTCGATGAAGCTGTATATGCTCTTGGCCTTCGCCATTTTGGCGGTGAGATCGAAGAGAGTAAGAAAGACAGTCTGATGGCCTTTGCTAAGGGCATCGTGACATAGTGCTGTTGCGACATGGGTCTTGCCGACACCGGCGGGGCCTATGAGGACAAGATTGCTCGGTTTCGTAAGCCACTGGGTGTTCATGTATTCCAGGATCTTGTCCCTCGGTATCTTGGGATTATATTTCCAGTCGAAGTCATCGAGGACCTTTGTCCTTTTTATTCCGGACATATTCATGAGATATTGGATTCGCTTTTGTTCCTTTCGATGATGCTCCTCGGTGAGGAACTTCAGCATGAACTCCTTTTGCTCTTTTGACAGAGTTTCCTGGTCCGCAAGGAGTCTGAAGTGTCTCCACAGTTCAGATAAGTTCATCATAGTCGCTCAGCTGCCTCCCTTCATATGAGATATGTAACAGCCCATGATTCTGGGGATGCACGGGTTGTCCTGATTGCCGGCGGGCCCCAGAAGCCCCTGGATATATGTCACTCTATAAGTATCGATGCTGATGGCTGTCTTTACCGCCGATATAAGTGTCTCTCTGGCTATGCCTTTGAGAAGTTTGAACAGTTCATAAGAGATCTCAAGAGGATACTGTCCTTCCTGTTCGGCCCGCTTGAGAAAGTGTTCTATGTTTTTGTCCATGGACTTCAGAAGTTGGTACATCCTTTGGTATTTGAAGTGGGGAGTGATATTGAGAAGCTTCTCACGGTGAGAAGGATGTTCTATCTTTTGCTTCCTGTCGAATACACGGTTGTGTGTCGCTATCTTTTTACCCTGCACCAGGATTTCTATCTGATGCGGGTATGCAAAGATGTCACATGGCCTGTTGCTGTACTGCGACGGCACTGAGTACCGGTTGGTGTCGAACTCCACAAAACATGTTTTATTGATAGCCGCCGGCTCTTGCCTGTAAGGCAGGTAATGGATTTGAGGAAGACTCCTAAGTCTCTCCTGTTTCAATGTCTCCGCTAGCGTTATCCCCAGGGACCGGTGAATCCTGTTGTTTCTCTGTACCCGCCATTGTCCGAGTCTTCTGTTGAGATCATCGATATCGCTGAAGGTGTTGGCAACGAGGAGGCTTTCAATGTCCCTGATGACTCTTTCAACCCTGCCTTTTTCATTTGGCTTGCCGGGATTGCAGGCACGAATCGAAAAGCCATAGTGCCTGGCGAAGTCCACGAACCGCACATTGTATGTGATCACAGGCTTTCTATTTATAACGACAGATTTCAGATTGTCATAGGTATGCCTGCTGACGATTCCACCGATCTCCTTGAGGGCCTCTATATGGCCGTCCAGAAAGAACTCCATGGAACTCCTCCGATAGAAGTGGGCGTAAAGGTACCGCGAATAGGACAGGATGTATACGAACCCATAGACTACGCCGAAGGGCATGGTCCGCTGCATCCAATCTACTTGCGCTTCCTCGTTATGGTGAGCTCACCATAATGAGGATTATGGTAAGAAAGAAATTATGTTGAGTTTTAGGTGCTAGCCAGCTTTAATCTCTTGTAATAATAGCAATCCTGCAAAAGAACACTTCACATAATTTCCAGTCAGGAAATCATTCATAAGTAAACTTGAGCTATCTTTTCCCAACTCAGATAGGAGGAGGTTCTTATGTTTGATGGGATGCTTTCTGCGAAATATCTTGGATGGCTTCAAAAGTCCCTGTATCAGGATCGGATTGAGTTCGTTGCTGGAACCCTTATTCACCTGAAGTACTTAGAGGAAGTGATCGTCGAGCATGTACATGAGTGGATTAGATTTACTAAATACTGTGGTGATCGTGGCATTGATGTTCCATTCACCATTTATGCTCAGGATGTAGGAGATTACATTCGATGGCGTTTTCCAAAGGGAAACCCGAGCCGCTGTCGGTTCATAAAGGCTTCCCTTCGGATATTCATTGAAGCTGACGCTATGGGTAACTTCTCCAGACGTATTCACGCATTACCGCCGCCAACCAGTGCCTTATTCCAAGAATGGGTCCCTCCTTATTTGGACTTTCTGCATCAGCACCGAGGAGTATCAGAAAAAACGTTACGCAAGAACACATTTGCCCTAAGTGAATTTGCAGAGTTTATAAGTCGCATAAATATTCAAAATTTACGAGACCTTACAGCCCACCATATTCACGATTTCTGCATTCATCGTGGCAATCGCAAGGCAATAACATGGGTCTCCTATATGGGGATTGTCCGACGTTTCCTCAAATACGTTTTTCTCCGTGATGGATTAGACCAAGATTTATCTTTTGCCGTGGGAACAGCAAAGTATTTTCGTCACTCTGGAGTTCACGACGTTCTAACGGAGCCGGAAATAGATAAGATCCTCGGTTGCGCGGACCGTTTGAGTTCTCTGGGACGAAGAGATTATGCGATACTTTTACTTGCAGCGCGATATGGAATGCGGCCATCGGATATCCGCAAGATTCGTCTTGAGGACATTGATTGGCGTCGGGGCCAAATCGTATTTTTGCAGTCCAAGACTGGCAGGCAACTTATTTTACCGCTATTGCCAGAGGTTTCCGACGCCCTTATTGATTACCTTCGCATGGGACGCCCTTCAACACAGACACGTAATATCTTTGTTCGTCACATAGCTCCTTTCGAGGCGTTCGTAGCGAATAACAATTTATCGCGAATCATGATTAAAGCTCTTGATAGAGCTGGCATGGGTAAACGTCCTGGGGCCCGCGGATTATATCTCTTCCGCCACTCTCTCGCTACAAACATGCTTAAGGCCGATCTACCAATTAAGATGATTGGCGATATTCTAGGACACGCATCAACGGATTCCACTTTTGGCTATATGAAAGTCGATTTATTCCACTTGCGTTCAGCCTCTTTATCGATCTCGGAGGTGCTCGATGAATGATTCGCCATATCTAAAAGCAAAGCCCTTTAAATCTCCTCTGGCTTCGCAGATCCAGCGATTCCTCGAATTTAAGCATGCTGCCGGCTATCGTTACATTGACGAGGAGCGAGAGTTAGGAGTTTTGGACCGGTTCTTGGCATCCCGACTCACAGCAAGCGACCCGCTCATCACTGATAAGATTGTTCGGGCATATTTATCACGAAATCGAAATAATTCCGAATCCACTAGGGAGCACCATCTCAGTCTTATGAGGCAACTTTGCTGTTTTATTGCGCTGGAAGAACCACGGACTGTGATTCCACCGAGACGCTTTTTAGGCATTAATCACAAGCCCTTTGTGCCGCGTATTTTGACCCGTGCAGAAGGGAAGGAGTTTCTAAGGGCCTGCTTCCGTCTTCCAAATGAAAAATGTTCGCCATCGCGGAACATGGTACATGGGACGGCGCTGATGTTGCTTTATCTGACAGGGATGAGAGTGGGAGAAGCCGTGGCTTTGAACCTGGAAGATGTGGACCTTCAGAATCGGGTTTTGCGAATCCGTCAAAGCAAATTCGGGAAATCCAGATATGTACCAATAGCGCAAGATCTTACCGATCGTATGCGGCAATGCCGTCTCTTTTTAGAACAGTCTCTTGGCTAACGCCCTCCAAATGCTTGCTTTTTCATTGGTTCCAGAGGTTCTAGATGCACCATAGGAACTTTGCGCTACTCTTTTCGAAAAGTATTAGCTGATGCAAATATTCCGTGGTTGGGTGCTGGCAAAGGCCCTCGTCTGCACGATCTCCGTCATTCGTTCGCCGTGCATAGGATGATTCTCTGGTACGAACAGAATGCTGATTTAGGTGCCAAATTGCCTCTTCTTGCCACCTATCTTGGTCATGTTAATCTGTACAGTTCCCAGTATTACCTTCGACTGACCGAAGATCTTTTAAGCTCAGTAATCAGCCGTTATCAAGCCAGATTCGGCAATCTCATAGAAGCAGGGAGAATAGAATGATTACCAGCCTTTCAACCCTCATTACAGATTTCTTTATAATATACTTGGCAGACGAGCGCAAGGTGAGTCGACATACTGTCTTTGCCTATCGTGACACGATGAAGATGCTTCTGAGTTTCGCTGCCAACTTCAAAAATCGTACGATTGATCGCTTATGCATTGAGGATCTTTCTGTAGATGTAATCCTACAGTTTCTAAGCCATCTGGAAACTGCCAGGGAGAATTCCGTGCGCACCCGTAATGCGCGTTTGGCGGCGATTCATTCATTCTATCGCTACATTCTCAGTCGCGAGCCAGCGCTTTCTTCTTTTGCCCAAAGAGTCTTGACTATCCCATTTAAGAAAACCATACACCCAGTTCTTGGCTACTTAAGTGAAGAAGAGATTAAACACATCCTCTCTCAAGTGGACCGTTCCATGATTGATGGCGAGCGTGACTATGTGGTCTTGGCGCTGCTCTACGACACAGGAGCCAGGATACAAGAACTGCTCGATTTGAGACCGACCGACTTTAGATTTGATAGCCCTGCCTTTGTAAAGATCACTGGTAAGGGACGCAGGGAGCGCCTCTGCCCTCTTCTCCCGCAAACCGCTAGGCTTGTCGCCAGTTTCCTGTCAGAGCAAAGGAGACTTCGTAAGTACAAAGATACACTCTTTATGAATCATTGCGGACAAAAACTCTCGCGGCATGGCGTCCGCTATATACTCAAAAAATATCTATCAGGGGCTCAGCAGAAGATTCCGGCTTTGGGTCGCTGCGGCATCAGCCCCCACACACTACGGCATGCAAAGGCTATGCACTTGCTCCAGTCGGGATTACCCCTTATCACTATCAAGGATATCCTTGGGCATGCAGATGTTAAGTCAACCGAGATCTATGTGCAAATCGATCTTGAAATGAAGAGAAAAGCGTTGGAACGCACCGGAACTCCATCACGTGTCAAGAAACTCAGATGCCCTCTTGCACCAGATTTGATAAAATGGCTGGAATCGCTGTAATGGATATTATGCTTAGTTCCCGTGATCCGCCTTGAAGCCTGATCTATCTATTCGAGATTAACTCAACATAATTTCTTTCTTACCATAATCCTCGCCGGGAAGGAACTCCAGCGCATGGTAGGAGGTGTTCTTTCGTCTGTTTCTGAACTGAACAGTACATTCCTTTACTGCTGTGTAGCCACCTTCATAGCCGTAACTCTTCAGTCGTTCCAATACCTGAATGGCTTTGAGAAACGGATATTCCTTGTACCACTGCTCTATCAGTCGTTCATAGGGAGTCGTTACGGTCTCCGAAGGCTTTCTTTGCATGTCATCTTGTCGGACGAGACGGGTCACTTTCTTCCTGGATATGCCAAGTTGCCTGCCGACCTGGCTCAGACTCAATCCTTCAATTTGGTAGAGATGCCGCACCCGGCTCTGAAGTGATTCTTCCATTTCAGCCGCTGTCTCCTTCCTTGTCGTGATTCCCAAGTTTACATCGGCATTTTGCCATAGTCCATCGTGTCTTGTATCACGGTCCATAGGCTACAAACGTAGCACTGTCAACCCTTCGCAGCCGTATCTCGTCTTGTATCATGGATTGAGACTGGAGGGCAGCACTCTGTTGGCGCTTCTGCTGTCGCCATTCCTTCACATACCAGTAGCGGCCTTTATAATACCCTGGATTCTTTACGTTCCAAGCCTGCTGGGCACTCTGCTTGCGTTTCTTCTTGCACTGATCCCGGCCACATGCCTTCTGCCGATCGCCCAGCCGCCGATCAGGAGTAAAGTGTCGCCCGCAATAGATACATCGCTTCGCCAATGACCACCTCCGAGCTTATGTCAGAGGTAATCATTGCATAGGAAGGATTAAAAAGGTAGAACAGTCAGAGGATACCGTTAGTTATTCAAGCTTTCTTCCGGCTATCATCGTATTTGTGATGCCTGATCTGGTAATGACTACAGGGAGTCATCACAAAAACCAAGATCTTGTCGTATAGTGGCGCCAGGTCAGTATGCGAATAATAGTTGAGAGGTGAAGAGATGCCTTTACAATTCCTGTAAACGCATTAGTTACCACTACGGTTAAATTGTTGACAACCGCTCTGAGCATCTATTAATCTATGGGGCGGTAAGTAATGAAAATATTTTCCCCGAAATCAATCGATTTTTTTGAGCTATTCGACAATGCGTCTCACAATGTAATTAAGGCCGCTTCGCTCCTGGTTGCTGTCTTTCAGGACATGGATAATCTCGAGATGATCTCAAGGGAGATAAGAAAGTGTGAAAAAGAGGGCGATATGATGACTCGCGACATAATCAAGAAGCTCAATCAGACCTTCAGCCCGCCGCTCGAACACGAAGACCTTCATTCCCTAGCTATCAAGGTTGACGATGTCGTAGACATGATATGGGCAAGCGTAAATAAGCTCACTATATTTAGGCTGTCCTTTCCTACGAAAGAAGCCATCGCTATGGCTAACGAGATCCTGAAGACATGCGAAGTTATGAGCAAGGCGCTCATAGCTCTCAGGGACAAGAAATATTCATTCGTGGAGGAGTACTGCATCGATATCCATAGCCTAGAAAATAGGGTCGACAGACTCTACCGGGATGCTTTGGGAAAGCTCTTCGACGAGAATAAAGACCCCATAGAGATTATCAAGTGGAAGGAGGTTTACGAATATCTCGAAAAAGCTGCAAATGCTTGTGAGGACGTAGCGAACAGCTTACAGACAATAGTCCTTAAGTATGCATGACTCCTGTGCTTTGCTCATCTTCTGTCCCCAAGGTATGGTCCCGCTCTCACCTATTGGTTTTGGCGGTACTCCTTTGGTGCAGCGAGTATCCGACTTTTGTAGTCCTTATTGTCCGTATTCCCACGTATTAAAAATCTCAGCTGTTATTTTTGCAGTACCCTTTGGTATTTGCCGGCTGAACCCGAATTGTTTCCGAATCGGACCTGCTTGATAAAAGCGGCTCCTACCAATATATTCATCTGAATCATTCCAGAAATAAACCATAACTGTGATCTTAAATGCAGGATCTCCTGAAAGGTTTTCCACAAGGAAGTTTGCCTCTTCTCCGGAAAATCGCATATCATGTCTAATGCTCCAGTCTTCTGACGTACAAATGTTTTCACCTAAGGCAAGACAATTAATTGGGATGAGGCAAAAGAGCGCAAGAAGCACAAAAGTTGTTTTAATTGACTTGTTCATTGTCACACCTCCAAAGTTGTCTCTGATGCCCAAGGATTATCTTTATAGCTACTGTCAGAAAACGGCGGACTTCAGTCCGCTGATGAATGGCTGCCCGGAGCGGAGAGGACTTTAGTCCTCGTGGCGGAGGCGTCGTTTGGCACATTCAGGTCCGGCCGAAGGTCGGTGCCAGGAGTGCCAGAGGCCTGAAACCCCGGGATTCACAGGCTGTCCGACAACTATTGGCAGCCAACCACTAAAAGCGGGGCATTGAGGGGCGACTGAACAAAATTCTTATTTGCTCGCCCTTTGCTGAAGGCCCCTGTGTTATTTCCCCTTGCCCTATCTCTTAATATGGTCCATATCCTCTTTATATTTCTTGCCATACACAGAAGGTTAAACTCGCAGCGTACCGATTTTATCCCTCTGGTGAGAAATTCTGTCATTCCCTTATTCTCTTTGATATCACCAAAGAGCGGTTCCACTGTTTGTTGTCGCACTTTATATATTTCTTTCGCCTCTGCTGTGCTCATCTTTGCAATCATGGCATTACGCTCGTTTTCGTAAGGGAATACCTGATTCGTCTGAAGCCAGTTCTGCTTTTAGTACATTCTTTCTTAGCTCCGCAATGAACGCATTGAGTCCCCTTATAGAATCTTGCTGTCTTGTTCTTTAGCTTGTCATAGGTTGTCCCAACAAATATTACACTGCCTTTCTCCGGGCAAAGATACTCGTCTTTTTCTGCGTCATAGTGAAAATATTTCTTGTCGTATGGTGTATCCTCTGCTTTTTCCTGACAGTAAACATATCCGTCTATTTTCTTGTCTGATAGAATCTTTAGGTTTTCGCTTTCGTAATACCCAGCATCAAAACTCCATCGTACGCCTGCCGGTAGACCCCCTATGTTGCTCTCAGTTTGAAGCACATGCGGCTGTAACTGATCTGTATCAAAAGCATCTTGGAATACGTCATTCGCCAAAACAAATCCATTCCTGTCCACCGTCAATTGAGGATTATAGGCCAACTCTATCTTCCCCTTTTTGTTCATCATAAATCGGCTCTCTGGATCCGTTGTGCTTACTTTCTTGAACTCACTGGCATCAACTTCTTGCTGGGCTGCTTTGAGTCTATCTTCTATTTCAGACTTGTGCCTATCAACCTTTTCCTTTATCTGCTTCACGTAGTGCTGTGCTGCCTTCTTCTGTACTGATCTTTTACTTTTATCCTTCAGTTGGTCATATCCGCGCAAATCCCCGAACTGTTTGTCTTCAACGGCATCCTGCTTTGCCCATTCTTCAAGTTCACCTTCTACAAACCCCAGCAGAACGGCCAATTCTTCTTTCGTCAGAATCCTTTTGTTTGCTGCACTAGCCTTTATCCTGGTGCCGTCCGTCGACAGATGAGAAAGTCAAGAAGTCCTTCCTCTCTTGCCAGTGTAACAGTATGCTTGAATGCTTCTTTCACCAACTCAGCATTGTCTTTCCTGAAATCACTGATGGTCCGAAAATTGGGCCTCAGCTTCTCCGATAAATACATGTAAACCACATTTCCCCTGGCGTTGCGTGCAAGCCTTCTTGAGGATCAAACTCTATCCAATACGCCCATAATAAGTAATTTCAAAGGTACACGCGGATTATACGCCGGATGCCCCGCCCCTGAATATTTGATATCAAATGAACTGTAATCCAATGCATCGACAAGGCTCTCTATAAGAAAGCAAACGTGATCTTCTGGGGATTAAATCTTCGATGCTGGGCGGCAGTAACCAGGTCTGCTCTTTAAAGGACTGGATATAGGCCATCTATCCTCCCTTGTGGTCTTTTTTGTTATATATATTTTACCACCCAGTAACCTTGAATTGTCGGACAACCTGTTCATCCCGGGTGATTCATTGTACCCAAGCGTCATAATTGACATTGCCCTCACCGCATTACCCCGTCACGCGATCTCATTTTCTCCATAATTGCAAGAATCCTGAGTCTATTCTATCTTCAGATTCGTCACGTTATCACCCCTTTGATTATGAGATGGTTAGGTCAGGTAAAAGGTTACAATATGAGCTTGAGATCATGCAGATTCTAACGGGTGCCCTCGTGATTAGCACCACTGCAACGTTCTACTTAAAATCGACACTTGAGTGCTTCCTGACTATTCTGCTGAGTCCGATTGGCAATCATCAAGGGTCGAATCACTTGGAAGTCAACCGTACTGGCGATTCTCGCCAGATTCATACTGATCACCAATGCCGGACTCAGGGAGAGCCACGTGCACGATGTCATCATAACAAAGGAGGCTTCAGTTACCAGATAGAACAGTAAGGTTA
>Ga0182019_10001559_pt1 | contig 11709 bp, 9 predicted proteins | sample 812E2MmetaG_FD_120483 | JGI IMG/M metagenome (GOLD analysis project Ga0182019, IMG submission 120483) | Permafrost microbial communities from Stordalen Mire, Sweden - 812E2M metaG | ecosystem: Environmental > Terrestrial > Soil > Wetlands > Permafrost | place: Sweden: Stordalen | collected...
GCCCGCCGAGAAGTTGCGCCGGCGAAACAGAACCAGCGGCAGCATCGGTTCAGCTGCACGCGACTCATAGGCCGTGAACGCGACCAGCAACACCGCGCCCGCGATCAGCGGCCCGATCACCGCCGCGCTGCCCCACCCCAGGCGCGGCTGCTCGATCAGCGCGAACACCGGCCCCGCCAGCCCCGCCGCACAGAGCAGCGCTCCAGGGAAGTCGATCCGCCGCGCCCCCGTCTCGCGCGGCGCTGACGGCGGGATCGCGAACAGGATCAGCGCCACGCACGCCCCCGCGAGCGGCACGTTGACGAGAAACACCCACCGCCACGAGGCGATCGCCAACAGCTCTCCCCCCGCCAGCGGCCCGAGCACCCCCGCAATCGCCCCCCAGGCCGTCCAGCTGCCGATCGCCGGGCCCCGCTCGGCCTCCGGGAACGTATTGACGATCACCGCCAGCGAGCTCGGCACGAGCAGCGCCCCCGCGATGCCCTGTAGTGCGCGCGCCGCCACGAGCACGCCGATGCTCGGCGCAAGCGCACAGAGCAGCGAGGCCATCCCAAAGGCACCCACGCCGAGTGCGAACACCCGTCGCTCGCCGAACAAGTCCCCGAGCGAGCCGCCGATCAGAATCAGCGAGCCGAGCGTCAACAGGTAGCCGTTGACGATCCACTGCTGCGCCGCCATGCCCCCGCCCAGTGCTCGCTGGATCGTTGGCAGCGCCACGTTCACGACCGTTCCGTCCAGCATCACGATGCCCGAGCCAAGGATGCACGCGACGAGCGTCACGCGCTTGACCGACGCGTCGCTGCGCGCGCCCATCTCAGGCGCCGTTCAAGCCGTGGAGCGCAGCGCCGAGCGATCGACCTGGGCGATCCTCGTGTAGCCGCTGAGCGCGAGCGTCAGATCGAAGTCGGCAAGCACGCAGCGCAGCACATGTTCGACCCCCGCCTGCCCGTCGAGCGCCAGTCCCCAGATGTAGGGGCGCCCGAGGCACACCGCGTCCGCCCCAAGCGCGAGCGCCTTCAGCACATCAGCGCCCGTGCGGATGCCGCTGTCGAACAGCACCGGGAAGCTCTCGCCGACCGCCGCGCGGACCGCCGGCAGCGCATCGAGCGAGGCGATCGCCCCGTCGACCTGGCGCCCGCCGTGGTTGGAGACCACCAGTCCGTCGACTCCCGCGTCGAGCGCACGTCGCGCATCGTCCTCGTGGAGGATGCCCTTCAACACGATCGGCAGCTCCGTCTGCTCGCGCAGCCACGCCAAGTCGCTCCAGCTGATCGTCGGGTTTGAGAACTGCATCGCCCAGTGACCGATCGCTGCCCCCGGGTCCTCCTCCGGGCTGCGCTCGAGCGCCGCGCGGAAGACCGGGTCGCTGAAGTAGTTCGCCACTCCCTCGCCTTTGAGGAACGGCAGGTAGGCACTCTGCAAATCGCGCGGGCGCCAGCCGAGCATCCACGTGTCGAGCGTCAACACGATCGCCGCGTAGCCCGCCTGTGCGGCGCGCTGCACAAAGCTCGCCGCGAGCTCCCGGTCCTTCGGCCAGTAGAGCTGATACCAGCGACTCCCCTCCCCCATCACCTCCGCGACCTGCTCGATCGAGTGCGACGCAGCCGTGCTGAGAATCGCGGTCAGCCCGACCGCCGCCGCCGCCCGTCCAGTCGCGAGCTCCGCATCGGGATGCACGATCGACTGCACACCCACCGGCCCGAGCATCACCGGCGCGAGCATGCTCGTGCCGAGTATCGAGGTGCTGAGATCGCGCACCGCCACGTCGCGCAGCATCCGCGGCACGATCTGCCAGCGTGCGAACGCCTCGCGGTTGGCCTCTACCGTCGCCTCCGAGCTCGCGCCTCCGGCGACGTAGCCGAAGGCCTCCGCGCTCAGTCGCTCGCGCGCAGCCGCTTCCAGCTCGGATGTCGCAACCGGCAGCTTTGGCCGTTCGCCGCCGAGCCCACGCCCGTAGATCTCGTACTGAAAGTTCGCAAACAGCTCCGCAATGACCGTCTCGCTATCGCTCATCGCTAGACCCTAGCGCCGGCGGGCGAGACTTTCGGGCGCTAGCGAATAGTGACCTCGTGTGTACCCGCCAGTGCCACCGCCGGGCCGCCACGGACCGCGTCGCGCCCGGCGCGCTTGGCCTCATACAGGGCCTCGTCGGCTTCCGCGCAGATGGCCTTGTAGTCGAAGGCGCTGTCTCGCTTGGACGCGCTCACGCCAAAGCTCATCGTCACATGCAGCCCGCCCCCGACCGTGTCCGCCGCGACCCCCCGGCGCAGCCGCTCGGCCATCGCCGCCGTCTGCGTCAGATCGGCCCCGGGCAGCAGCACAAGGAACTCCTCTCCACCGATCCGGTAGGCGAGGTCAAACGCCCGCAGCTGCTTACGCAGCACATAGGCCACGTCCTGCAGCACAGCATCGCCCGCCGCATGACCGTATGTGTCGTTGACCTGCTTGAAGTGGTCCAGGTCCCCCACGATCAGCCCGACCGGGTGTCCCGTGCGCTCGGACTGGTGCGCCAGCTCGACTGTGCGGTCAGCCAGCGAGTTGCGGTTGAGCATGCCCGTGAGCTGATCGATCACCGCCGCGCTGCGGTGCCTGACGTCGGACTTCATCAGCGCCGTCGAGAGGATCGCAACCGCGACCGTCAGCGCCAGCGGCATGATCAACAGCGGCGGTCGCGCAAGCACCGCGTGCGTATTCACGCCGAAGGAGACCGCCACCATCAACACAACCGTCACCGCCAGACCGAGGATCACCCCGCGCGTCGGAAAGCGCGCGCTCAACGTCACGATCGGGATCGCGAACCAGGCCATCGCCGAAGATCTCGGACCACCGCTGAGCGCCACGCTCATCACGATCATCAGCTGCGAGGCCGTCCACGCCGCGAACAGCAGGTACTCGGGATGACTGACCCGCTCGACCGCCTCATCCGCGAGCTTGAAGAGCACCCCCGCAATCGCCAGCGGGATCAGCGTCCACCACCCCACCCACGGCCCGCAGATCAACAGCGCCGCGGCGATCACCAGGAAGGACTTCTGGCGCACCGGGGCGACCAGCCGGTCCATGTCGAGCATCCGCTCGCGGTCCATCCCGCCGTCGATCAGCCACGAACGCGAGCCGTCCTCGACCGCTACCGCAGCGACGCTCGTCGAACGTGCGCGCTCGCTCTCCGAATGCCACGTCGCGCGAGCGAAATTAGGAACAGCAGCGTCTGCCATGGGTTGCCATATCGGGCGCCGCTAGCAGACCCCGCAACGCCGCGAGGGACAACTCGACAAAAAGGCTAGCCCAGGACGAGCTCGGCGGCAGCCCTGAGCGTGGGCGCATCGCCGGAGATCAAGAGCGTCGTGACGACCGACTCGCGCCACTTCGCAAGATCGTCGCGGATCTTCTCCTTCGGGCCGATCAGCGAGAGCTCTTCGATCAGCGCTGTCGGGATCTTCGCGCCGGCCTCGTCCTTCTTACCGCTGAGATAGAGCTCTTGGATTTCATCGACCTCGCGCTCGTAGCCCATGCGGATCGGCACGTTCGCGTGGAAGTTCGCGCCTTTGGCTCCCATTCCGCCGAAGTAGAGCGCGTAGAAGGGGCGCAGCGCGTTCGCCGCGCCCTCGATGTCGTCGGTCACGATCAGCGGCACCGTCGCAGCGACCTCGAAGTCCGTTGCGCTGCGCCGCGCGCCCTCGCGGCCCCAGCCCTCCTCCAGCGACGGCCGGTAGAGCTCGTCGTAGACCGCTGGTGAGAACAGCATCGCCAGCCAGCCGTCGCACAGCTCCGCGCACAGCGCGATGTTCTTCGGACCCTCCGCGCCGAGGTAGATCGGGATGTCCTCGCGCAGCGGGTGGATCGATGACTTCAACGCCTTCGCCAGACCCGTGCCCTCGGGGAGCGGCAGCGGGTAGTGCGGCCCCTCGGCTGTCAGCGGCCCCTTGCGCGCCCAGATGTCGCGCAGGATCGCGATGTACTCGCGTGTGCGCGCGAGCGGCTTGGAGAAGGGCATTCCATACCATCCCTCCACGACCTGCGGACCCGAGACTCCGAGCCCGAGGATGAAGCGCCCGCCGGAGAGCAGGTCCATCGTCATCGCCGCCATCGCGGTCGCCGCCGGCTGGCGCGCCGACATCTGCACGATCGCCGTGCCCAGCTTCAAGCGCTCGGTCGAAGCTCCCCACCAGGCCAGCGGCGTGAGGCAGTCAGAGCCATAGGCCTCAGCCGTCCAGATCGAGTCGAAACCGAGCCGCTCGGCCTCCGCCACGGACTCGGTCACACCCGGCGGCGGTCCTCCCGCCCAGTAGCCCGTGTTCAGACCCAGCTTCAGCTCTCCAGCCATCGCGTGAGGACTATATTGTCAATCCCGATCGAGGAGGGATCATGGCCGTAACAGTCGGGGTTCTCAGCGAGACCCGCAGGCGCACGCTGGAGGCGCTCTGCGACACCTTTGCACCGGCGCTCGAGGTCGAAGGAGAAGGCGAGACGCTGCGCGCCTTCTACGCCCGTTCGGCCTCCGATATGTCGATCGCCGCGCAGATCGAGGGGCTGCTCGCGCAGACCGCGCTGCCTGAGGAGATCGAGGCCCTCGGCCAGCTGCTCGACGCCTTCAGCGCCCACGAGCTCGCCGAGCTGCCCACCGAGGCGCGAACCGAGCTCGTGCAGGGCATCGCCGCCTCCGGCCCCGAGGCCAAGCTCGGCGTGCGCCAGCTGCGCGCGCTGACCTTCCTGTTCTTCTACGGCCTGCCCGATGAGCAGGGCGAGAATCCCAACTGGGACGCGATCGGCTATCCCGGCCCGCTGTCTCCCGCTCCCACCCCCGAGCAGGCGCCCAAGACGATCTCTGTCGAGACCATCACAGGCACGAGCGCCACGCTACAGGCCGATGCCTGCGTCGTGGGCTCCGGCGCCGGCGGCGGCGTGATCGCAGCTGAGCTCGCACGCGCCGGCAAGTCCGTCGTGGTGCTCGAGATGGGCGGCTATCGAAATGAGTCCGACTTCCACCAGCTCGAGCTGCCGGGCATGTTCGAGCTCTATCTCGGTGGCGGCCTTGCGGCCTCTGAGGACGGCTCGATCGCGATCCTCGCCGGCTCGACCCTCGGTGGCGGCACCGTTGTCAACTACATGAACTGCATCCGTACCCCCGAGCACATCCGGCGTGAGTGGGCCGCGATGGGCGTAGAGGGAATCGACGAGCCCGGTTATGAGGCCCACCTCGACGCGATCTGGCAACGACTTGGTGTCAACGACACCGCTACCTCCCAGAACCGCACCCACAAAAAGCTGATCGGAGCCTGCGAGCAGCTCGGCTTCAGCCACCGCGCGCTCACACGCAACGCCGACGTCAGCTGCGAGGACCCGGGCACCTGCGGCTACTGCTACACCGGCTGTCAGAAGGGCTGCAAGCAGTCCACGCTGAAGACCTTCCTGCAAGACGCCTCCGACGCCGGCGCACGGGCCGTCGTGGGCGCACGCGCCGAGCGCATCCTCGTCGCGGACGGCCGAGCGGTCGGCGTGCAGGCCACCGTCACCCACCCAGACGGCACGAGCACCGCGTTGCGCGTCGAGGCTGAGACCGTCGTCGTCGCTGGGGGCGCGATCGAGTCACCGGCTTTGCTGCTGCGCTCGGGCATCGGCGGCCCCGCCGCCGGCAGGCACCTGCGCCTGCACCCCGCCGCGCTCGTCGGCGGTGTCTATGAGCAGCCGATCGAGGGCTGGATCGGACAGATCCAGTCGGCGCTCTCCGACGAGTTCAAGAGCTGCGAGGGCGAGCACGGCTTTTTGATCGAGGCCACGACCGTCGCGCCCGCGATCGTCGCGATGTCGCTGCCCTGGCAGGACGGCCTCGCTCACAAGCAGCTGCTCGCGCAGAAGCTCAAGCACATCGCGCCCTTCATCTCGGTCGCGCGCGACCACGGCGAGGGACAGGTCGTGATCGACGAGCACGGCCGCGCGGTCACGCGCTGGGGCTTTGACGATGAGCTCGACGCGCGCATGTTTCACCGCGCGATGGTCGAGCTCGCGAAGCTACAGCGCGCCGCCGGAGCCAAGGAGATCATCACCTTCTACCAGCAGCCCGTGCTGCACTGGCGCGAGGGCGAGGACTTCGAGGCCTTCCTGACCGCGATCGAGCAGGGCTCGCTGGCGGCCAACGACATCGCCGCCTTCACGGCTCACCAGATGGGCTCCTGTCGGATGGGCTCAGACCCCGCCGAGTCGGTCGCCGACGGGCGCGGCGAGCTTCATGACACGCGCGGCGTCTGGATCGGCGACGCCTCGGCCTTCCCGACCGCTCCGGGCGTGAACCCGATGATCTCGATCATGGCGCTTGCGCACCGCACCGCCGGCAACATCATTGGACAAGCGCAAGCGTGAAGCCGTCGTAGCCCTTGTTGCCGACCGTCTGAATCGTCGTCGCCGTTACCCGCGGCTCTCGCGCGAGCAGCTCGTGGAAACGCTGCATCCCCTGGGCGCGTGGATCCTCGGTGTCCGGCTCGGAGATCGCGCCGTCGCGCACCACGTTGTCGACGATGATCACCCCGCCCTGACGCGTCAGCTCGAGCGCGGCAGCGAAGTACTCCGGTGTGCCCTGCTTGTCCGCGTCGATGAACACCAGGTCGAAGGGCTCCGCGCCCTCTGCGCCCAGCGACATGAGCGAGTCGAGCGCCGGACCAACCTGGATCTCAACACGCTCGCCGAGGCCCGCGCGCGCGATGTTGGCGCGAGCGACCTCCGCGTAGTCGGGATTTAGCTCGAGCGTGATCAGCCGCCCGTCGGCGGGCAGCGTGCGCGCGAGCAGGATCGTGCTGTAGCCACCGAGCGTGCCCAGCTCGAGGATCCGCCTGGCGCCATGGATGCGCGCGATCAGCGCCAGCAGCTTGCCCTGTGCGGGCGAGACCGCGATCGCTGGGAGACCTGCCTCGCTGCTGTCCTTCAGGGCCGCCGCGAGCACCTCGTCTGGAGCGATCAGCCGCTGCTCGATGTAGGCGTCGACCGCGCTCCAGCGCTCCTGGCTCACGCGGCCACCTCCGAGCGTTGATCGCGGCTCATCAGCGCCAGCGGCACGCTCAGGCCGGCCGAGCGTCGCAGCGTCGCGATCCGTCGCCCCGGCTGCACCGCCGCGCGCGGCTCGCCCGCGTGGGGGGCCATCTGCGCACACGTCGCGTCGAGATCCTCCACCAGTAGGGCCATTCCCCAGAAGTGTGACGGACCGTCGGGCCCGCCTGCGCGGGTGAGGATCTCCTCTGGTTCCTGGACGACCTCGAGAATCTCCGCCCCGAGCCGGAAGAACGCCTGGCGGGGCGCACCCGCGGGCGTCGGCTCCTCGCGGATGCGGCGCAGATCGAGGCCCGCCCCCTGAAGCCCCGTGACGCTGCGATTGAGATCCGGAGACATCACGACGACATGGTCGATCGCGATCACGCCGTTCGGGTGCGGGCCTGCGGGCGTACGCGGCTCGCCATCGGCCAGGGTCGTGGCCAGCCCGTCGAGCGCCGTGCTCTCGATGTCACGCAGCGACCAGCCGGCGATCCCGCTCCCCGCCCCTCGACCGACGAAGGTCAGCGACACGCCGCCGATCACGCAGGCGTCGTCCGCGACCGTGAAACCGAGCGCCGACCAGCTGGCCGCATCGTCGGCGATCCTCAGCTCCTCGATCGTGGGGCCCGCCATCGCCGGAACCGTACAGCTTCGCCGGAGCGCCCTCGCCGGCGGCCTAACATGACCGTGAGATGCCAGCTTGACCTGTAGCCACGCCCGAAGCACCTTACGACAGCTGCGCACCTTGGGCCCCTGGCGTTTGTCCATCCGTCGATGGTCAACGGCGATACGCGGCGAGAGTATCTGAGGGTGTCCCCACAGGTCCCGATAACGGCTGTCCCAGACAGCGCCAGCTTGCCGGCGAACGATGAGTACCGCCCGCAGGCACCGTTTCTCGATGAGCTCTTCGAGCTCGACGGCACGCCGCGCGCGACCGCGGCGGCGCTCGTCGAGCAGTTGCGTCGCCTCGGCCCCGCCGGGCTCGTCGAGGCGGGACGCCGTCGCGATGCGATCTTCATGCAGCAGGGCATCACCTTCGAGACGGGCAACGTCGGCGAGGCATCGCACGAACGGCCCTTCCCGCTCGATCTCGTGCCGCGCGTGCTCAGCGGGCAGGAATGGCGCGACATCAAGCGCGGCCTGGCGCAGCGCATCCGCGCGTTGAACCACTTCGTCGACGACGTCTACCACGCCCGCGAGATCGTCCGCGAGGGTCTCGTGCCCTGGCGGCTGGTCGTCTCCTGCTCGCACTTCGCTCGTGCCGTGCACGGCATTCGCCCGCCGGGCGGCGTCTACACCCACGTCGCCGGCTGCGATCTCGTGCGCCACAGCGACGGCACCTGGAAGGTGATCGAGGACAACGTTCGCATCCCCTCGGGCATCTCCTATGTGCTCGAGAACCGCGCCGCGATGGCGCGCCTCGTGCCGGAGCTCTTCGCCTCCTACCGCGTGCGTCCCGTCGACCACTACCCCCAGCTGCTGCTACGTGCACTGCGCTCGGTGGCGCCCTCGGCCGAGAGCGAGGCCACGGTCGTCGTGTGGACCCCGGGTCCCGCCAACCCCGCCTACTTCGAGCACGCCTTCCTCGCGCGCCAGATGGGCGTTGAGCTGGTCGAGGCCTCAGACCTCGTCGTGCGCGACGACGTCCTCTACATGCGCACCACCCGTGGCCTCGAGCGCGCCCATGCCGTCTACCGTCGCCTCGACGATGACTTCGTCGACCCGCTCGAGTTCCGCTCGGACTCGCTGCTCGGCGTCCCCGGCCTGGTGCGCGCCTACCGCGCCGGCAGCGTCGCGATCGCCAACGCCTTCGGCACCGGCGTCGCCGACGACAAGGCGATCTACTGCTTCGTCCCCGACATGATCCGCTTCTACCTGGGCGAGGAGCCGATCCTCGAAAACGTCAAGACCTATCTGCTCTCCGAGCCCGAAGTGCTCGAGCATGTGCTCGAGCGTCTTGACCAGCTCGTCGTCAAGCCCACCGGTGAGTCGGGCGGGCGCGGGGTGATGATCGGTCCACACGCCGACGAGGCCGAAATCGCGCGCATGCGCGCGGTCATCAGCGCTCATCCCGAACGCTGGATCGCCCAGGACGTGGTGCGCCTCTCGACCGTCCCAACGGTCGGCGAGGGCGGGGTGCTCGCGCCGCGCCACGTCGATCTGCGCCCCTTCGCTGTGTTCGGCGAGCGCATCGACATCGTTCCCGGCGGCCTGACCCGCGTCGCGCTCGAGGACGGCTCGCTGATCGTCAACTCCTCGCGCGGCGGCGGCTCCAAGGACACCTGGGTGCTCGAGGACGGCGACACCGCCGATCGCGCCGGACCGCCGATCGCCGACACCCAGCCGCCCGCGCTGCCCGACCTCCGCTACGGCGCCTGGACCGGTCAGCAGCAGCAACAACAACAGGATCAGTGATGCTTGCGCGGATCGCGCACGAGCTCTACTGGCTCGGCCGCAACCTCGCGCGCGCCGAGTTCACCGCGCGCGCGGTCGAGGCCGTCTTCCAGGCCGAGCTGCAGGGCACCTCCGACAAGCCGGGCGTGAGCTTCGGCTCCGGTGGCTTGCTCGCGATGTTCGGCGATGTCGATGAAAGCCCGCGCTCGCGCCAGGCGCTCGGGCAGCTGACCCTCGACGCCGAGCGACCGGGATCGATGCTCGCCTCGATCGAGCGCGCGCGCGAGGGCGCACGCACCGTCCGCGACGTGATCAGCGCTGAGATGTGGGAGGCGATCAACACCACCACGCTGGGCCTGCGCGGCGGCGGGCAGCCGGGTTGGACCGCTCCAGCCGGGCCCTATCTCGCCTCGCAGTACGTCAAGGAGCGCACCGCGCTGATCTGGGGCGTGGCCAACCGCTCGATGCTGCGCGATGAGGCCAAGTGCTTCCTCGACGCGGGCGGGCTGATCGAGATCTCCGACATGGTGCTGCGCATGCTGCGCGTGGCGATGCCGCCGGGCGACGCTTCGCCGGGCGACGGGCAGGCCTTGATCCTGCTGCAGGCCGTGGGCGGCTTTCACGCCTACCTGCGCGCCGTCACCGCCCCACCCAACGCTCATCCCGTCGCACGCTTCCTGCTTTTCGAGCGCGCCTATCCGGACAGCGTGGCAGCATGCGTCGACTCGCTGAACGAGGTCTTCACGATGGCCGACGCCGGACCGCGCAACTCAAAGCCCGTCCTGCGCGTCAGTCGCCTGGCGGCCGATCTCGACTTCCAGCGGCGGGCGCTACCCGATGGAGCCGAGTTGAGCGAGATATGCGAACAGACCCAGCAGGAGCTGGCACGGATCGACCAGGATGTCGCCGAGCGCTACTTCGCCGGCGCGGCCGCCGCCGGGCTGAGGAGGTGAGCCACAGATGCACTTCGCGATCCGCTTCCTGACCGAATACCGCTACGACACGCCCGTCACCGACAACCTCAACGCCTTGCGTGTGCGCCCCGCGACGACCTCCACGCAGCGCTGCGACGAGTTCCACACGCGCATCGAGCCCGAGGCGCGGGTCAGCCGCCACCTCGACTACTTCGGCACCGAGGTGATCGAGTTCGGCATCCCCACCGCCCATGAGCAGCTCACGATCGACATGCGTGCGCGCGTCGTCACCTCGCTCGCCCCCGACCCGCCGGAGGGCTCCTGGGAGAGCCTGCAAAGCGCGGCCTATATCGACGCCGCCGGCGAGTTCGCGCTGCCCTGGCAGGACCAGCCGGAGATCGCGGGCCTGGAGAGCCTGCACGAGGCGCTTGAGGCCGAGAGTCCGTTGGAGACGCTCGAACTGCTCTGTGAGCTGATCCCCGATCGCTTTGAATACCGCCCCGGCGCCACCTATGTCGGCTCCACGATCGAGGACCTGCTCGATCTGGGCGCCGGCGTCTGTCAGGACTTCGTGCACCTCTCGCTGGTGCTGCTGCGCCGCCGCGGGATCGCTGCGCGATACGTCTCCGGCTACCTCTGGGCCGCGCCCGAAGACCACGGCACGGACTCCGTCGAGGTCGACACCCACGCCTGGCTCGAGGCGCTGCTGCCCGGCACCGACGGTCACGGCGAGCCGGTGTGGGTCAGCGCCGATCCGACCAACCGCCGCCTCGTCGACGAGACGCACGTCAAGATCGGCCACGGGCGCTTCTATTCAGATGTCCCCCCGGTGAAGGGCCTCTACATGGGCGGCGCCTCCTCCGAGTTGAACGCGGCAGTGACGATGTCCAGGCTTGACCCGCAGACGAGCGCGCGGGCCTGAGCGTGGCTCAGCCGTGGTACTGCGCGATCACATTCGTGAACGCGTAGGGCACCTGGCCGATCCCGCTGCAGGAGTCTGAGCTCGTGTTCAAACCACCGCAGGGCCGGTCGCGGTTGACCGACCAGAAGGTGAAGCGCGCGAGGTGCTGCTGCTGAGCGAAGGCGAGCATCGTGTTGAAGTCTGCAAGCGTGACCGTCTCGGCGGCTTCGTCGGTCTGCCCGTTCATCGAGGAGATGCCCACGTGCGCGTAGGCCGCGGACGCCGAAAGACCGTAGGCGCTGGTGAGCGCCTTGGCGAGGCCTTCGGCAGCGCGAATCGAGGCGTGACCCATATCCGTCAGCGGATGCCCGAAGTCGAACGGCATACCGGTCCAGACCTCGGGCTGAAAGCCGATCGCGGCCGCATCGGCGATCAGGCTCGACCCAGCGCTTTCGGGGCCGCCTTCGCCCACACCAAAGGTCA
>Ga0182019_10001560_pt1 | contig 11709 bp, 9 predicted proteins | sample 812E2MmetaG_FD_120483 | JGI IMG/M metagenome (GOLD analysis project Ga0182019, IMG submission 120483) | Permafrost microbial communities from Stordalen Mire, Sweden - 812E2M metaG | ecosystem: Environmental > Terrestrial > Soil > Wetlands > Permafrost | place: Sweden: Stordalen | collected...
CAGGTGCCAGAAGCCGATTTTCTCGACCACCGTTGGCAGGCGAAGAATTCCATCACCACTGTCCCGCGCCTGCTGGCCGCCCTGCAGGGCCTGGTAGACGCCGATTTCGTACGGGACGCAGAAGAAGGCTTTCGTCACGCGCCCATGCCAGTGCGGGTTTCACCCTATCTGCTTTCGCTCATCGACTGGTCGCGGCCCTACCAAGATCCTCTGCGCATCCAATTCATCCCGCTGGCCTCGCGCCACCTGCCTGACCATCCCAAGGTGGATCTCGACCCCTTGCACGAGCGGCAAGACATGCCTGTGCCCGGGCTGTCGCACCGCTATCCTGACAAGGTTCTCTTCCTGCCGCTCGACACCTGCCCGGTCTACTGCCGTTTCTGCACCCGCAGCTACGCTGTGGGCCTGGACACCGAGGAGGTCGCCAAACTGCAGTTCGGCGTCGATGTCGAGCGCTGGCGTCTGGCCTTCGAGTACGTGGCTTCGCGCCCGGAAGTGGAAGACATCCTCATCTCGGGTGGGGACGTCTCGCAACTGCGCGATGAGCAGGTGACGTATATCGGCGAGGCCTTTCTGGCCATGCCGCACGTGAGGCGCATTCGCTGGGCCACCAAGATGCCGGCGGTTATGCCGCAGAAGCTCCTCAGCGATAGCGCGTGGCTCGACGCCCTGACGGGCATCGCAGACCGCGGACGCCGGCTTGGCAAAGAGGTGATGATTCACACCCACTTCAATCATCCCGACGAGATCACAACCATCACCCAGGCCGCGAGCAACAAGCTCTTTGATCGCGGCATCACGGTCCGCAACCAGACCGTGCTCATCCGGGGAGTGAACGACACCCCCGCGGTCATGGGTGTGCTGGTCAAGCGCCTCAGCTTCATCAACGTTCACCCCTACTACATCTACGTGCACGACATGGTGAAGGGGGTCGAAGATCTGCGCACCACGGTGGAAGATGGAGCGCAGCTTGAAAAGCAGCTGCGCGGGCTGACCGCTGGCTACAACACGCCGGCCACCGTGGTGGACACACCGGGCGGCGGCAAGCGCGATGTGCATTCTTACGAACAATACGACCGCGAAACCGGGATCTCGGTCTACCTCTCGCCCGTGGTGCATCCGGGACGGTATTTTTGCTACTTCGATCCCATCCACCTGCTGCCGCCTTCGGGTCAAGCCCGCTGGGCCGATCCGTCGCAGCATGACCGGATGATCACAGAGGCCCTGGAAGAGGCGCGCAGCCGGCGATGAGCTTCGACGATGAGCTAGAGCGCGCCTGGGACCTGCTGGAAGCTGGCGACGTGCCCGGTGCCCGGCGGCTGGCGGAGAAGCTGTACGGCGATGACCCGGGCCATCCCGACGTGATCTTCCTGCAAGCCGCCTGCTGCCGTCAGGTGGGCGCGATCGAAGACGCGCTCAAGCTGCTTGAGCAGGCGGCCCAGGCCGACCTCAACTGGGCCACCCCCGAGATCTGGACCGCCGAAATCCTGGCTGAGGATCCAGAACGCTTGAGCCAGGCCGTGCAACACGCGACTGCGGCGCTCGACCGCGCAGAGGAAGAAGAGGAGTTTCTCGAAGCCGTGGCACTCAAGGCGGGGCTCGAGATCGATCTGGGCAAACCCACGGCGGCGCGCAAGACTCTGGCGGAGTTGCCTCCGCTGCAGGCCGGGGCTTCTCTGCCACCCGGCCTCGCACTGGATTTCGCACATTTGTTTCTTGAGGTCGGCGACCTGGACGAGGCCACGCAGCGTTTTGCAGCAGTGGTGGACGCCGACAGCCGCGATGCCGACGCCTGGCATGGTTTGGGTCTTTGCGCCGAGGCCCGCAACGACGAGGCAGGGAAGCGCCGGGCTTGGCTGCGTGTTCTTGATCTCGACGCTGAGATGCAGCTGGCGGCGCCTCTCTTGTCGGAAGCACAGATGGCTGAGGTGGCCGAGGCAGCCCTGCACGAGCTGCCGCAACGGGTGCGCGAGCTGATCGCGAATGTTCCTATCCTGATCGTCGACCTTCCCGCGCGCGACGAGGTGGACAAGGGGCTGGACCCGCGACTGCTGGGCATGTTTGCGGGTTCGGCCTACCCCGACGTGTCCGCGATGGGGGACCAGGCTCAGCTCACCCAGATTCTCCTCTTCCGCAAGAACCTCGAGCGCGCTGCGCACAGCGCCGAAGAACTGGGCGAGCAGATCCGCATCACCCTCCTGCACGAAACCGGGCACTTTTTCGGCATGTCGGAGGAGGATCTGGCCGAAGTCGGGCTGGATTGAGGGCTGTGGCGGCAGGCGGGGCCGGATGCCGGAGCCGGTTCCGGATTCGGCATCCGGCGGCCGGTTCCGGTCCCGGCAGTACGCTACAGCGTGAACAGATCGGGCCGGGCAGCGGCCTTGTCGATGGCGTCCCCCAGCTCCTTCCTGGTGGCAGCCAGACGCTGGAGGATGAGTCGGATGTTGTTCAGGCGCTGCTTGTACTGCTCCATGCGCACCTGATCCGGTGACCCACTCATTACGGCCTCGAAAAGCGGCGTCCTCTCGATGGGCACTACTTTGTCGCCTTCGGGCTTGGGGCCAACCTTGCGCGGGGTCCAGTTGGCGCCGGTGTTGGAACGAATCATGAAACCCTCGATGTCTGCGGCGGCGCAGTTCTCCGCTCCGCCTTTGCACACCGGCTTGCCCACCTCAACCAGGGTGGAGATGGCCAGCTTGCCGCGCGAATCGAACACCACGCCGTAGTTCACTTGCTTGCCGGGTTCATCGCCGCCTTTGCTAGCCTGCTTCGCGGCAAACGCTTCCAAGATGCTCTTGTCGGCCCTAGTTCGCTTGATGTGACGCTCGACCTCGCCAAACACGGCGATGGTGTCGTAGTAGTAGTTCATCAAGCGATCGATGGCCAAGTCCTCGAGCAGGTAGTAGTTGACCTTAAAGATGCGCGAGGTGTCAGGGCGCGGGTCCAACTTCACCAGGTCCAGATCCTCGATGAGTTTGTAGTCGAAAGCGAGGGGCTCCTGCCGGGTCGCCGCCAGACGCTGCGAACTCATGTTCACCGCCGTGGTGATCTGGGTGATGGTCTTCTGCATCTCATCCAGCTCGGTCTTGACCCGCTTGGCACCGAAGTTGGCCTGGTTGAACATGCGGCGGCCAACCGCAGACGCGCCAAATCCAAAGCCGACCGCGCCGGCCACCAGGACGCCGATTATGAAGATGACCAGTGCGGCCGTGCTGGCCGCCCGCCGCACGCTGACGGCTGGCCGTCCGTCATCGACGGACTGCAGGTCAAAGTGCTTGCCCTCCGGCGGTCGCATCGACGCGAAGGGATCGTCGAACCTTGGTGCCGCAACCGGCGCAGCAACCGGTGGGGGTGGCGCAAAAGGCATCGGCGGCGGTGGCGGTGGCGCCAGCGGGTTGGGAATGGCGCTCGGGCCTGGGACAGGGGCGGGCGGTGCGCCGGGACGCGGTGGCGCGACGGCGGGGCCCCTGGCGAGGCCGAGACGGGCTTTGAGGTCTGCAATGTCCTTACCGGGACCGGGCTTCTTCGGTTGCTCCAAGACATATCTCCATGCGTGGGGGCTCTGGTACTGCCTCTCGAGTTCTCCCGCGAGGCTGGCTCAAGATATGAGCGAGGTTAGGCGAGACCTGTCAAGCATAGACTCACCAGGGCGTGGTCACGACCCGGTGAGGTCACTAATTTGCAGTTCGTAGTCCTAGCACCACTACCACCAAACCCCCAAGAATTGAAAGTGGGTAGCGCGAGGATCAGGGAAGGGCAGAACGCCACAATCAAGCTAGCCCGCCACACTTCAGTGCGTCCAACCCAATCTGTTACGGTGTGACCGTCGCCAATCCGATTTTGGTGAATGATGCGGGCTAGTCGCGGCAGCCAGCGACAAAACGGCCGATCTGCTCTCCTGAAGCGGGCGGCATGCGGGTGAAGCGAATCCCCACGGGTGCCCGCGAGCCCGACGCGAACACCGCCTCGCCCGACGCAGTAATTACTTCCTGGCTGCCGGGAAGCTGAAACTGCAGGCCCATGAACCGCGTGGCCACAGAGGGTTCGCTAAGTGGCACGACACGCATCCCGGTTCTGCTGATGTTGGTGGCCCGACAGAGGTAAGGATAGCCGTTCAAGAATCGATTGATGAGAAGGTCCACATCTCGGCGGGCTTCGCCTCGACGATCGCGGCTTTCAGTCCTCGACGGAGTTTCGTGCGAGCGCGATTGTGTATGCATAGTTCCTACATGTAGGTCAAAGGATGTCAATTGTCAATTTTTCGGGAGTGGCCCGTCGAAGGTCCGGCTCAGCCCGTGAAGATTCGTAGACGTCTAGACGCGGCATTGCGGCGACAGCGGTCAGGAGCCAGTGGCCCACGGCCGCAATCTTCCTGAAGCTATCCCTGTTCCCCATCTTGACTGCCCGCGTGCCAGGTGCTGATAATCCATCCGGCGCTCGTCGCGTGCTTCGCCATGTCCTGAAAAAGCGCGCGTGATCACTTCACCCCTGCCAGCCCGAGGAAACACATGTATCGCATCAGAATTGGACTGATCGCCGCGGCACTCATCCTGGTTGCAACCATCTTCTTCTTCCTTTGGGTCACCTCGGACATGAAAGCAGCGGCGACTCAAGATGTTGAGGCCAAGGTTTCTCGTGCCCAGTTGGTCTACCAGAAGATCAGCCGACTGATGAGCTTCGACTTGGCCAATCTCGCCGCTGAACTCGGCCGCAAGCCTGCGGTGGTTGCGGTGTTCGACAAGACCGAGGAGACAGCCTTGCGCCAGGCGGCCTTCGATGAGTGCGAACTGCTCAATACAGCCCTGGAGAAGGAGCAAGGCAAGGCCGATATTCTGGCCATCCTGGATTCCACCGGAAAGATCATCGCCCGCAACTTGAACCCCAACGCCGACTGGAAAGAAGACCTGCGGGCCAAGTACCCCGCGGTGCCTCAGGCGCTCAAGGGATTCGCAGTCAAAGACATCTGGACTTGGCGAGACGGCGGGGTGCACGTGGTGGCGGTCGCTCCGGTTACCCGGCCTGATGGCACCATTGTCGGGGCCATGCTGGTCGCGTGGGTGGTGAGCGCGAAGACCGCGCAGGAGAACCGCGATCTTCTGGGGACGGAAATTGGATACTTCCACGCGGGCAAGCTCCACACCTCTAGCTTCGTGTCCAGCGCCGATCCTTCCAAGGAAGACGTGGCCAAGACCCAGGCGCTGAGCAACTTCTTGTTCTCCGGCCAGAACCTCGCCGCCGTGGCCCTCTCCAACGCTGCCTCGACCCAGGTGGCCCACTGGTTTCTCGAAGGCCGCGAGTACGCGGTGGTGGCCGCGCCTATGCCGGGCAACTTCGCAGACAAGACCAGCGGTTTCGCCATCCTCGCTTCACTTAGCGATGGGTTGAGCCGGGTGCAGTCCCAGGGGATCAGGATTCTCCTGCTCGGCCTGTTGGCGGTCATCGTTGCGCTGGTTGCGGCAGCCATGACCGCGCGCCGATTTATTGCGCCGCTTGACAAGATTGAATTGGGCGTCGCTGAGATCATCAATACCAACATCGACTACACTTTCAAGCCGGTGGGCCCAGATTTCGAGGGGCTGTCGAACAGCCTCAACGTCATGTTGGCCCGTTTGCTGGGGCGTGAGGAACCCAACGAAGAGGCGGTTGAGGAGGAAGAGGAGGAGGGGGCGGCCGACAAGCGTTGGAAGGCCGACCTGATGAGCATCGACAATACCGGAGGCACGGCGTCTCCTGCCACGGCTGCGGCTCTGGCCGAGGAGAGCGAAGCGGCCTACTACCCGAGGCTGTTCAACGAGTACTTGAATGCCTTGCGTGCGCTCGGCCAGCCCTCGGGAGGGCTCAGCGTGCAGGCATTCATGGCCAAACTCAGCCTGGCCGAGGCCGGACTCCGCGAAAAGTGGGAGTGCAAGAGCGTGCGCTTCCAGATCGTGACCGACCGGGGCGAGATCTCGTTCAAGCCTGTGAAGATCGCGTAGCTGAACATCGGCGCAATCAGGCGGATGAGGCAGCATGGCCCAGGTCGCCTCTGGTCTTGATGTGCTTTGTGCCGAGAGGCTTGATCTGTGCCGGGGCCGGCGGGTCAGCGTGCTCTGCCATCCCGCTAGCGTGGATGCACGATTTGTTCACATCGTCGATCGTCTGATGACTTCCGGCGTGCGGCCCGTACGCCTGTTCGGCCCCGAGCATGGTGTGCGTGGCGAAGCCCAGGACATGGTCAGCGTGCCAGGCGAGCAGGATGGGCGCACCGGGATTCCTGTGACCAGCCTCTACGGCAGCTCGCCCGAATCGGTGCAGCCGAGCCAGGAGGCCTTGGCGGACAGCGACGTCTTGCTCGTCGACCTGCAGGACATCGGCAGTCGCTACTATACGTTCGTCTGGACCATGGCTCTCAGCATGCAGGCTGCGGCGCGTGCTGGGGTGGCCGTGATGGTGCTCGATCGGCCCAATCCCATCGGTGGCAGCGCGATTGAAGGCGGGGAGATCGCACCAGGCTATGAGTCCTTCGTGGGCCTGGCGTCGCTACCGGTGCGCCACGGCCTGACCATCGGCGAGGTCGCGCGGCTGGTGCGGGCTGGGATTCCGTGGGGCGGGCCGCGTTTCGCTTCGCCGCTCGATCTGGATCTGACGGTGGTGCCCATGCAGGGCTGGCGTCGCCGCGACTCCTTCGAGGCGACCGAATTGCCTTGGATCATGCCGTCTCCCAATATGCCGACGGTGGACACGGCGTTTGTCTATCCCGGCCTCTGCCTCATCGAGGCTACCAACCTGTCCGAGGGGAGAGGCACGACTCGGCCATTCGAGATCATAGGCGCGCCCTTCCTTGACGGGCATCGCCTGGCCGAGCGGCTGGCCAGCTACCAGCTCGGCGGTGTGGCCTTTCGTTCGCTGGCCTTTCGCCCCAGCTTTCACAAGTTCGCCGGCCAGGTTTGTGGCGGAATCCAGGTCCATGTCACGGATCGCGCGTGTTTCGAGCCCTATCGCTCCGGCCTCGCCATCCTGCGCGAATTGTACGCGCTGTGCGGTGATGGCTTTCGCTGGCGCAGCGAACCCTACGAGTTCGTATCTGACCGCCCGGCCATCGATCTCTTGACCGGCAGCGATGCGATCCGCACCGGCATCGAGCGCGGCTTCACCCTGGACGAGCTGGAGGCGACTTGGTTGCCGGCCCAGCGTCGCTTCGCGGAGCGCCGCCAGCCCTACTTGCTCTATTAGCAACTCCGTCTCTGTTTCCCTTGAGGATTTGCGGTAGGGTCACCGCCATGCGGGTGGCAATCTTTGGCGGCAGCTTCAACCCGCCGCACGTCGGACACCAGTTGGTCGCACTCTATGTGCTGGAAACGGCTGCGCTGGATGAGCTGTGGTTCGTCCCTTGCTGGCGACACACCTTCGGCAAGGCGCTGGAGGCGTTTGAAGATCGCCTGCGCATGAGTGAGCTAGCCGCTGCCGCTTTGGGCGCGCGCGTGCGAGTCAGCGAAGTTGAGGCCCGACTGGGCGGGGAGGTGAGCCGTACGCTCCTGACCATCAAGAGTTTGCAGGCGAGCCACCCGGACCATGAATTCCTGCTGGTCATCGGCGCGGACGTCGAGCCGGAACTACCCTTGTGGTACGGTGCGGATGAGTTGCGTCGCTCGGTGCGGCTGCTGGTTGTGGGTCGTGATGGGTTTGCCGGAGGGTCGGCCGTATCCATGCCCGCGGTCAGCTCTACCGAGATTCGTGCGCGGCTGCGCGCGGGCGAGCCCGTCGACGGTCTAGTTCCCCGCAGCGTCCTCTCGTACATTCGCGAGCGCAAGCTGTACGCGAAATAGCCCGGGACAAGTCAGCTTTTTCACCACAGAGGACACAGAGGCCACAGAGGGGGACGGGAAAGAAGAAAGGGTGGAGTTCTGTCCGGTCCGGACCCTTTTCTTCCGGCCTCTGCGTTCTCTGTGCTCTCTGTGGTGAAAAAGCTAGCCAGCTCCTATGCCAAGCACGTCGTCTGCAGCCGGCCGCTTCCGTCGCAATGCAACTCCAGCCGGGTTCCGCGCCGCAAGCGGCCGGATACAATCTCGGTGGCCAGCGGGCTTTCCACCAGACGCTCGAATGCACGGCGCAAGGGCCGCGCCCCTAGGCTGCGATCTGGCTCAGACTGAAGAACCTGGGCCACCACGCTGGCGTCGATTGCAAAGGAGATTCCGCGTTCGGCGTGCAGTCGGCGGCTGGATTCGACCGCGATGCGCGCAACGATCGCGCCCAGCTCGGCTTCGGCCAGCGGCGCATAGCAGAGAACTTCGTCGATGCGATTCCACAGTTCGGGGGGCAGGCGCGAGCGTGCCAGGGCCTGGATGGTTGAGACCGCGGGCGACCGGCTGCGCCGGTAGCACTCACTGCCCAGGTTGGAGGTCATCACGATGGCGCTGGCCGAGAAATCGACGGTGCGCCCACGACCGTCGGTGAGGCGTCCGTCTTCGAGAACTTGCAAAAGGATGAGCAGCACCTCGCGATGTGCCTTTTCAATCTCGTCGAGAAGCACCACCGAGGCCGGCCGGCGGCGAATTGATTCGGTGAGCTGGCCGCCATTTTCGTGGCCGACGTAGCCGGGAGGCGAACCGATGAGCCGCGCCACCGCGTGGGGCTCGCTGTATTCGGACAGGTCGATGCGCAGTAAAGCTGACTCACCGTCGAAGAGCGCTTCAGCGATGGCGCGAGCGGTTTCCGTCTTGCCGACACCGGTGGGGCCCAGCAAGAGAAACGAGGCCAAAGGCCGGTGGCCGCGGAATCCCGCATAGCTCCGGCGCAGCGCCGCGGCGATGCGGCTGCGGGCCTCGTCGTGTCCCACCACCCGCTCGCACAGGCGATCCTCGAGGTTGCGAAAACGATCGTCGTCGTCGCGCAGAAGCTGGCTGGCCGGAACCGCGGCCGCATCCGCCACTACCTCGGCCACGCCGGTTTCGTTGACCATGTCCTGGCCAAGACGGGCGGCGCGGGCCGCCGCGACCTCCGCGATGACCAGGGCGCGGCCGGGCTGAGCCCGTTCACTGGGATAGCGGGGCGCCAAACGCACCAGGGCGGCGCACGCCTCGCGCGCAAAGCCCACGCCAGTGGCTTCTGCCATGGCTTCCAAGCCAGCTTCCACGATCTCCAGCAGGAGCGAGGGCGAAAGTGGCGGCAGGACCACCGTTTCCAGGCTGGTCGCAAGATCGGGTGCCCCAATCTCGATGCGCCGCACGTCCGCCGGGGTCATGGTCACAACCCAACGCCGGCCCGCATTCATCGTGCACAGGAGCTGTAGGGGCCCATCGCTGCCCTCGGGGCCGAGCCATGCCGCCCCGTCGAGCACGATGGGGGACGGAAGGGGTGCGCGGCGGTGAAGCGCCTGCAGCAGTGCACCGGGCGAAGCCATGGCGCCCAGATCTCCAACGGGCACCAACGGCTTTTCCGCCGATGCCGCGGAAAGTGCTGCCAGCAGGGCCGTTCGCCCCGAGCCTGGATCGCCGACGATGGCGATCACTCGCGGGGTCTTGGCCCGCAGGAGGTCGAGCACGCGGCCTACTTCGCGTTCCCGGTGCAAGACAGGCGTGCGCGGCGACTCTAGCGGCAGCAGTTCCCAGACGGTGTCCTCGGCCGCTGCGTGCAGAGTCTGGCCGGGTGAGGCCGCTATCGACTCGGTGGCCTTGCTCGCTTCTCGGACGAAAGGCGGGACCGGGCTTGCCTGCGCGTCACCGTTCGCGCTGCGTTCGGGGTCCTCACCAGTACCAGAATCTTGCCCGGCGCGGTCGGTTCGGCGATCGGCCGAAGGTCCTGGACCGGTGAGAGCGCGCAGAATCAGAGCTCTCACCTTTCCCGGATCGTGACCGATGCGTCGCAAGGCCTCTGTGCCAGAGCCGCTCACGCGTAGGACGGCCAGGAGGAGGTGAAGGGACGACGTCTGGTGGGCGCCAACCCTCTGGGCGATGCCGTGGGCCTCGCATTCGAGCCCTGCCAGATCGAGATTTGTCTCGCAGTGCACCTTGGGGGCGACGGCCTCGATCTTCGCCGTCACAATGCCACGCTCCCCCAGCAGGCGCGCTGCGGCCCCCCCGACTCGCAGGAGGCCGAGCAAGACGTCGAGCGAAGCCGCCGTCCGGCCATCTGCCTTGGCCAAGGCTCGCGCTTCGGCCAAAGCGCCTGTGTAGTCAGCGCTGACACACGCATCGCCACCCACCCCACCGGGTGGGTGGGTTTTGGCGGAGGCCGGGCAAGGCTCGTCAGCTTGGAGCATCAAGCAGCAACGCTACCAGGGTGGGATGCGTCGTCAAAAAACCCCCTGCAGCCGAACGGAAAAGCGATTAAAGTGATGGGGCCAAGTAACCCACAGTACGAGGGCCGCAATGTCCAAGTTGTACCGTATCCCAGCGACCATTCTCTGCTTCTGCTTGTTCGCCACAGGGGCCGAGGCAGCAAAGCCAGAAGACGTCTTCAAGGGAAGAATCGTCATCACAGCCAATCGGCTCCCGACCCGATTTGGGTCGGAGAGCGCATTCGTGGCCGCTGTGCGCCATCAATCTGTCGACAAAATCTGGCCGATTGAGGAAAAGGGCAACGATCACGCGATATGGAAGATCGAGTACATCGCGTTCTTCGCGCGGCCGCTCAACGACAACGAGATCACGGTCAAGTTCTGGGAGATTGGCCCCGGTCAACAGCGCTACGTGGCGGGCGACGAGCAGTACATGCGCGACAAGGCCAGCCGAATTTTCGCTTCGAGTATTCAGTTAGCCAAACCCGAGTTCGAGACGAACAAGAAGTACAGCATGACCATCGAACGCGGCGGTCGTGTACTGGCGCGTACCGAATTCTGGCTACGCGGCAAGGGCGCGAATTATTCCGGCAAGGTCGAGTTCTCTGACGAGGAAGCCAAGCTGCGCTGACCCGAGATTCTTCCAGCGGGTGCCGTGTCGCCGACGGACGCACAAATCTGTCTAGGGAAAACATCACATGAATCGAAGCATGACGAGAATATTTCTTGCGGGCACGGGTGTGTGCTGCTTTTTCTTGGGATGCAAGGGCGGGGACAACGAGGACTCGATTCACCGGATAAGCGAAGCCAACGACAAGGTCGTGGCGTGCAAGGGCGAGATCAATGAGCTCAAGAGCCAGGTTGCCAGCCTCAAGCGCCAGGTCGCCGAGGCTGTGGCCAACCCCAGGTTGCAACTCAATGATCCGGAGATTCTCAACCTGATCGCCGACCTCCGGAAGCACAGGCACGGCGGCGCGAACGGGGACGAGGTCACCATCGGCAAAGGCGATCTCAAACCGCAAGACGCCAGCCGAGTGGTCAAGCAGAACGCACAGGTTATGCAGGTGTGCTACGAACGGGCGCTCAAGCGGAACTCGGCACTGCAGTACCAAGCGGGGCTGGCGCTGGTTGTGGAGTTGACGGTCAAGCCGACGGGCGCGGTAAAGGAAGTCAACATCAGGCCGTCGGTCGATGCTGACATGACCTCGTGTTTTCAGACCGCGGCGATGCGCTGGAAGTTTCCGACCTTCGGCGGCGAACCGGTGGTGGTGGCGCAGAAGGTGACGCTCACGCCGAAGACGTAGCCAACCTCCCTCAACTCACGGAGGCGACGACGGCCGACGATCCGGGCCGCTGGCTGCGTCGGGCCTGCGCTTCCGGTCCTCAAGTACATCAGTACATTCCGGTCCGGTTCTCGGCCCTCCTTGCCAGCAGCCCGGCTTGTCGGCCGGATG
>Ga0182019_10001561_pt1 | contig 11704 bp, 8 predicted proteins | sample 812E2MmetaG_FD_120483 | JGI IMG/M metagenome (GOLD analysis project Ga0182019, IMG submission 120483) | Permafrost microbial communities from Stordalen Mire, Sweden - 812E2M metaG | ecosystem: Environmental > Terrestrial > Soil > Wetlands > Permafrost | place: Sweden: Stordalen | collected...
GCTGCTAGTTCATCCTGTTTTTTCTTTATATCCAAAGACAAGATTTTTAATTGAGCAGAAGCTGAGGAATAGTTAATATCCGATATGTAATTTAAAATTATTGCAAATTCTTTATCTAAACTGCTTGTGTCTTGTTTTTGGATCTTTAAATCCAGGATTTTTTGGTATAAATCGACTGTTATTTTATATGAGGATTGAATATCGTCGATATTTTTTTTAAGACTCTTATTTATCTTATATTGATCCTGATTCTGTAAATCTTTTAATTCTTGAGAAGCTGCGCTTAATTTCTCCGATAAACCCTTATTAGAAACGTTAGATTTATTTAGGTTATCCATAAAAACAAAACATAAAGCAATACAAACAAAACTTAAACCCAATATAAAGGTAATATTGAAAATATGGCTTTTAAAATAGGATTTTAATACACTTAGGTTTATTTTTTGCAGCAATTTTAACCTCACAAACTTATTATAACAAAGATTAAGTCTTAAAATTACTAAGATAGCTTTGTTTTTAAGTTTAAACGAAGCGCTAAAATAAAAACTAAAAACATGACTAATTGACAGGTAAGACAAACCGGGCATAAAACCTTCAAAAAGAATACCTCCTGAAAAGTAATATATAGACAAAAAACCATACCAAATGTAGACATTCCTAAAACCATTTTTTTCTTCTTATTAATTGACGAAAAAAGAATAACTATGTATCCAATAAGACCGATCAAAGAAACCGGTATACTAAAAAGTGTAGATAAGCTACCCTTTGTCACCGCATCGCAATTAATAGTACTGTTAATAAAACATGATTCAAGCATTGGTTTGGTTAGAAAATTATAAAAAAGGTAAGTCGCCAAAATTATTCCAAAAGCAGAAAGCAAGATTAAAATTTTCCAAATATCAACTTTTTTAACACACTTAAATAATTATTGCTTAATTTAGGTTTTTTGTAAATATATTATTTAATGCTTATGGTTCTTGACAATATGTCTTAAATACTATTGACTTAAAGAGGTAATTTAACCTAGTATTTGATTATGACTGCCCTAAGCCGAGCATCAGAAAATCCAATCCTTACACCCAATATCGATAACGAATGGGAACACGACGGCGCTTTTAACGGCTGCGTTGTATTCGCAGAAGGAACTTATCACATGGTTTACCGCGCTTTTTCCGCTACAAAAAAACAAAACGGTATTAATATGCAGGTTTCTTCAATCGGTTATGCAAAAAGTCAGGATGGCATACACTTTAGCGATAATAGACTCCTTATCTCCCCAACCGAAGATTGGGAGATTTACGGATGTGAAGATCCAAGAATTACGTATATCGATGGTAAATTTTACATCTTCTATACCGCACTTTCTGTTTACCCGTTTTCTGCTTTTGGAATAAAATTAGCTGTTGCTATAACTAAAGACTTTGTAAATTTTGATAAGCATCCAATTACGACATTTAACTCAAAAGCTATGGCTCTTTTCCCAGAAAAAATTAACGGTAAGTTTACTGCGCTTTTAACCATGAATACTGATTTACCTCCAGCAAAAATTACCGTTGCGGAATTTGAAAAAGAAGAAGATATGTATTCTCCCGAATTTTGGGAAACATGGCAGAAAAACGCGAATAATCACATTGTTTATTTATTAAGAGATATTCATGACCAAGTTGAATTAGGAGCTCCACCTCTTAAAACCGAGCACGGGTGGTTAGTTATATTTTCTTATATTAAAAATTATACCTCAAACAATAAAATTTTTAATATCGAAGCAGTTCTTTTAGATCTTATTAACCCCAGAAAAGTATTAGGCAGAACTTCTTCTTCTCTTCTTAATCCCCAGGAAAAGTATGAACTTGAAGGAAACGTAAAAAATGTAATTTTTCCATCCGGTGCTCTTATTAAGGATAACAGGCTTTTTGTTTATTACGGAGCAGCCGACACAACATGTGCTTTGGCAACATGCGATTTAAATTCGTTATTAAACGAACTTAAACCGATTCCAAAACCGCATGAAGAGGTAAGTTTAAAAAAATTTACAAGGTTTGATGAAAATCCCATTCTTTCTCCGATAATTGAACTGGACTGGCAAAAAGAAGGAGTATTTAACCCCGCAGCCATTTATGAAGGAGAAAAAGTACACATAATTTATAGAGCGCAAGGAACTGACGGAACTTCGGTTTTTGGTTATGCATCGAGCAAAGACGGATTACATATAGATGAAAATCTCGATTATCCTATTTATTATCCCCGTGAAAGTTTTGAGAAAAAAACTAATCCGGAAAAAAATAAAACAGGAAATTCAGGATGCGAAGATCCAAGAATTACAAAAATTAATGACAGGTTTTATATGACTTATACCGCATATGACGGACAAAACCCTCCCAGAGTCGCATTAACCTCAATAAAAATTGATGATTTTCTAAATAAAAATTGGGATTGGGATAAACCTAAGCTTATCTCTCCGCCAGGCGTAGATGACAAAGATGCTTGTATTATCAGGAAAGTCAATTCAAGCGGATATTTAGCGTTTCATAGACTTGGTGATGTTATCTGGATGGATCACTTGCGGGATTTGGATTTTCCGGAACAGAAGTTTCTTTCGGGGGGTATTATCGCACAAGCCAGAAAAGATAAGTGGGACAATGTTAAAGTTGGAATTGCTGCTCCTCCGATTGAAACAGAACACGGTTGGTTACTACTATACCATGGTGTTTCCGAACCTGGATTTAAATATGAAGTTGGAGCAATGCTTTTAGATTATAATGATCCAAAAAATATACTTGCAAGAACCGATGAACCGATTTTTGAACCGGAAAAAGTTTATGAATTAAAAGGCAGGGTCCCAAACGTTGTTTTTCCATGCGGAGCAGCTGTAATTAACGATCTTATATATATTTATTACGGAGGAGCTGACACCGTAACAGGCGTTGCAACAATGCCCTTTAAAACTTTAGTTGACGAAATTCTTTTGAAAAAATAACCGTCGGGTTGTGAAACTTAAACCCAAACCTCTATAATTAAGCATATGTTTAAAATATTTAACAAAATAAAATTATTCTTAATATTATTTTTTGTTTTCTTTTTGTCTATTACACCTTTAAATAATATAAACGCACAAACTACTACTCCAAACAATAATTTTTCAATCACAACCGAAGGAGCAGCAAGCCTTGGTGTTGCTCAAATTGTGGAACTGGTACAAAAAAACGTTAAAGACGGAAGCATTGTCACATCATCTAAACAAGGGGTAATACTTTCAAATATTCCTTATGATCCGCAGGTCTTAGGAGTTGTTGCAAGAGATGCAGCGATTGTTTTTTCTACAAGTGACGTTAAAAACGGAGTACCAATAATTCCAGTTGGAAGAGTGTACCTTTTAGTATCCACAAAGGATGGAATAATTAAAAGAGGTGATCAAATTACAACCTCTACTGTCCCGGGGGTTGGTGTAAAAGCTACAAAAGACGGATATGTTTTAGGCGTTGCTTTAGAAGATTACACCAATCCTAATCAACAACAAATCGGAAAAATTGCACTTAATCTTGAGCTTCATTACTTTAATGCAAAACCAACTCTAGCTGGGTCTTTATCCGACATTTTTAAATTTGCTTTACTTCCCACAAAAGAAGGACCGGCTCCGATTTTTAAATATATTGTTGCAGCAGGAGTAGTCTTAGCATCAATAATTTTTGGCTTTCTTAGCTTCGGCCGAACCGCTGCCAAAGGCGTTGAAGCCCTGGGGAGAAACCCGGCTGCCGGAAGAATTATTCAACTGGGGATTATCTTTAACGTTATTATTGTTATAGCAATTGTTGTTGCGGGGCTTTCGGTTGCATTCTTAATATTAAGACTTTGACGCGTACGCGGACTCGACAAATTCTTTAATTTCTTTTTTAAATCTTTCTTTAGAAAATTTCTTTGCATGAGTAATACAATCTTTAGGGTTAATTTTTATTTTTTCAAATTTTTTGACTGCAGTTATCAATCCGTCTATTGAGTAGTCATCAAAAAGTATTCCAGTTTTACCATCAATCACTGTTTCTTTATACCCTCCGCCGTTAAAAGCTATAACCGGTGTTCCAAAAAGCTGTGCTTCAACCGGTGTAATCCCAAAATCTTCATCTTTGGAAAGCGCTAAAAACGCTTTTGCTCCCCCATAAAGCAAAGATAGCTCGCTATCAGTAACTTGTCCTAGAAACTCAATCTGTTTGTTGGCAGAAAAACTTTTACTTTTTTCTTTTTTCACTAATTCACTTAAGTTAAAATATCCCGATGGAGAGCCTGCTATTTTTAATTTGAAACCCATTTTAATTACAGCGTCAGCTGCCAGTTCGAGTCCCTTTGCTCCGACGATTCTTGAAACAATAAGATAATAATTATTGTCTGATGACTGATTACTGATGACTGATTGCTGGTTAGGTAGACTTACCGGCGGATAAATAACAATTGAATCCTTTCTGTAAAACTTTTTAATTCTACTTTGAACCTCTTTGGAATTTGCAACAAAATAATCCACTTTCTGGGCTTGTTTAAAATCATAAAGTCTTAAAAAATGTCCAACAACCAATGCATATACTCTAACTATTGCATGTTTTTTGAAGTTTACAGACGTATCATAACCATATAACCAGCGAGGTGGAGTATGACAATAACAAATTTCAATAAATTTATCCCCGGTTTTTTTAAATCCTTTTGTAATAAACCAACTTGCTGAAGAAATAACAACATCATATTCTTTAAAACCAAAGCTTCCCCAGATAAGCGGAGTTAAAAATCTTAACGGACTGGCAAGTCTTGCTGCAAAGGGTAAATAATCAAACCACGAAGAAATGATTTTCTTATTTTTAAAATGCTTGTATGCATTTGAGGTCTTATCACAAAATGCCGTGTAAATCGGGGCGTCAGGGAACGTTTCCGTTAAAGCCTCTAAAACTCTCTCGGCTCCTCCTAACTCTTTTATATAATCATGGACTATTGCTATTTTCATAACAAACTCATCTGGTTTTCGTCTTCTTCTTTTTTCTGACTTTGTTTTTTAACAACCGGTTTTGGTTCGAGCTGAGACATTCTTTTTATAAGGCTATTAAACCCTAGGTTTTCGAAAACTTTTTTAAGAGCGTCTTTATCTATTTTTTTTATTTCCGATAAAGTTTCTTCAAGTTTTACAGGGGCATCAATAATTATTGTAGCAAGTTTTTTTGCCATTGCCGCCTGCTCTGCATCCTGAGCAAGTTTTTCCTGCAAATTTGGAGCTAATTCTCCCAAACTATGATAAACTCCCTCAAGGGTTTTATATTTTTGTAATAAACTGCTTGCAGTTTTTGGGCCAATACCCGTAACTCCTGGGTAATTATCTGAAGGGTCTCCAACTAAGGCTTTATAATCTATGATTTGTTCAGGATTAAGTCCATATTTATCTTTTACTTTAGCCACGTCAAAAAGAGTCATATTTGTAATTCCGACAATAGGGGCTAGCATTAAGACTTTTGAATTTACAAGTTGCAATAAGTCTCTATCTCCAGAAACTATAATGGTTTGTAAATCTTTTTCTTTTGCTTTAACCGATAACGTTCCTATTAAATCGTCCGCTTCATATCCATCTATTTCGAAATGAACAATCTTAGCTTCATCCAGTGCTTTATGAACTACATCTATTTGGGGGATTAAATCATCAGACATTTTCGGTCTTTTTGCCTGATATCCAACATACAGTTGTTTTCTAAAAGTCGGTGCTTTTTTATCAAAACAAACAATCAGGTATTCCGGTTTTAAGTCACCGATTATTTTAAATAGCATACTAAAGAATCCGTAAACCGCATTCGTCGGGACTCCTTGATTATTGTTAAGCGGCGGCAATGCATGAAAAGCTCTATGAATAATCGCGTTTCCGTCAATTAATACTAATTTTTCCATGAAGCAATTATAGCTTATTTGAGGCTTGATTGACTAATAAGCTTTCGATAAACGTATGCATTGGCAACCATGGATAAAGGGACCGTTATCACAAGACCAACTAAAAGGCATAAGAAACCTAAGATATTAATAAGCCCTAATAATAACCCCAATAAGAATAAATTCCCCTTAACACCTTTGGTAATTTCCCAACTAGCTTTAATTGCGTCTATGGCATCCATTTTCTTATCAACTATAAAGTATTCTGTGTATTGTAATTTTATAGAAAAAATTATACCCGGAATTATAAAAAGAATAAGTCCCCCCACAACAATCAACCCTTTAATCATAGATGCAAGCATAAAATTAAACAGTTTTGTTATGTAATAGAGATCTTTAAATTCAGGCTTAACTCCGTCGACAAGTTTAAGCATGATATTTATAATTCCTAAGGAAATGATTGAATTAACACCCCATGATAAAAGTCTAAATAGTAAACTAATAATTAAAATAATTACGTTATGCTTGTCTGCGTTAAGACCGCCTTGGATAGCTGCAGATATTCCTGTTATTAAAACCCAGATGACAAAAAGACCGAGGAAAAAGAGGATATATTCTTTTGCTGTCTTAAACCCGAATGCAATTGCTTCCTTTTTTGAAAAACTTGAGGCTTTTGTAGGCTCCATAAATTAATATTATTACTAAACTTCTGCTGTTACAAGAACTACTTTTTTAATCCCGACGATTTTTTCAAATTCTTCCGATTCTATGGTTTCTTTTTTCAAAAGATCCTCCGCTAATGCATCCAGTTTTTCTCTTAATTTTTTAAGAGTATCAATCGCTTCTTTGTACCCCTGATCCGTAATTTGTTTTATCTGTTCATCGATTTTTGATGCCATATCTGGGGATACCTGACTTTGTTCGTATGGTGTTCTAGGATCCGGACTTAAATTAATCGGGCCTAAATCGCTCATTCCGTATTCAACAACCATTGTTCGGGCAACTTCTGAAGCTTTTGCTATATCATCCGAAGCGCCGGTTGTAACTTCACTAAACACTAGACTTTCCGCGGCTCTTCCTCCGAGCATTACGGCAATTTGTTCAATTAAATGAGTTTTTGTTTCATGAATTCTGTCCATTGGCTCCATCATCGTATGCCCCAAAGACATACCTCTTGAAACAATGGATATGCGATGAACCGGATCCATATGCGGCATAAACCATGATACAAGCGCATGACCTGCTTCGTGATAGGCTGTCATTTTCCTGTCTTCTTCAGTCTGCAATCTCTTTTTTTCAGGCCCTAATTTAACTTTTGTTGCTGCTTCTTCCAAATCTGTCATGTCAATTGATTTTTTACCTAAGCGCGCTGCTAAAATTGCAGCTTCGTTTAACATGTTTTCTATATCCGCTCCTGAAAACCCTACTGTTCTTTTGGCAATTTTATCCCAAACTACACCGGGAGCAAATGGTTTTCCTTTTGCATGAATTGCCAGAATTGCCTGTCTCCCTTTAACGTCCGGAAATTCTAAAACTACACGTCTATCAAACCTTCCGGGTCTTATTAAAGCAGGATCCAAAACATCAGGCCTGTTAGTCGCGGCAATAACAACCAGCTGTTCGGTCGGAGCAAAGCCATCCATTTCAACTAAGATTTGATTTAGGGTTTGTTCTCTTTCGTCATGACCGCCCATAAACCCACTGCCACGTTGCCTACCGATTGCATCAACTTCATCAATAAAAATTATTGCGGGCTGTGCTTTTTTGGCGTTACCAAAAAGATCTCTAACGCGTGAAGCCCCGACACCGACTAACATCTCCATAAATTCAGACCCTGCCATCGAGAAAAATGAAACACCGGCTTCGCCAGCTGTAGCTCTTGCTAAAAGTGTTTTTCCTGTTCCAGATGGTCCTACCATTAGTACGCCCTTAGGGGTTCTCGCCCCCATTGCTTTATATTTGCCGGGGTTTTTCAGAAAATCAACTACTTCTGTTAGTTCCTGTTTTGCTTCATCAACCCCGGCAACGTCTGCAAATGTTACTTTAGGAGTATCCTTAGAAAAAAGTTTTGCCGAAGATTTACCGAAAGAGAAAATATTGTCCTGAGCACCCCTTGCTTGTCTGAATATAAACCAAAAAAACGCAACCATTAAAACAATCGGTAATACAGAAGACAGGATGCTTATCCAATTATTTAAACTGGTGTCGTCTTTTATAACAACTTTTGTTTTATCCAACGAAACCCCGGCGTTTTTGAATAATTGATAAATATCAGCGTTAGTTTCCTTAAAGCTTTCTAGCGTTTGTTTTGCCGAAATTGCATCTATTTTATTCGGGAATACGTTTATAGAAGTAATTTTGCCTTGTTTTACTTCGGTGATAAGCTGTGAAAGAGGCACTGTTTTTACGTTATCGGTAGAAATTCCGTTTGGATTACTTATCCCAAAAAACAAAAATCCCGTAAACATAATAAGAAATGCATAAATGATTATGTTTTTCCATGACAATTTCATTTTTACTTTAACTTGTCTTAATTTTTTGGGTTTCTTAACAGCAGGCATAGCAAGCGAAATTATAGCACAAAATAAGTTCCAAGACTAGCGAAGTAAGCCTAACTTTTCTTTAACTAAACTAAGTGTTTTTGATGATTTTTCTATCGTAAAATCTCTACCATCATCCAAAACTTTTCTTAAAATCGTTTCGTCGCTTCGTATTTTACTATACTTTTTTTGAATCTCCGACAATTTCTTTGCTACTAAATCTGCAAGAATTGTCTTAAATTCTCCGTAGGATTTGCCCTCGACTTCATCATAAGTTTTATCTAAGTCGAGATTTTTAAATGCTGCATATATACTTAATAAATTCGATAATCCTTCACTACTTGCATCTCGGGATATTTGAGACCCGGAATCTGTCACGGCTTTTTTAATTTTTTCTCTGATTTGTTCATCAGAATCTAATAAATTAATTGTGCCTAAAGGATTAGTGTCTGATTTTGACATTTTTGAATCCGGATCCTGCAAACTCATAATCCTTGCCGTTTCATTTTGAATAATAGGAACCGGGAGTTTAAATGTATCCCCAAATTTTTTATTAAACTTCTCAGCTAAATCCCTTGTTAATTCAACGTGTTGTTTTTGATCATGACCAACCGGCACTTCATCGGTTTTGTACAAAAGAATATCTGCTGCCATTAAAACGGGGTAATCAAAAAGTCCGGCATTTACATCAAATTTAACTGACTTTTCTTTAAATTGAGTCATTCTTTCTAATTGTCCAAACGGTGTGATTGTATTTAAAATCCAAGCAAGCTCCGTGTGGTTTTGGTTTTCACTTTGGACAAAAATGTGAGATTTTTCAGGATTTATTCCGCAGGCTAAATACAAAGCCGCCACTTCCAATACTTTTTCTTTTAATTCTTGTGGATTTTGAGGAACGGTTATTGCGTGTAAATCTACGATACAAAAAATACTTTCTGTTGAATTTTGCATCGCAACCCATTGACTAATGGCACCGATATAATTCCCGATATGTAAATTTCCGCTTGGTTGAATACCAGAAAAAATCGTCTTCATACTATGATGATATCATACTAACCACTTTTTCTTAAACGTACCAAACTTATCTTCTAAAATAGACTGTCTTATTAATTTTGTCAGGTTGACTAAGAAATGCACGTTGTGTGTACTTATTAAACTGTAAGCTAAAAGCTCTCTGTTTCTGAATAAATGAAAAAGATATGCTCTTGTAAAATTATTACACGTATAACAACTGCAGTTTTTATCTAATGGTTTTTGATCTGTTCTAAACTGAGGTTTATTTATATCCATTCTAAATCTATTGCTTATATTTCCGGTTTTTGGAGAAACAAAGAAATAACCCGTTCTTCCGATTCTTGTTGGGATAACACAATCAAAAGTATCAATTCCCCGCTCGATAAGTTCGAAAATATCGTCAACTTCCCCAATCCCAAGCATATGTCTTGGTTTATTTTCCGAAATATTATCAATTGTCCATTCGACAATCTCATGCATATTTTCTTTGTTTTTATGAGCACCTCCTAAGGCAATTGCATTAAAGTGTTTATCAACAAATTCTGCAGACTTAATCCGAAGGTCTTTGAAATTTCCGCCATGAGTTACTCCATATAAAAGTTGATCTTTCCTTTTGTGTGCATTTTTTGATCTTATTAACCAATCTTCTGTTAATTCTAAAGATTGTTCTGTTTCTTTGTGATTATATTTAGGAGACTCCAGATCATCAAATGCAACAATTAAATCGCTCCCAATTTTTTCCTGGATTTCAATCGAAATTTCAGGTGACAGATACTGCTTGCTTCCGTCCAAATGAGACTGGAAAGTAACTCCTTCTTTGGTGATTTTATTAAGCCTTGGCTTTGCTTCCCCTTCTTCTTCTCTTAGAAGCTTTCCTACTCCATGCTCTAGTCCAACTCCCAAAGAAAAAACCTGAAAACCTCCGGAATCTGTCATTGTGGGACCTCCCCATGACATCCACTTAGAAAGTCCTCCAAACTTCTTAATTAAATCTTCTCCCGGACGAAGATGCAAATGATAAGTATTAGATAGAATTACTTGCGCGCCCATTTCTTTTAGGTCCCTTGGGCTTACGGATTTAACTGTTCCGTTTGTCCCAACAGGTATAAAAATAGGGGTTTCAATGTCTCCATGTGGGGTACTTAGTACGCCGACTCTACCTTTTGATTTTATATCTTTTTTTGTGATTTTAAAGGTTGGTGTCATAGTTCAATTGTTAGAGCAAGGATACAATTTAATAATCTAGTAATTAATTTAAAGCGTTATTCTTCAAATTGTTCACTTCCGCTTTAAATTGTTCTCCCCTATCTTTGTAATTTTTAAACATATCAAAAGAGGCACATGCAGGAGAAAGTAAAACCACATCTCCGGGTGCTGCAATTTTATAAGCTGCCTGAACTATTGTTTCCATATTTTTAGCTCCTTCGATAAAATAGATTTCTGATTGTAGATTTTTAATTTCCGATTTTATTCTTGGCCATTCAAGTCCAATTCCGATTATTGCTTTTATATTTTGAGCTTTAGAAATTATTTCTCCCAAAACCTTAAAATCTGAATTTTTGGATGAACCTCCCAAAATTAAAATCTCCGGATCAGTAAAAGCATTGATAGCAACCATTACGGTTTCCGGAATTGTTGAAAAAGAATCGTCATAGTATTTTACTCCATTAATCGTTGAAACAAGATCCAAACGATGCTCCAAACCCTTAAAATTTTTCAAAACATAAGCAATGTTTTGAGTAGAAACACCGAAAAGGTAAGAAGCCATACAAGCCGCAGATGCGTTTTCGAAGTTATGCTTGCCGGGAATTAAAATTTCACTGGTATTTATTATTTTTTCTTCTGAGTCTTCATTTCTAATCCAAATAGCATTATCTTTTACAAAACAACCTCTTTGGGCCTGATCAACGCTTGTAATATAATAAATTTGTCCGTTTGTTTCAACATCCGATTCTCTACTTGCTAAATAGTCTTTATTAATCACTGCAAAATCTTTTTCTGTTTGATGCCTTAAGATGTTTCTCTTAGCTTCTATGTACTCTTCTAAAGACTCATGCCAGTCGAGATGCTCACTTGTTGTCATTAACATTACAGCTATATGAGGACTTTTCTTAATATCTATTAACTGAAAACTGGACAATTCTAAAACTACAACCGAGTGAACATTTAAATTGTCTATAAATTCAAATGGAGGCTTCCCTATATTGCCGCCTAAATACGCATCAAAACCCTGCTTCTTAAGCATTTCATAAATAAGTGAA
>Ga0182019_10001562_pt1 | contig 11698 bp, 10 predicted proteins | sample 812E2MmetaG_FD_120483 | JGI IMG/M metagenome (GOLD analysis project Ga0182019, IMG submission 120483) | Permafrost microbial communities from Stordalen Mire, Sweden - 812E2M metaG | ecosystem: Environmental > Terrestrial > Soil > Wetlands > Permafrost | place: Sweden: Stordalen | collected...
CGAATGGGCGCCTACATGAACTTCGAGTCCGTGTACACGCTCCACGGCCGCACGCTTCCGGTCGCCGAGGCGGTCAAGATGGTCCGCCCCGAGCTGAACGTGATCGTGGTCTCGGGCGACGGCGACACCGCTTCGATCGGCGGCAACCACCTGCTCCACTCGATCCGACGCAACCCCAACGTCACCGTGATCTGCAACAACAACGAGATCTACGGACTGACCGGAGGCCAGGCAGGACCCACCACGCCCAAGGGCACGAGCACGATTTCGTCCCCGGCGGGCGCCGGCTACTCGCCGATCAACCTTCAGGGTGTCGTGGCCTCGAACCCCAACGCCTTCTACGCCAAGACCACGGTCTACCACCAGGGGCCGATGAAGAAGGCGATCAAGGAAGCCATCGAGTGGCCGGGCTTCGCCTTCGTGGATGTAGCCAGCCAGTGCATCGAGAACAACGGCCGGCGCATCGGCTTCGCCAGCGCCAACGACATGCTCCAGCACTACCGCACGGAATACAAGGCGGCGCCTCCCGGCGCCATTCATCTGGAGACGCACCAGACCGGCATTGTCAAGGGTGCGCCGGTAGCGGCCGGCGAGACCCATTCATAACAGCGGCAGGCAGCTCTGCGCCGGCTTGCGAGCGTGGCCGAACGAAGCGAGGAAGTAACTGATGTCCGGCAAATCGATCGTCATTGATGGAGTGGGCGGTCAGGGCGTGCGAGTCATCGGCAGCACCATGGCCAGTCTGCTGACGGTTATGGGCTACGAGGTCACGCTTCTCTTCGACTACGACTCGTCGGTTCGCGGCGGAATGAGCGAAGCGTTCCTCAAGTACGACCGCGAGCCGATCTCCAACTTTGTCGTCGAATGCGCGGACGTGGTGCTGCGCCTGGCCGATCGCGGCCCCAACCACCTGAGCACGGACTACGTGATCGCCGACTGCGGCCTGATGAAGCCCGGCGAAACCGGCGAGGAGATCCCGTTCCTTCAGCTGGGCGTCGAGAAGTTCGGGCGCGATCTATTCGGCAACATGATTGCCCTGGGCCGGCTGCTTTGCGTTTGCGACGTCGACTTCACCGACGAGCACCTGACCCAGGCGCTGCCCAAGAAGTACATCGAAGAGAACATCGCCGCCATCAAGTGGGGCTACGGCCTGGACAAGGACTCGATCCGCGAGATCGTGTCCGAACAGGCGGCCAGCAGCTTTGCGTCGCGCTACGCCGAAAAGGTTCTGGCCGGCACCGCGCCGACCGACGCCGTCGAGCTGGCCGCGGCCCAGCGTTGACCGGACCGCGATGAGCCCCAGACGGCGCGGCCGCGGACACGGCGGGCGAGGCCCGTCCGGCCCGGTCTCCGATGCGCCCGAAGGAGTCGGTTCGGGCCAGGCCGCAGCCGACTCAGCCGGTGATGTCGCCGTCGCGCGCCCTGCCAACGGCCCGAGACCGCCCCGGCAGCAGGGCACCGGATCCGCACCGATCCGCACCGAACATCCCGAACCGAACGCTGGCGGCGAACGCAGTGGCGGCGAACGCCGTGGCGGCGAACGCCGTGGCGGCGAACGCAGTGGCGGCGAACGCAGTGGCGGCGACCGTGGCCCTCGCCGAGACGGAGCCGGTCCCCGCCCCGCCGGCCTCAGACCACCGGTCGCGCCGCGGATGATCGTGGCCGCGCCGATCCCCACGGTCCCAGCGGCCGAGGCAAACGAAGCCGAGACGGCGACCGAAGGTGGAGCCGAGTCCGCAGCGGCAAAGTCGTCCTGCACGCTCGCGCAGATGCGCCGCTTCATCAAGAGCCGGCCGTACATCCCCGTGCATGAGCTGCGCCGCCGCTTCCTGATCGAGGGCATCGAGGACGAAGTCAGCCCGATGGCGACCGGTCAGGGCGTCCTTTACGTCGGCTTGCCACAGCGCGAAGCCGCGTTCCTGGGCGAACTCGTCAAGGCCGGCGAGGTCGGCTGCGAAATGCTGCTCGATCCGACAAGCCCCGGAGTCGTGGGCGTCTTCCCGATGCGGCCGGTAGCTCGGCAGTAGACCGACTTGGCTTCGTCATGTCGCCGGCACAGCAGTGCAGATTTCGGCCGACCTGGATATGAAGTCACTTCCGAGCGGATTGTCGAAGGTTTGACAGTCGGCCGTAATTCGTAAACCCAGGCTTGCGGCCGTGGCTTCGGCCGCCGCGCGGGCGTTGGGATAGAACAGAACCCCGATCGATCGGCCCGTCAGCGCGCTCACCGCAACGACGCGATCGGCGTCGTTGAACGGTCGTCCGATCCAGACTTGCTTCGAAGCGCCAGGGGCGTCGCGGGTGACTGCCCTGATGTATGCGAGTGGATCTGATCCGATCACGATGGCTTCATAGCGGCTGGTAGGCTCGATTGTCTGAGTCGGAAACAGCGGCGCCCAAGCCATCGGACGACGACCCGCAGGTGCAATCCTCGTGGTCGCGCCAAGGAATACGACCAGCACCAGGAGCATAAGAAGCGCGGTTCGATTCGGCAGGTTCGGCAGGACCATGTAAGTTCCGACGACCACGATCGGAACTGCGAGTACCTCAAGGATCATGGCGTAGCGCTGGATCCCGAACACGAATGCCCAAGTTGCGTAAGAGAGCGCCCAGAACCCAAACAGGGTCACGGCTGGCAGATGAACGCGCCAGCTGGATCGTGCCAGGGAACTCCGGGCTCGGATCGCGATAGCCACCAGGCCGAGCCCAATCGCGAGGAACGCCAATGCCCAGCGAGGGTCCCTGATCGGGATCTCGGACGTCGCTGAGGTCCCCAATGCCTGACCGATCGGCAATCCAGCCAGCGCGCTGACCGAAGTCACGGGAAAGCGTGCGTCTTGAATATTGACCAAAGGCGAGCGAGGCGCATGGAAGATGGCGTTGTAAAACGGGAACATGGGACTGCCGGCCTGGTTCTGAAGCACCAGTGCCCACGGGGCATACAGAACGATCGTCGTCACCACCGCGGCGACCGGAAACAGCAAGGCGCTGCGCCGTCGCCCGGAAAGTAGCAGCGCTGCTACGAATACCAGAAACCCAGGGCAAACGAACGCCACTGAGAACTTGAGGACGACGGCTGCCCCGGCGAGGATTCCGGCCAGACAGGCGCGACGGCCGGCTCGCAAGGCCCGATCCGAGAGAATCGACAGGAGCAGGTAGACGGCCCATGAGATCAGAATCGCCGGAAGTGGATCGCCATTCGTGGTTCCGAGCTCGCTTGCCAGCATCGCTCCGGAGATGCCGACCAGGCCCAGGCCCATTGACCTGGCGAGGGAAAGGGCCGGAACCAGACTCCGCAGAATGAGCCCCGCGGGGATGAAGATCGAAATTTCGATGGCAACGATGACCGCGGTTGCGACCGGTGCAGGCGCACCGGAGATCAGCGGCCACCACATCAGATCCTGATACGGGGCCAGGAAGGACTGGATGTTGGCCGGGTGGATGTCCGAAAACCAGGTGCCGCTCAACAGCGCGGCGGGAGTGTACGCGTGGTAGTTCAGCAGGTCCCAGTTGGCAGCGGAGTTGCGAAAGTCCAGCCGCGAAACCACCAGTAGCAACGCGACACCGAGCAAGAACAGCGCTACAGCCACTGGATCGAGCCGGCGCGTCAAGAATCTCCCCTGGTTTGTCTCCGCGGGCACAGTCATTCGAACCGGCGAGCCATCAAGTCGCGCTCGTACGCCAACCGCTCCAGGTGTACGACCGAATCGAGGATCAGCCCGATGCCGAACGAGAGCAGGGCGACGATCTCCAGCCCCGTCGCCAGTATGGCGAGTGGCACGTGGTAGATATAGCGGTAGTCAATCCAGTCGGTGATGACCGGGACGGCAGCCGCGAGGCCCGCCACGCCTATGACTGCACCGGCCGTCCCGAAAAATAGCATCGGCCGGTAGTGCCGGATTACGTGGATCAGACTCCAGAGGACGTGGCGGCCGTCCGCGAAAGTCCTGAGCTTGGAGACGCTCCCCTGCGGCCGATCGCGGTATTCGATCGGGATTTCCTTGATCCGGAATCGTTTGTCGAGGGCGTGCAACGTCATGTCGGTTTCGATCTCGAACCCGTCCACGAGTATCGGATAGCCCGCGACGAACGAGCTGCTGACCGCTCGGTACCCAGTCATGATGTCGCCCAGATTCGCCCCGAACAGCCTGTTGACGACTCGAAGGACAAGGCGATTACCAAAGCCGTGGAACCGGCGTTTGTTCTCCGCCGCATATTGCCCGCCGGCCAGGCGATTGCCGACGACCATGTCGGCCTCGTCGTCAACAATCGGCCTGATGAGGTCAAGGACGCGGTCGGCCGGATAGGTCATGTCGGCGTCCGCGAGAACGAAGACGTCGGCCGAGATGCCTCGGAAGGCGCGGCGGACGGCATAGCCCTTGCCCTGCCTCGTCTCTGTCAGGAGGATGCCGGCGCCGTCGATCTGGGCGAATGCGTCAAGGGCGGAATTGCGGGTCTTGTCCGTGGAGTTGTTATCGACGACCACAATCGACGCACCTGAAAGGGCCCGGTGGAAATCGAGGATGGTCGCGGCGATCGTCTGCTCTTCGTTGAACGCCGGCAGCACAACAGCCACTGACACGTCATGGCCCTCGACACGGACCTGCGACGCTCGGGCCGGCACGTTGAAAGGCGATCCATGCCTCGAGGGAGACGATGGGTTTCTCGCCCGGTCCGCGTTTTGCACAGAGCCCCTCTGCCGCAACTCTCCCACGACCAGCGGGTTCGAAAGCACCGCCACGGCCAGTCAATTCGATCGAAATGTAGCATACGTCACCCCGCCGGGCGTCGGGTCGGCGTGCCACCGATCTCAAGCTGACCGCTACGCCGTCGGTTGCGTCTCACCTTTCGATCTCCTATCCATCGCCTCCAGCCGGCCTTGGATTCGTCGTCGGCGAAGGCGACCGCTTTCCTGGAGGGCCTCCGGTCCCACCCTCCGCAGCCTGCCAAAGGACTCGGGCGCCTGCTAATCTTCGGAGAGACGTTGCAGGAGCAAGGATGGGCTGGAAGGCAAACGACATCCCTGACCAAACCGGCCGCGTGGCGGTCGTGACAGGTGGCAACGGCGGGCTGGGCCTGGAGACGGCTCGCCAGCTTGCCGAGCACGGGGCCGTGGTGGTCATCGGCGCGCGGAACATGGACAAGGCGGATGCCGCTCGCGTCAGCATCACCTCGACTTGCCCTGCCGCGTCCCTCGAGATCCGCCAGCTCGACCTGGCCTCGCTCGCTTCGGTCGCCGCCTTCGCCGCCGCCGTCAAAGACGCGCATCCGAAGATCGACATGCTTTTCAACAACGCCGGCGTCATGGCCGTCAAGGAGGGCACGACGGCCGACGGCTTCGAGATCCAGTTCGGGACCAACGTCCTCGGCCACTTCGCCCTGACGATGCATCTTCTTCCCGCGTTGCTGGCCGCGCCTGCGCCGCGGGTGGTCAACACGACATCGACGGCCCGCTACGTCGCCGGCAAGTACGACCTGTCGAATCCGCACATGCGCGGCTGCTACTCCGCCTGGGGCGCATACGGTATGTCCAAGCGGGCCGACCTGCAGCTGGCTTTCGAGCTGAACCGCCGCCTCGCCGATCGCAGCCTGACCGCCTACGCCGCCGATCCTGGTTTTTCCAAGACGGGTCTCCAGCAGGCCAGCGTCCGCGCCAACGGCGGCTTCATGCAGCATTTCTGGAACGTCGTGACCGCGGTCATGGGGCAGCCGGCCGCCATGGGCGCGCTTCCGCAGCTGCGCGCCGCGACCGACCCGGCCGCTAAAGGGGCCACTCTCTACGCGCCACGCTGGTACACGTTCGGAGCGCCGGTGGTGCGGGGCGTGGGCAAGAACATCGACAAGCCGGCGCAGATGGCCCAGCTCTGGGAGCTGTGCGAGTGCGAGACCGGCTTGACGTTGCGCGAGGCGCTTTCGTAGGTGCCGGCGCAGAATGAGGCGACTGCCTGAGGAGGGACTTCCAGATGCGACGTCTCGCGACTCTGATGCTGGCTTTCGGTCTGGCGGCGATGCTGGTGGGAGCTTGCTCAGCCGACGAAGACCAGACTTACCAGCTGCCCGTTGCGGCTATCTCGCTGCGGCTTCCTGTCCAAGCTGCGAGCACTGCGGCGTGTCCGCAGGGCGATCTGGCGACGGTTCAAGTCCGCTGGGACGCGGCCCATCGCGTTCTTACGCTGGGCGGCGAGAAGGTCGCCTTTCCCGGCGGTTTCACTTCCCGCGAACTTCCCACCGGCCGCCTCGAGATTCTGGCGCCGGACGGGACGGTGGTGGCGCGCGACGGTGACAACGTGACCTTCGGTGGCGCCGACTACCAGCACATCTGCCGCGTCAACGGGGTTCAGTACTAGAGCCGCCGGCGCCCGACACGGCCCGGCCTGGACCGGTCGGTGACTCGTCGGCGGTCGCTCGTGCGCGCCTCCACAGGATGGTCGATCATCGATGCCGATGGAAGCTCTTGCGGCCGTTCTCGGCGTTCTACTGGTGGTCTCAGTTACATGGGACCTTTTCGAGACGATCGTGGTCCCGCGCCCCACGCCCGGCCGATTTCGGATCGGCCGCTATGTAATTCGCTCGTCCTGGGGCGTCTTCCGGAGGTTGGGCCGGAAGCGCGGCGGAGAGAACCGCGACACGCTCCTGGGCTTGTTCGCGCCGGCCGGAACACTCGTTCTGCTGGCCGTCTGGCTGGCGCTGATGATCGCCGGCTACGGCCTGATCCTGTTTGGGCTCCGTGACCAGCTGACGCCCAGGCCGGGAGACCTCGGAACCGCGATCTACTTCGCGGCAAGCTCCGTGTTGACGCTGGGTTTCGGCGATGTTGTTGCGACCGGCCCTGTGGCCAGGGCGGTCGTGATCGTGGCGGCCGGGACGGGGCTCGGGGTCGTCGCGCTCGTGGTGACGTTCCTCTTCTCGCTATACGGCTCGTACCAGCGGCGCGAGGTCCAGGTGGTGACTTTGCAGGCGGCCGCCGGCGCGCCGCCCTCGGCGGTGACTCTGCTCGAAACCTACGCCCAACTCGGTCTCGACCGTCGATTGCCGGACTTCTTCGCGGAATGGGAGCGCTGGGCGGCCGAGGTTCTGGACACCCATGTTGCCTATCCGCTGCTGGGCTTCTTTCGCTCCAGCCACGACAACCTTTCGTGGATCAGCGCGCTCGGTACGGTCCTGGATGCAGCCAGCCTGATCCTGACCACGACCAAAGGAGTTGAGAGCGGTGAGGCCGAGCTGTTTAGACGCGTCGGCTCACATCTGGTCGAGGACATCACGAACCTGGGCTTCCGCTCCGGCGTCGGTGCTACGTCGAGCCCTGCGGCTGGCGCCGGTATGAACCGCGCGGCCTTCGACGAGGCGTGCCGGCGGCTCGCGAGGGCCGGCTACGAACTCGTCCCCGGAGACGCGGCGTGGCCGGCCTTCGAGGCTTCCCGCGCCACATACGCCGTTCGTCTCGAAGCTATGGCCGAGTACTGGGCGACGCCGACCAACTCGTGGCTGGAACCGGCCGGAGTTCTGGTGTCTCCCGCGCATTCGACCACGGGCGATTCCGAGCCCGGCGTCTATCCTGAGACGCAATCTCTTCCGTAGTCGCAGGAGGTTCGAATCATGTCGTTCGCCCCCACAGGCCAGACCTTCGTCCTCAATCAGAAGCTCGTGTCGGTCGGAGGCGACCTCTGGATCGACGACGCCAACGGCAACCACGCCTTTCTCGTCGACGGGAAAGCGCTCGCAATCCGGCGAACCCTGGTTCTGCAGGACCTCAACGGCCAGCCGCTATACCAGATCAACCAGTCGCTGGCGCATGTGCGCAAGACGTTCGAGGTCAAGCGCGGCGATCAGATCGTATGCACGATCGAGAAGGCGCTCGTGAGCTTCCTCGGCGACCGCTTCAAGATCACTGCCGCCAACGGCGACCAGCTCGCCGTCACCGGCGACTGGATCTCGCGTGAGTTCCATGTCACCAACGGCGGTCAGGACGTGATCTTCGCGTCGCGCAAGCTGATGAGCATCCACGGTGGATACGGCATCCAGGTCGCCGCCGGATTCGAAGTGCCGCTTGCCCTCGCGATCGTCATCGCCCTCGAGCAGATGGAGCTCCAGGAAGGCAACCGCTGACGACCGGCCGATGAGCCCCAACCTATCGCTCGATCTGCGGCCTTCGGACCGCCTTCTCGTCCTGACCGGCGCCGGCATCAGCGTCGAGAGCGGCTTGCGGACGTTCCGCGGTTCGGACGGGTTGTGGGAAGGCGAGCGTGTCGAGGATGTGGCCACGCCCGAGGGCTTCGAGCGCGATCCGGATCGGGTTTGGGCTTTCTACTCGGGGCTTCGGCGCCGCGCCGCCGAGGTCCGGCCCAACGCCGCTCATCTGGCGCTCGCCGAGTCCGAACGGCGTATGGCCGATCGCTTTCTGCTCGTTACGCAGAACGTCGACGGACTCCACCAGATGGCCGGCAATCGGCGGGTATTCGAGCTGCATGGATCGCTCTGGCGAGATCGCTGCCGGGATTGCGACCGGCCGCCTTTCGAAGATCGATCGGAGCCGGCAGCCGCACCTCGATGCGACCGCTGCGGGTCGTTGCTCAGACCGGACATTGTCTGGTTCGGGGAGGCCGTCGATGCGGAGTCCGACCGCCAGGCCCGGCGGTTCCTCGAAGCAGCCGCGAGGGCGAACGAGCGTCTGGTGTTCCTGGCCGTCGGCACATCCGGGGCGGTCTGGCCGGCGAGCGGTTTCGCCCGTCTGGCGGCCGCGTTCGGCGCGGAGACGTGGCTGGCGAATCTGGAAGCGGCCGACAACGACGCCGACTTCAGCCATCGGGTTCGAGGTCCGGCTACCCGGGTCGTGCCTGCCCTTCTGAGCGTCGCCGCTCCGTGAAGGGGCAGCGGCCCGCTAGTCGACTGCGGCCCGCTAGTCGACCGTCGTCGTGCCTTCGATGGCGAGCAGTCGGCGCTTGACGTCGAGCGCGGCTTCAAGGTCGGTGTACGTGTAGCCGCCGTAGCCGCCGAGCCGGCCACCCGCGGCGATGACGCGATGGCAGGGGATCAGGATCGGGACCGGGTTGCGGCTCATGGCGCCGCCGACCGCCTGGGCCGCGCCCGGGTGGCCGACTCGGCGGGCCAGCTCGCCGTAGCTCGTGGTTTCACCAAAACGGAGTTGCGCGGCGCCGTTCAGCACGAGCCGGTCCCAGTCCGAGACTAGAAGGTCGATCGGGACTGTGAGGGTACGGCGGGCGCCGGCCAGGTACTCGCCGATCTGCCGGGCGGCCCGGTCCAGGGTTGCCCGCCACGCAGCAGGAATCTCGGCGTCCTCGGCCGGGAGCACCGGGCCGTGGAGCCGCCGCGCGAGCGCATCCACGAACAGCGGTGTCTCGGTGCCCAGATCCACGGCCACGATCCCAGCGCTCGTTGCCGCGACGTGGATGACTCCCCATGGAGCGGGGCATGTCGTGAAGGCGGCGCTCGGGGCGGTCATGCGGGGAGTTTGACGCTTCGCCGGCGGCTGGGGAAGACGTCGCTCGTTGCCGAGACGCCGACCACGGTCTATACTCCCCGGGAGTATGGAAACACAAAGCGCCGCCGTAAACGTTCTCGATTCCGCCGCCCCCACTGCCGAGGTCCGGCTGCCCATCGAGGGAATGAGCTGCGCATCGTGCGTGAACCGCATCGAGCGCTTCTTGCGCAAGACGCCCGGCGTGGCCGAGGCCAATGTAAACCTCGCCACCGAAGTCGCCACGATCACGTATCGGCCCGAGATCGCCGGCCTGGACGAGCTGGCTCGGGCCATCGAGGCGGCCGGGTACGAGGTCCGGCCGATGACGGCCGCGGCCGACGGCGCCACCCTGAGCCTGGCCGAAGAGGCCGACGCCGAAGCCGCCGAGCGGGCCCACGAACGTCGGTCCCTCGGCGTCGCGGCGGCCGCGGCGCTGGCCGTCGCGGCCGTGACGATGGGCCTGATGTACGCGCCGTCGCTGCCCATAACCATGGAACAGCTGGCCTGGCTGGTCATCGGGCCGGCCACGCTTGTCCAATTCGTCGCCGGACGGCGCTTCTACCGCGCGGCCTGGCGGGCGGCGATCCACCGCTCGACCGGCATGGACACGCTCGTCGTCGTCGGTACCACCACCGCCTGGGCGTACTCGGTGCTGGTGACCGTCGCCCCCGACTGGTTCCGCTCGGCCGGCATCGAGCCGGCGACCTACTTCGACAGCTCGACGGCGATCGTCGGCCTGGTGCTGATGGGCCGCTGGCTGGAGGCCCGGGCCAAGTCGCAGACCGTCGGCGCGATCAAGGAACTGCTGGGGCTGCAGGCGCAGTCGGCGCGAATCGTCCGATCCGGCGCCGAAGTCGATGTCCCGCTGGAGGACGTCCGAGTCGGCGACCTCGTGCGTGTTCGGCCGGGCGAGCGCGTCCCGGTCGACGGCAAGGTGGTCGAGGGCGAGTCGGCGATCGACGAATCGATGCTGACCGGCGAGCCGGTGCCGGTCTCGAAAGGTCCCGGCGCGCAGGTGATCGGGGCCACGATGAACGGCAGCGGGACCTTCCTGTTCCGGGCCACGAGGGTTGGGCGTGACACGGCTCTGGCCCACATCGTCGAGCTGGTCAGGCGGGCGCAGGGTTCCAAGGCGCCGATCCAGCGTCTGGCCGATCGGATCGGCGGCATCTTCGTGCCGGTCGTGCTTGGGCTCGGGGCGATCACGTTCGGGCTCTGGTTCGTGTTCGGACCGGACCCGAAGGTGACTCACGCGCTTGTGGCATTCATCACGGTCGTGGTGATTTCGTGCCCGTGCGCGATGGGCCTGGCGACGCCGACGGCCATCATGGTCGGCACCGGCAAGGGCGCCGAGGCGGGCATCCTGATCCGCGGCGGCGAGGCGCTGGAACTGGCCGCGGGCATTCAGGCGGTTGTCTTCGACAAGACCGGAACGCTGACCCGCGGCCGCCCGACGCTTGGCGACGTGGTGGCTGCGGCGGGCTTCAGCGCGGCCGAAGTGCTCGACATGGCGGCGTCGGTGGAGCGGGGGAGCGAGCATCCACTGGCGACCGCGGTCCTGGCCCGGGCCGATGAGGCGGGCGTGGGCCGCAGCCCGGTCGACGGATTTGAGGCAATCGCCGGACGCGGGGTTCGTGGCCTGATCGCCGGGCGCGTGGTTCTGGTCGGGACGGCCGCGTTCCTCGCTTCCGAGGGAGTGGATCTGGGGCCGCTGGCTGTGGTTGCGGCCGCCGGCGAAGCTGGGATCGCCGCCGGTGCCGTCGGCCTCGCCTCCGGTGCCGTCGGGCCCGCCTCCGGTGCCCGAGCCGGTGCCGCCTCCGCAGTCACGTATCTGGCAGTGAACGGCCGCGCCGCCGGCGCACTCCCCACCGTGGACGAAATCAAGCCGGAGGCCGTCGAGGCCGTCCGCCAGGTGACCGCCGCCGGCATCGAAGTCTGGCTCGTCACCGGCGACGGTGGCCGAGTTGCCCGCTCCGTGGCCGCGGCCGTCGGCATCGCTCCGGAGCGAGTCATGGCGGAGGTTCTCCCCGCCGGCAAGGCCGACGCGGTGGCCGCCATCCAGGCCCGCGGTCTGCGAGTGGCAATGGTCGGTGACGGCATCAACGACGCTCCGGCGCTGGCGCGCGCCGACGTCGGCATCGCCATCGGCACCGGCGCCGACGTGGCCATGGAAGCGTCCGACGTGACGCTGGTCGGCGGCGACCCGCGAGCCGTGGCCAC
>Ga0182019_10001564_pt1 | contig 11687 bp, 9 predicted proteins | sample 812E2MmetaG_FD_120483 | JGI IMG/M metagenome (GOLD analysis project Ga0182019, IMG submission 120483) | Permafrost microbial communities from Stordalen Mire, Sweden - 812E2M metaG | ecosystem: Environmental > Terrestrial > Soil > Wetlands > Permafrost | place: Sweden: Stordalen | collected...
ACTACGTCAACACCTACGACCTGCCGAGTCGAAGCTATGTCGGCCTTGCCGACACGAGCTTCCACGAAGCCGTGCCGGGCCATCATTTCCAGATCGCCCTCGAGACCGAACATCCGAGCCTCAACGCCTTCCGGCGCATGGGCTCGCGCATGGCGGGGATGGCTTACGTGGAGGGCTGGGGTTTGTACTCGGAGCGGCTGGCCGATGAGATGGGCCTCTATCTCAACGCGGCCGAGCGATTTGGGATGCTCGACGGCCAATCCTGGCGAGCGGCGCGACTCGTCGTCGACACCGGCATTCATGCTTTCCACTGGCCCCGCCAGCGGTCCGTGGAGCTGCTCCTCGACGCCGGCCTCTCGGACACCGACGCGGGGATCGAGACGGACCGCTACATCTGCTGGCCGGGTCAGGCACTTACATACAAAGTCGGTCAGCGGGAGATCGAGCGGCTGCGAAGCGAAGCGTCTGCGGCGCTCGGGCCGGCCTTCGACATCCGGGCCTTCCACGACGCCGTGCTGGGCCATGGCACGCTGCCCCTCGCGACGCTCGCCAAAGAGCTGCCGGGCTGGCTCGGAGTCGCCGTCCGGCGCGCTCCGCTCGGCGACGCTTAGCTTCGCGTCAGAGTCGCTTCGCTGTGCGCACTGCCGTGCGCGCCCCCGTGCGCGGCGTCAGCGCTTCGAGGACGACCCGCGCAGCAGCTTGGCCAGCGCCCCGTGGCAGTTCTGGTTCGCCAGGTCGATGGCCGTGCGCCCGTCGTCGCTGGGCCGAGTCGGGTCCGCTCCCCGCAGCAGCAGCATGTCGACGAGTACCTCGTCGCCGTTGCGGGCGGCGGCATGCAGTGGCGTCCAGCCGCCGCGCTGGACCGCGTTGGGCGATGCGCCCAGGGCCAGCAGGAGGCTGGCCGTGTCCCGATGCCTCGCCGATACGGCGCTGTGGAGCGGCGTCACACGCGATTCGTTGAGGGCCACGGCGTTGGGGTCGGCGCCCCGGCCAAGAAGCAAACGCGCCACCTCCAAGTGTCCGAAATACGCGGCGAGGTGCAGGGCGGTGTACCCGTCCGGCCCGCGGTCGTCGACGGCGGCTCGGTCGCTCGATAGCAGGTTCCGCACGACGGCGACATCGCCTATTGCGGCGGCGTCGAAGATATCCAGCCCGTCCGGCGCACGGGCTGCCAGAGCCGCCAAACGCCCGGCTATCTTGAGCTGACCCGAATAGACGGCTACCAGAACGGGCGTCAGGCCGGATCCGTCGCGGGCCTGCAGCAACTCCTCGTGGGCGCCGATCGCGGTGTCGACGGCCATGTCGTTGCCCTTGCGAATGGCTTCGAAGAAAGCCGCGACGGCGGGTTTCTGGTCGGTCATGCTCCCTCCCTCATCGCCGAGCGGGCGAGGCAGCAGCGGTTGGACTTGCCATCTCGCTCAGCTCCTCGGCCAGGCGCTCTATCTCGTCGGGCTCGTTGTAGTGGACGAAACCGACCCGAACCATCCCGCCCGAGTCCGCCAGGCCGAGAGCTCGAATCAGCTCGAAGGCATAGTAGTCGCCGTCCCAGACCGCGATGCCGCGCCTGCCCAGTTCCCCGGCGACATCGCGCGGTTTCCAGCCGGCGAGCGTGAAGGCGAAAGTGGGCACGCGTTCGTCGATACGGGTCGGGTCGACGATGCCGCGCAGCCTCAGTCCGGGCACGCCGCCGAGGGCGGCCAGAGCCCGCAGGGCGAGCCCTCGCTCGGTGACGCGGATCGCCGCCATGGCCGCCGCCAGCGCCTCTCGCCGTGTGGCTGCGTCTCCCGCCCCACCGAATGTGCGGCCCAGCCACTCGAGGTATCCGAACGTCCCCAGCAGTCCCGCAATGGCCTCCCCCGGTAGCGTACCCGTCTCCCACTTGCCCGGCGGAACGTCCGGGGCGGGGCGCACTCTGTACGCGGCCAGCTGCTCCAGACGCTCGCGCTTGCCGTACAGCAGGCCGAGGTGCGGCCCGAAGAATTTGTAGGGGGAGCAGACGAGGAAGTCCGTGTCGAGTTCGGCCACGTCGATCGGCCGGTGCGGCGCGGCATGGACCGCGTCCACATACGTCCAGGCCCCCACGGAATGGGCCATCTCGACGATGTGGCGGATCGGGTTGATCGTACCGACCGCGTTCGACGCGAGCCCAACCGCAACCACTCGGGTGCGCGGCCCGAGAGAACGCTCCAGGCCCGCCAGGTCCAGCGTGCAATCGGCGGCGCGGATGCCCACCCAGCGCACGACCACGCCGCGCTCCTCTTCCAGGGCCAGCCACGGCGCGATGTTGGCGTCGTGATCCAGCCGTGTCACCACGACCTCGTCGCCGGCTCGCAGAGTCCGACCTATGGCCCGGCTGACGGCGAAGGTCAGGCTGGTCATGTTCTGGCCGAAGGCGATCTCGTCGGGTCTTGCGCCGACGAAGTCGGCTGCGGCGCCGTGAGCCTCGGCCAGGATCGCGTCGCTTTCCTCGCTGGTTGGGAAGGCCCCGTCGTGGTTTGCGTTGGACCGCTCGAGGTAGCCGGCAATGGACCCGATCGTGCGGCGCGGGACTTGCGTCCCGCCGGGTCCGTCGAGGTAGCTGTACACCCCGCCGCGGTACTGGCGGGAGAGGGCAGGGAACTGGGCCCGGACGGTCGCGAGAGCCTCTCTCGTTCCAATCGAGCCGGCCGAGGTCGCCGTCTCTCGCGATGAGGCGGAGTGGGCTGGGAGATGGCGATCGCCTGGCATGACGGCTCCGGGAGTCAATGGATCAGCTGGTACGAGCGATGGTACGGCGCGCTTGGCGGCCGGACCAGCCGCCTCCATCCGGCCCCGGCTTCGAGGCCTCCCTCGAATGGGTTTTGCGAGCAGATTGAAGCATCTGGGGCCGTCGATGGGTGCGGGACGCAACCATGCCCGACTGTACCTTTTGCGTGGCGCGATCGACACAAGCCGAGCGTGGAGAAGGTCACGCGAGGGCTTGACTAATCCCGAGTAACTATGTAAACATTCCGCCAGACGTTGCACCGACCGAGACGAAAAGAGCCATTCCTCCTGGAATTGCGACCCGGTCAGGTAGGTCGCTGGGCGGTGGAACGGTGAAGCGGCTCGGTGACCGCAACGAAGCCAGAGATAGCGTCGATCCGGTTCGGGCGCGGAGCGACATGCAGCCCCGATGCTGCCGGGAAGCAGTCGGCTTCCATTCGAAGGACGCCCGCTAGGAGAATTGGATGCTCGACGGGAATGCGGTACGGTCGGTCGATCGTGCTGCGTCACTCCTGATTGCTCTCGGGGAAACACAAGGAGAGGCAGGGGTTACCGAGCTCGCACGCCGCCTCGGCCTCCACAAGTCGACTGCGTCGCGGTTGCTCGCCACGCTCCAGAAGCGGGGCCTGGTGGAGCAGGACGACGACTCGGGCAAGTACCGACTGGGACTGGCCGTCGTTCGACTCGGTGGTCATGCAGAGAAGTCGCTCGATCTTCGGTCGATCGCGATGTCGGAGCTCGAGTCGCTGGCTCGATCGATCCGCGAGACGACGACCCTCGAGGTCCTCGAGGGAGACAGCGTCCTCACCATCGCCTATTCGGACGCCTCCGGGATGGGACGCGACCGAACCGGCCGCAACTCACCGCTGCACGCGACGGCTCCCGGCAAGGTCCTCCTGGCCAGCCAGCCGGAGCGAGAAGTGATCCGACTCTCCAAGATCGGCTTCACTCCCTACACGTCGCACACGATCGTTCGGGTCGATCTCCTGCTCGAGGAGCTGGCCCGAGTCCGCAAGCGTGGCTTCGCCACCGCCTTCGGCGAGCACGAGGCCACCGTCAACGCCGTCGCCGTGCCGGTCTTCGACCAGCGCGCGTCTGTCGTGGCGGCCCTCGAGGTTCGCGCCTCCGGCAACCGGATCACGCCCAGCCGCGTGCCCGAGCTCGTGGATCGGGCTCGCGAGGTTGCGGCCGTGATCACGGACCGAATCGGCGGCGTGGTGGCTTCAATCTGAACCTCAGCCCGCCGCCGGCGGGTAACACTCAGTCTTACTCCCGCGGCCCCTCGGTCCCCCTCCCGAGGGGCCGTCCCTGTTCCGGGGCAGTGTTGGCGGCCCGCCCCGGGGCCGGCCGCGCTACGCTATTGACGTGGACCTGAACGACCCGACACTGACTCTGCCGTGGGGCGGCGCGCCGCTGCATCTGGGTGGCGCGCTCACCGCCGGTGCAGAGGCTCTGGCGATTCTGGTGGTCGCCGCCATCGTCATTCGCCTCGCCCACACCTTCGTCCGCGGCGTAGCCCTGGCGCTCCTTCGCCGCGAGAACGTCGAGGGTACGGCCCAGGAGCTGACTGCCGTCGAGCTGGAGAAGCGACAGGGCACCATCGAAGCCCTGGCCGTGAACGTCATCCGCTTCTTCGTGGTCGTCATCGCCGGCCTGATGATCCTGGAGGCGGCCTTCAAGCTCGACGTGGGTCCGGCCATCGCCGGCCTCGGCATCGCCGGCATCGCCATCGGTCTGGGCACACAGCACCTCGTCCGCGACTACCTAAACGGAGCCCTGATCCTGATCGAGAACCAGTACGGCAAGGGCGACGTGGTCCGCATCGCCGGCGTGTCGGGCACGGTCGAGGACTTCACGTTGCGCCGGACCACTCTTCGCGATGGAGATGGGACGGTCCACACGGTGCCCAACGGCGAGATCACCGTGGCCTCGAACCTGACGCGTGTCTTCGCCCGAGTGAACCAGGAGGTCCAGGTCGTCTACGGCACGGACATCGAGCGGGCGACCGCCGTCGTCAATCAGGTGGGGCAGGAGCTGGTCGACGATGCCACGTGGGGGCCGCGCATCCTCGAGGCGCCGCGCGTGGATCAGGTCTCGGCGCTGGGCAAGCTGGGCGTCACGCTCAAGATCGTGGGCACGGTCCGAGCATCGGAGCAGTGGGCCGTCGGCGGTGAGTTGCGCAAGCGGCTGCTGGCCGCATTTGGGGAGAGTGGCATCGAGATTCCGCACACTTAGCGGGTCTCGGTCGGAAGCGCGGAGCCAACGCGGGAATGCGCCGGCTCAGGGCCGCTGCCCCGATCGCTGTCCGACGGCGCAGGACAAGGCGGGGACGAGCACCGGAGCGAGCGCACTTGGAGCTGCGTGAGCGAGGAGCGGAGAAGGCAACGAAGGGAACGGCCGGCCGACCGGCGATCAACCGCCTAGGAGGCGCGCATCGACGGGTTGGTGTTCCTACCGCCGCTGAAGATGCCGAGGAACCCCTGGCCGGACTTGGCGGCTCCGGAGTCGCGCGTCGCCATCATCCGATCGCACAGAGTCTCGAGGTCCTCGATCACTTTCTCTTTGGGGAATCGCTCCACCGCGGAGCGCCCCTCGTTCGCCGCTCTAACGAAGAGCATGCCCGCCGACCGAATCTCGGCCAGGGCCGGCATTCCGACGGTCCGTTCCATGTCCGAGACCGAGACGCCGCTGTTGGCGCGGTTTACGACCATCGCCAGGCGATCGCGGATGCCCAGCTCGACGGCGACCTCACGCAGCTGGACCGCGGCTCGAATGGCCGGTACGTCGGGCGTGACCGGGACGATGATCTTGTCGGCCCGCTCGAAGATCACCTGGTTCAGCGGCCCGTAGTCGGGGTGCATGTCGACGATGACCCAGTCGTAGACGAGGCAGGCGGCCGTGATGGCGTCGGCCACGCGCCTGGGATCGAGGATCTCGGTGTGAAGCGGCGACTCGGCCATGACCAGAACCGAGACGCCGTTCAGGTGCGGCGACGCGATCTCCGAGAAGGACTCCGTCACGCCGGTATCGGCGTCCTCGGTCCAGGCGTCCGCCACGGTCCGGACGTTCTCCATCCCGAGCGACGACGCCACGTGGCCGGTGACGGTGTCACAGTCGACGAGCAGGACGCGCTGGGCCTTTCGGACCTGCAAGAGCGCGGCTACATTGACGGCGATGGTGGTCTTGCCGACGCCGCCTTTGGGATTGAACACGATGACGATCTGGCCGCGGTGCGAGTCGGCGGTCGGCGCCGCCGACCCTGTCTGAATGATGCCGCTCCTGATGTCCTCGGCTGGGATCTCGGCCCGGATGAGCATGGCTTCGACGCGCCACCGCAGCGACTCGGCCGAATACGGGCGCGTGAAGTACTCGTCGTTGACCCGCGCCTTGCCGGCCAGGCTCATACGATCGAGAGCTCGGGCCGCGACCACCATCAGGGCGGGGATGTTGCGATCCTCTTCGTGGAGCAGCGAGTACATCTCGAGCGTCCGGTCGAAGTCGTTCTCACCGTCGAGAATGGCCACGCCGATGTCGCGGCGCTTGGTCAGCAGGACCTCGAGGTCCTCCGCTGTCTCGACGTAGATGGCGTCATATCCGGCCTCGGCAAGCTGCGCGCTGACTGCGGCGAACTCGGCTGGCGGTAGGGCGATAGCGACTGCTGACCGTGGCACGTGACGGAGTCTCCCTGTGGCACCAGAGCCGTTCGGTGAAGTCTAGCCCTCCGCCTCGGGATCGTGCGCGGAGACGTTGAGCACGCCGTCGCGCTCAGTCACAACCCGCGCCTGGAAGGCCGGCAGGGTGGGGATGAGTGTGCTGAGCGACGTCTCGGAGTCATGACCGACTGTGAAGATGAACTCGCCGTCGGGTCCGGACGACACGCCGACGTTCTTGACGCCGGGCAGGCGGCCGACCTGTCGCTTGAAAGTGGCGATACTGGCAACGCTGACGAGTCCAACCACGACGACCCGGGTCGACTCGATTGGAGCGGGCTTGACAGGCGCCATCTGACTTGCAGGGGCCGATTCCTCGGCCGGGGCGGCCGCCGGTTCCGCGGCCGGCCCGTCAGTGGTGGCGTCAGTTTCGGCGCTGGCCACGGCGCCAGTTTCGGCGACGGTGGCGGCGCCAGTTTCGGCATCGGCTCGCATGATCTGATCGCGGCGCGCCTGCAGATCGGCCGCGATGCTGCCACGTTCGCTCTCGTCGAAGGACGGCGGGTCGGGCATCTGGGCGGCCATGCCGGCAAATACCGTGGGATCGGCTTCCTGGAGGAGCTGCTCGAAGAAGTTGGCGACTTCCTCTTCGAAGGTCGTGACGCGCTTTTGGACGCGCTCGATCTCGAACTCGATCGCGGAGTTGTACTCCTGAAGCTCCTGCTCGAGAAGCTCGCGGCGGCGCGATATGCGCTGCTCGGTCTCGACTCGGATGCGCTCCACCTCGGCCTTCGACCAGTCGCGAATGGCGCTGACGTCCGCTTCGGCGGCTTTCCGCAGGGAGGCGGCCTCGTCATCCGTGCGCGCATGCAGCTTCTCTGTGTACTCTTTTGCGTCCGCCTGGCACTGATCGATCGTCGCCTGCCGCGCCGTCTCGGCGGTCGAACGCATGGCCTGCGTGAGGTCCGCCATAAATCGGTTCGGATGACGCGCGGCCGTGTCGTTCACGCTCATCTCCCCTGGTCTGTCTCGCCGGGCTCCGGCCGGGCGCCGGAGATTCCCGTTCAGGTTACTACCCCACTGCGACTGCCAGGCGCTTCGTCGCCGGGCCTCAGGGCCGCGAACCGTTGTCGAGGGTCCTGAGGACAGAAACGAGATCCTTTTCGTCGATCGAATCATGGCCCGGGCGTTGCGGGCGGGCACTCGGCTGGAGGTACCAGGACCAACCGCCGTCCGTACCGCCGCAGGTTGGCCGACGGACGACGGTCCGGGTCTTCGTGAGCCCCGGCGGCTTCTTACTGGGTTGAATTCGATCCGGCAGGGCGATTGGCGCGGGTCTTCTCGGCCCAGGCCCCCAGTACTTTGTCCTTGTGAGGCCTGATCGGGCAATGCTCGTCGCGGTTGCCAGCCTCGTCGCAGTAGCCCAGAGCCACGCATTTCGGGGCGAGGAAACTTCCCAGGAAGGGGCTGGCGGTGAAGACCTCGTGCCGAACGAGCTGGAAGAGACGCCGGATCTCCCACTGTGCCATGGTGCACAGCCGCAGCCCCGACATGTGGATCAGAGCCCGCAGATTGGCGGTCATCACGAGGTTCGTGCGGGTGGCGTTGGGAAAGACGAAACGCGCGTCCTCGCCGGGGATGCCGGCCTCGACGAGTTCCGTGTACAGCTCGAGGGCGCCCTCCACCTGGTCTTCGAAGCGCTCGAGCAGTGCCGGGTCGGCGTCTGCGATCGTGCCGGGCAGCATGGTCGAGGCGCCCTTCTTGTACGAGACGTAGCGCTGGCTCTGCTGGTCGAAGGCGACGCCCGCCCGATGGCGGACGAGCTGGTGACTGAGCGTGCGGCTGACGCCGGTTATGGCGAAGGTGAAGACCACGTGCTCGATGGTGCTGCCGTGGCCGGATTCGATGACCCGGCCGATCAGCTCCCGCTGCTTCTCCGGCGCGATTCGACCGTCGACGGCCCGTTCGAATATGTCGTCGGGCGCAAGCTCTGAATAGCAGGTCCGGCAGGCCGTGTAGATGATCGGGACGTAGTAGCGCTCCACGATCTCCCGGTCCGGAAAGATCATGGTCGCCCGCATGCCCAGGTCGCGGCGCCCGGGGTTGAGCGGGATCGATGGCGTGGAAGCGCCGGGCTGGCCCGGAGCGTGGGTTTCGGCCGTCACCGGTTCAGAATAGCCGCTCCATACCGTGCCGGGACACGGTGTCCCGAGCGCTGCGCATCGCGCGACGATCGGACCGGCCGGTGAGGATGCCATTCGTCGGCCACCTGAGGCGTCGATAGTCATTGACGGCTATCCGGGCGGCAGTTAGCCTGAATCGGATGACAGTGTGCACGGGGACGATTCTCTTCGGCGACGTGTTGGGGTCGCGGCGCGACAGTGCCGGATCGACAGCTTGGCTGCGCGATCTTGTCGTCGAGCTCGACGCGGCGTACGGCGATGAGCGGCTCGCGCCGTTCGGATTCACCGGGGGCGACGAGATCCAGGGGTTGCTTGCTCCAGCCGCCGATCCGGTCAAGGCCGTCCTGCTGGCGGCTCTTGGGCCGGGAGGACGCCGCATGCGCTGGGTGGCCGTGCGGGGCGAGGTGGACCCGGACCCCACCGAGGGCAGAGCCCCTGCCATGGAGCGAACGGGGCACGCCTTCGTGGTGGCCCGCGAAGCGATGGTCGAGGCTCGCACGGGTCACGAGCGGCTCGTGATCGTGACCGGCCAAGCCGATGTGGACGCGCTGCTCGCCGATCTGACGCCGGCCCTCGTGGACATGCTGGACGGCCTGACACAGCGCCAGCGCACGGTTGCCCGGCTGGCCCTGATCGACAACCTGCGCCAGTCGGAGATCGCCGACCGCCTCAAGGTCCGGCGGGCAACCATCTCCGTGTCCTTCAGTCGAGCGCGCATCCGGTCGCTCGAGCGGCTCGTCGCCGGCACCAGGCGCGTCTACGCGAACTTGCGGGAGACCGTCACGGAATGAAGCCCGAGGCGCGGAGATAGAGCGCCCCCACGCCGGCGATCACCCAGGAAACCCACAGCACGGCGATCAGCGCCGGAACGCGGTTCTCGATCAGCCGGCGGGTGGCGCTGGCGCTGAAAGGCTCGACGAGCCGATCCAAACCGACCTCGTCCAGGCCGTCCGGGGAAAGGGCAACGGCGGCCAGCTCGTCGGTGTCGGCGTGGTTGCGCGAACGCTGCAGCAGCTTGAAGCGAGTGAAGACGCGGCGCTGCGGTGGCAGCTCTCGCTCCGCTCGGACGATCTCGCGATGCCAGAAGCGGACGTCGTCGCCGAGGCCGAGGGCCGCGCGGCGCATCCGGGCGAGAAGGATCAGGCTGCCGACGGCGTCCACGACCAGGAGCACGGCAGGCACCCAAGCCCGCTTCACGTCCAGATTGAGGATCGACACCAGCAGGCCGCCGGCGAGTCCGAGGAGGATGACCTCCATGACCAGGTACAGGCTGCGGAAGCCGTGGAGCCATGAGTCTCGCCACTGTGCCCCGGCGAGCATGAAGCCCAGCTGGGGCGCGGCGGCGTGGCTGCCATCGAGGCCTTCCAGGCGCTGCTGGAGCGGTGTCCTTTCGGAGGCCGGTGAGTCGGGCGTGGCCCGCGGGGGAAGGAATCCTGTCATGTTTGTCTTCTCGGTAGGGACTGTTGGACGCTCAGTCCACGACCTCGGCGTACGAGCGGCGAGGTCGGGCGATTGTACGAAGCATCGCCGGGGGCGGGGCGCGGGTGGAGTGCCGGCGGGCACCGGAACGCGGTGCCGAAGGGTGCGTTGGGTGCCGCCAAAGGGACTCGACCGCCCGGGCCGGCGGAAGCGGCCGCCCCGGATCCACGACGGAACGGCACGACTCCTGGGGCGGCTCCTCGTCGTCCGACCGGCCCGGCTCTTGCGGCCTGGCGCCGGACGCTCGGCGAGGCACCCGACGACCGAGTCGAGCCCCGACGGGCCCATCGGCAACTGGGAGGCGGCCCAACGTCGCCTCTTCGGCGGGCTCGCGCCGGAGCGTGTAGGCTGGCCCGGCCGGCCCGCGGACGATCGTTCGGCTGATCGGCTGGTTGTTCGAAGCCCGGCGTTGCCGGGTTCAGAGGAGGAGTTGGAGATGGCCGACGCCGGCAAGCCCGTGACGGTCCAGTACTTCTACAAGATCCGCTGGGGCTTCCAGGACGAGTTCGTCGAGTTGTTCGAGCGGAACCACTGGCCGCTGCTGCGGGCCCAGATGGAGTCGGGCCGGCTTCTAGACGTGCGGGCCTACGTGCCGCGCTTCCACGGCGACGGTCGCGGGGACTGGACCTTCGAGGTCAGGATCACCTACCGCGACTGGGCATCGATGGAAGATCACTCCGACCCTGCCGTCGTGGCCCGGCTCTACCCCGACGCCGAGAAGCTGGCTCGCGAGGAACGACGGCGGTTCGAGCTGGTCGAAGCACACTGGGATACGCCAATCCAGGAGCACCCGCTGCCACGGTAGGGGCGGTGCCGCGGGGGGCGCAGGCCCCCCAACTCAGGCCGGTTCGGCGACCTCCTCCAGCGAGTCGATGGTATGGCGCAGCACGTCGGCCGACTTGCGCACGCCTCGGGCCTCGCGCGGGCTGAGGTCGAGGCGCAGCACTCGTTCGATTCCTCGCCGCCCGAGGACGGTCGGCAGGCTGAGGCAGACGTCGTCGATGCCGTAGTAGTCCGTGACCAGGCTCGAGATCGACAGCACCGTGTTCTGGTCGCGCAGGATCGCCTCGGTGATCCGCATCAGCCCCGCGGCCACGGCGTAGTAGGTGGCCCCCTTGCGACTGATGATCTCGTACGCGGCGTCGCGGGTCTGGCGGAAGATCCGCTCCATCGTGTCCGGGCTGAGCGGGATTCCGTTCTCTGCGCAGAAGGAGGGCAGACGCATGCCGGCCACGTTGGCGAGCGACCAGACCGGCACCTCGCTGTCGCCGTGCTCGCCGATGATGTAGGCGTGGACGCTGCGCGGGTCCACGCCCAGGTGCTCGCTGAGCATGTAGCGGAAGCGGGCCGTGTCCAGGATCGTTCCCGACCCGAAGACGCGTTGGGCGGGCAGCTCGGCCAGCCTGAGGGTGACGTACGTAAGCACATCGACCGGGTTCGTAGCCACGACGATGATCCCCTCGGGGTTGGCCTCGGCGACCCTGGGCACGATCTGGGCGAAGATCGCGGCGTTTCGACGGACCAGCTCCAGACGAGTCTCCCCGGGGCGCTGGCCAACGCCCGCGGCGATGACGGTGATTGCGGCGCCCTGGCAATCGGCGTACGTGCCGGCGCAGATCTTCGTCGGATG
>Ga0182019_10001565_pt1 | contig 11685 bp, 10 predicted proteins | sample 812E2MmetaG_FD_120483 | JGI IMG/M metagenome (GOLD analysis project Ga0182019, IMG submission 120483) | Permafrost microbial communities from Stordalen Mire, Sweden - 812E2M metaG | ecosystem: Environmental > Terrestrial > Soil > Wetlands > Permafrost | place: Sweden: Stordalen | collected...
GATGACGGCGAGCACGGCAAACCCGACCCCGGCCCAGCCGAAACCGTTTATTTTTTCGTGGAAAACGACGATGCCCAGGATCGCCGAGATGACGACGGCGGCGCACGCCAAGATCACGATCGTTTTGGAAAGGTCGTAATTCTTCAAAACGTAAAGCTGAAGCAGGAACGCGGCGATCGAAACGAGAAAAGAAAAAACGAACGGCACCGACCGCAAAAGGCCGAAACCGAAGGGCTGGCCGTGCATCACGAGTTTTCTGATGACGTCGCCGATCGAATAGGCGGCCTGGGCGATGATGATGAAAATTACGTATTGCATTTTAGAATTGCGTTAAGAATCGCGAATCGTTCATGTACATGAGGCGGATGTCGGGGATGTTCTGCCCCCCGCGCATCATCATCGTCCGCTCCACGCCCCAGCCGAAAGCGAGACCGCTCCACTTCGAGGGATCGATCTTGCCGGCCCGGAGGACGTTCGGATGGATCATGCCGGCGCCGCCCAGCTCGAGCCAGCCGGATTTGCAGACGCGGCAGGGGCCGGCGGCCGTTCTGCCGGTGCCGCCGCAGAGGCCGCAGGAAATATCAACCTCGAAACTCGGTTCCGTGAACTTGAAGTGATGCGGCCGGAGGCGGGTGACGCGATCGGGGCCGAAATAATTTTTGGCGAAATAATCCAAAACGCCTTTAAGGTGCGTCAAGGCGATCCCCTTGTCGATAACCACGCCCTCGAACTGATGGAACATCGCGGAATGCGTGACGTCCGACTGGCGGCGGTAGGTTTTGCTTAGCGAAACCATGCGGATCGGCGGCCGGCGGCGTTCCATCTCCCGGATCTGGGCGTTCGAAGTGTGCGGCGTCAAGACCATTTTTCCGAATTTCTTGCTCGGGGGCGCGTCAACGAAAAAAGTTTCCCAGTCGTCCCGGGCCGGATGATCGTGCGGCATGTTCAGGGCCTCGAAAGCGTAATGATCCCATTCGGCTTCGACGTATCGCGCCCGGCGGAAACCGATGCGCTCGAAGATCGAGGCGATCTCGGCGACGGCCGCGCTCGTCGGATGCGCGTGGCCGAGCGCGGGAGCGCGGCCCGGCTCGGTCGCGTCGATCCATTCTTTTTCCGCCAATTCGCTTTCAAGTTCGCGGCCGAGCGCGGCCCGGCGGCGCAGGATCTCCGCTTCCAATTTTTGCTTCACGGCGTTAGCCGCCGCGCCGAGCGCGGCCCGTTCGGCGGACGCCAAAGCAGGGAGGGTCGAAAGGATCCGATTCACTTCGCCCTTGCGGCCCAAAAGGCGGATCTCGATCCGGCGCAGCCCTTCTTCGTCGGCCGAAGCCATTTGAAAAACCGCGTCAGCCAGCAATTTTTCCAATTGTTCGATCTCCGACATATTCGTTTATGGACCACATACCATGGACCACATACCAAATGGTAATTGTCCATGGTCCATTGTACGTGGTACGTGTTTAGAACATTCCCTTAAAAAATCCCGTGATCGCTCCTCCGTATCGTACCAGGTCGCGCCAGGTTATTACCAATACGAGCAGCATCAAGAGGGCGAAACCGGACTCGTGGACGATCCCTTCAATTTTGCGGGAAATCGGGCGGCGGCGCAAGGCCTCGACAAGAAGGAAGAGCAGGCGGCCGCCGTCGAGCGCCGGAAAAGGGATGATGTTCAGGACGGCGAGATTCAGGGAAAGGATCGCCGTGAACTCGGCGAGATAGCTCCAGCCAAGGCGGGCGGCGGCGCTCGTGGCCGCGGCGATGCCGATCGGGCCGGTCACGTCGACCGGGGCGCCGTTTCCCGCGAAAAGCCCCAGGACCAGATTCCAAAGCGCCGCGAAGATCGCGCCGACGATCGAAGCGACGGCCTCGGCCGCATAAACGGGCGCGCGATACCAGGGAAAACGGACCGTGCCGGCCGAAGCCAGACTGACGCCGATCCCGCGGCTCCCCGTTTCTTTCAAAACCGCGGGCGAAACGGTCACGTCCTTTTCCGAGCCGCCGCGCTCGAGCGACAAAACGATGTTCCCTGAAGAATTCTTTATCAGTGCGCGCAGCCCTTCGGCGTCCGCCGGAACCGCGCCGTTCACCTTGCGGATGACGTCTTCGCTTTTCACCCCCGCCGCGTCCGCCGGCGAGCCGGCGAGCACCTCGGCGACGAAAACTTTCGCGTCCGTGACGATCGCGTCGGCCGGCAGATTGTCCGTCGCCTGCGGCGCGCCGATCGCGTAACCGGCCGTGAAAATGACGTAGGCGAGGATCAGGTTCGCGAAAACGCCGGCGCCGAGCGTCGCCGCGCGCTTCCATATTCCCTTTGACGCGAAGCTGTCGTCATCGTCCGCGTTCTCGCCGTTCTCGCCTTTTATTTTTACGAACCCCCCGAGGGGGATCAGATTGATCGAGTAGACCGTGTTCCCGCGCTTTAAGCCGAAGAGCCGCGGCGGAAATCCGAAACCGAACTCTTCAACCCCCATTCCCGACCGGCGGGCGCAAATAAAATGACCCAGCTCGTGCGCGAAGACGATGACGCCGAAGACGATAAGAAAAGCTAGGACGGAATACATGGTTCAAGATGATTATTTATTCAATCTTTCAACGCCGATCTTTTTGATCTTCGCGGCCGAACCGATTATTTTGCGGGCGAAACGCAAAAAATGCGGGGTCAGGTCGGTGACGACGATCTCAATGCGGCCGGTTTTTTTCCCACCGCGGCCGAGGCGAGACATCGGCTGGAAGAGGTCTCGCCTCAGATCCAGCGCCACGGCCGACGAATCCACGAGGCGCGCCTTGGGAAAGACGGCGCGGATCTCTTTTCTGAGGAGCGGATAGTGGGTGCAGCCCAGGATCAGCGTCTCCGGTTTTCTTGAGACGAGCGGCCGCAGCGTATGTTTTACGATCTCGGCGCCCTCCGCGGTGCCGGCGTAGCCCTCTTCGACGAGCGGCACGAAGATGGGGCAGGCCAGGGCCATCACTTTGACTTTTTTGGAGGCCGCGGCCAGGGCCTTTTGGTAGGCGCCGCTCCCGACCGTTCCCCTCGTCCCGAGAACCGCGATGCGGCGATCGGCGCGCGGGGCGCGGCCCATGGGGCGCAGAGCTTCGGAAACGGCCGGCGCGATCACGTCGAAGATCGGCACGGAAAATTCGCGGCGCAATTTGGCGGCGGCGACGGCCGAAGCGGTGTTGCAGGCGATGACGATCGTTTCCGCGCCGCGGCCGATCAGGTAGCGGACGATCTCGCGGCTGTATTCGGTGACGGTTTCGGGGCTTTTGTTGCCATAGGGCATCCGCGCGACGTCGCCGAAATATAAAATATCGGCCGACGGGATCTTCTTCCTGATCTCCCGCGCCACGGTCAGTCCGCCGATTCCCGAATCGAAAATGCCGATCATTTATTAGCTGTTAGGTTTTAGCTGTTAGCTTTTAGGTCCTTTCTAATAGCTAAAAGCTAATACCTAAAAGCTTCTTATTATTTCAGAAACCTCCGCGAGTCTTGCCTTCATCTCCTCTTCCGTCTCGGCTTCGAGGTTCAAGCGCACGACCGGCTCGGTGTTCGAAGTGCGGGCGGAAAACCACCACGACGGATGATCGATCCGAACGCCGTCCGTATGGCTTATTTTTCCGTCGGAATATTTATTCTCCAGGGCCTCGAGGGCGGCGTCCTTGTCTTTGACGGAAAAATTCGTCTCCGGCGTCTTGGCGTATTTAAGGAGCGGGCGGACCAGTTCGGAAAAAGGTTTTTTCTCGCGCTGGAGCGCGGCCATGACCACGGCTACGGCCAGCTCCGGCGCTTCCAGATAATTCATGTCGCGGAACATGAAATGCATGGAAAGTTCGCCCCCGAAAACCGCGCCCAGGGCGCGCATCTTGTATTTGACGAACGGGCTTCCGACGCGCACGGTCTCGAGTTTTCCGCCGGCCGCTCTAACGACCTCGCCGATCGTCCGGCTGCAAGGAACCGTATCAACGATCCAGCTTCCCGGGCTGCGCCGGAGCATTTCCTTGGCCAAAAAAGCGGTCATGACGTCGCCGCGCACGAAATTTCCCAGCTCGTCAACGAACCCGACCCGGTCGGCGTCGCCGTCAAAGGAAACGCCGAATTCGGCTTTGGTTTCGGCGATCTTTTTTCTTAGCGCGGCGAGCGATTCTTCTTTGACCGGATTGGGAACGTGGTTGGGAAAATTGCCGTCAAGGTCGAAAAACAAATTTTCGCTTTGAAGGCCGTAGGTGCCGATGAACGCGGGGAGGGTGAGGCCGGCCATGCCGTTTCCGGGATCAAAAACGACGTGCCGGTCCCCGATCTCGCGGCGGGGAACGATGGCGAGGATCCGGTCAAGATAATTCTTAAGCGGGTCTTTTTTCACGATCTTTCCGGCCGGGCGGTCAACGAACTTTCCCGCGACCGCGAGATCGCGGACCTCCTCCATGCCGGCGCCTTCGCCCAAGGGCGTGCCGTCTTCGCGGACGATCTTGAAGCCGTTGTATTCTTTGGGATTGTGCGAAGCGGTGACGTTCGCGCCCGCGCCTTTTCCGCCGTTCTTGAATTCTTCGGACACGGCGAAATAAAAAAGCGGGTTGGTGGCAAGGCCGATGTCGACGACGTTAACGCCGGAAGCGACGATGCCGCGAATGAGCGCGGCGAGGAGGCTCGGCGAAGACAGGCGCATGTCCCGGGCGACGAGGATCCGTTCGGCGCCGGAGTATTTCGCGAGCGCCCGGCCGACGAGTTCGGCGGTTCCTTCGTTGATCTCGCTCCCGGCCAGCCCGCGAACGTCGTAAGCTTTGAAGATCTCCGGCTTGATTTCCATACCTTTTTTCATTGACGAAGAATGGCTTATGTGCGACCATTTATGCATAGTACTCGATAATTAACCAAAAAACCACTATGGCCCTTTGGATAACCATCGGCGTCGTTGTCATTATTCTCGGCTGGTTCGTCGGAACCTACAACAAGCTCGTTTCCGCGAAGAACGCGGCCGACAATTCCTGGTCCGACATCGACGTCCAGCTGAAGCGCCGCTACGACCTCATTCCCAACATGGTGGAATCGGTGAAAGGTTACGCCGCGCATGAAAAAGGCGTTTTTGAGAACGTCGCCGCCGCCCGCTCCGCGGCCATGAACGCCAAAACCCCGGGCGAGCACGCGGCCGCGGAAAACGCGCTTACCGGCACCTTGAAAACGCTGTTCGCGGTCGCGGAAAATTATCCCGAGCTCAAGGCCTCGGAAAATTTCATGCGCCTCCAAACCGAGCTCCGCGACGCCGAAGACAAGATCGAGGCGGCGCGCCGTTTCTACAACGCCAACGTCCGCGACTGGAACACGCTCATCCAGTCCTTCCCCACGAACGTCATCGCTTCGCTTCTCAAATTCGGCGCCCGGCAATTCTTCGAGACCGCGAGCGACGCCGAACGCCAAGCGCCCAAAGTTCAGTTTTAATTAAAATTTTAAAAACGTATAAAGACCCCCTGAGAGGGGTCTTTATTATTTTTACACTAAACCCTAACCCCTAATCTCTAACCCCTCAATTCGTTCGTGCCAAAACCCCCGTTTAGCGTTATAATGTGAAACTATGTCACTAACAAAACGCATTTTCTTCGGCATTCTGCTGATCCTGGCTGTCGCCGGCATCGGTTACGGCATATATTATTTCTTTTTCAAACCCGCCGCCGCGCCGGGAACGGTCGTTAACGCCAACGCGAACGCGCCCGGCGGCACGCTGCCTTCCGCCGGTCCGGGAGGGAATCGACCGGTCGCCCCGGGAAACGCGAACGCGAACGCCGGCCTTCCCGGCGCCTCGCTCGTCGCGCGCGGCGGGCTCACCGTCGTTTCAACCCTCGTTTCCGAGGCGACGGTCGGCGCCGTCCTCGGCTCCGACGGCAGATCGATGAACTATTACGATCCGGCGACCGGCCAATTTTACACCGTCAAAGCCGACGGCACGAAGGTCCTGCTCTCGACGCAGGTCTTCCCCGACGTTCAGAACGTGACGTGGTCGGACGACGGCACGAACGCGGTCATCGAATTTCCCGACGGCAGCAAGATCACTTTCAATTTCCTGACGCAGAAACAAACCACCCTGCCGAAAACCTGGTCCGAATTTTCCTTTTCACAAAACGGCGACCTGGTGACGAAAAATACCGACGACAACAGCGCCGGTAACTGGCTCGTCGTTTCAAACGGCGACGGGAGCAACCCGCAGGCCGTCGAGCCCATGGGCGACAACTCGGGTTTGGTCATCGTGAAACCCTCGCCGAACGGCCAAGTCGCGGCTTTTTCCGAAACCGGCGACCTGGCCGACGTCGGCAGCAAAAACATACTCCTGATCGGAAAAAACGGAGAGAATCTTCCCGCCCTCACCGTCAAGGGAGAAAACTTCGACCCGCTTTGGTCGCCCGACGGTTCGCTGCTCCTTTATTCCAGCGCCTTCACGGACGACGACTACAAGCCGCGGCTCTATATCGTGGACGGCACCGGGCCGACGCCCGGCGCCGGCCGGATCACCCTTGACCTCTTTACCACCGCCGACAAATGCGCTTTTGCCGACAAAAAAACGATCTATTGCGCCGTTCCCGATTCCGCCCCCGAAGGATCGGGGTTGGATCCGGAAACCCTCATCGGCATCCCCGATTCGATCTATAAGATCGACGCGACGAACGGCAGCGTCACTTTCGTCGGCCGGCCCGATAACGACATGACCGCATTGAAACTTGAGGTCTCAAACGACGGCGCCGAGCTATTCCTCACCGACGCGTCAACCGGTTTCATTAAAAAAATGCTCCTCCGCTGATGGACGAAAACAAGCTTCCGAAAAAATTCTTCCTGCTCTTGGCTCTCATCGCCGTTGCCGTGATCGGCATTTTCGCGTTCTTCGTTTTTAACGGCCCCAAGCCGGCGCCGCGAATCTCAAATTACGATCTGGAAAACGAAAACGCAGCCGGGGGCGCCGTCGCGCCGCCGGTTTTGCCCTCCGATCCCTTTCTCGGTCCGGATAACGCCGCGAACACGATCATCGAATTCGGGGATTACGAATGCCCGACCTGCGCCGCCGCGTCTTCGGAACTGATCGCTCTCCTCGGCCAAAGGAGCGACACGCGCCTGGTTTGGAAAGATTATCCGATGGACGCGCACCCGAATGCCGAACCGGCGGCCGAAGCGGCCCGCTGCGCCGGCGACCAAGGAAAATACTGGCAATTCCACGATGTCCTGTTCGCGAACCAGGATAATTTAAGCGACCAGACGTACATGGCCGCCGCCGCCGGCCTGAAGCTGGATCTTAACGCGTTCACCGCCTGTCTCCAGAACGGCACGCACCGGAGCGAAGTCGCGGCCGGCGTCGCGGCCGGCGACGCCGCCGCCATCAATGAGCTTCCTTTCATTTTCATTAACGGCGAACCGTACCCCGGCGGCGTGACGGCGCAAGAGTTGAACGCCGTTCTTCCGGCAAAAAATTAAATGAAAAGATCCATCGCGACAATCAGAACTCTGGCGTTCATCATGAGCGCTGTGTTGTTCATGATCATCGGTTTTCCTCTCGCTTCGCAGGCATTGGTCAAATGCACCCAGCCGTCGGACTGCTCCAGCAACGGCCTCACCTGCATGAGCGGAATTTGCGATAAATGCGTCACCAGCAATGATTGCAACGGGGCCGTGACCGGGCCCCATTGCCTTGAAACCGGCCAGTGCGGGCCGGGACCCGGCGGCGGCGGGGAAACGGCCGGCGCGACCGATACGTGCAAAAGCACGTCCGACTGCCAAGACGGGCAGCGCTGCCCGACCGAAAAAAGTTCCACGGACATATTTTGCGTGTCGGTGCAGATCGGCACGAATTGCACGGTGAACGGGGACAAGGACTGTGGCAAGGGCCAAACGTGCACGGGCGGCGCCTGCGCCGCGCCGGCGACGCCGAGCGCGCCGAGCGCGCCCGCGACGGTACCCTTTTCGGCGATCAACCCGACGCTCATGATCCCCATTCCGACGATCGACCTTGGCGCCATGGTCGCGACCCAGGCGAAGAACGGCGACATCAGCATCCCCTATATCGCCGTTTACATCGCCGGTTTTTACAAATTCGGCGTGGCCGCGGCCGCCGTGCTCGCGGTGATCATGATCATGGTCTCCGGCTTTCGCTGGCTCGCGGCCGCCGGGAACGCCGGCACGATCGGCGAAGCCAAAAGATCGATCACGAGCGCGGTGATCGGCCTCATCCTCGCCGTCGGCTCCTACACCGCGCTTCAGGTCATCAATCCGGACCTCTTGAACCTGAAATCGATCGTCATCAAAGGGGTCGCGACGAACGGGTTGTCCTTGCCGAGCGGCGACCAAGGGTCGGATACCTCCACTTCCGCGTGCGCCGACGAATCGTCGCTCGTTAACATTTCCGACACCCCCAACGTAACCGCGGCCGCTCCCGACAACCGCTTGACAAGCGACACCAAAGGCGCGCTTGCCCAAGCCGGCGCGATCGCCGTTACTACCGCCGATCCCGGAAACCCGCCGAACTCGCCTCCGTCGGGAAGTAATTTTTCCGGTTTAAAGGTTTTTTCCGCCTATCGGTCACAGGCCTATCAACAGCAGCTTTTCTCCCAGGCGGTCGCCCAATACGGATCGCCCGACGCGGCGTCAAAGCACGTCGCCTCCGGCGCGACCTGCCAGGGCGCCCACCTTACGGGCCACGCCGTCGACATCCACTTGATGCTTGGCGGAAGCGAACTCGGATCCGGCGACATGTCGCAAGCGCGCATCGACGCTCTTGAATCGATCATGAACCAGGCCGGCTGGGTGCGCTACTGCCCCGAATGGTGGCACTTTGAATTCAACCTGCCCATGGGCGCGAAACGGGCCAAGCCGTGCGACAAACCGTACGGATCGGGAAACTCGGCGTTCTAAAGTATGCCCGGTAGAACAGCTTCGATCGAACCCCGCCTTTGCGGGGTTCGCTAATAAAGCCGATCTGGTGTTTAATAGATAATCAATCTTTATCCAACGGCACGATCGATATCGCCGAATATCGAAGTTGTGCTACCGGGTATGCCCAAACCGGAAACGATCTTCTCCTGCGAAAAATGCGGCGCCCAGTTCCCCAAGTGGACCGGGCGCTGTTCGGAATGCGGCGCCTGGAGCACGATCAAGGAAGAAATGAGAAAAGCGGATCCGGGGCGCGGCGCTTCGGTTCCGCTCGCGGCCGCTAAAACCGTATCGTTCACCGACGTTTCCTCCTCCGGCGGACAAAGAATGCCGACCGGCATCAATGAGGTCGACCGGGTGATCGGCGGCGGGCTCATCATCGGCGAAGTCATCCTCCTTTGCGGCGAGCCGGGAAACGGCAAGTCCACGCTCGCGGCGCAGATCGCCGACTCTTTAGGAAAAACCGGCGCCAAATCGCTTTACGTTTCCGGCGAAGAAAGCGCCGAGCAGGTCAAGCTCCGTTTGGAGCGGATCGGCGCCGACCTTTCGAAAATAAATTTCCTGGGCGAAACCGACGCCGCAACGGTCGCGGCGACGATCCAAGCGGAGCACCCCGGCCTCGCGATCATCGATTCCATCCAAACGATGAAAACAGCCGGGAACGACGCCGGTTCGCTCGGCGGGGTCCGCTCGAGCGCGGCGATCCTAACCGAAGCGGCGAAGCGGACCGGAGTACCGATCATCATCATCGGCCAGGTTACGAAAGAAGGCGGCGCGGCCGGTCCCAAGTCGCTCGAGCACCTCGTTGACGTCAATCTGTCGCTCGAAGGCGACCGCGAATCGCAGTACCGCGTTCTGCGCGCCGAAAAAAACCGCTTCGGCTCGACCGAAGAGGTCGGCGTGTTCGTGATGAAGGAAAAAGGCCTTAAGGAGGTCGCCAACCCGTCGGAGCTTTTCGTCCGCGAGCGCTCGCGCCTCGCCGGTTCCGCCATGACCGCGGCGCTCGAGGGCTCGCGCGTCATGCTCGTCGAAGTGCAAGCGCTCGTCCACCCGTCGTCCTATTCCGCGCCGGTGCGCCGCGCTTCCGGCTTCGACCTCAATCGTTTGCAAATGATCTGCGCCGTGCTCTCGTCGCGCGGCGGCCTTAATCTCGGCAAAGCCGACGTTCACTTGAACGTCGCGGGCGGCATCAAGCTGCGCGAACCGGCCGCCGACCTCGCTGTCGCCCTCGCGATCTACTCGGCCGCGAAAAACCGCCCGCTCCCCTCCGACCTGTGCGCCTTCGGCGAGGTCGGGCTCGGCGGCGAGCTCCGCACCGTGCGCGGCTCGGACCGGCGCATCACCGAAGCCCTGCGCTTCGGCCTTAAGAAGATCGTCTCCCCGCCGGACAGCCGCACTATTTCCGAAGCTCTCCAAAGCATTTAAAAAAAATAATACCGCAAAGCCGAAGCTTCGCGGTTTTTTGCGTCTTCCTCGCCGGAAGACCGGAATCGACTACGCCAACGCCGCCGCCCCCACCATCATCACTGTGCGCGTCTGGAGCATCTGCTTTCGAGCCCGCAACTTCAGCCTGGCCCGGCGGTTGAACTCAAGCCAATCGTTCACGGACCTCGTGAGCGGCAGCTGGTAGCCGAAATGTTTCTTTGCCTCCTTGTGCAGCTGATACATGGCGCCCGTGAGGATCGTACGGCCGGCGTTGACTTCGATGGCTGACGCCTTGGGAAGGAAACGCAGGAACCCGGAAAGCGCCTGATACATCCGCCTCACGGCCATCACGGTTTCGGTTCCGATCGGGCGCCTGCCGTCAGCGAACAGGCGCTTCAACGCGCCTTCGGCGAGCAGGACCTCGGCCCAATGCGCGAAACGCTCGTCAGCGACGTTCCAGCAGGATTCAGACACGAGCTCGATCGCCGTCTGCATGGCGTAGACCGTCCCCAAGAATTTTCCGGACACCTCGGTCTTTCCGACATGCCGGCGATGCATGACCATGCCGTCCTTCGTCGTCCGCTCGTCGCCCGGCGCCAAAACAAGATGACAGACGCCGCACATCTCAACCGATCTTCCGACCCTAACGGTAGCTTCGTGAATTTTGCCCATTCTCTTTTCCTCCGGTTGCTGAATGCCGTTTTTCGGGTATTTCCAAAAGAATATTCCGTCCCCCGCGGAATATCGTACAGAATACGCCCCTTAACGCCGCCCGTCAAGATTGAAAAAACCGCGGAAGGCGCGCAAGGCGCCGTCCGCGGAAAGGGTCGTCGGGCCGCGCGTTCACGGCGCCGAGATCGGGAGATCGGTTGCCGGCGCATAAGCCGGGGACGGCCGCCGGGGAAGCGGCAGGTCGCGGAAAAGATGCTCCTTGGCCAGGGCCGCGATCCGGCGCGCGGTCGCGTTCACGTCTTCGAGCAGATACCCGAATCCGTCCTGATTTTTGAGGCCCATGACGCCGAAGTAGAGTTCGTCCGCCTCGCGGACAAGCGCGTCAATTGCGACGCGCGGCGTCCCGGATTCGTTGCCGCGGCTCGCGACGAGCGCCGCGAAAGCGCTCGCGAACTCTTCAAGCCGTACCTCGACCGGCGCGCCCGCGTCCTTCACCTTTCCCCTGGCTTTCCGGATAAGCGCGGTGACGGAAAGGCGGATCGCCCTGGTAAGATCGTCGTCCGGCCGGTACTTGCCGCGGATGCAGGCCGCGTGGGCTAACGCTCCTCGACCGTTCGTAAGAACATCCTTGTGCGACGGCCGAATGTGTATTCGGCAAACGACGCACGGCCCCGTTTCATCGGGTAAGGTAA
>Ga0182019_10001566_pt1 | contig 11679 bp, 8 predicted proteins | sample 812E2MmetaG_FD_120483 | JGI IMG/M metagenome (GOLD analysis project Ga0182019, IMG submission 120483) | Permafrost microbial communities from Stordalen Mire, Sweden - 812E2M metaG | ecosystem: Environmental > Terrestrial > Soil > Wetlands > Permafrost | place: Sweden: Stordalen | collected...
CCGATTTAGTCGCGGGCGTTAATGAAGCGCACGCCAAGGGCGTTAAAGTTCACGCGGCAATTAACACATTTGCCCGTGATGCCGATTTGGAGCAGGCAAAGAAAATTATTCCCGAACTTGCCGCAATCGGCGTTGACGCGTTGATAATCAGCGAACCGGGAATGCTAAGGCTGATTCGAAATTCAGCGCCGCAGTTGCCAATCCATTTGAGCACTCAGGCCAATACCACAAATATTGAGGCAGTCCGATTCTGGCGAGATCAGGGTGTAAGCAGAATCATTCTGGCACGGGAGCTGAATTTAAAAGAAATCGGAGAAATTGCCACGGCTGTTCCCGCAATAGAGCTGGAAATTTTTATCCACGGTGCAATGTGCATGGCCTACTCTGGACGCTGTTATCTGTCGGCCTTCCGCAACAGCCGCAGCGCCAACGAAGGCGATTGCAGTCAACCCTGCCGCTGGGAATATTTACTTCACGAATCAACAAGACCAAACGACCCGCTGATTTTGCAGGAAGACGAGCGATATAGTTATTTACTAAGTTCCAAAGATTTATGTCTTATCGAATATATGCCCGAGGTGCTGGCATCCGGCGTAACCAGCCTCAAAATCGAAGGCCGGATGAAATCGGCTTATTATGTGGCAGTGGTGACACGCACATACCGGCAGGCATTGGATGCTCTAACGCAGCAAAAAGAAAAATACAAATGCCGGACTGAATGGATAGACGAACTCACGAAAATTTCCAACCGCGGCTACACCACCGGATTTGCCTTTGCTAAAGGAAAGATAAATGAAACGACTCCGGACATTAAATATATCCAGACGCACGAACCTGTGGGAGTCGTATTACAATATGATTCCATTAGAAAGATGATGCTAATAGGTATCCGCAATCATCTGGCGGCGGGCGATGAAGTGGAATTGCTATTGCCTGATGATATAATCAAAATAGATACGCGAACGCTGGTTGATGCCAATGGAAAACATCTTAAAGAAGCCAATAATGATAATCAGATTTATCTGCCTTTGGAGCAAGAAGCGCCACTCGGCGCGGTATTGCGTCATAAAATAAAGTAACCCTATTCTTATCAAAGGTCTTCATGGACGATCATTTAAAAAATAATCATATACTAAAATACTTCCCCTGGCTGGCAATAGGAATTATTCTTGTTGCGACTGCCTTTTTACGTTCATCAATGTTACAAATGCCATTGGAGCGGGATGAAGGTGAATATGCATACATGGGTCAGCTTTTGCTTCAGGGCATACCGCCGTATCTCCATGCCTACAGCATGAAACTTCCCGGCCTGTGCGCGATCTATGCACTATTCATGGGCATTTTTGGACAATCAATTTTGGCCATTCATCTGGGCTTGATGATATTTAACGGAATTGCCATTGTTTTGGTTTTTTTGCTGACCAGATATTTCGCTGACGAAATTTCCGGCGTTGTCGCGGCCCTGGTTTATGCAATACTCTCCGTAAGCCCTTCCGTCCTGGGGACGGTTGCTCATGCCACCCAGTTTATAGTGCCTCTTGCCTTGGGTGGTTTATTGCTCTTGCTCAAGGCTATCGATGAGAGAAAAACATGGTTACTGATAGCAAGCGGATTGCTGCTGGGTTCGTCCTTTCTGGTAAAACAGCACGCTGTTTTCTTTGTTCTGTTTGCCGTCTTTTATTATTTCAGCCGAATGATAAGAATGTCTGCGGCAAAGGGCGATACTATTTCCAATACGGCGATATTAATAGTTTGCTCGGCGCTTCCTTTTCTGACTGTTTGCGGATTGCTATATTTGGCCGGTGTATTTCCAAACTTCTGGTTCTGGACTTTCAGCTATTCGAGTCAGTATGCATCGGAAACAACTATCTCTATGGCCCCGGAGGCGTTTATGCATAATGCGGGCATAGTTGTTATTTATCCGTGGCGACTTGTCTGGGCCATAGCCGGGATAGGGTTATCCTCCATTTTCTGGAATGAAAAAATGCGTGAGCATTGGGATTTCTGGGTGGGATTTCCCGTGTTTTCATTTCTGTCTATTTGTCCCGGATTTTATTTTTATTTGCATTATCTTGTCACCTTGCTGCCGGCTGTGGCAATGTTGTCCGGTATTGCCGTCAGTTCCTCCATGGCATATCTGTCTAAAAGATTCTCTTCTTATTCAAAGATCATTCCTGTTATTTTCATCATCGTAGCTCTTGTCCTTCCTGCATGGCAGCAAAAAAGATTCTTCTGTGCCAGTCCCATAGATGCAAGCCGCATGCTTTACAGAGCTTCAAATACATTTCCCGAATCGCTCACCATTTCCGAATACATCAGAAATCACTCATCCGAAAAAGACACTGTCGCCGTCCTCGGTTCGGAACCGCAGATTTATTTTTATGCAAACAGAAAATCCGCCACCGGTTATATTTATGTGTACGGCTTGATGGAGTCACAGCCATATGCCTCTCAAATGCAAAAGGAGATGATACGGGAGATTGAATCAGCCCAACCGAAATACATTGTCTTTGTCAATGAGGAGCTCTCCTGGCTTATTGAACCAAATTCCGATCGGCATATCTTTCTTTGGTCAGAGAAATATTTGACGGATCATTACCTCTTAAGCGGCGTTATGAACACCATGTCCGATTTAAGGATAAATACGAATATAAATTCACAGGACACAGGACTGATAAATAATTATAACTTATCTATATTGGTAAGAAAGCAGCAATGAATAAGCAGTCAGTGAAAAACTTGTTTACATCTATCTATTCCATCTCGTGCAGTTATAATTATCTGACTCCCTTTCCATCCGTAATCCTAAACTAAGACAATAGAAAAACGGTATTACTTTCCGCGCGCCTGTGCCTTTTTAATCGTATTGACCATGCCCAGTTCGTACATTAATTTTCTACCTACCGTTTCCGTGGGCGCAAAGCGTCTGATAAAATCTATTTCGGCATTGCTGGGCCGTTCTGTTTCGGTTACATTATCGGCCACTTTTAAATCCCAGGGCACGTCTTTGCGGATATTATCGACTTTTACACCGGGATGCACATGGACAAGATACATTTCCTTGGTTTGTTCATGGAAACGAAATATGCCTTTGGTGGTCAGCAGCATCGTGGGCCCCGAACCGGGCGCAAAGAGCCCGGACTTTTCACGGCTGTCGCCGCCGTCGAGATAACCCGGAGAAGTAAAGTAATCAAGTTTGTTAACAAACTCTCCGCCGCGCATCGTCAGAATGGTACGTTTGGCATAGGAAAGAAAATCCGGTGCGCCTCCCGCGCCCGGCAGACGCGCTTTGGGATTGAAGTAATCTCCGACGACCGTGGTGTTTATATTCCCGAATTTATCGATCTGAGCCACCCCCAGAAAGCAGACGTCCACAAATCCGCGATACGTCATTGTAAACATGGAAAATAAATCCGTGGCATACGAAAACCCGCGGCAAGCATTGGCGTCCGCGATATGATTGGGCGGGACCAGAGGTTGAAAATCAATGATGCCGGATTCCATCATCAAAGTCGCCTGCGGCGCGTGCAGGGCCTTTGCCATAGCGCCGGCGGTCGTGGGCAATCCCACGCCCAGAATAACATTTTCGCCGTCATGGATTTCGCGCGCAGCGGTGATGATCAGCAGTTCGTCGAGTGTGTATTTTTTAGCCATTGAGCAGCCCCCTTTCTTCCAGAATCTTTTCCATTTCCTCAATTGTTATACCCATGGTGCGTTCCATTTCATCATTATCCCAGCAGGAACCATAGGCGCTGCCATAGTTTGCCGGCGCCGAGAAATAGGGCTTGGCCTTGATGGCGTCAAGTTTTCCCGCTCCGTAGGAAGCGATATAATGATCAATATAGGAATGACGGTTCGGGCATCCATAGACCCATTCGTCCATCCAGGTTTTCAGGCTGTCACCGGCCATATCCATCAGGAAGAACATGGCATACATGACACGATCGAGATTATAGTAACCAAGCACCTCCGTGGGATGCGCTCCCCACGGAACCTCGACCACCGCGTCCACACGGTAGCCCGGTATAAGGGTCAGATGCGGACTGGATTTAATAATATCGTGCTCGACAATTTCCTCACAAGAAACTACTATTTTTTTACTGGAAAGTGCCGCGGCCGCGACACTGCCCAAAGCGCCCCAGTACTGGGCGTTGCCGAACTTGTCCGCGCGCTGGACATGCACGATGCACACATCCGGATTGGCCGCCGGCACAGTCAGTATTTTTTTGCCGGTATAGGGACAGTCAATGACCTTGTATTTGTTTTCGCCCATGAAGGAGCGTTTATGGAAAAGATCGGTTACCATGGCCCCTTCCAGCACCTGCATAAAAGAAAAACCGTGCATACCGGCCAGGAGACGGGCGTTATACTGGAAATTAGTATAATCTTCCATGACCAATGTTCCCGCTCTCAGCGCACGCTCCACGGCCGAGCCGCCTTCCTTGCCGCCGGCGCGGTATACATAGGTGGTTACCAGTTTGTCCACACAACCGCCGGCTATCAGCACTTCCACATCAAAAACACCGGATTGAGAATAGAGGGTCAACCCCTTTTTCTGCTGCCGGATAACTTCAAAGACCAACTCGGCACAAGTGCCTACCGTATAGTTGCCGATCACCAGATGATCGCCGTCCTGAACAAATTTGCTGATCGCCTCCTTCGCACTCATAACCTTATTCTGCATCTTCGCCATTCATACCTCCGCAACTTTTACTTTTCCGTAGCGCCTTTCACAAAAACTGGGCTTCCGTAAAGCTCTGAGAAAACATATTTTAAATGCGCTGGAATATAAGAGAAACATTTTCATAAGTCAATTGATTACTGGAAAACTGTTTTAACCTTTTTATATTGACACTATACGGCGGAACATGTTACTTACCTGCTCGTAATTTTTATATAAAAACTGGTCATGTTGACCGTTGTTTAAAGGAGAAAATTGTGACTTTTCAAGAATTGATTTTTGCCCTCGAACAATACTGGCATTCTCAGGGCTGCATAATCCAGCAGCCATACGATATGGAAGTCGGAGCCGGAACATTTCATCCCGCGACCTGCCTGCGCGCGTTGGGGCCGGAACCATGGAATGTGGCCTATGTCCAGCCGTCCCGTCGTCCCACGGACGGCCGCTACGGTGAAAATCCCAACCGCCTGCAGCATTATTACCAATATCAGGTAATTATGAAACCGTCTCCGGTTAACATTCAGGATCTCTATCTTAATTCACTCAAGAGTTTCGGCATTGATCCTCTCGATCACGACATCCGCTTCGTGGAAGACGACTGGGAATCCCCGACACTGGGCGCCTGGGGACTGGGCTGGGAAGTATGGCTCGACGGAATGGAAATCTCCCAGTTCACCTATTTCCAGCAGGTCGGCGGTTTCGACTGCAACCCCGTCTGCGCCGAATTGACTTACGGCACGGAACGCATCGCCATGTATATTCAGGGCGTCAACAACGTCTATGATCTGCAGTGGACGGACAAAATCAAATACGGCGACGTACATCATAAAGGCGAGGTGGAATTTTCCACTTACAATTTTGAAGTCGCCGATATTCCCATGCTGCGTAAACTTTTCGATACTTATGAAGAAGAGGCACTGCGCATCGCCGAAAAAAATCTGGCCCTGCCCGCTTATGATTATTGTCTGAAATGCTCGCATACCTTCAATCTGCTCAACGCCCGCGGCGCGATCAGCGTGGCCGAACGCACCAGTTACATTGGCCGGGTAAGAAATCTGGCGCGCGTCAGCGCGGAATTATATATAAAACAACGTGAAGAGATGGGATACCCCCTCTTAAAGACACCATAGATATCTGGAGATAAAATGAGTAACGAACTGCTTTTTGAAATTGGCACAGAAGAAATTCCGGCGGGATTCTTATCCAAAGCTGTCGTGGATATGGAAGATATCATCCGCAAGACGCTTACGGAAAAGCGCATCGCTTTTGACGGTATCCGGTGTATGGCCACGCCGCGCCGTCTGGTTCTCTGTATCGCCGATCTGGCGCCGAGACAGGAAGATCAGACGATTGAAAAACTGGGACCGGCGAAAAAGGCGGCCTTTGATGAAAACGGCCAGCCGACAAAAGCCGCGGCCGGTTTCGCCAGAGGACAGGGCTTGGAAGTCTCTCAACTGGAAACCATCACCATCGAAAAGGGCGAATATCTCGGTGCGCGCAAAACTATTTCCGGACAGCCGACCAAAGAACTGCTTCCGGATATCCTCAAAAATTTTATGCTGGCCATCCCGTTTCGCAAATCCATGCGCTGGGCAAGTTATGATCTGCGTTTCGCCCGGCCGGTGCACTGGATTCTGGCACTCTATGGCGGCAATGTTATTCCCCTAAAGATTGAAGATATTGAAAGCGGCAATGCCTCCCAGGGTCATCGTTTTATGAGCCCGGCGCCTTTTGCCGTCACCGGCTTTGAAGATTACCTGAACAAGGCTAGAGAAAATTTTGTCATTGTTGATCCCGCAGAAAGAAAAAAATTGATTCTGGAAGAAGCTCAAGATGCGGCGGCCGAAGTCGGCGGAAAACTTTTTTACACTGACGAACTATTGGAAACAGTCAGTTTTATCGTAGAATATCCGGTGATCGTGCGCGGTGGTTTCGACCAGGACTTTTTGAAAATTCCCAAAGAAGTTCTTACAACAACAATGATCTCGCATCAAAAATACTTTCCCGTTGTCAATAATGAAGGAAAACTTCTGCCCTATTTCATAGCAGTCAGCAACACCAGCCCCCGCGATATTTCGGTTGTGGCGAAAGGCAATGAAAGGGTACTGCGGGCGCGTCTGGCCGACGCTTCTTTCTTTTTTGAGGAGGACAAAAAAGTACCTCTGGAGGATCGTGTGGAATCGCTCAAAAAAGTTGTCTTCCATACGCTCCTGGGAACATCGCATAAAAAGGTCCTGCGCTTCCGCAAGCTGGCGGTAAAAATCGCGTCCAAAGTGAAGCCGTCCGTCAAGAAAAATGTTGACCGCGCCGCTCTTCTGGCCAAGGCGGATCTGGAATCGCTGATGGTGGGCGAGTTTTCGGAACTTCAGGGCATCATGGGCCGTGAATACGCGCTCTTAGCCGGAGAAAAACCGGAAATCGCCGATGCCATCTATGAACATTATCTGCCGATTGTCGCGGGCGGTGATCTGCCTCAAACGGACGAAGGCTCGATTGTCGGCATCGCCGATAAGATGGACACGATCGCCGGTTTTTTCGGCGTCGGTCTGCCGCCGACGGGGACTGCGGATCCCTACGCATTGCGTCGTCAGGCATTGGGAATCATTAATATTATTTTATTTCATCGTTATTCGCTGGACCTGAATTTCCTCATTGATGAGAGTCTGGCGCTGCTCAAAGATGTTTTGAAAAAACCGGCGGATGAAGTTAAAAAAGATATTCTGGAATTTTTCAAGGGACGTCTGCAAAATCAATTGATAACGCAGGGATACGCTTACGATACAGTGGACGCTGTTTTATCCACTGATATTGACGATATTGTTCAAGTAATCGAAAAAATAAAGGCTTTGCAGGATTTCCGTCAGAATCCCGATTTTGAACCGATCTCCATCGCTTTTAAACGTGTGGATAATATTCTGAAAGATTTCCAGAACGGTCAGGTGGACATTAGTCTTCTTGCTGCCGATGCGGAAATCAATCTGTTTTCTTCTTTTGATAATATTAAAACACGAGTGGAGAAAGGTATCGCGGAAAAGGATTTCGGCGCCGCACTGAATAAACTGGCCGCTCTGCGCCCGCCCGTGGATGCTTTTTTCGACGGCGTCATGGTGATGGACAAGGATGAAAAAATACGTTTTAACCGCCTATCGCTTCTGGCGGAAATATCGTCTCTTTTCCACAAAATTGCCGATTTTTCCAAGATTGTCACCGCGGGTTGATTTTAATATGATTGTCCTGCAATACTGCACTTAATTTGCACATTATTTGCACATTAGATACATTGACATTTATATAAATCCTTGCTAGATAAAAAGACGCATTAAAAATATCAAGGACGAATTTATTCCATGGCCGGTCCTCTAAACGCACCATCTACTAATGGTAACTCCCGGATACGCAAGGAGTTGTTGGATATTACCAACCGTATTCATGCGGCGCAGAATATCAAACAAATTCTTGTTGATTTAAAAAGCGGCATTTTAAATATTTTTAACGCTAATTCCATAACCATTTACGTCGTTGATAAAATCCGCAATGAAATTTATTCCATGTTTCTGGCCGGCACGCAACTTAAAGAAATAAGACTGCCGATAAATAATAGAAGTATTGCCGGTTATGTGGCCAACACCGGCGCGGTAATCAATATTGAAAACGCCTACAATCAAAAAGAACTTAAAAGTATTGAAGCTGAATTAACTTTTGATGAAAGCTGGGATAGAAAAACAGGCTTTAAAACGAAACAGGTTCTCGCGGCTCCTATTTACAATAATAACCAGCTCATGGGTGTCATCCAGATTATCAATAAAAAAATAGGCGAGGGAAAATTTTCCGAAGAAGAAATCGGACTGGCTCTGGAAATTTCCGAAGTTCTCGGCGTTGCCTTTTATAATCAGCAGCGTTTCGTGCGTCACCGGAAAACGCGTTTTGATTATTTATTAAGCCACGATTTGATCAAAGAAGAAGAACTGGAGACCGCCTGGAAAGAGTCGCGTGAGAAAAAAGAATCCATGGAAAATTTCCTCATGCAAAAACACAAAATATCCAGAGATGATATCGGCAAAGCTTTCGAGGAGTTTTATAATTGCCGCTTTATAAAATATAATGACAAACTACCCATTCCGGGTCATTTAATAAAAAATTTAAAGAAAAACTTTCTGCGCCGTGAACTCTGGGTGCCTCTGGAAATGATCGGAGACAAAATCCATGTCATAATAGATGATCCCAACAACCTCATCAAGAAGGACACCATTGAAAGTCTCTTAAAAACAAAACAGGTAAAATACGATGTCGCCTTAGAGGAAGATATAATAAAATATATCAACCTTTTTTATAGCAGTCCGGATGAAGAACATTCATTTAAAGAAATATTGGGGAAAATGGAGGGTGAAGATACCGCAGAAGATGAAGAGAACGGCGACGGGCTCACCGACTCGGACAGCGTCATTATGCAGCTTGTCAATAAAATTATCAATGACGCTTATGCCCGCCGCGCCTCGGATATACACGTTGAACCCAATGTAGACAGAAAGAATGTGGAGATTCGCCTCCGTGTTGACGGCGATTGTGCCGTATACCAGACCGTTCCATACAGTTACCGGGCGGCGATTATTTCCCGTATCAAAATTATGTCCAATCTGGATATCACCGTAAAAAGATTGCCGCAGGATGGTAAAATTAAATTCCGGCGCAGCTCTGGAGATGAAATTGAGTTGCGTGTTGCGACAATTCCCACACAAGGCGGAGTCGAAGATGTAGTCATGCGTATTTTAGCGAAAGGCGAAACGATGCCGTTGGAAGACATGGCTTTATTACCGCGCAATTACAAAGGAATGATCGATATTATTTCCAAACCTTACGGCATGGTTCTGGTTGTCGGACCGACCGGTTCCGGTAAAACAACTACGTTACATGCTGTTTTGCATAAAATTAACCGGCCGGACAGAAAAATATGGACAGCGGAAGACCCCGTGGAAATTACTCAATACGGTTTGCGTCAGGTGCAGGTACAGCCCAAAATTGGTTTTGATTTCGCGGCGGCCATGCGCTCATTTTTGCGTGCCGATCCCGACATCATCATGGTGGGCGAAATGCGCGATTTTGAAACAGCCAAAACAGGCGTTGAGGCATCGCTCACCGGCCATTTGGTTTTCAGTACTCTGCACACCAACAGCGCCCCGGAAACTATTGTACGTCTGCTGGATATGGGCATTGATCCTCTTAACTTCGCCGATGCTCTGCTGGGCATTCTTGCTCAACGTCTTGTTCGCACATTATGCAAATCATGTAAGGAACAATATCATCCTACCAAGGAAGAATACGACGAAATGGCCGAGAGTTACGGCATCGAGGAGTTCAATAAATTAGATATTCCATACAACGATAACTTTAAACTTTTCCGGCAAAAGGGTTGTAATATCTGCGACGGAACCGGATATAAAGGCCGAATGGGTATTCACGAGCTCTTAGTCGCATCCGATAATATCAAAAGAATGATTCAAAAGCATGAAACAGTGGAAGCAATGCGTGACAAAGCCGCCAGTGAAGGCATGACGACACTTTTACAGGACGGCATTCAAAAAGCCCTGAAAGGTTTTACTGATTTCAAACAGATCCGCCGCGTCTGTATCAAATAGTTTTGTCTTAAATCAATACTTACTTATCTTGAATAAAAGATTTGCTTTCCATTGTAAACGTCTTCTTTTTCAAAGATTTTAATAATCTTCACCGAATTCTCTTTTTCACATTTCTTTCAATTGATTTTAACATTCTATTTAAAGAAAAGATGAAAATTTAATTTTCAAGTGACCTTAAAGGAATCAATATCATCGCACAAAAAACAATTTATTCAACAACTTACGATAATATTTGTTTAGTCTTTAGAATATGGCACGATAATTTCATTAATATAAAGGCAAATCGACAAATTACCCTAAGGAGGTAACAGATCATGAAAAAAACATTAGGAACAATCATAGTAACGACGGCAGTTATTCTTTTAACGGCAACTTTCAGCTTCGCTGAATATGCAGCCGCAGGAGTCACCAACTTCCCGTTCTTTCAACTGGGTTGCTTAATCATCGGCGGATTGATTATTGTTTCCCTGAAACGCAAATACGACAAGATGTATGTCGGCGAGGTGGTCACCATCTTTGCTCTGTACACAATCCTGATGGCGCTTTTCACCAATCCGGTTATTGAAACCGTGAAGACCATTGTCAGCTAGAGGTTGGCAATAAAATCCGTCAAGGAAGGAGGAAGGAACAATGTTAGCGACACCAAAAGCACACTATGGACAACTAAACTATGTAAAACAGGTAATGATGCTTTCCGCCTGGGGTTTTACGATGGTATTTGTTTCTTTCCTGTTCCTTTACATTGGACATCTGCTTGACGGAACATTGGGAACCTCTCCTAATTTCATGCTGGGTTTCTTTATCCTGGGCCTCTTCCTTTGCATGATGAGACTCTATCAGGAGGCCTGTGCAATAAGAAAGGATATTTAGCTAACCAAATAATCAAAACATGATCTGTAATAGATATAAATGAGCCCCCTTAAAACTACATGTCTTAAGGGGGCTTAAATTAAGATACACGGGCAATCAACTCATTTGTTCCGACCATGCAGAATAAACAAAAAACCAGAGTATCTTGCTGTATTCTCTTCTTACTTTCTTCCAGTCTGACGATGATAACTCCAGGAAATTGACCGGAGCTTTTTCATATCGTGTCGGCACAAAATAAAAATAATCATTATCTTTAAATATCTTCATAGCAATTAATTTAATGCGACGCATATGGTAAGGCGAACTGACAAATATTGCCGATTTAAACCCATAATCGGACATTATCTTTTGAGCTTCAATTATCTCGATATGCGTATCTTCATAAAAACCCGGATAAGACAAAACATTGCCGGGAGGGGATTTAGACAAATACAAACCAGGCAATAAATATTGCCCCTTCCCTTTATCATAAATTCCGTAAGTCTTGTGATAGGC
>Ga0182019_10001567_pt1 | contig 11676 bp, 12 predicted proteins | sample 812E2MmetaG_FD_120483 | JGI IMG/M metagenome (GOLD analysis project Ga0182019, IMG submission 120483) | Permafrost microbial communities from Stordalen Mire, Sweden - 812E2M metaG | ecosystem: Environmental > Terrestrial > Soil > Wetlands > Permafrost | place: Sweden: Stordalen | collected...
GCGGCTGCGACCAGTGTAAGAACTCTCATGAATTCGGACCTCTGCGAGGACGCACGAGCAAATCCATCGAAGGGAGCGGGTGCGAATGACTGTGGTATTGCGGGCTCACTTGTTTTCTTCAAACTTCTTCTCTTCCCGTTTGCTGCCACGGATCATTTCTACTGCGTAAGGCGGTGTCGCAATCACCGGAACTTTCTGTACTACCTTGTGAACTTTGGGTTTCGGCTCGGTCGTTACCGGCTTCTCGCCCAGGTACAGCGAACTTGTCCGGGTGGCGCCGATGCCTCCCTTTTTTGTGTCCAGCGGATTGCGCAAAGACAACTGAATCCGTCCTTCCTGCGAAACCAGCGCCAGCTTCTGCGCGTCGTCCGGAGAAACCAGGAGGGTAATCACCGGGGCAGTCTGCCCATCTGCGGAAGCGTTGCGGTCCAAGCTCTTGCCGACGGCGATGACCGCGACGTTTTCTAGCACGGTGGTGGTTTGCCGGTCGTTGCCGTTGCCCTGAGCACCCGTAGCCAGCACATCCACCCGCGTACCCGGTTGTACGAAGCCCGCCACCGAAACCACATCGTTGACGCGCACCGAAACCGCCCGCATTCCCGGCGGGATCATTGAGGGCAGGCCAGCCCCGGCGTTCAGCGCCGCCAGTTTGCCGGGCAGAACGAATTCGCCGCTGCTCATGGGCAGAACTGCGCCACGCCCCAGAACCTTCGAGACTGCGGAGAAAGCCCCGGGAGGGACCGCCGATTGCGGGAGAGTGATTACGCGGACATCGTGAGCTTCCAACTTGGTTCCGACCTGGATATCGTCGGCAGCGACCACGACCTGCACTCCGCGCTCAGTGCCAGCTGAACCCGTAAAGGTCCGCAGCCGGTTATAGACGCTAAAAGCGACGAGCAGACCGATGGCCAGCGCCAGGCCCCCGATCATCAGCAAACGGCTTCGGTTCATTCCTCTCCTTCCGGGACAACTCCGGACTTAATTGTTGCCATGACGGACTCACTCTCCGCCCATGCGACGTGCACCCGAAAGCTGGCCGCGCCTACTGGGCTATTTGGCTGCCTACCTGCGAGAACACGTTATTCGCATTACCGCCGATGAGGCGGATGGTGCCGATCACGATCACCAGGATTACGGCCAGCATAACGGCGTATTCCGCGATGTCCTGTCCTTCCTCATTGCGCAATAAGAGTTTAGCCAAAGCTGTCATTCTAGACTCGATCCTCACGCCAGAATTCGCAATCCCCAAGACGTGCCTTGGAACCGATCCCTGTACGCGCCTTAGTTTCGCAGATTCGGGATGGCTCTGGGAAACATTTTTTCACTTTCTTGTCCCCCCGACGAACGGTCCCCGGAAAATGGCAGGCTTTTCGACCTTGGGGTGCGTCCGGAACAGGATGATCGCCTTAGAGTTGCTGAACACAGCACGCCAATTGGGGTCCAGCAGGAGGGCTTGAGCGAGTGCGCAGGAAGGAGGCACAAGTATCGCCTCTACGTTCCAGCGGTCAAGAATGTCTCGCCAGCCGGTGCGGAACTGCACGGCGGTCTCAAACTCACGCAGGAGGTCGTCGCCATAGAGGTCGGCCCGGCCGTCCACGAAGACGCGATACTCGGGATAGAGTTTCCATATCGCAAAGCCTCCCCAGTCATAGTAAACAAAGATTTTGCTCGGTTGGTGGCTGGCCCGCAAGAAGGCGACCGCTTGCTGGGGAAACTGTTCCGCCTCACGGGCATCCTGGTTGCGGGCAAGACTGTCCCACTTCACCAACGCAAGGATTGCCATCAGGATGACTACGGCCCCGTTGAAAAGGGGCCGGAACCGCGAACGGCCAGGATGCTGGTGCCGGACCGTGTCGGACGCTGAGGCGATCGGGAGGGCCGCGGCGATCACCGGTATCGCCGCCAGAACGAAGATCGGTATGTGGCGGACGGCATCCAGAGCCGCGAAAGAAGTGAGTAGCAGCGGTACGATCACACGTCCCCTGGGCCGGGAGCGGAAACTGGCGAGTGTGGTCAGAAGCAGCAGCCATACCAGTAAAAATGGACGATAGAGCCATTCATGAAAATCCGGTGAGCGCCACTCGCCAATGAATGACCGCATCCCGGGCGAGCGTAGGGTATCGAACGGATAACGATAGAGTTGCGCGCCGCTGGGGTTGAGAGGAACAAGTGCCAAACAAACCAGCAGAAGCAGAAGCACCCGAAGAAGGATGGGACGAGCCTGCTGCCAGGGTGTGTTGCCGACGGCCGTCTCCATAAGCAGGCCGACACCATACGCCAGGAGCAGGGCGGGGCCGAGCGCGAATCCGGCATGCAGATTCAGCCACAGCAGAAACAGCGGCGGTATCCAAAGCAGCAGCCTGGGCCGGTCCTCGCCAGCTTCGACCAGCCATAGAAGCAAGCTGGCCAGCGTAAAGGTAAACATCTGCGGCCGCACGCCCCAGGAGGGAGCCGAAGCCAGAGCGCCGAAGGCTGTCGCTGCGGCTGCCCAGTGCTTTTTCCCAGGACAGCGCAGATAAAGCAGCATAAAGCCAGCCGTCGTAATAATCGCGGAGAACACGATCAGTGCCGCGACGCCACCGTGTTTCCAGAGTCCGTAAAACACGACCTCCGACAACCACTCATGCGAAACCCAGGCATGCCCGGCGCGAGTGAAGGAAAAAGGGTCGGAGTGGGGGACATGGCCGGTCTCGACGATCCACTGCCCGGTGCGCAGATGCCACCAGAGATCGGGATCGAGCGCGTTGCGCGCCGTCATCGCCAGCAGGCCGAACAGTAACACGGCGGTAAAGACATGGCGGCTGCCGAACCCAGAAATTCCACGCATAGCCATTGCCGGGATTATAGAATCAGGCTTCTGCAAAAGCTTCTATGGCGGGAATGGCGCTAGGTAGAAAAACAGAATTCGTAGCCGCTGCCTTCCTGCTGGCCATGACGATCGGCCACGTGGTCATGGTCATCAGCTTGATTCCGTCACTGCGCAATGGGTACCAGGATTTCACCATCTTCTATACAGCCGGACGGTTGCTCCGCAACGGCCCAGCCTCCGCGCTCTACGACTTGGACGCCCAGTACCACTTGCAGCGGGAGTTCGCTCCTCACGTCTACATTCGGCGCGGGCCTCTGCCCTACAATCATCCGCCGTTCGAGGCGCTGCTCTTCCTTCCGTTTGCGTATCTGGAATTTTGGCCGGCCTACCTTCTGTGGACGGCCCTCAACCTGGGAATGCTGGCGACAAGCCTCGCACTGCTCCGAAGCGAGTTCCCGCAGATCAGGCGCCTTTCACCCGCCACCCTTGCGCTGGCAGCCACGGCATTCTTCCCGATTGTCATCGCCATCATCCAGGGGCAGGATGCGATCCTGCTCCTTCTAGTTTGCGTGCTCGCCTTGGTTTCTCTGGCGCGGCAGCGGGACATTGCGGCCGGCGCGATTCTCGCCGTTGGCCTGTTTAAGTTTCACCTGATTATTCCGTTGCTGCTGCTGTTGGCGATCCGGCGCCGGCGGACACTGCTGGGCTTTCTTCCAGTCGCGGTGGCGCTGGCCGCGATCTCGGTCGCCATGCTCGGGTGGCACGGGCCTGCCGACTACGTCCACTTCGTGCTGCAATTGGAAAAGAGCGGAGCGGGGGCCGGGATCGGAACCTACGAAATGCCGAACCTGAGGGGATTGATCTCTTACCTGCCCGGCTTCACCGCGAACGGCACGTCCACAATTCTGCTAACCCTGGCGGCCTCTCTTGCCGTATTCATGATTGCGCTGCGCAGGATCAAAGCTGGGCGAGATTTCATAGGGCATTCGTTCGCCCTGGCGGCGGTGACGGCGATTCTGGTGAGCTATCATGCCTTCGCCTATGATTTGAGCCTGTTGTTGCCGGGAGCGCTTTTCTTGTTTTCCGAGATCACGGAGGCGCAAGGCGATAGCCCCAAGGACCGCCTGGCGCTGCTGGTGCTGCTCTTTCTGACTCCACTCTACGTGTTACTGGGTTTTCGCCTGAGCCGGTTTTGCTGGTTTGCCGTGGTTGTCATCTTGCTTTTCGCGGCGTTGGCCCGCTCGCATACTGCGCCACCGGGGCGTAGTCCGGAGCTTAGTGAAGTAGTTTGAACGATCGCATCTCCATGAATGGACGCTTCAATCTCGACGCGCCGCTGTGGCTGGCTTTGGCAGCTTTAGTCTGCGCGGCCGGCGGATGGCTCTACGTGCAACGCGTGCTCGTGTCTCATCAGGTTACTTATGCGGCCGCACACGGCAACCCGCGCGGAAATCTTTCCGACCTCTATCCCCGCTGGATCGGGGCTCAGGCACTTCTCCTGCATGGCCGAGACCCGTACAGTCCCGAAGTCACGCGCGAAATTCAAGCCGGATACTACGGCCGCCCCCTCGATCCTTCCCGCCCAGAGGACCCAAAAGACCAGCAAGCTTTCGCCTATCCCGTGTATGTCGTTTTTTATTTGGCGCCTACAGTCCATCTTGGCTTTGGAGTTGTACAAAGATCATTCTTCTGGATTCTGGTCGGCGTGACGTTAGTCAGCGTTCCTCTCTGGCTGCGCGTGCTGAGTTGGCCGGTCTCTCCGTTGATTCAGACCGCCATGCTGGCCCTGACCCTGGGTAGTGTTCCCGTGCTGCAGGGACTCAAACTCCAGCAACTGACTCTGCTGGTTGCGGGCATGTGCGCGGTGGCGATGGCGCTGCTGGTCGGGGGACGCCCCATTGCCGCGGGCATAGTGCTTGCCCTGGCGACCGTCAAGCCTCAACTCGTGCTGCCTCTGCTGCTGTGGCTCGGCATATGGACCCTCGGCGATCTGAAGCGCCGCTACCGTTGCGCGGCTTCATTTCTGATCGCCATGGCGGTTCTCTGCGCCGCTTCGGAGTGGTGCCTGCCGCATTGGATCGGGCGCTTTGGGCATGCGGCCGGCGAATACTGGCACTATACGCAGGCGGTCCCGCTACTGGAGGCAGTCCTCTCCTACCCGTGGGGCAGACTTCTGGAAGTGCTGTTTGCGGCAGCCACCGCGCTGGTTTGCTGGAAGCGACGTAAGCAGCCGGAGGCTTCCGCCGCATTCCAGTCATCCACCTGTCTCGTGATGGCGCTGACCGTACTCACGGTGCCCACTTTTTCTCTCTACAATCAGGTGCTACTGCTTCCCGCCATCCTTCTTATCGTCCGGGAACGAAGATCAATCTGGGAAGAGAACGTCGTCAGCCGCGTCATCCTGATCATGGTTGCAGTATTGCTGGCGTGGCCCTGGCTCTCGAGCACAGTGTTGGCGGGGCTTTCCTTCGTTTTGCCACAGGAGACGGTTGAGCGGTTCTGGGCAATCCCTGCCTGGACGGTGCCTCAGATTCCCGTGGGAGTGGCTGCCCTGATGCTCGTCCATTATTATCGGAGGACTTTTACTGGCACGGCAGAGGCGCGCACGTCGTAGAATGCTTGGGAGCCCGTGTCAGGTGCTGGCGGCTTTTGCTGGCGTCTTTTATCGGCACTTCGGCCGCAGGAGAGTTCAGGGTACATGTCGGCTTCGTCGCATTCGGGCATATCCAGCATCTTTCCCATAGCGATCTTTGTACAGGGGAACGATCAGCAGACTGTGTCGCTGAATCACACTCCTTACACCGTGGGCCGCAAAGTTGATCGCGACCTGGTGATCGCCGACCCGCGCGTGTCCCGCGAGCATGCTTCGATCGTTTCGGAAAACGGCGAGTTTTTTGTCGTAGACCTGGGCAGCAAACACGGCACCTTTGTCAATGGCGAGAAGGTCGATCGGCACAAGCTGCAGCGCAACGACCGGCTGGAATTTGGCGCGCGCGATATCGCCTACCTGATCTTCCATCCGCTGCACGCGACTTCGAACACGGCGCGGGAATTCCTGAGCCAGATCTCGGGCATCCAGATCGCCCCCGAGGCTAGCGACCTCGAGAAACTCACGCTGTTCATGGAAGCGGCGCGCAAGCTGAATACCATCGGCGTGCTGGATGAAATCCTGGTTACGCTGCTCGAAGCCACGCTAAAACTGACGCGTGCCGAACGCGGCTACATCTTCCTTCGCGATATCGACGGCACCCTGACGCTAGCCGCCGGGCGTAACTCCAAGGGCGAGCCCCTGCTCGACGACAAAACCATCTCTCGCTCGGTGCTTGACGGTGCGTTGACCTCGAACTCCGAATACCTGGTCACGGACACCAGTCAGATGCTCGATGTGCAGCAGCGGCAAAGCATTGTCGCCTTCGACCTGCGAACCGTGATCTGTATGCCATTGCGCAAGCCGATGGTGCAGACGACTCGTGCCGAGCAGCCGGCCGGTGGCGAAGTGATGGGAGCGCTCTACGTGGACTCGCGCTTTGCCTCGCGCGATATCACCAGCGTCAGTCACGATATTCTGCGAGCAATCGCGACTGAAGCGGCGCAACTGGTCGAGAACGCGCGCCTGGTACAGGCCGAAGAAGCCGGTCGCCGCTACCAGCAGGAACTGGGGATCGCTGCGTCCATTCAGCAGCGTCTCTTGGCGGTAACTCTCCCCGAAGTTCCTTTTGCGCGAGTGAACGGACGCAATATGTCCTGTAAAGAAATCGGAGGCGATTTCTTCGAGGCCGTGAACACGCCTCAAGGCCTGGCCGTAGTTCTCGCCGATGTCAGCGGCAAGGGAGTCTCGGCGGCGCTGCTGGCTTCCATTCTCCAGGGCATGGTCTACTCGCAACTCATTTCAGGCATGCCACTGGTGGAGATTGTCGACGCGGTCAATCGCTTTTTCACCTACAAGCACATCGGTGAGAAATACGCGACCATGATCATCACGCGCCTGCGCAGCGACGGTGATCTCGAATACGTCAACTGCGGACACGTTCCGCCGGTGTGGATTTGTGGTCACGAAGTGCTCCGTCCATCCCATGGCAACTTGCCCGTAGGCCTCTTGGCGGATGCGACGTACTCCAGCGACCGCTGCCAAATGCGGCCGGGGGATCGACTGATCCTCGTGACCGATGGTGTCACCGAAGCCGAGAACGCCCGCGGAGACATGTTCGACAGCGAGCGCCTCGAACACGTGGCAGGGAAGAGTGCGTCGATGGAAGATGTGTTTACGGCCGTCGCCGATTTCTGCGGAGGCACGCCGCTCAACGACGATTGCACCGTCGTAGAACTGTCCTACACCGGCGGCTAAGGTTCTTGCTGGTGGGGGGACTGCTCGTGTGGGGACGGGCGCCCTCGCCCGTCCGGGCCGAGCGCAGCTCGGCCTCTCTCGATCGCCGGTCCTTAGGGCTGTGCCCCCGCGTGAATCTCAACCGTAGACCAGGTTTTATCCGCCGCGTGACAAAGCTTCTCCAGCGCACAATCGGCACACTTCGGACCGCGCGCTACGCAGAGCTTCCGCCCGTGCCAGATCACCTCGTGAGAAAAGTCCGTCCAGCGCTCGCGAGGAATGATCACCATCAGATCCTCTTCAATCTTTCGGGCGTCGTTCTGCTTGGTCAACTCCAGCCGCCGTGAAATGCGCGTCACGTGCGTATCCACGACCACGCCGTCATTCTTTTTGAACCACGTCCCAAGCACGACGTTCGCTGTCTTGCGAGCCACTCCGGGCAGGCTCAACAACTCCTCCATCGTTTGCGGCACGTTCCCGCCAAAGTCCGCCACCACTTTCCGCGCCGCCCCCACCACCGACTTAGACTTGTTGCGGAAGAATCCGGTCGAGCGGATGTCCGGCTCCAACTGTTCCGGCTCCAGCGCCGCAAAATCCTGGACGGTCGGATACTTTTCAAAAAGCACGGGTGTGACCAGGTTCACCCGCACGTCAGTACACTGCGCGGAAAGAATCGTCGCCACCAGCAGTTCCCATGCGCTGCGGTGAGTGAGAGCACAAGTCATGTCGGGATAGAGTTGGTCAAGCCCGGCGATGATTTGACGGACACGTTCTGGCGCCAAAGGATCATAAGTAGAGACGCGGCTTGCCGCGTCTCCCGTTCCAGATGCAAATTTCTTTTTTGGAACCGCAGCCGTCGACGCCTTCCCTTGCTTCAGCGGAGCTCGACCGGCGGCGGGACGCGCAGGCGTGTTCCTTGACTTTGCAGCCTTTGATGATTGCATATCCTTCAACGGTGCAGCCTTCGCCCGGCGCGCACCTTCCTGTCGTCCGCTGCGACTGGGTTGACGCGGCATATTTCCGCGGGGCATCGGTTTCCTCCTGGGCAGTGGTTCATGGTAACAAAGCCGCCGACTTGTAATAGCCCGCACATTCGACAAAAGTAACCGCGCTGCAATTGACGGGTCGGCGGCGAGGTGAGTAGTCTGAGGACTAAAGGAAAAACTTGTGGCCGTGAAGAACATCCAAATCGGACAAGTCTGGCGCCATGATGCAACTGGCCAGGATCACCTTGTCACCAAAGTCTACAGCGAAGTGTTTACGCAATACGCGGTACTGCGGCCCGCCGAGGTCACGGCGCCCGACGCTCCCGTCGTAAAGGTGAAGGTCGTCAAATCGGCGGACGGCGTATCCTTGCCCGGCTTCAGTTTCACACAGGAAGGGGCATTTTGAACTGCATCGGGTGATCTGACCCGATCGCCCGATTTCAATGACCGAAAAAATCCTCACCGTACTCTTCGTCTTCATCAGTTCCATAGTGGCGGCGACCGGCTATGCCGGTATTGCGCTCCTCATGGCGATTGAGTCGGCGTGCATTCCGCTGCCCTCCGAACTGATCATGCCTTTCGCCGGCTACCTCGTCTACACCGGCGCGATGAAGCTGGTCTGGGCTGCAACCGCTGGCGCGATCGGATGCAACCTGGGCTCGCTCGTAGCCTACGAAATTGGGTGCTACGGCGGGCGTCCGCTGGTCGAGCGTTACGGACGCTGGATCCTGATGGGTCGTCGCGAACTTGACTGGGCGGATCGATTCTTTCAGCGCTGGGGATATATGGCCGTCTTTGTTGGGCGCTTGCTGCCAGTGATCCGAACCTTTATCGCACTGCCTGCCGGAGTCGCCCGCATGCCGCGCGGCAAATTTCACATCTACACCTTCCTCGGATCGTGGCCCTGGTGTTTCGCGCTGGCCTATCTAGGAATGAAGTTAGGCGAGAACTGGCGCTCGCTCGGCAAGTACTTCCATCAATTCGACGCAATCATCGGAGTCTTGCTGCTTGGCGGGATCGTCTGGTTCCTGTGGTCGCACTGGCAGAACCGGCTAAGCGCCGCAGAATAGAGTTCGTGTGGTGACGGGGATCCGCCCCGTTCAAGCCAAGTGCAGCTCGGCCCTCGCGATCCGCGCAATTGCGTCTGTGAATCTGCCCTAGAGAATACGTTTTCGAGCGCGAAGCGCAGGCAATAGTCCCCACGCGGTTGCTCCGTCGAGAGGCGGAACCGGAAGAAGGTTGAACGCCGCGATGCCCAGACTGAAGAAACCAAGAATCGCGAAGATCGCATTGATTGCTGCGATTCGCGTATATCCAAAGACTGATACCCACGCGACTAACGGAATTGCCACTACAGCCTGCGCCAATACTCCGCCCCACGCGATTATGCAATGGTCTAAACGAGTCCAGGGAATCTCAAAGCAGGTGACGCCGAAAATCGGATACAGTTTGATCGAGTTGACCTTGCAACCGAGGCGCTGTGCCGCGATCAAATGACCCATCTCATGAATAAGAAGCACGCCCAGATAGGATGTCAATCCCATGATCGTCAGTCCTGGCCGACTGCCAACATTCGCAAGCATCAAGACCGCAACTACGAAGACGCTCCAGTGGACGTACGTGTCTACCCCTCGTATCTGCACTACTTTGGTGAGTTTGTGGATGTGGATCGGATTGACAAATCTGAATATGGGCGGCGGCGGCATCGACGAATCTTACCAAGATCGTCGGAGTCGTTGCCAGCGTTTCGCAGCGCGCCCGCTGGCTATTTCACCGGCCGCGCCAACTGCGACGCCACTAGTTTCCAATCCCCATCGCGCTTCCGCAGCACGTCGAGGTAAACGTAGCGCACCATGAACCGCTTTCCGTTGGCTTCGACTTCGTCGGATTCCGAGCCGTGCACAACCGCGGTGTCCCCGAAGAGGCGAATCTTCCGCCCGGTCGAAACAATCGACGGATAACGAATCGCTCCCGTTCGAAAATTGTTCAGCACATCCTGTTTCGTGAAAGCTGTGCCTGCCTCGTTGTACTGCACATAATCGTCAGCGAAAATCTGCGCCAGCACGGCGAGATTGGCGCTCATCAGTGCCTTGTCGCCAGCTTCATGTAACGCCAGAATCTGCTGCTCGTCGTTGTCAATTGACATCATCGCTCCTATCGCAAACTCTCCTGTAAGACGAGGCTTGCCGCGTCCAGGCCAGTTGCTTCGCTGTCGCGCGGCTACCCGGAAGTCACTTTCTCCATCTTCCACAAATGTGTAATCTCACGCTAGGTCTTAAAACTGGCATGGGATTCTTAAGCTACCTTTTATACCCGTGGGGCTTCCTGCTCCAGGGACTGGCCATCGTCCACTTTATCCGCCGCCGGCCGGATAACTATTGGTTCTTCGTCATCCTGTTTCTAGGTCCGATCGGCGCAATTGTCTATCTAGCCGTCGAGGCGCTTCCCGACATTGGATTGGTCGGCCAGTCCTTCAAAGTGTTTCCGCGCCGTAAGCGCATTGGCCAACTCGAAGCTGCGATTCACGACAATCCGTCGGCGGGGAACTACGAAGAACTCGGCGACCTTTACATGGACGATGGCAATCTCCAATCAGCGCGAGCCGCCTTCGACAAAGCCATCGCCGCCCGCGCCGATACGCCCGACCCCTTTTACCGGCGTGGAGTCTGCGCCATCCAGTTGGGCGACGCGGCGGCCGCGTTGCCTGACCTGGAGCGCGTAGTCGGCAAAGATCCCCAATACGATTTCCAGCGCGCCGCCGGATTGTTAGCCCACGCCTACGCGCAGACCGGGCAAAAAGAAAAGGCCGAAGCGCTCTTCCGCCAGGTGACGATCACGTCGACGTTGTCCGAAACTTACCTGAACTTCGCGGACCTGCTAGCGTCCGAAGGCCACAACACCGAAGCCCGCGAATGGGCGCAGAAGGTGCTGGATAAAAAGCCAAGCATGCCCGGCTATCTGCGGCGGAGAGAGCGGCCGTGGTTTCGGCGGGCGAAAGACGTGCTGAAACGAGTGTCAGCGTAGCAGCCGCTGAGGTTCCAAGACAGGTTGTCGGGTGCATCGAACCGGCGAGCTGTTGCCGCCGAGATTCGACAACGACTAGACCCCGTCACTACGCCCGTTCTCAGATTCGGGCAACTCGTTGCAGCAGCTTCGAGATCAAGTGGTCGAAATGTTTCTTACCCACTATATATCTGAGCGCATGATAGCCAAGCAGTAGGCAAACGCCGCTCGCGCAAACATAGAAAGTGAGAAGCCCGGGAGACGGCATGTGCTTTGAAACGTCGATATCGTACTTAACGAAAACGAACTCCGCCAGCCGGAAAAAGACTGCGATGCCAAGTCCTGCTCCAAGGAGTTTCAATTGATCGCCACGGGGCTGTAAATCGGCAAGCCCGATCATCACCAAGATGTAGTGGTCCTCTCTCTTGAGGACACGAATAGCAGCCCACCACGTGTCGTACTCGTCACCAGACTCTTTGCGAACTTGCCGGTCGGCTTTCCTTATAAGCTGGGCAATCTTCTCTTCGTATTCATCCTGCACATTCTCTCGATTA
>Ga0182019_10001568_pt1 | contig 11664 bp, 10 predicted proteins | sample 812E2MmetaG_FD_120483 | JGI IMG/M metagenome (GOLD analysis project Ga0182019, IMG submission 120483) | Permafrost microbial communities from Stordalen Mire, Sweden - 812E2M metaG | ecosystem: Environmental > Terrestrial > Soil > Wetlands > Permafrost | place: Sweden: Stordalen | collected...
CACAGTCACCATCGCCCCGACAGCGCACAAGTAGGCCACGAGGGTCGAGCCGACGACGACGGTGGCGCCACGTGGGGAACGAACCGCCTCCGCGCCACGAATCAGCGATGCGATCAGCGTCCGAACGCGCTCCGGGATCAGCGCCTCCACACTCTGACGGCGCCTGGCAACCAGAACGGCGGTCGCCGCCAGGCCCACGGTCGAGGCTACCGCCAGAACGATCCACATCTCCACGGGCGCTGCACCGGACACGTCGGTCACGACCAGGCCCAGACCCGCGGCGACGACGAGAATCGTGAGGCCGTCGGCCATGCGTTCGGTGACGACCGAACCGAGTGTCGCCATGCGCGGCAGCCGTAACGCCGTCGCCGCGAGATAGGCTCGGGCCACGTCGCCGAGGCGCATCGGCAAGAACGTGTTGGCGAAATAGCCCACGCACGTGTAGGCGAAGGCGTGGCCGTATCCGACTCGTCCGAGCGGCGATAGCAGGTAGCGCCAGCGCCAGGCTCGAGCCGCGATTTCCAGCCAGCCGAAGCCGAGAACTACGATCAACCCCAGCGGTGCGGCGCTACCCAGGGCGTTGCCAACGGCCTTCACGTCTACCCGGCTGAGCGTAAGCAACGCAAACACGGCGCTTACGGCAATGCCGACGAGTACTCGGGCCGCCTTCATCGAGTCGCGCCCTGCGGGTCTCGACGACTACGCACCCGCGGCGGGCTCCGACGCGGGCGCCGGCGCGGTTGCGGCCTCGACTCGGCTCTCCGCCGCCTCGAGAAGACCCGTATCCTCGAACCATCGGACGGTCTTCACGAGACCCGTGTCCAACGTCACCTGTGGCGACCAGCGCAGCATGCGTCGAATCTTCTCGATGTTGACGACGCGGCGACGAATGTTGTCGATGTCCCGGCGGTCGATGTGGTCCAGGAGTACCGGCTGCCCCATGGCTCGCCCGACGGCTGCCGCAAGGTCGTTGACCGACGTCTCGATGCCCGTCCCGACGTTGAAAACTTCGCCCTCGGCCCGCGGATGCGTCGCCGCCAGCAGGGTCGCGCCAACCGCATCATCCACAAAGGTGTAGTCGCGGGTTTGGCCGCCATCGCCGTGAACAGATACCGGCTTGCCGGCGCAGATCGACATCAGGAACTTGGAGACCACGCCGCAGTAGGGGTTCTCCGGCCGCTGATAGGGGCCGTACACATTGGAGTAGCGGACGACCGAGACGGGCAGACCGTAACCCTCGTAGAAGGCCATGCAGTAGTGCTCACCCGCCAGCTTGCTGACCGCATACGGCGTAAGCGGCACGAGCCGATCGTCCTCGTTGATCGGGATCGAACGCGGGTTGCCATAGATGGAGGCCGACGAGGTGTAGACGACTCGCTCGACGTTGGCTTCACGCGCGGCCATCAGGATGTTGAGGGTGCCGCCGATGTTCGTGGCGAAATCGTCGCGCGGATTCGCGGTCGAGGCAATGATGTTCCGGGCGGCGAGGTGGAAGATGAGGCCGTGGCGCTTCACGAGATCGCCGACAAGCGCCTCATCGGTGACCGAGCCTTCGATGAAATCCGCGCCCGTCGGAATGGAGTCGCGCCGTCCTGTGAACAGGTCGTCGAGGACGGTCACTCGCGCCCCGGATTCGATCAGGCGGCGGACGAGAGCTGAGCCGACAAATCCGGCTCCGCCGGTGACGAGGACGCGTCGACCCCCGAAAGCACGCTCTAGCTGCATCAGCGTTTGATCCCCAGTCGAAGCAAGAGTCCTGGTCGGAAGAGACGCCACCAATCGCGCATGCCGCGCATCTTGGTGTAGCCCTGACTGGCATGGTAGCGAACGGTCACGGGATGCTCGACTACTCGATAGTGCCCCCTGATGGCCCGATAGAGCAGGTACGGCTCCAACTCGTAGCTGTTCAGCCACTGCTGGTCCAGGTTGATTGAAGGGTCGTCCAGGATCGTGGAGCGGAAAACGCGGAACCCGTTCGTGGCGTCGGTTACGCGGTGAAAGACGAAGCAGCTGAAGACCAGAGAGTAGAAACGAGTGCCCACACCTCGACCACCCGTTGGGCCGATAACCCGGCCGCCTCGCATCCAGCGTGAGCCCTGGACGTAGTCGACGTCACGCGCCAGCAGCAGATCCAGGGCGCCGACCAGATCGGAGGGTTCGTGCTGATCGTCGCCGGCGATCAGGGCAAGGTACGGACGGTTCCGTTCCCGAGCGCATTTGAAGCCGGTGCGGATGGCCGCCCCGACGCCGCTGTTGTGCTCGTGGCGGAGCACGACCGCCGCGCCGTGGGCCCGGGCCTCGTCACCGGTGCCGTCGCTCGATCCGTCGTCTACGACGATGGCCTCGAAGCGCCCGTCGCGGGGCATCTTGTCCAGCACGCGGCCGATCTTGCCGGTCTCGTTGAGAGCCGCGATGATGACACCGACGAGCGGCTCGGATGGCATGTGGACAGACCCCCGCGCGAGTTGAACGACCCCGGGCACTCTGCCAAAACCGACAGGGCCGGGCTACGCGACAATAGTACCGACCACGCGGACCCACGATGCGGGCGAGGGTCCCGCAGGGGATGTCTCAAAGCGCAACAAGCGCCGGATCGAGGCGCGGAGCAGGTGTAGGATCGACCTGTGGCTGCAACTATCCTGATCGTTGAGGATGAATACGCCGTCGCGCGGGGAATCCAGTACGCCCTCCAGCAGGAGGGCTATCAAGTCGCGGTGTCTCGTTCGGGCGAAGAGGGCCTTGAGTTTGCCCTCAAGGAAGCCCCGGATCTCGTGATTCTCGACGTCCGACTGCCCGGCATAGACGGCTTCGAGGTGCTGCGCCGGCTTCGCACGAGCGGATCGAAGGCGCCCGTCCTGATGCTCACCGCCCGAGACGAAGAGCTGGACAAGGTCATCGGACTGGAACTCGGGGCGGACGACTACGTCACCAAGCCGTTCGGGCTGCGGGAACTGATGAGCCGTATCAAGGCACTCCTGCGCCGGGCGTACGGCGATCTTTCAGACGCCCAGGGCGGACGACTACTGCGCCACGGCGACCTGCTGATCGACCTCGAGCGGCGGCGAGTCCAGCGCGGCGATCGCCGAATACCGCTGACCGCGACCGAGTTCGAGATACTCCGCCATCTGGCGAGTCGCCCCGGGCGCGTCTATGCCCGGCGCGAATTGCTCGAGCTGATCCGCGACTATGAAGCCCTGGACCAGGACGAGAAGACGATCAACGTCCACATCAGCCACCTGCGCGAGAAGCTGGAGGACGATCCATCCAGCCCGCGGTTCGTTCTCACGGTGCGGGGCGCGGGGTACGCCTTCGCGGAGCGCTGAGACATGGCGACGGGGCGCAATAGGAAGAGGAAGAACCGTCCGAGCCAGCCTGCCCCTCCCAAGCCCTCGGCGGCCAACAAGTCGAAGCCACCCAAGCCGCCTTCGGCAGTCAGTCGCGGCCCATTCTGGAGACTGGCGCGCTTCCTGCCCCGCACATTCCAAGGGCGTCTGTCGCTCGCCTTCGTCATGGTCTTCGCCATGTCTGTCGGACTGGTCTCGATCGTCACGGTCATCGTCCTGGACACAAACCTCCGCGCCCAGGAGCAGACCAACCTCGAGGCCCGGGCCAACGCAGTCGCGGCCGTGGTCCGCGTCAAGGCCGAGACGGCTGCCCAGACGTCGTCCGTAAACGTCACCGTCGTATCCGCCAGTGGCGTACTCAACGACAACGTCCGATCCGCGATAGATCCAACGACACTGACCGACTGGGCCAACAACGTCGCCCGGGCGGACCTGAGCATTCGCTTCGGCCTCGGATCCGAGGCGGGAGGCGGCGAGCTGGCGTTGATACCGTCCAGTCCCGTCTCCTCCTTCAGCGCGCCCCTAACGGTGGGGCCGGCACGGGGCCAGGCGCGTGACCCGATCAGCTACACGGAGACCTTCCAATTCTCCGACCCGGGGGGCGTGAAGCCGACCTGGCAACTCGAAGTCGGCCTGTCCGCGCCCTACACGACGCGTAGCACCACGATCACGTCCGTCATCGGCTTCCTGCTGATCGTTTCGCTGGGTGCACTGCTCATGGCGATCGTCGTTGCAACTCTGCTGGCCCGGCGATTCACGCTGCCACTCCGCCGCCTGACAGAGGCGGCCGGCGCCCTGGCCGACGGCGACCTGGCCCGGCGCGTGCCGGTCGACGGGGCACGGACCGGCGCCGCCGAAATCACCGAGCTGTCGCGCCAGTTCAACGCCATGGCCGAGCAAGTCGAAGAAACCATGGAGGTCACGCGCCGCGATCGCGACACCAGCAGGGAGTTCCTGGCCGACGTTTCGCACGAGTTGCGAACTCCGCTGGCTGCGCTCCGCACATTCAACGAACTGCTGCGCGAGAAGGCCGGCGACGACGTTGCCGCGCGGACCGAATTCCTGGAGTCGAGCGCTCAGCAGATCGAGCGACTCGACTGGCTGGCGCAGAACCTGCTGGAGCTTTCCAAGCTCGACTCCGGCCTGATCCGACTGGATCTTCGGCCCGACGATCTGCGGGCTACCGTTCTGTCGGCCGTCGAGCAGGCCCAGGTTTCGGCTCAGCGACGCGGAATCATCCTTACGGAAGACCTGCCGAAAGCGCCACTCGTTACTCGCCACGACCCGCAGCGACTCGGCCAGGTTCTGGTCAACCTGATCGGCAACGCACTGAAGTTCACGCCACGTGGCGGGTCGGTCCGAGTGACCATGACGCCGTACCAGAATGGCGCCCGGATCGCGGTGGTCGACACGGGTATCGGTATCGACGCCAAGGAGATGCCCCGCATCTTCGAGCGGTTCTATCGCGGCTCGCGGGCCAGCGAGGCTCGGAGCAGCGGCAGCGGCCTCGGTCTCGCCATCGTCCGCTCGATCGTTGAGATGCACCGGGGCCGGATCCTGGTGGAGAGCCGCGTGGGCACCGGGTCGACATTCTCGGTGATCTTGCCGGCCGACCCGAAGACCGCCCCCGTGCCGAAGCCCGACGTGACCACAGCCGTCGCAGGCGTTTCCGCGGTTCCCGCCGCCGGCGAAACAATCACGACCAAACCGGACGTAGAACCTGCCGTCCTCGAAGACGAAAAGGAGCAGAGGCGTACCAGGACGGATGGCTGAGACCGGATCGCCGGTGGCGGAATCTTCATCGTCTGCCACCTGGAACATGAACCGCTCGGGCCTCAAGCTTCAGCCTGTCACAGCGACCGCCTCGATGCCCGGCCTCGCGGCGTCAATCGGCCCAATTGCACTGGTTGCCGCCAGCCCGATGCCAGACCCAAACCCAGAAACGCACACGCCGGACGAACCCGACGAGACCGGGCGGTTCGAACCTCAACCCGATGTCCGCTCCCACTGGGTCGCTGCGTACTCGGCGCGGGTTTACGGCGACGAGCCTCAGACCCCGGAGCATTGGCTCGAGCCGGGGTCGATCGGCGCCGACGGGCACACGCCGACGCCTCCCCGCAGAACGATCGGGCGGGGCCTCGTTGCCCTCGTACTTGTGACATCCGTCGTGGCGGCTTTCCTCGGCGCAGGAGGAACGTACGCCGCTCTCAGGGCGTCGGGCGCGCTGAATGGCGCTACGCCTTCGGTCGCCACGGGCCCCCAGCTGAGGGTCGAGTCCGACGCCTCAACCGTGATCGCCGCCGCGAGCAAGGTTGGCCCTGCCGTGGTTCAAATCGTGGCCAACGACGGCGCCGGCAACACGGCCGTCGGATCCGGGATCATCTACGACCCGCGTGGCTGGATTCTCACCAACGCTCACGTCGTCACGGGCGCCAAGACGATCACGGTCCGGCTCGACGACGATCGCCGGCTGGCCGGCACCGCATACGGCTTCGACACTCTGACCGACCTGGCCATCATCAAGATCAACGGCATACCTGACCTGACCATGGCGTCTCTCGGCGATTCGTCCTCTCTCCAGGTCGGCCAACTCGCGATCGCCATCGGCAGCCCGCTCGGCCTTGCCTATCCGAACAGCGTCAGCCGCGGAATCGTCTCCGCCCTCGGCCGCGACGTCGAGGTCCCCGCCACGGACTCCACTCCGGCATCGAGCCTCCACGGTCTGATCCAGACCGATGCCGCGATCAACCCAGGCAATAGTGGCGGTCCACTCGTCGACGGAACCGGAAAAGTGATCGGGATCACCACGGCGGAAGCTCAGACGGCGCAGGGGATAGGATTCGCCATTCCAATCGATGTCGCCAAGCCGATCATGCAGCAGGCACTCGCGGGCGAGAAGCTGTCCCGGCCGTTCATCGGCGTCACGTACGACATGATCACGCGCAGCATCAAGGACGACAACGGCCTCCCGCTCAGTCAGGGCGCATGGGTGCACAACGAGGACGCGAACGGGAACGCGATCGAGGCGGTCACGGCCGGCAGCCCGGGCGACAAGGCCGGCATCCAGACCGGGGACATCATCACCAAGCTCGAGGGCGAGACGCTCGACACGTCCCACCGCCTGGAGGATCTGCTGGTGAAGTACGCGCCCGGCCGCACCATCTCCATCGAGGACTACCGGGGCGGTTCGTACCTCACCCTGGAGGTCACGCTCGGCACGCGCCCAAGCACGTCACCCTAGGCGCGGCGCGTGATCTCGACCGAGGCCGCGTCGAGTGCCCCGGGCAGATTCACGTTGGGTTTGCGCACGCGAACCAGGACCTCGCCCACGCCGACGGCGGCCGTGTCGGCCAGAAGCCGGGCCGCGATCGTTTCCGCCAGCGATTCGATCAGCCGGCGGCTTGGGCCTTCGATAGTCTCTCGGACGACCTCGAAGACCTCGCGGTAGTCGACCGTCTGGCGCAGATCGTCCGAGGCGCCGGCAAGCGAAAGGTCCAGGGACAACTCCACGTCGACCTCGAAAGGCTGGGGCTGCGCCTGTTCCTCCTCGAGAACGCCGTGCTTGCCCTCAAACCTCATGTTGATCAAGGCGATGCGATCCGTCATTGCTCATAACCTCGAGTGACCGCGTCGGCGACCCGCGCGGCAAGGCGATTTGCCCGGACATCGTGGACGCGGATGATGTCCGCGCCGGCGGCGATCCCGAGAACGGTGGTGGCGAGTGTTCCCTCCAGGCGCTCCTCCGGCGGCAATCCACCGAGGATGAGGCCGATCGTCGACTTCCGAGAGGTGCCGAGCAGGACGGGGTGGCCGAGTGCCCGGAGTCGGGCCAGCTCGCGCAAGGCGGTCAGATTCTGCTCCGGGGTCTTGCCGAAGCCGAAGCCGGGATCGACGATCAGGTTGGCGCGTGGGACGCCGGCGGCCATCGCTCGATCCAGAGCCGCGCCGAGGTCGGCCACGAGTTCGGCCAGGAAATCTGTGTAAACGGCTTCTGCGCGGTTGTGCATCAGGACAAGAGATACGCCTCGCGCGGCGGCTAGGCGGGCCATGGCGTCGTCTGGGGAAACTCCCCAGACATCGTTGAGGAGGTTGGCTCCGGCGTCTATGGCGGCCTCGGCGACACCCGGCTTGGAGGTGTCGATGCTGATGGGCACGTCCGGGAGGGCGGCGTGGATCGCGGCGATGACTGGCACGACCCGATCGATCTCATCCGCCTCAGCCACCGCGTCGTGACCGGGACGCGTTGACTCCCCGCCGACGTCGAGGATGTCCGTACCGTCCGCGACCATGGCAACGGCCTGGGCCACGGCCGCATCCGTCGCTGCCTCGTGTGGACCCGCCCAGCGCACGAGAAGGCCGTCGCCAGAAAACGAATCCGGAGTGACGTTGACGATGCCCATGACGTATGTCCGGCTGCCCCACTCGAATAGCCGCGGCCCGATTCGCGTGGCCGGCAGCAACTCCCGCGGAGTGAGACTCATGACATGGCCTCCGAGTCCAGGTCCGACGACGGAACGAGTATCGCCCGCGCCGCGCCAACGAGGAAGAGAGAACCCGCTATGACGACGGGACCGTGGCCCCCGTCCGAGGAGAGAGCGCGTTCGAATGCCGCTGCCGGCTCCGAGACCGCCTCGGCGGCCCGCCCTGCCAGCGCCCTCCAGCGGGCCGCCAGCTCGTCGGCCGCCAGGGCCCGGCCGCCCGTCGGGGCCGTGCAGATCACTCTGGCCTCGTGCAACAGCGTGGATCCGGCGAGCGCTCGAACCATGCCGTCCACGTCCTTGTCGGCCATGATCGCCAGAACTAGTGTGGCGCGGCCGGGCCGCAGAAACGGCGCCATATCGTCCAGGGCCTCGGCCAGGGCGGCGGCACCGGCCGGATTGTGGGCACCGTCGAGCACGACCTCGCGGCCTCCCGCGGAATAGGCGGCCCCGGCCTCGCCGGCACTGCTCGCGGCCTCGAAACCATCGACATCCAGGAGTTCCAGGCGCCCCGGCCAACGAGCCGCGGCGTACCCGGCTCGACGCGCCTCCCCCGAAACGCGGGCGATTCCCGCCGATTCGAGTGCGTCGAGCGTGGCGTCGGCCACGGCCACGTTGGCCGCCTGATGGCGGCCGCGGAGCCCGACGCGTACCCGGCCCAGCCGCCCCAACTCGACTTCTATGCCATCGCGATCGATGCCGCGGAGCGGCGCGGGCGGCGTCACGGTCAGCGGAGCCGCCACTCTCCGACTTCGGCGCTCGATCACCTCGAGCCCCGATCCCCAGGCGCCCGTCACCGCAAGGTCGCCGCGCATGATGATCGCCGCCTTCTCCTTGGCGATCGCCTCGACCGTTGATCCCAGGTGTTGCATGTGGTCGAGGGCGACGTTGGTCACCACGGCCACGCCGCCGTCCCAGGCATGGGTGGCATCGAGCCGGCCGCCGAGTCCCACCTCAACCAGAGCCAGATCGATGTTCGATTCGGCGAACCAGAGGAACGTCGCCGCCGTCAGCAGTTCGAACTCCGTGGCGTCGCCGTGACGTCTTGACACTCGGTCCCCGGCCGCCAGAACCGCCCCCACGATTCTCGCGAAAGTCTCCGGATCCACGGGTCGGCCGCCGATCTGCAAGCGCTCGCGGTACGTGAGGAGGTGCGGCTTCGGGGTCTCCCCAACCCGGTAGCCGGCCGCTCGAAGGACCGACGCGGTCATGGCAAGGACGCTCCCCTTGCCGTTCGTGCCCGCGATCAAGGCGCCGCGGTACGCTCGTTCCGGGTGGTCAAGAGCGGCCAGAAGTGCCCGGGTCCGTGCCAGACCTAGACGAATGCCGAACCGGCCTCGGGATTCGAGCGCGGCGAGCGCCTCTGGGTAGCTGAGCCGAAGGGTCGGCGTCAATCCTTTGTCAGGTCGTCTTCATAGAAGACGCACTGGTTGAAGCGCGGCGTCAGGCAGACGTCGTTGACGTAGCCCTGCTCCAGGTGAACGCCCCCGCGCAGCTGGCAGCGCGAGACGTTCTGCTCCTGGCGGATCAAGGCCTTGAGGAGGTGCGGAGCCTGGATCGGTATGGCGCCCCGGCTGCCCGAGATGAAGAAGTGCGGGCAGACGTTGCGGCGGAGGTTCGGCAATCCGAAGCCACTCCGACCCGCGGGAAGGCTGGGGTAGCGCTGCGGCTGCATTCCGCCGGGCTCGGCACGGGTGTAGTACGGCGGTCGCGGGGCCGTCTTGATTACGGCGCGACCTCTCTCTGGGTAGCCCGGACGAGGCCCGGGGCGCGGCGGTACCCCAGAGCCCAATGGGCCACCGCTGCCGCCCTGTCGCGCAGGGGCGGGATCCGCGGTGCGGGTTCGATCTGGCCTGGGGTCACGAGCCTGCACATTTGCCTCGAACGTAAGCGGACGCTCCCGGACGTGCGCTCTCTACAGCAGAGTACATCCATCCGCCCGCCACGCGCACGGCCCCGGCGCGTCACGGAGATACGTCCTACTTGATGGTAGTCGGCGGCGTAAGGGTGGAATCGAGCCGCGCGGCCGTGATCTGCCTTGCACTAGTGCGACAATACCGACCATGCCGATGCGAGAACGACGAGCCGCCCACGTTCGGCCCAGGCCGCCCGACAGCGACCGATTGGATAGAGATCGGCCCAAGCGAACCTTCGCGCCGACGCAGGACCTCCTGAGGCGCCACCGGAGGGTCAAGACCGGACCTGCGCTTCCCGCGCCAATAGCCCTGGCGCTCGTTTGTGGCGGGCTGGCCCTGGGTCTGCTGACCATTACCGTCGGCGCCGGCATGATGACGGGCCTGGTCGGCCAGATCGCTGGTGCCTTCAACGGCGCGGTAACCAAGCTGTCGTCTCAGGGACCGGCGACCGCGCCGCCATCCGGCGTTGCCCTCGACACCCCCGTCCTCGACGTCCCGTCCGGCGGCGGCTACACGAACCAGGTTTCCATTCCGATCGTGGGCAGCGTGCCGGCCGTCACGGTCGGCAAGACGGGCTACACCGTGAATGTCTACTTGATCGACAAGAGCGGTGTCCGAAGCGAAGTGGCCAGGGTCACGGTCGGCGCCACAACCAGGTTCGCAACAGCGCCCGTCAACCTCAATGAGGGCCAGAACACATTCGTGGCCACGCTGGCTGGACCGAGCACCGAAGGCCACGAGTCGCCGGCGGTCACATACATCCTCGACACCAAGCCGCCCAAAATCACGGTCACCTCGCCGGGCGCGGGAGCCACCGTTTCCGCGGCGTCGATCGAGGTGTCAGGCACGTCTGATGCCGGAGCCACGATCACGGTCAGGAGCGAGATGGCCCCGGGCGGCGCCCTGAACAGAGCCGTCGTCGGAGCCGACGGCAAATTCCGAGTCACCGTGCCGGTCGTGGCGGGCCCGAACACGATCGACCTCACGTCCACCGACCAGGCCGGAAATGCCACGAACACGAGCCTCAGCGTCAAGCGCGACTACGGTCAGCTGGCCGCACACCTGGCCATCACGCCCAGCAAGTTCGCCTCGTCATCACAGACCACGCTGAAGCTCACCATCCACGCCACGACGTTCAACGGCGCCCCGCTTGCGAACGCCAAGGCGACCTTCACGGTCACGATCCAGGGCCTGGGCCCGATCGTCTCGCCGGAACTGACGACCGACGCCACGGGCACCGCGACCTGGGACGTCAGCGTCTCCAAGGCGGCACCCGGCATCGGTCAGGCCACCGTCCTCGTGATCTCGGACGCGGGCGATCAGGTCACGTCGAACGCCTCCATCACGACCACCTGACACGGCAGATACCACTGTCGCCGAACCTCACTCGCAGCTACAATCGGCACATGGTGAGTTGGCGCTGCCCACACTGTGGATCGCCGCAAAGGGAAGCGGCCCGATGCTGGGTCTGCCGCCGCTCAACGACCTCCTGCAAGACCTGCCGGCACTTCCGGAACGCCGTCGCAGATAGAGTCGGCTACTGCGCCCTGGACAAGAAACGTGCGCCTCTGACGGGCGAGGAAGAACGTGCGTGCTGGGAGGGCGTTCCCGCAGAGGTCGCGGTGGTCGCGACGGACCCGCCGGCACGCGGCACGGATCGGGCAGCCCCGGCGAGAACGGGCGAGCTTTGGGGCGGCACACCCAGAGGCGATGAGCCCGACCGGCCGGCGACCGGGCATGGACTATGGTCCGAGCCAGGGGCCGCACGCGTGCCTGCACCCGCCCGAAACCAGACCGGAAGTTCTATTCGGTCACGACCGTGGGGGCCGGTACCGGGGCAAAAGGACGGCGGCGGCAAGAGCCGCGGCGTCAGACTGACGGGGAGGGGGTAACCGGCTTCGGCGTCGGTGCCGGCGTGGGCGGCGG
>Ga0182019_10001571_pt1 | contig 11655 bp, 10 predicted proteins | sample 812E2MmetaG_FD_120483 | JGI IMG/M metagenome (GOLD analysis project Ga0182019, IMG submission 120483) | Permafrost microbial communities from Stordalen Mire, Sweden - 812E2M metaG | ecosystem: Environmental > Terrestrial > Soil > Wetlands > Permafrost | place: Sweden: Stordalen | collected...
AAAAAGCAGAAGGCTTTGATAAGGATAAATTACCTCTAACTCATGAGGAGCTATTTAAAGTATATAATCACTATGGCTATGAGCCTTACTGGCAGACAAATAGGTAGGAGCAAACAGGATTTTCAGATATGTCATGAAAGATCTAAAGTTTGATACTCATTGCTTCCGACCTGTCCAAAGAAGAAGACAAGTTGCGTGCTGCCTTTGCTGAAGAATACTCAACCGGAAAAAAATTAGGTTTTACCAGGGAATAAACTCTCTGGAAACCACTTTTATTTTTCCCAGAATTGATAATCAGGCAATAAATTATTTTCCAAAAGTATCGACTAACGTTTGGAAAACTTTTTTTCCCATATTCTTCTGAGAACTTAAGAATTTTTCCAGAAATCTCAGTGTTTCGAAATAGATCGTGATTGTCTAATTCAATTTCCATATCTATTATCCGCTGCTGCATTATAAATAATTTCGATAAACATCCGATTTCAACAAATTGTTTATATACGTTTTATATGTAACCAGTCAAAAATTGGAGTTTATCGAAATATTCTCTATTAATTTGAGGTTTTTTTATTTTCTGGATTTTTGATTGCTTTAAATATTGTGTATTAAAGTCGCGATAGTTTTAGGGATGTACTTCGTATTGAATTAAAAAAAGTATTAAAAATAATTATAAATTACTTATTTAATATTAAAATGTTGTTTGCTATTATAATTTGATATGTAAAGCTAATTTTTGTTCATGCACATTTTTTCGCATAAAAAATTAGAAATAAAGTATACTGGATATTATATTTTAGAACTGATATCTAATTTTTGTAGCTAATATCGAATTAAGCAAGAGCAAGCAGATCAAAAAAGAATTGTTCGGAAGATGTTGTTCTGGAAATATTGTCGCTCAGGTAATGTACCTTTGGAGTTTGGATCAGGAACATGAACCTCCGGGCTTTCTTCAAATCATTTATTCAGTTGTATTCGAACAAGGAATACTGTTAACGTTAGAACGACTACTGAAATAAATGATTACTTAGATGATCCGTCCATCTTGAGATAGGTTTACAAAAAGCGCATTAAAAGTAATACATTGTTTATAATTTTTCATAAAAAGGAATAACTTTCATATATATCCTACTTGAATACTATAAACAGATAACGTGTGATTTGGTCACTGAGGAATGAAATTAAATTATGTAAGTATGGAGGGATCAATTGAATAAGCAAATGAAAGTATTATTTATAGGAACTTATATTCCAAAAAAATGTGGGATTGCTACATTTACATCTGATATTTTAAATTCGGTTTCTGGGGCAAACAACAACATCCATTGTGACGTTATTGCTGTGAGCGATCCTTCTGAAAATTGTAATTATCCAGAAGAAGTTGTTTTTCAAATTGAAAGAAACAAGCTCGAAGATTACTATCGAGCTGCAGATTTTATAAATAGTTCCGGTGCAGACGTTATCTGTCTCCAACACGAATTCGGTCTTTTTGGAGGGAACGCAGGGGATTACATTTTTTCTCTTCTATCAGAAATAAGCAAGCCTGTAATAACAACAATGCATACTGTGATTTTGGAGCCTGAACTTGAGTATAGAGTATCCACTGAAAAGCTAGTAATGCATTCCGACAAACTTGTCGTAATGAGCCAGACTGCAGTCAACATACTAAAAAATGGTTATGGAGTTTCTGAAGACAAAATCGAAGTTATCTTCCATGGGATGCCGGACTATCCTTTAAGCGACTGTGGGAAGTATAAAAAGATGCTGAATCTCAAAGGGTCTCCTCTTATTCTCACTTTTGGCTTGCTGAGCCAAAACAAAGGTATCGAAAGTCTGCTCAAGGCCCTTCCTGAAGTTGTAAATCAACATCCAGATCTTGTTTACCTTATACTGGGCGCCACGCATCCTATGATAAAAAAGAAATATGGAGAAGCATACAGGCAATATCTTAAGAATATTGTTTCTGAACTTGAGATTGAGAATAATGTAGTATTCCATGACAAATTTGTTGAAAAAGAAGAACTTTGCAATTATATCCTTGCCAGTGACATTTATGCATCTCCCTATCCTTCCAAAGAACAGGTCGTCAGCGGTACTCTGACCTATGCCATAGGCATGGGAAAAGCAATCGTTTCCACTCCTTACTGGTATGCTGAGGAAATGCTTTCCGATAATCGTGGATTACTCGTAGATTTCGGAAATGTTGACGGTTTTAAAAAATCTCTCTTATACTTAATTGAACATCCAGAAAAATGTAATATTATGCGTGAAAATGCATACTATTTTGGCAGAAAAATGACATGGAAAAACGTTAGTGAGGAATATATTACTGTCTTCAATAAGGCTTTAAATAACTACACCACTTATCCCAAAATACAAAATATATTTAATTTCCTTCCAAACAAGTTGCCTGAAGTAAAAGTTGGCCACCTTAAGCAATTGACTTATGAGATGAGCATTGTACAGCATGCCTGTCTTGATTTAGTACCGGCTCTCCATCATAGGTACAAGATTGAGAACGGGAGCAGAGGGCTTTCCAGTGATCCCAAAAAAGGGTGATTTTAAATTAAAATAAATATCAAAAATATGGGGATTTGAGCGATTGGACTGAGAAATCAATAAGCTTAAAAATCTCAAACTGTCTATAAAATGAATTTGAGCACAACATCTATTGTGCTTTATTTAATATTTCAAGTACATAATTGCGAAATATCATTGATTAATATAATTTATTGGTCAAATTACAATAGGGAGAGTAAAATATGGCGGATTTGATAGGACTTGCGGTGATACTTTTAGTATTAGCATTGATTGCATATATACTGGGTGCACGTGGAATTGCTGGTTTCTCTATGGAGATTGCGAAGTGGCTCGTCATAATTTTTATTATACTTGCAATTATCACTTTTTTCTTCAGGTGACAGAATAGCGACTGAAACACTATTGAATGGATTTAATATATGAAATTAATATATGAAATATTTGGCAAAAATAACATTTTAAATGTTAACCGATGACCAATGAATATCCTTTAGATATCTTGGATGTAACAATATAAGATGCAAAATGCCGGTTGAATGCTCATGTCATCTAATATTGTTGATTTTCATCCTCTCATGCAACATGACCAAATCATCGCAATCCACCTCACCCCTTATAAGGCAACACAAGGAGAATAAGGCCTTACTGCTCCTGAAGACCCTTAAACGGCTGCTCGGGAATATCGGCCCCGGAGTCATCACAGGCGCAGCTGATGACGATCCGTCTGGTATTGCGACCTACGCGCAAACAGGCGCTATATTCGGGTACGGTCAGCTCTGGCTCGTTTGGTTCATCTGTCCATTCATGATCGTCATCCAGCAAATGTGCGGCCGGATCGGGATGGTGACGGGGAAGGGACTAGCCAGCATCATTCTCGAGAACTATTCGAGGCGGGTGCTGTACATAACAGTCTCACTGCTCGTGATCGCAAATACGATCAACATCGGCGCGGATCTCGCGGCGATGGCCTCCTCGGCACAGATGCTGCTGGGGCTGCCATTCATCTTTTGGCTGGTCCTCATCACGATGTTTATCATCGCCCTTGAGGTTTTTATTCCTTACATTGCCTACTCGAGGATCCTTAAGTACTTGGCACTAACTCTCTTATCATATGTCCTGGCAGCTTTCGTCATCAGACTGAACTGGAGAGTGATTTTCCACGCCACGTTGGTCCCACACCTTGAGTTGTCGGCGGACTACCTGCTCAACATTGTTGCGATCCTAGGCACGACTATTTCCCCGTACCTTTTCTTCTGGCAGGCGTCGCAGGAAGTCGAGGAGGGGATTGTGAGTGGCCATACCCACGACATGGGCATATGGAAACCCAGTGCAACGCGACGGGGCGTGGCCGAGATGAACAGGGACACGGTCGTCGGGATGTCCTACTCCCAGATCATCATGTTTTTCATCATTGTCACAACTGCCGCCACCCTGCACGCCGGTGGGATCACCAAAATCCAGACCGCTGCAGAGGCTGCAGTGGCTCTGCGGCCGCTAGCCGGTGACTTTGCATACCTGCTCTTTGCGGCTGGGATCATCGGCACTGGGCTTCTCGCGATCCCGGTGTTAGCCGGCTCGTCAGCGTACGCTGTGGCCGAGATGCTCGGGCTGAAGGAGGGACTCGGCAAGAAGGCAGGCCGAGCTCCGGAGTTCTACGCGATAATTACCGCATCTACGCTGATCGGCATGTCCTTCAACTGGCTCGAAATCAACCCAATAATGGCCCTCTACTACACGGCCGCGTTGAACGGCTTGGTTGCACCACCTCTGATGGCTTTGGTAGTTATGATCGGGAACAAAAAAGACGTCATGGGTCAGTTTGTCAACTCGAGAGCGAGTAATTTTTTGGGATGGGTGATCGTACTGATCATGGCTCTGGTTGGGGTGGCACTGCTCGTCAGCTTGGCGAAGGGACAGTAACTTTTCGATGAATGCCCTCAATCCACATCAGGAAATGAGTTTGATCGCAAAATGTGATTTTAGATACTATGAATATTGTGGGATTCGTTAGTAAGGAAATCGATAGATTTTGGCCTGCATGTTAAGACTCCATTTGAAAAATCAATAATATCATGTTGTAAATTCGTAGATTACAGAGGTACAGACGGCTTTAGAAATCCCGTTTATATTTAAGTGAAAATTCCTTTCTTTTATTCTCGTGAGGGATCCATTTGAACAGGGGAATCTTAGGAAAAGTCATTTTGGTCCTTCTTTTACTACTCATACCAGGACTATTTTTTCTCCGGACCTACTGGATATATATCATGCCCATTTTGGAAGAAATCTTGAAAACATTCCGAGAAACCAGAATAAGTTATGTTATCCTGGCTATCTCAGTCTACATACTAAGTATGTAATTATTTGCATTCAGTTGGCGGAAGGTCCTATTCTGTGTTGGGTATGATATAAAAGCTACAAGACTCGTTCCCATTTATTTCGGAGCAATACTCATCAATAGCATCACTCCTGCAGATCCGATAGGAGAAGAGCCACTTTGGATATTATTAGCGAACAAACGGTTTGGGATAAGCTATATTGACGCTTTTAAAACAATCCTCTTCGAAAGATTGGTCGAAGCAATCCCTATTGCACTTCTATTAATTTATGTTCTATATTCGTTTCCTTTTTTAGATATTAAATTATTATCCCAAACAAATAGTCTAGCGTTAAAATCAATCCATCTATTAATATTAGCCTTCCTAGCAATAGGAATTGCAATCTGATTTTTCCGAGCGAAATTTGTTTCTCTTTACAGGAATATGCAACAAAGTTGAAAACAGCTTAAAAAAGCATTTATTCCTGTTATCCTTTTATCCTGTGGTGTCTGGATTCTTGATATAATCCGTTTAGAATTAGTTGCTTCATCCCTTAGCATTCATCTTCCCCTAAACGAGATTGCAACAGTCTCAATTTTCTCATTCCTACTTGGACTCCTCCAATTAACCCCAGGTGGCCTTGGAATAATTGAAGGGGGTCTGATCTCTCTGCTTCTGTATTTTGGTTTACCTGTCGCCTCTGCAAGCACTTTCGTGCTTTTGGAGCGTTTTATCTCTTATGGGATCAGCAACTTAATAGGACTTATATCCCTATCTTATTACGGACGATACAATAACATGGAGAAAAGCAAAAAAATAAAACTGCATTGTAATAGCGATAAATGACATAGAATCACAGAAACGTATATGTAGTTTGTAATAGAGGTCATTTTCTAAAATATAAATTCATTAAGTGCAAATCTTTTAAAGCTCTCACGTATTCATCCTTAAGTCTTAAAATGTCATCTACAAGGAAAAATAATGAGTTTTTGATAGAGCTTTGGAAAGTCGAAAGTGTACTCAGTGGAGATTATGACCTACCAATCGAGAAACAATGTTTTTCCTGCATTCCTGTACTTTTTGATAAAGAAAGCGAACATAGATATTTAAATTTATGCGAAAGAGCAATGCAAGAGCATGGAGTTGCGTTTGATCAACAACTGGGTACTATTCATAAATTGGATTGCACTATAGTTGATGAAGATGGTAATACGGAAGTAAAACCTTTGTTTTTACTGATTGATTCAGAAATTGATCATGGAATAAATTGTGAATATTTAACTGAAGAGTTGTTAAATAATTTGTTATAAATTTTATTTGTCTTATTCTAAAAATATGGGGGAGATCAAAATATCCCTTACTCATTTAGTATTCTAGTATAATTTTCACGATAATGAGATTCATATTCAGATCTAAAAAGCTACGTGACTATTTCCGTAAATATAATTTATATAATTTTAACGTAATCAAAATATGTGAAAAATATCTCGGAGATACCCCCGGTTTTTTGTCAGTAAAATTATGGGATTCAATTTTTGTCCAAAAAACGACTTAATATAGGCTCACTCTGGAGACTTTAATTTGAAGTCCTGTGAAAAATCCTAACCTACCCCAGAAAAGGTCTTAGATCGCCCCACAATCATTCAATTTATAAGTTAATAGCCCGAAACTCGGCTCCGTGCATAATTAAACTAAGTAAATATTTAAGATAAGACCCACATATATTATTACAAAGAACTGAAAAACGGTGTAACCATGGCTAGACCGACTAAAATGACGTCTAATATAACCCAGAAAATTGGTGACAATATTGCTTTGGGACTTTCCTATTCTCTTGCTGCCGAAACTACTGGAATTACGTATCAGACATTCAATTCCTGGATGAATAGGGGCAAGACAGAGAAATCTGGAAAATATTATCTATTTTATAAGCACATTAAAAAGCGGAATGCTGATGCCGCAAAAGTTCTCCTGGAACGTCTAAACAAAGCAGCAGATGCTGGAAATTGTCAAGTTTGTATGTGGGTGCTCGAACGCCGTTTCAGTGACGAATTTGGAAGGCGGGTCTATAGGAAAACAAATGTTATTTCAGAGAATATAAATGAAAATGTTGAACTAACAATCAAGGAAGGAGATAAAATTAGAAAACAAATTTTAGCGAAGTTTGATCGGAGTTAGGAAAGTCATCAGTTATCAGCTGATTAGGATTTTTTTATCTGAAACTGAGATATTTTTAACAGAAAGTTCTTCACTACTAATTTTATCCTATGGTCAATTGTAGCTGAACTTACCAAAATCGCCACCAAGGTTTACTTTTTTCTGTGGTCTCCGGAAGCAGCTTAATGTTTAGCCTGCTATTTTCTTGGATTACCGACTGCAAAGAAAAAGCCTGTTTGTCTATCTGTTGATCCTTAATTGCAATTTGATTATCTTTTATCGCGATTTGCCCTTTTAAAAATCCCACTTGCGCCAATGCGTCAGAAAGTCTCGATTTCAATTCACTGGCACCGTTGGCGTCATGGTTGTCACCACCGGCGTAATTACTGGTGCCAATGTTGGCGTCATGAGAGCCTGTGCTTTTGTGCGTGGCGTCACTGTTGGTGCCAATGGTGCCACTTGGCGCAACGGTACCTTCCTTTATTTCCGCGAGACGTTCTAGCGCTTCGTTTATAGCTTGCGCCACGCTGGCGTAATGCTGGCATATCCTGGCGTCTAACTCTTTTGTTATTCTTGCTGATACACGTATCTGGTCTTCTACTGGCGCCATAGTTGGATATATTTGGCGCCAATTTTAAAAAGTTATCGTTTGTCATTAGTAAAGTAGCTTAGAAGGTCGGTATTGATCCACACAAGATATTTTTTAGCTTCATAATGTGTACAATCATGTATTCAAACTGTAACAAATTGTTTTTACAATATCAAAAGACTCTCTTAATAATATAAAACAACCCTTGCCAAATTTAACAAACGCTGTTTCGACGGTGGTGAGAGAATATAAAAAATGTAAATTGTCAGGATTATCTAAATAAAGATATAAATAAAAAACATTTACTAGTTAACGACTGCTCATCTTTAGTGCATTATTGTATAAAAAACTCATTGTAAGTGAGTATGAAATATAGGATTTTTTTTGATCATATAATACAACATAGCATGTTTTAACAATCTATTATTATAAAAATAATTTTCTTGAATTCACCTAACTTAAAATCGATATGCAGTGGATATGTAATAGTTAATCTATGTTTTTCTTACTATTTTTTTGCATTTACTGTGGTATAAATCGGTAGGATCTTGAATATTCCTATAAACTATAGAATGATTGAGTTTACAGACACATAAAGGTAAAAATTATAGTGTAAAAATGCAGAAATATTATTTTTGCAACGGAACCTAAATTTCTATAGCTCAATGGATATTTTAAGTACCATCTTACATTCAATAGAATAATTTCTCCTTCATAATGCTTCCATTTAAAGGAATTCGATAGCATATTACTATCTTTGATTTTCGTTTTATTCTATTGTATCATTAGAAAGGATTTTTTGCAACGGAACCGTAATTTTGTTAATTAAAGAAGGAGTGTTAATTTTGATTTGTACAACCAATTGTTTCAAGTTTGTTAAAGTAGAGGATTTTTTCGATGATTACAAAAATTGGCATACAATCGGAAATGCATCCATTCAGAACCTCGGTAAAGATAATAAGGATGTAGCTTTAAGGCTTACCGGAAGTGAAGGTAAAAATCACAACATGCTTATACAGTTTGTGCGTGAAGATATATTCAGGCTAAGGTTCCATCCCGGAAAAGAAAATGCAGAAACTTATTCTTCATACAACACTCGCTCGCTTATTTTGGATGATTTTGATAATTTAAGAAAAAAAATCGCCGATTTCACAGTGAATGCTGTTCAAAAGTCAGGAAGTATTGAACTTACCACGTTTGACGCCAAAGGAAAATCTAATATGAAAATGGTCGTTAATTTTACGCCATTTTCAATAACAGTTTTCGAGTTTGATGGTGACGAGGAGTTTCAGGTCTAGTCAACTTCCGTCCCTAGTATATACTTTATTGAAAACGGTTTTGACAGTGAATACAACATAATACAGTCAATAAGCAAGCCAGGAACAGCCAAATATATAGGATTTGGAGAACACGGAGGAATCAAACTTTCCAAGAATACTGCCCAGCTTACATACTTCAATTTTGATAACATGGGATACTCACAAGTATATAATAACGGTCCATTGGATGAAAAAGAGCCTCTATACCATTCCGATCCGTTTTTCATGGAATTTTACGGTGTGCCCCGCAAAAAGAGCGTATATGGAATTTTTATAGACAATCCATCAGAGATTTGCATGGATATTGGGTATCTTAACTCTTCACGCTACATGTTCGGCAGCAGATTTGGAGATATGGACTACTACTTCTTTCTTGGAAAGGATTGTACCGAAATAATAGATGCATTTACATCCATAGTAGGCAAGTCCAGGCTGAAGCCACGGTATGCTCTTGGATACCATCAGGGGTGCTATGGCTATGACAATAGGGATAAGGTAGAACACTGCGCAAATAAATACAGGGAATGCAAGATACCTTTGGATGGCATCCATGTAGATGTGGACATACAGAAAGATTATAAGACTTTTACAATCAACACTTCAAAGTTTCCTGATCCTCAGGGAATGTTCTCAAACCTCAGAAAAATGGGAATTAAGTGTAGTACAAATATAACTCCCATAATAAGCAATAAAAATCCATATGATGCAGGAGACCATGATAACAATCCAACTTATAATACCTACCTTGATGGTGTCAATAAAGGATATTTTGTTACTGACGAACGTTATGATTCAGGAAGTTCAGATGCCAGAAGATATTATTGTTACGTTGGTGGGCAAGAAAAAATGTACGATTACCCGGGATCGGATTTTAACAGTGGGGCTCCTTATATAGGAGAAGTTGATTATGGAAATGGCTGTATTATAACAGGACATTACCCGGACTTTGGGCGGAAAGATGTCAGAATCTGGTGGGGTGAGCAGTATAAATATCTTTTTAATATGGAATTGGAAATGGTTTGGCAGGATATGACAACTCCATGTATCGCCCAGAATTATGGAGACATGAAATCATTTCCGGCGAGGCTTTTGGTTACAAATGATTTTGTAAGGGCGTTTGAACAAGAAAGTGATAGATCCTCGCAGTATCCTAAAACTCCCTTTATCCAGATGTGGAATCTATATGCGTATAATCTTCACAAAGCTACTTACTATGGGTTAAACTACTTGCCAGGAAGAGAAAACACCCGCAACTTCATAATAGGTAGGGGTTGCTTTACCGGAGCGCATAGGTTTGCAGGGTTGTGGACCGGAGACAATATTTCCAGTTGGGATTTTTTAAGAATCAATGTTTCCCAGATCCTAGCACTTGGATTGACGGGGCATGCGCTAGCAGGACAGGATATAGGAGGCTTTGAGAAGGAAAATAATGAGCAATGGGCCGATCCAGAGTTATTAATACGCTGGACAGCTGTGGGAGCATTCCTTCCTTGGTTCAGGAACCACTACTCTGGGAACCACTGTGGCGAATGTAGTAAAAAAGTATTTCAAGAACCTTACATGTACCAGACAGTGATTGACCAAGTATCAGACGATTACAAATATATGTACCGAGCAGTGCTTCCTGTATGCAAGTACTATATAGAACTCCGATACAGGCTTATGCAGCTATTCTATGACAGGATGTTTGAAAACACTCTCAATGGCATGCCCATATGTAGGGCTATGTTCCTCGCCGACGATGATGATTCTTTGTTTAATGACAAGCTTGACTTTTTAAGCACTCAATTTTTTGTAGGAAATAACCTTCTTGTAGCCCCTATATTGGATAAAAGCAAAAAAATGAGAGATGTATATCTTCCTGCAGGAAGCAACTGGTATTGTTTTATGGATAACAAGCAGCCATTGGCTACTCCTGTCGAGGGCGATACTACCATCAACTATAATGCAGATATCAGTGAAGACGACAATCACTTGCCATTTACCCTGCCTCTCTATGTAAGAGAGGGTGCTATAATCCCTACAATTGAACTAGAGTAATATGTAGGAGAACTTAACAGCCAAAAAGAGCCAAATCCCATCACAATCAATATATACCCTGGCGATTCAAGATGGAGCTACATCATGTACCTTGATGATGGAGTAAGCCGTTCCTCTGCTGCAAAGGGTATTAACTGTGATGAAAAGGCAAATGATGAATATAGGGCTACCGAAGTTAGCCATAAATATCTGGATTCAGTTACGAGGCAAGTAACCATCAAACGAGTCCATGACAAATATACTCCAAAATATGAAGATTACTTTTTTGTAGCTATTCTCCATGATCCCACCGAGAAGAAAAGCAACATAGTCCCCCTTGATGGTGTAAACATAGATAACGTACAAATTTCTTTGATATCTGGCGGAACCACCGCAGAAAGAAACAAAAACCTCAAAAATTCAAGTGTGAATTCCTGGTACTATGACGAAGATATCGATATAAGTTTTATTAAAGTATTTGACAAAGATTCTATAATAATAACAGTAAAATATAATTTAATTAGTCCTAAATCTCTTACTGATTGAGAATAAATTGGTTTTGGGATGAGCTGAATATTAGATACTTAAGCGGGTTCCGTTGCAAAAAATCCTTTCTAATGATACAATAGAATAAAACGAAAACCAAAGATAGTAATATGCTATCTAATTCCTTTAAATGGAAGCATTACGAAGGAGAAATTATTCTATTGAATGTAAG
>Ga0182019_10001572_pt1 | contig 11651 bp, 10 predicted proteins | sample 812E2MmetaG_FD_120483 | JGI IMG/M metagenome (GOLD analysis project Ga0182019, IMG submission 120483) | Permafrost microbial communities from Stordalen Mire, Sweden - 812E2M metaG | ecosystem: Environmental > Terrestrial > Soil > Wetlands > Permafrost | place: Sweden: Stordalen | collected...
CGCAAGAGCGTGACGTTGCTGTTCCGATATCGCGAGATCTCGGCGCAAAGCAACGCCAGATACCTGGAAGCCTTGAGCCAGGCACAAGACCCTACCTTGGCGGTGCGGGATCTCGATACCCTGACAACCAAGGCAACGGCGAAAGACGGAAGAACCGTCACCGCATTCAATCCACTGTCGCGCAATGACCGCATGCTCTTCGAAGTGCTCCTGCTGGGCGAACACGCCTTGCACGGTTTCACGAACCGCGACCTGCGGCACAAACTGGCGCGCACGTCGTATCCGCTGGCACCGGAGGCCGACAAGCGCCCTGGCCAGGTCACACGGCTCTTGCGGCGCCTTCATGCCCACGGGCTGGTGGTGGCAACATCTTCGCGAAAAACGAAGAAGTTACGAAGGAAGAATCTATGCTCGGGTCCGCAGCAGCGACGGCGACGAGAGAATTTCAATCAGTAGTGTTAAGTGCGGTGGTTCAACGATGTCGGCGCGCGGGTGCTGTTCCGGCGCCGGTGAGCGGGTTCTGCCATCGCAGGCCCTCAAAACGGATGAAATCCGCATCGGCCGTGTGCACGACGGCGTCGTGCTCGAGGGCAACCGCGGCGATCTGTGCATCGGTCACGAGGTTGCCCGCGGTGCCGAGACGCGTGAGCAGTCCAAGCACGCGCTCGACGTGATCGGGCGCCGGTTCTGGAATCTTCACCACCGGTTGCTCCAACCAAGATCTGACGTGCGCGGCTGCCTCCTCGGCGGTCATTGGGTGGCGGAAAGCGCGGGTGCTGGTACTGACGCGAAGGAAACCGAAGACCACGACCTCGGGCAGGATGACGAGGTCATCACCCGACAGACGCGCCTGCCACCATGCTGTCGCCTTGCCGTGGAAGGGTGAATCGGAATCGTAGACGTAGAGCAGGAGGTTGATGTCAGGGACGATCATCTGCCTGTCCCACCTTGGCCACTTGCCACAGTGCCATCGACTTGCAGGTCGTCAGCCAGCTTGTTGAGGCCAGCGGGATCGATGCCAGGGCGCAATCCCATGGGCCGAGCCTTGATCGCGAAGCGCGGACGATTCTTGGGTAATGGCTTTGCACCGAGCCCGGTGCGGATCGCGTCGTTGAGCGTCTCCTTGAAGGACTTGCGACGCTTGTGCATGGCAAGACGCAACAGTCGCTCTGCATCCTTGTCCAACGTCACCGTTGTCCTCATTGCTGCATCATGATGCCCGCAAATGCTGCTGTCAAGACTGCAACGATCTCCAAGTCGCGAATCGGGAGACGCTGGGCGACGGCAAGGATCTTCACCACTTGCGACGGCACAGCCCAAACTGTCACCCTGGTTGGACAGAGCCGCCAAAGTATCGTCGTGCCCTGGGTCGACCTTTGGCAATGAGCGAGCCCGCCAGCGACACCCGCCGAGCCAGACAAGCTACTCCACAACCACAGCCTTCTACTGGATGGGAAGCTTGCAATCCGACCCGCACAAGTTACCGCCGTTCGCGCTGCCCAGATCGCATTGCTCGCCGCGGTCGGTGTCGACCACGTTGTCGCCGCAGAAATGGGGCTTGGTACAGCCGACGGTACAACCGCTGCTGCCGTAGGTCGCGCCGTTGTCCTTGCCGTTGTCGCACTCTTCCGGCCCGTTCACTATGTTGTCGCCGCAGAAGGTTCCCCACGTGCACTTTGTCGTACAGCCGCCGTATGTGCTGTCACTGTTCGGGCCCACGCAGCTCGCGGGGACCGGCACCGTCCCATCGCCGCAATCGCATTCCTCGTCGCCCACCATGATCCCGTCGCCGCAGGTGGGCACGCAGGCACTTGGCAGATCGTTGAAGCCGCTCAGGGTGAGTTTGTAGGTCGAGCCGTTCCACGCGCGTTCCGCCTGGAACACCACGATCTCGTAGACCCCGTTGTTCACCATGCCCAGATCGACCTTGCTCTGCACGCCTGTGCAAGTCGAGAGAACGCCCTCGGTCTTGCAGGCAGCGCCTGCGCTCGGGGTCACGGTGACGTTCCCGCCGCCGGTCGCGTTGAGCACGATCTCTCCCTCGACCGGGGTATGAATGCCCCCCATGTCCACCGCCAGTTTGCGATTGACGAAGACCCAGACATCATCGTCACCAGTGAAATTGAGCGTGTATTGCTTGCTCGTCGAATAGCTGAACCAGTAGCGCACCTCGCTGGTGAAGCTGAAGTTGTGCTGGGGCGGCGGCGTCCCTGTTTCAAAGGTCCAGGTGCCGCTATACATAGGTGGGGTTTCGCCGGGCGCATAGGCAGAGGTCGGCGTGATCATGCCCGGTATGTTGTCGAGCGGGAAGAAGAGTGGGTTGCCAGGGACCAGCGCTTGGTTGGCCACGCAGGGCCCGCTGCCGGCGCCCCAGGGCGTGCACGAAGCAAAGCAATGCATTGTGCCGTCGTTGACGTACGCCGGAGCGTTGCAGTTGGTGCAGGTTGCGTCCGAACACCATCGAGCGTTGGAATAGGACATCCACTCTTGGTTGTCCTTCCACCAGTTCACAAAGGCGCCATTGCCGTTGTTGTGCAGGAGGACGGTCGACACGTAGGTGGTGTTGGTGCCCGGCACGTCCCGGTACCAATTGTGGAAGCTGGCCGCGCTGGTGACCCAGCCGCTGGTCAATCCGGTGCCGCCCACGCCAACGTAGACCGGCTTGCCGTCGCTGTCGAGGGTGCCCTGAACCATGCCGGTAACTGCATTGTTGCTACCCTGGATGGTGGCCGCGTTGAAGTCGCCACCGAGCAGGAAGTCGCGGTAGGTGACCGGCACGGTCATGGTAGCAGCGCTGGAATCAGGCTGAGCGCACTGGTAGCCGGACTCTACCTTGCAAGTCGACGAGCACCCGTCGCCATTGTTGGTGTTGCCATCGTCGCACCCTTCGTTGACGACCAACCCGTCCCCACACTTCGAGGTGCAGGTGCCGGTGGCCGAGCTGCAGTTCGGCTCAGCGTGGCAGGTGGGCGAGCACCCGTCGTTGGGCAGCGTGTTGCCGTCATCGCAGCCCTCGGAGCCCTCGACCTTGCCGTCACCGCAGATGGTCTTGCTGCAAACACTTCGGCCGCCTGGGCTGCCGGTGCACTTGAAGCCGATTTCCACTTTGCAGGCGGCCGAGCAACCGTCACCGCTTTGCGTGTTGCCATCGTCGCAGCTTTCCCCGGCGGTGATCACGCCGTCTCCACAAGCTGGCGTGCACGGCTTGCCTGGAACCCGACACTGCCAGCCGGGTTCGATGGTCTGGCAATCAGCCGAGCAACCGTCGCCGCTCACGGTGTTGTGATCGTCACAGGTCTCGTTGGAAGTCAAATAGCCGTTTCCACATACGGCAAGGTTCTGACAAGGCTTCCCGGGGTTGGGACAGATGTAGTTGGCCTCAATCTGGCAAATGGCATTGCAGCCATCGCCATTAAGCGTGTTGCCGTCGTCGCAACTTTCGCCCAGGTTCTCGTCGACGACCGAGTTGCCGCACCCCTTGCCGGTGGGGGTGATCCCCCCATCCGACACGTGGGGGATGTAGCCTCCTTGCCCGCCGCCCGCAGCACCCGATTGGCCGCCTCCTCCCGTGACTTGCCCAGATCCTCCTGCCGGGGCCACCTGGCTGACGCTGGCAGGGCTGCAAGCTAGGGCAGCGAACACTGCGCTCAGAAAGAGAAATGGCCTGTTGACCATGCAGCAACAGATACAACTTGAAAGTGTGATGCTCGGCATGTGAACGCACCTCATCAAGAAAAGAGCGACACGTCAGCCGGTTGGCTTCGTTGATAGTCTAGCAATACCTCGCACGACCTGCGGCCACAAACTCCTGCCCTCCACGACCCCGTCCTGTCCCAAGACCTGATCCGTGAAAAGCGACGCAAATTCGGGCGGTTGGAAGCGGTGCTGGTGGTGTTGCGAAGGAAGCGTCCGTGAGCAAGAGGAAGGACGAACCCACCGGGTCGGTGCTGCCGTCGCCGTTGGTGAGTGTGGCCGCCCACGACGGGAGGGTTCTCCGACGCAGAAAATCCCCGTTCGAAAGGCCTATGCTCCCGCCGGCGACCACAAGTAGCGCTCGCAGGCATCCTTTGACTGGCCCCACTATCCTGCTGAAAGCTGACCTTTGTACCGGGGCCTGAGACTCATAGCTTTCGGGAGTAGGGACGCATTCTAAATGGAGGATTCCATGCGCGATGCACGCTTGCTTCTGATTCTTGCCGTTCCGTCGATAGTGGCGGCTTTCGCCTGTTCGAGTAAGGGTGGCCTTTCCACCGCCGGTGATGCTGCAATTGCATGCCCCGCGCAATTTGGCGCCAGCGACGCCGGTCAACCGGCGACCATCACCGTCGATACCTCGGCCGTGGTGAATACCTTCGTGCCCAAGCTCCTCTTCGGCGTCAACAGCGCGTATTTCATCACGCAGCGAGATTCGACCAAGACACAACCCAAGGTGCAGGCGGCGGGAAACTACTTCATTCGATATCCGGGCGGGTCGTCGTCGGACGACTATCACTGGAACGGCACCGGTAGTTACGATGCCAATCACTACTGGGTTCCCAGCCCGACGACATTCACGGCCGGTTTCCCAGGGACGGAAATTTACCGGGGCACGACGTCGAGCTACGGGACGTGGTCCATGGCCACGGATGGCGATCCCGCTACACGATGGCTATCAAACGTCGAGACCGCGTTCCCCACGTCTCAATGGCTCTACGTCGACCTCGGCGTGGCCAAGTCCCTGGACTCGATCCAGATCGCGTGGGGCACGCCCTATGCGACGTCGTTTCAGATCCAGACGTGGACGTCTTCCGCGTCCTATCCTCCGCCCTACCAGGCGTCAGGCGGAACTTGGATGACCACCTCGGCCGGCATCGTCACCGGCACCGGCGGCACGCAGACCGTGGCCTTCAATCCGGTATCGGCCGAGTTCGTTCGCGTCCTTTTGACGGCCAGTTCGGCTGGCGACGGCGGTGCGTATTCCATCGCCGAACTTACCGCCTATAGCGGCACGACCCAGGTTACCAACAACGTTGCCACGTCAAGCCAGTCGGCCACCACAGCGTCCAGCACCGATCCCGCCAGTCACAGCGCGCCGCAGTCCAACTTCGATTTCGAGTCGTTCATGACCTATATGCACTCGTTCACGCCGGCCGCGGATCCCATCATCACCGTCAACGTGGGCACCGGCACGCCGCAGGAAGCGGCAGCCTGGGTACACTATGCAAATATCGTGAAGGGGTACGGCATTCGCTATTGGCAAATCGGCAATGAAATGGAAGGCAATTGGGAAACTGGTGGACCCATGAATGCACAGGACTACGTCAATCGATATATCAAATACTACGATGCGATGAAGGCCGAAGACCCGAGTATCCTCGTGCTCGGCCCCGTGAGCGGCGGCATCGACGATCCTTCGAACTTGGGCGATGGCCAGTCGTTTATCGCGGACTTCATTGCCCTTCTGCACGCCGACGGTCTCGACAACCACATCGACGGCATCGATTTTCACTGGTACCCGAACTGGGAGACCGTCAGTGATTCCGCCGCGTTGGCGAAGGTATCGCAGTTGGGGGTCTTCTCGGCGAACCTGAAGTCGTGGCTGTCGGCGACAACCGCCAAGGCCGATGTTCCGGTCTTTCTCACCGAATACAACATTGGACTTGGTTCTCCCAATTCACCGGTTTCGCTCAATCAACTGGTGAATGGGTTGTGGGTCGCGAGTTCGCTGGGTGAGTTCATCCGTTACTTCGGAAATGGGGGTGGTACGAATCTGTGGAACATCATCAGTAGCTGGACCACACCGGATGCCACGGATCCGAGCGCCGGAGATCTCGGGTATCTGCAATACACCAACAACTCCTATCGATACCAGGAGCACGCGGACTACTGGGCGATGCAAATGATGAGCTCTGACTGGGCCATCGCGGGCGACACGCGAACGCACCAACTGGTGGCAAGCACGACATCGCAGCCGTCGCTCGCGACTTATGCAGATCTCCGGCCCGACGGCGCTTTGACCCTGGCCGTCGTCAACCGGGACGAAGTCAGCGCGTACAGCGCGAGCATCGGCGTGGCACCGTTCGTGGTGGGCCCAGCCGCCGATGTCTGGACGTTCGATGCGAGCAACTACGTTTGGAATACCGCGGTGAAGCCTTACCACGCCGATCCGGACAGTGCGCCTACTCATGTTCTCACCTGCGGGGCGGCGGCCTCGACGCCTTTCACCTTTTCCCCGGCTTCCATCACCGTCATTCGCTTCGCGCCGCCCGGGGCGCCGACCGCGGTCATTCCGGATGCGGGCAGCCCTTCCGCCGCGGCGGATGGCGGTACTGGCAGCGTGTTGATCGACGACATGGAGGACACGCCGTCGCCGAGCGGCCCCATCGCGCTTAGCCTGGGGAACACCGGCCTAAGTCCTGGCTACTGGTGGGACGCGATCAGCACCGGGAGTCCGTCCAACACCATGTCGCCCAGCCCGTTCGCGTATACGGCCTTGCCCTCGCCGCACGAGACGATGCCCGGCATTACCAGCACCGAGGCCACCCATCTCACCTGCTTGATGGCCGACCTCTACGGCTGGTGCCAAGACGGATTCAACCTCGCGAATCCGGAAGGGCCCTACGATATCAGCTCGTACCGTGGCATCGTTTTCTGGGGCATGTCCGCCGCATCGAATACCGTCAAGGTCCAGATTTCAAACGACGACACCGTTCCGTCCGGCGGCAAGTGCGGGCAGAGCGATGCCTCCGTCGACCAGTGCTGGGACAACTTCGCGAAGTACGTGTCGCTGACCCCGACGTGGCAGAGGTTCGAGGTCAAATTCAGCGATTTGCAGCAGGACGGCTGGGGACACCCAGTGCCGTCCGGGATCTTCGACCCAACCACCGCCCGCGGCATCAGCTTCGAGGTCTTGGGACCAGCAAATGCAACCGCGGCACCCGTGTCCGCCGATTTCTGGATCGACGACGTCTACTTCGAATAGGAATCCCGCTGGATCAGGCGTTGACAGGGCCACCTATGCGCGCAAGCATCGACGTCCTGGCGCTCGTGGCGAAGAACCCTCAGAATTCTGAGGGTTCATAGAATGGAAAATTAAGCGATTGCAAGGGGATCGGAGCCCGATGGCTGCCCGCGACTGCTGGCACAGCGTGTGCAGTCGATGGTGCGCATGAATCCGGTGCGCAGAAACCTGCTCGTTTGGACGATGGCCGTCGTCGGGAGCCTGGTCGGGATGGCCTGCGGCAATCAAACGGGTCTTCGTCAGCGGAATTCGCCGGATGGCGCTCTGGTATCTCCAGATGGCACAGCTGGCGTTGCAGGGGGCGGGGGGATGGGAGGGGCCGGAGCCACAGGCGGCGCGGTCGGCGAGGCAGGCACGGGCGGCAACACGGTCCCGACCGGCGGCAGCTCGGGTGGTAACCAAGGCGGGACGAGCGGGACGGCCTCTGCTGGTGGGGCGACATCCACGATCAACAGCCGAGACTGCACCAACGACTCGGACTGCACGCAATGTCCCTATGTCAAGGCCCCGAGCAATTCCAATGAGTGCGCCGGTGGCTTGGGTTGTTGTGGTGGCCAGGTGATGAACGCCGTCGCTTGCTCCGCCAACCGCACCGCCTGGGATACCAATTGCGCCAATCAGGGCTATACGGTTCCCGTCTGTCCTTGCGTGCTCCCTTGTACCGACAACTGCCCACCAACCTGCCGAAACGGAGAATGTGGATTCTGGTAGACCTCGCCCTGTCCCAATATACGATCGGCGAAAAGGGGCGCAAATCCAGATTGTTGGGCGCAGTGCCAGTGGTTGCGAAGGGCACGGAAAGGTGTAGAAGGCACCTCGTGACGAGGAATAGGGACGAGCCCATTCAGCGGCGTTCCGTTTTCCTACTCGCAGTACCGTGCCACAATCGGACTTGAGACATACGGCGGCTGAGGGCCCCATGGCGTTGCACCCTACCGATTCATTCAAATTGAGTGAATCGGTACTTCATCTTGGCGGAGGCGGGGGAGGATGCAACTGGGTGAAGAACGCAAAACATGCGCTCGACGAGGCGTCGAAGTCGCGACTGGCAGCTCATCACAGAGAGTCAGTTAGTGGTAGTCGTGGCCCGCCCTCGTCGTGCCCCCCACCGTGGGTCGCTGTGGCCGCGGTCCCCCTCATGGGGCGGCGGCATGGCGGATGCAGGAGCTCCTGGGTAGGAACGGGCATTTCAACGCCCTGGGAATGGAGGAAGCTCGTGATTTTCATGACGACGAGAGCCCATGATTGCAGTCGCGTGCTGGTGGGATTGGCGCTGCTGGCCGGCACGGCGGCGTGCTCTGGCCATGACAAGCCGGCTGCGCCTTTGCCAGATGGCAAGCGTGCGATACAGTCCGCCCTGCCCGGGCCGGATCGGCCGAGCTGTGGGCCGAGCCAGGACGGTCAGGTGCGGTACAGTTGGAGCGATTCCAAATTGAACGTCTGTCGTGGTGATAAGGGCACGTGGGTCGAGACCAACCTGAATGGCCCGCAGGTCGCCGTCCACGTGACAGCGGTGAGCCCAGGCAGCCAATGCCAAGCAGGAGGGTCAAGCATCGAGTTTGGCCTTGACCATAACCATAACGGCACGCTCGAAAACTCGACCACGGTTTTGGTGTGCAACGGGAGCGCCGGGCCGCAGGGGCCGCCTGGAATTCCCGGACCCCAAGGTGCGACAGGTGCGCCAGGTGCACCCGGGCCACCAGGAACGCCGGGCAGCAAGGGTCCCAACGGGCTGCCAGGTTTCTACCCGCCCGGCGTGGTGGAGGATCATCCGTAGTCAACTGTGAACTACTAGCGAGGTTGTCAATGGACGGTTGCAGCGATCTGAGACGAACCACAACCTGCATCGTCGTGCTGGCGGTGCTGGTCGGACCGATGGCATGGGGTGCAACACCTGAGTCGAAGGGGGCCGCCGGGGCTTCTCTGCCACAGTTTGTCCTCGCCGATCCCAACGGCAAGATGCATGCCCGCAGCGAGCTGCTGAAAGGTGGGCTGGTGCTCGTGGTGACGGCGCCGACTTATCATACCGAGAAGGGGCAACGGGCCTGGGGCGATCTTCTTCCCGCGGCGATGCCCAAGGGGAAGGGACACCTGGTCTTTTTGGAGGACATGACGGCAAGCTCCTTCAAGGAGACCGCGAAGAAGCAGATGCGCAAGGAGTTCAAGGATGGCGTGCCGCCGCTGCTATTGCTCGACGAGGACGGTCACGTGCGAACTGCGCTCGGCGTGCCGAAGAACGAAACCTGGATTCTCGCATTCGATGCCGGCGGACAGCAACGGCTGGTGGAAAAAGGCGCTCCCAGTGCGACTGCGGCGAAACGTCTGTGGGCTGCGGTGCAGAAGTGATGTCTTGATCGCCGGTACGGCAACCTGCGCGAGCTTCCACTCGGGGCTACCGTGTCAAGGAACCGCTGTTTCCAAAAAGGGACCTGTCTAACTCCCGTACGCTCGCGCATCCAAGCTCCAGGAGACCAACATGAAGGGCAACCCAAATCGGCAGATAGGGATTTGCGCAACGGTGCTCTTTGGGGCTTGTGCGATAGTCGGCTGTGGCGGGGTTTCTGCGAACAGCCCGCCTGCGACCACGGCCGCACGCGCCTCGGACGTCGACGATGTGTCGGCTGGCCTGATGGAGCACCACCGCCACCACCACCACGGCGGAGTGACGCTCATCATCGCATTGAGCCTCGACACGCTGGGCGTCTCGCCCGAACAGCGGACGGCTGTGGAGAAGATTCGTAGTGATCTGCATGCTCGAATGGAACCGGCGCGAGCCGCGGAGCAAGAACTGGTAACTATGCTGGCTGACGGACTTGCTGCGGGCAACCTGGACGCGGCGAGCGCGGACGCTGCAGTCGCGCAGGTGGCGGCCGCGGCTGCAAAGGTGCACGATGCGTCTGCGGATGCGCTGAACGAGTTGCATGCCGTACTGACGCCGCCCGAGCGAGCGGCACTTGTCGACAAGGTCGAGGCGCACTGGGCAGTCTGGCAAACGGCAAATTCCGAGGAGACAGATGCAAGGAATCCCGCGCGGGGTAAGCTCGCGATGCTCGCGACCGATCTGGGCCTGACACCAGATCAGGTGGACAGGATCCGTGCGAGACTCGGTGAGGGGATGAAGACTGTGCCGCGGCTTGACCTGCAGGAAATCTCCACGCACCTGCGCGCATTCGGCGATGCGTTCCGCCGCGACAAGTTCGATGCCAGAATGCTTACCACTGCGAACGGTGCCAACGCGCACCTTGCTAGCTGGGGCGCAGCGCACTTGGCGCACTTCATCGAGGCGGTGAGCCCCGTGCTCACCCCGGACCAGCGCGCCAGATTTGCGCAGAGACTCCGCGAGCACGCGGCTCACGCGCCTAGTGACGGAGGAAACCCATGAGCCAAGTCAGTCGGATAGGGATGTTGCGACGGTTGGCATGCGCGATCGGCGTGAGCGCTGCGCTGGTAGCCAGCGCGGGATGCGGCCTGGAAGTAGGGGCCGTGTATCCCGGAATGGGCTACAGCGATTATCCGCCCGACGAGTACATAGCTACGACTGAGCCCGTGTACTTTGATGGGCGGGCCACGTACTGGTACGGCGGCCGATGGAACTATCGGGATGGCGGTCGATGGAACCACTACGACAGGGAGCCGCCGGGGCTCTACCAGCGTCGCATGCAAAGCCCGCCTGTGCGGCGCACATACGAGGCGCGCGGTGGCCGTGCGGTGGCTGCCCCTCATAGGCGTTAGCGGACGGCATTGGACCGGCGGGATGCGGTTGTCTTTTAACGCCGTCGGATTTCCCCAAATAGCCAGGAGGAGATGATGAAGAAGCTTGCGTTCGCGTTGTCATTCTTCGTGGCCGGAATCTTCGCGTTCGCGCCAGCAGTAGCTCGCGCCCAAGAGAATGCGAGAAACATCGTGAACGCGGAGTGGGTCGTCGAGGCTCAGGCAGCCCACTCCGAGGCCTTCTCCGTCAAGCAACAATCAACTTTGAAGGCAGGCGTCAAAGCGGTGAAGAACGCAGACAAGGGATTCCGGGTGCGGGTGGTCAACGCAGAGGACGTGATCTCCTGCCGCGTGACGGGCGGGACCTGCCGGGAGTTGCCCTCTTGGAAACAAGATGTGAAGAAAGCCTTCACGAAGTCGGGCCAGATTCCGCCGGGAAACTGGGCATTCCTTGTCGAGAACTACCAAAACATCATCAACAAGATGACCGTCCGGGTGTTCGTATCCGTGAAAGAGTAGGGTTGCACGCACAAAAGGCCAGAATGTAGAACTCTATCCGCACGCACGGCTACGTTATGGCGTTGCCGTTGGCTACCCGAGATTCGCGTACTTCATGAGAAACCCGCACACTTGGTCCACTGTCATCCTTCCTGTCGACAAGGCTAGGCTCCTGGCAAGCGCGGGGCTGAAGGTCGCGACGTCGGTTCGCTCGATCTTGTTCCAGATCTGGCAGAAGTTCTTTGCGGGGTTCGTCAGGTATCCGACGATTCTGTCGAGCGTCTCCTGCTGGAACGGCAGTCTTGTTGCGGCTTGCGAGACCACGAACACACCGAAGTGAGAGCGCTTTTCGTATTCGGCAAGCGCGCGGTGAATGTCCTTGTCCTTGACCGATACGATTGAATGCGTTGCGACTCTCACATTCTTCTTCCCCAATGCCGCC
>Ga0182019_10001574_pt1 | contig 11646 bp, 12 predicted proteins | sample 812E2MmetaG_FD_120483 | JGI IMG/M metagenome (GOLD analysis project Ga0182019, IMG submission 120483) | Permafrost microbial communities from Stordalen Mire, Sweden - 812E2M metaG | ecosystem: Environmental > Terrestrial > Soil > Wetlands > Permafrost | place: Sweden: Stordalen | collected...
ATAACAGCAAGTCTTATTTGAGTAGCTGCTTCTATAAAACTATTTTTAAGTTTACTGAGTATATTGCTCTCAACAAGAAAATTAGGAACCACAACTTTTGCTCTTTCTTTTTCTATCTCCTGCATCCCTTCAAGAAAATGTTTTTTATTAACTTCATCCAATACTTTTATTGACTTTATCTCTCCTTCAATTTCTCCCTGGAACTCTCCTATTTCAACAATCGCTCTTACAATCATCCCCTCAACTATTTCAGGGTAAACTCTTACGCCAGGTTTTATGAATCCCTTAAGAGAAAGGTTTCCAGTTCCATCTGAAACAACAAAAACAGTTGGTCCTCCAGTCTGAACAACCTTATTTATTTGAGCAACAACAGTAACACTCTCTTTTATACCGCTTATATCCTCAATTTTCTTCTCAGTTGCCCTTTCATTCACAACTAGAGATTTCATAAACTTCGGTTTTGAATTAAAATTTTTTGAAAAATTCTGCTTATAATTTTTTTTATTGTTTTTATCCACTTTATCTACTCTCTATCTATAATAAACAGAGTAATAATATTCCATTTAAAAAGGTTCTGCTATAAAACGAATGATTTAAAAACCATTTTTCAATCTAAATATTATGCCATTCAAAATAAATATAGGTACTAAAGAAGGTAAAACTTACAAGTTTGAAACAGAATCTGAAGAATTAGTTGGAAAGGCTCTGGGAGATAAAGTCCTAGGAAAAGAGATTTCACCTAATTTTGAAGGATATGAATTCGAAATAAAAGGAACAAGTGATAAGTCTGGATTTACCTCAATGAAGGATGTTGAAGGAATAGGACTAAAAAAAGTTCTTTTAAATTATGGAAAAGGTATGCACAAACGTTCAAAGAGAGAAGGAAAAAGGAAAAGATCCAATCCTACACCAGGAGGACTTAGACTAAGAAAAACAGTAAGAGGAAAAATAATTTCTCCTGCAATAATTCAGATTAATCTAAAGCTTATAAAAGAAGGTTCAAAAAAACTTTCTGAATTGTATCCTGAACAGAACAAAACTGAATCTCCAAAAACAGAAACTCCAGTTGAAAAGAAATAAACTCATATTCTCTAGATATTAAATTAGATAAGAATTTCAAATATGGAAAAAAATTACAAATCGAATAAAACATACAGAAGAGTAAAAAACATTGGCTTAAGCTTAGCTCTCTTAGCAGGAATTGGATGGTGCACCAACAGAATGTCTAATTATTATTCTCCTCTTACTGAACAGAATTTCAATAATGCAAAATGGTATGAAAGTTCTGCAACTCCAAATGCAGCATATAATTTTGAGAAGATTCCTCATAATCGTATGGTAAGAGACTTTTATTTTGAGCAGGTCAAAAAAAGAAATAGGGGTTCATTAGAAAATGCCCATCTATACCCAGATTTAGATAAAAATGGAAAAGTTGCACAATAAAATTTTATAGTTTATCATAATATCACATTATTAATTTATAATCCTAATAATTAGCTGTAACAGATAATTTTAACCTACCCAAACCTTTTTTAATTAACTTATTCTAAAAATTTCATGAACAAACCCCAAAACCTTCCAGAAATTAATGTCGGAGTTGTAGGACATATTGATCATGGAAAAACAACTCTGCTTAGCCGTTTAACTGGAAAATTTACAGATACCCATTCTGAAGAACTTAAAAGAGGAATTACAATAAAATTAGGTTATGCTGAAATAATAATATACAAAGATGGAGAAAATTATAATACTAAAAAAGGAACTCCACAACGTTATATTTCTTTCATAGATGCTCCTGGACACGAAATGCTTATGGCAAATATGCTATCCGGAGCAGCAATTATAGATGCTGCTTTACTTGTTGTTGCTGCAAATGAAGGAATAAAACCACAAACAAGAGAACATTTCATGGCTCTTCAGGCAAAAGGAATAAAGAATATCATAATAATTCAAAATAAGATTGATTTAGTCTCAAAAGAGAAAGCTCTTGAAAATTACAAGAAAATAAAAGAATTTGTTAAAGGTACTATTGCGGAAAATGCTCCAATAATCCCGGTTTCAGCACAGCAGGAAATAAATATAAATAAAATATTTGAGGAACTTTGCAGACTTGAAATACCCAAAAGAGATGAAACTTCAAAACCAATTTTTCTGGTTGCAAGAAGCTTCGATATAAACAGACCAGGAACGAATATGCCTGATTTAAAGGGAGGAGTTCTTGGAGGAATATTAAAAAAAGGAAAATTAAAAGTAGGAGATGAAATTGAGATAAAACCAGGATTAAACATAAAAAAGAATAATCAAACAACTTACCAGACACTGACAGCAAAGGTAATATCTCTTTACAAGGGAACAGAATCTCTAAAAGAAATTTCTCCAGGAGCAAGCATTTCAATAGAAACTTCACTAGATCCTTTCTTAACAAAAGCAGATTCTCTTAATGGATGTGTTGTTTCGCTTAAAGGAAATCTTCCAAATATAACTCATAAATTAACTATAAAAACAAAATTATTCGAGGAAGTGTTTGGGATGGAAATCCAGCAGAAAGTCGAACCAATAAAAACAAAAGAAGTTCTAATGCTTTCTGTAAATACAACAATTACGCTGGGAATTGTTGAAAAAATAACAAAAGATACAATAGAAGTATCACTCAATATTCCTATAATTGCACTAAAAGGAGATAATGCAGGAATTGCAAGAAATATAGGAAATCACTGGAGATTAATTGGTTTTGGTGAGATAATTTAATTTAAAATTATCTCTATATAATAAATAATTATCTGTAATAGTGATTTTATATTAACATAATTAGCTGAACAATATTTTATAGGAGATTTTTGTGATAATTTCATTCCCAACTAGATATAATTTCTTTACAAAGCTTCTATTATCTTCGAACTTATAAAAGCTTTTATAAATAACAACTTCTATAATTGAATATGAAAAGAGTATTAATGTTAGTAATGTTTACAATTATTCTTGGAAGTTTTATAGGGTTTGCAATTGCTGAAAGTGAAACTCCTGTTCCAACATTATATTCTACAGGACAAGGAGAGAATACAAATCAGGGAAATGGTTCAACTTGTGTTTGTCCTTCTGGATACAGAGCAGATGGAAATGCTTGTAATCCTGAATGCTATTACAGTCAACCGCGATGTTTGGCTCCTTCCATTGAATGTAAGGGAAATAATATAAGTGAGAATGTACATCAAGGAGTAATAGTAGGAGCTTCATGTGGAACAGTTACACCAGGTTATCAAAATCAATGTTGCATAAGCAGAGGATATACAGGATGGGATGCTGAAAACTTTACTTGCATAGGAGAGAAAGTAGAAAAACCTAAGGAAGGAAGAGTTGTTGGAGGAATAATGGGGGCTTATCCAGATGTAAACAATTCAAATCAAACATGCCCACACTATGTAGATATTGCTCCAAACAATTGTACAAATGGGGAAATAGTTTCTGGAAGAGATAAAAATGGTTGTGAGATACCTCTATGTCTTTATGTTAAAAATGAACCAGTAGCTTCCTGTGGAACAGTTACACCTGCTTATAGAAACGATTGTTGTCAGAGCAAGGGATACATTTTATGGAATACTGAAAAACATCAATGTACAAATGATACAAACAACGGAAACAATGAAAGTGTTATTTGCCCAATGGATGCAAAAATGTGCCAAGATGGAACCTATGTATCAAGAGTAGGCCCTCATTGTGAATTTGCCCAATGCCCAAAACCAATTAATGTTTCTAAAGAAAAAGTTTGCTGCGCAATATATGGATATGGAGTAAACATGAGCTCTACAAACATTAATTATCAAATAATTGCAAAAAAAGAATGTTCAATTCCAGAAAACTTTGTTGGAGGAAATAGAGAAATTGTAAATGATTCTTACTGCATAGATCAAATACAAAAAGAAAGACAGGACTTTACAGACAAAAAATGGGAAATAATGCAGGAAAAAAATAGAATAAAAGACAATTATACAAATGAATCAGAATGTCCAGACAATTGTACCTGTGTTGGTTCAGCAATGAAATGCGAATTTGAAAATGGTACAAGAGTAATGACAATACTTGCAGGGAAATCAGGAAATATTATTGTTCAGGTTAAAGATGTAAACGCTTCAACAAATATAACTTTATACAAAGAAGACGGAAAAGTTTACGGTGTATTCAGGGATAATGAAACTCATCAGATTATACTTCCAGATGAAGTAAGAAACAGAATTCAAGAAATGATGAAAGACAAAAGAGGAAGAACAGCAAATCTGACTAATGAGAATATAACATTAAATGAAACTGGAACTTATCATGTTGATGCAAAAAAGCAGGCAAGATTGTTCTGGCTTATTCCTGTAAAGGAAAAAGTGCAATTTGATATTAACTCAGAAACTGGTGAAGTAACAAAGACAAAAACGAAGTGGTGGGGATTTTTAGCTAAAGACGTAGTAACTGAAGAAAATTCAACTGTAACACAATAATTCTTAAAACTTATACCACAAATATTTATAATCCCTTTTTCTCTCTAAGAATTCATGGCAATGTATTCTCATTCAAAATTATCTACCTTTGAACAATGTCCATTAAAGTACAAACTAAGATATATAGACAAGATAGTCCCAGAAATTGAAAAAACGATTGAATCTCATTTGGGAACAATAGTCCATGATACTCTGGAATGGATTTACAATACAGTTTCTCAGGATAATAAAACGCTCAGCCTTGACGAAATAATAACATACTATTCTGTAAAATGGCAGGATGAATTTTCAAAGGAAATACTAATTGTTAAAAAAGAACTTGATGAAAAAGATTATTTTGAAAAGGGTGTTGAATTTTTAATAAATTATTACAATAAATATTCCCCGTTTAAAGATGGAACAATTGAATGTGAAAAGAGAATAACTATTGAATTGGATGAAAATACCAAAATTAATGGATTTATTGATAGATTAGTTCATAACATAGAAACGGGAGAGTATGAAATTCATGATTATAAAACAGCAAATTCTCTTCCTACACAAGAGAAGATGGATCAAGACAGGCAACTTGCTCTTTATTCAATTGCAATAAAGGAATTATATGGGAAAGATAAAGAAGTTTGTTTAATATGGCATTATTTAGCTCATAATCAAAAGATTTGTTCTAGAAGAACAAACGAACAACTGGAAAAGTTAAAAGAAGAAACACTTGACTTAATAGAAGAAATAGAAAACACAAAAGAATTCCCAGGTAAAAAGTCAATGCTCTGCAATTGGTGCGAATATAAATCAATATGCCCAGAATGGAATTTTCAGCTGGATGAGAAAATCTCAGAAAAAATCCTCTCCAAAAGAGTCAATCCTTTTCCTGAATTTAAGGAAAATGAAAATAAAGGAAATTTAGATATCTGGGATGACAAACCGCTTTAAATTAGATTTTTAAACCAAAGGAATTTAGCTAAGGTTATGAAGATAGCTATATTTACAGATACTTTCTTTCCAAAATTTAATGGAGTGGTAACTGCTACTACAAACTTGGCAAAAGGATTGGCAGATAAAGGCCATAAAGTTTATATCGTTGCTACAAAATTTAATACAAAAGAAGAATTCTCTTATAAAAATATTGAGGTCATAAGAATGCCTGCAATTCCTTCCTTGTTAAGTCCAGAATTTAAGCTTACAAGCCTATACAGCCTAAAACTAATGAAATATTTAAGAAAAAAAGACGTAGATATAATTCATTTTTCCACTCCTCTCTCATTAGGCCTTGAAGCAATATTAATTGCAAAGAAATTAAATAAACCTTTAGTTGGGACATTTCATACTTTTAGTGCTGACAAAGAATTCCTTGAGGGAATACACTTAGATTTTAAACTTATTATAAAATTTATGCAGAAATTTATGTGGGGACTTAATAAATTTTATTATAACAAATGCGATTTAATTACCTGTCCTGCCAAAACTACAAAGGAAGAACTTATAGCAAACGGTCTTTATAAAAATATTAAAGTTATCTCGAATGGAATTGACTTTAAAATATTTAATAACTCTAAATGGAAAGAGGTAAAAAATAAATACAATAAAAATGGAAGAATATTGCTCTTCGTTGGAAGAGTTGCCCCCGAAAAAAATATATTCTATTTATTAAATAGTTTTTCAGAAGTTCTTAAAAAAATACCAAATACAAAATTAATAATTGTAGGAGATGGCCCATCAATGAAAGAGACAAAAAAAAGAATAGAAGAATTGAGAATAAAGAAAAATGTAATTCTTACTGGAAAAATTGCCTATGAAAAATTAGTCACATCCTCAATTTTTAAGGCATGTGATTTGTTTGTAACAGCATCCGTGACAGAAAATCAACCAATGACTGTCCTTGAAGCTCAAATAAATGGCCTTCCATGCGTAGGTATAAATATTAGAGGGATGAAAGATCTAGTTCAGAATGGATATAATGGGTATCTAACTGAAGAAAAGAACCCTGATGAATTCTCTAATAGAATAATAGAGCTTTTATCAAATGATAAACTTCGCAATAGAATGAAAAAGAATACTCTAAAGGCTGTTAAAGTTAATGATATGCCTAAAGTAATTGAAATCTGGGAAGATACATACAAAAAATTAATAGAAACAAAAAAAAGAACCAACAATTGATTATTTTATTCAGATTTTCTCTATTCTATTTGAAACTTTCTTAGAAACAAATCTTAAGAAGAAAAAGACAATAGCAATTAATAAAACAGTCCCACCTATCAAGTATTCAATATATTTAACATATTTAGCAATTGTAAGGAAAGCTACTCCCGAATAAAATCCTAGAATAACCATAGACAAACAATAAATAATATTAATCAAGGCGGAATACATAATAAACTTCTTTAGAGTAATATTTGATGTTCCAGTAAGTATCAATCCTGGCACAGGCAAAAAAGGAGTTAATTTTATGAGTGCAATTGTTTTTCCGGGATTCTTCTCCAGATACATCTTTAATTTATCCATTCTGGTTGCATTTATTGATTTATGAACATACCTCTGAACACTGCTCTCTTTACCAACCCTTCCAATGAAAAAGAAAATCAAATCCCCAATCAGATTTCCAAAAAAGGATAAGATAAGAACATAGAATACATTAAAAATACCTAAAGATGCAGCAAAAGCAGCAATATATGTAATAACTGGCCCTTCTATAAGCATAAGTATAAACATTATGCCATATCCACTTGTCTGAAGAAATTGCAAAACTCCTGCAAAATCACTTCCTTTTATAAGACGAAGTATATCTGGAATTACCCCTAGACCCATATCTAAAAAAAGACAAAACTCTTTTTAAATACTATCAAAATAATCTAAATCCTAAGATTTATTCAATATGTTCATATTTTTTCTATTCTGTTTGAAACTTTCTTAGAAACAAATCTGAAAAGGAAAAATACCAAGGCGATTAAAATAATTGTTCCTAATATTAAATATTCAATATATTTAGCATATTTAGCAATTGTAAGGAAGGCCACACCGGAGTAAAATCCTAAAAGCACTAAGAATAAATCAAAAACAAAACTAACAACAAAAGAATAAATGAAGAAATCCTTAAATTTGATATTTAAAGTTCCTGCAAGTATCAACCCTGGTATTGGCAAAAGAGGAGATATTTTTATTACTGCAATAGTTTTACCAGGATTTTTATCAAGATAAAGTTTTAATTTGTTCAATCTAGTTAAATTAAGATGTTTATCTTCATATTTTTCAATGGATGTTGGCTTACTGAACCTCCCAATATAAAAGAGTATTACATCTCCTGTAACGTTTCCAAGTAAAGATAAGGCAAAAACAATGAACACATTAAAAATGCCCAAAGATGCAGCAAAGGATGCTATGTATGTAACAATACGTCCTTCTACAAGTGTTATTAAAAACATTATCCCATATCCACTCGTCTGAAGAAATTGCAAAACTCCTGCAAAATCGTCTCCTCTTATAAGATGAAGTATATCTGGGATAACACCTAAACTCATAAAGCAAAAAATAGAAAACTCTTTTTAAATACTACTCTAACTATCAAAATAAGTAAAATAAATATAAAAAAATAAAAAAAGAATATTAAGAAAAAAAATATAATATAAAATTAATATCTTTTTGGCTTCTTCTTAGCGTAACATTCTTTACAGAAAACTGGTCTCATCTTTCCTTCAGAATCTTTGCTAGGTTTGAAAGGCACTTCACATTCTTTCTTACATTCAGAACAAATTGCTTTGTGCATTTCTCTTGGCTCACTGCTAAAGTTGTTATTAAAACCACCTTGTCTAGGTCTATCGTTGTTAAATCCCATTTATGTATTCCTCCGTGTATATTTAAATAATAATCTAGAAATTTCTTTCTATTTTATTTACTAATGAACAATATCTAGGCTATATAAACGTATGTTGCGACTTTTTGATAGAAATTACTTCTTTCTTTTAATCAGTATAAACAACTCAACTGAAACAAAAACTGCAACTAATCCAAAAAAACCTAAAATTATTGGTAAATAAGTATTAAGAAAATTTGTTTTACTTGTGACCTTAAAACTGGTTACGACTTCCTGATTTAAATCACTATAGTCAGTCATATTAAGATAAATCCTGTAAATACCTGGCTCTAAACTCTCAGGGATACTTATGGAATCCATAAATGATGCCTGAGTTTCAATTGCCTTCAAAACTTTAAGATAAGCAACCTCTTCCCCCTTCTTATTTCTAACAGAATATTCCATTCTCAAGTCTTTTCTTTCAGTATTCTCCGGCCATTGAACAGTTGTTTCAAAATAGACTGCATCTCCAGCAACAACCTCGGAATATTTTTCAGGAATGTTTATTGTAGCAGTCATTGCAGATGCCATTTTAAGAAATGATATTAGAATAAACAATACTATTACTACTACTATCTCTCTTTTCATTTTTCTCTTTTTTATATCCAATTATAATGAAGAATCTACATTTAATAGATTTTCTATTTTAGTCACAAATTTATCTCCTTTTTCCTTTTCTATTGGACTTTTCTGCAACAAAAGAACGTATAATCAGCAAAGTTACAATTATCATAATAAAAATTATTGTAGAAATTATAAGGTTTAAGTAGATTATTTGCTGAGATTCTTTAAGGATATCCTTCTGAGAATCTAAAGCCAAGCCATCTTCAATTGATATCCAACCCTGAACATTTTCAAAAATTTCAGTTTTATATTTCTTGTAATCCCCTCCAATTATCAAAGAATAGGCTGTATCAGTATCTCCTTTTTCTATTGCTTCCCAAGCTATAGACTCTATACTGGTTGCATTAATATTTGTGGCAGTTATATTTTTTAAATATACTAAGATCTCGTTTTTTAATGCTTGAGATCTTTGACTTTGCCCCAAAAGAACTACTGCTGTCTTCTTTTCTATACGATAATTTATCTCACTAATCAGCTTATCATAAAATGTTTTATATTCTTTTACAGACTGATTATCTCCTTTTTGTGCAGAAAGCAACGCAGAATAAATTGTTTTGGTTGTTTCAGAATCATAACTCTTCGTTTCTTGAGCCAGTATCCTTAAAGGAGCTTCAACATTTTTTGTCTGTTGAGTATCTTTAAGAATATCACTTTGCAATTTGTATGTAATAATTACCTGAGCAAAAATCAAGATTATAATTGTTAAAAATCCAATAAAAATTTTTGTATTATTCTTCATTTTACCTCCTTTTTGAATATATTTGCAATATATCCAGACATAGAATATCTTGAAATTCCATTTAAGTTTTCTTCTGCAAGAACACACCCCCCGATAGCAGGAACATAAGCATGTGCACCATCTACCTCATTGCCCATATAGTTTACATATTTGAATACATCATCTTCATGTGATTTAATAGAACCGTTTCCCCCGTACTTCTTTAAATCATCTAAACAAACTTGAGCCCCATCACTATGAACATCTTGTATTAACACACCGTTTTTATTGCCCCTACCAATGTATTTGGAATCACTCAAAAGTAAACCACTTCCTTCAATAAGATATACCTCACTATTTACATTTTCTGCTGTTCCTTTCATAATATTGCTTATCTCACTTAATTCTATATCAAAAACAATTGTCCCGATTATCTTGTTCTTATTAGTATTATCATAAATGGGACCAACAACAGCATAATAATCTCCTTTTCTCAATGGATCATAATATCTCTCAAAGGAAATTCTTTTCTCTTTCAAAGAATAATATTTTTGTCCGCTATAATCCTCACCAGGAAAATCATTCTCAGCTATTATAACAATTCCCTCTGGAGTTGTAATTGTTATACCCGGCACTATATCTTTAAGCTCATTTATACTCTCATTTGCACTTTTTACTTTCTCAGAATCATTAGGATATTTTGCAGCTTCTATAAATACATTCATATTACTTAAAACTTCTAATTTCTCTTTTTGGGATTCAAGAAATGTATTAACCTGTGAGGCTTTTTCATCTGCTAAAGCTTGCAAGCTTACTTTACTAGCATCTACAAATAGGTGTCCTTTATAATTTAAATTCAAAAGAATAAATCCTATAATCAATAAAAAAGATATAACCGCAACCCATAACACCTTCTTACTTCTTAATATAGATTTCTTCATACTAATACCCGCTCTTTGTTTTTTCATTATTTTTATATCTCAAATGCATTCTATGTCTAGAATAAATTATTATAAGAGTTCCAATTAGCAAAAGGCATATTATTCCTATTAATAAATAAATTCCAAATCCAGAAGACTTGCTTTCGACAGTGAACTCCTGCCTAAACTCATCTTTAACATTATCATTATAAACAGTTGTTAAAACTAAAGTATATCTTCCTCCAGACAAACTTAAATTTTCAAAATTTTTTCTTACAACCTGCTCTGTAGTTACTGTAACATTTCCTTTTTCTCTGTAAACTTCCTCTCCTGAAGAATTAAGTATTACATAAGTTAAATCCACTGCAGTAGGAACACTACCAAAACTTGTAAATGTCGTTACAGAAGATAATGCACTCGAATTCTTAATTGTTGCACTATCCAATTCTAACTTTATATCAAATAACTTTGAAGGATTGCTAGATTTATTCTCATTTGAATTAATTGATGAGGTTGCTTGACTAGGCTGAATTGTCTGATTTGATTGGTTTGTTTGGTTTGTTTGACTGGCTGCCAAAACAACTCTGTTTGAACTTCCCCCGCCTCCTCCTCCACTGCCACTTCCTTTTGCCGGACTTGTAGAATTAGACTCTACGACTGGTATTTCTTTTACTATTAAATTAAATATTGTCCAATTTATATTATTTGAAGTATCATTTATTGTGACGTTTATTTCATAATTCCCAACTGCTAAAAAAGTCTTATTTAATAAAAATCCACTTGAATTTATGTTAAAGTTAGTTGTATCATTTATTGAATAACTATCAAAGGCTGTTTCATCAGTACCTACAAACTGAACTAATAAACTTTCATTTCCATAGAATAGTGAAGCATTTTGTGGAATCTCTGTAAAAGTTGGTGGAGTTACATCTGCAATGCTCATAAGAACTTCATCGTAATAAGAAGTATAATTTGAACTATCATTTCTTAAAATTGAAAAGTTATAGGCTCCAATTGATAAAGATTGAACAGAATTATTTACTATTGTTGTCCCAT
>Ga0182019_10001575_pt1 | contig 11644 bp, 14 predicted proteins | sample 812E2MmetaG_FD_120483 | JGI IMG/M metagenome (GOLD analysis project Ga0182019, IMG submission 120483) | Permafrost microbial communities from Stordalen Mire, Sweden - 812E2M metaG | ecosystem: Environmental > Terrestrial > Soil > Wetlands > Permafrost | place: Sweden: Stordalen | collected...
AGCGGCTGTCGAACACCATCCCGCCCAGCGGATCAAACGCATAGGACCATCCCCCCTCTTCCCCTGACGCGTTGCACCCCACAACAAACACCTGGTTCTCGATCGCGCGCGCTTTCAGGAGGGTCCGCCACGCGTCATCGCGGACGGCGGGCCATCGCGCGGGAACGAACAGCACATCCAGTCCCCCCCGCGCCATCGCGCGAACAAGCTCCGGGAACCGGAGGTCATAACAGATGATGACGCCGCACGAGATGCGGACGCCCGGGAGCGTGACGCGGAATGTCCGGATGTGCGTCCCGGGACGGAAGTAACGGTGGTCTCCGGAGGGACGGAAGAGATGGATTTTGTCGTACCTGTGTACGAGCTGCCCGCGGCAATACACCAGGCTCGTGTTGCTGGTACGGGGAGGGGGCTGTCGCAAGAACACGCTGCCGGCGATGCAGTACGGAGCGAGAGTTTGTGAGGCTGATGCGAACGAGGAGAGAAACTGGTCTCCCGGGCGGTGCGGGGACGCCCCCGCTCTCAGTGCCGCATACCCGCCGTCCACCAGCTCCGGAAAGACAAGCATGTCGGCACCTTCGAGCCGCTTCGCCACGAGCGTCGTCGTAACGGTCCCCGGGCCCGTGCAGAGACGGATGCGGAGTAAGCCCATGCGCGCTACTGCCGAACGACGTTGATCGCCCTTTTCCCTTTCTGCTCGGTCTTGATCTCAAAAGAGACCAGGTCTCCCTGTTTTAGCGTATCGCGAAAACCGGTTTGCTTCACATTGCTCTGGTGAAAGAAGATCTCTTCTCCCCCTTCGGCCGTGATGAACCCGTACCCTTTCGCCCCGTTGAAGAACTTAACCGTACCTGTCATGCACTGTTCCTTCTGATAGCGTCAAATGGAAAAAAGAAAGCCCCGGCAATTGCGCCGGGGCCGGTACCGTGGTGCCGCGCCCACGTCATATCTTGGTGACGTTCGACGCCTGCAGACCCTTGGGCCCCTTCTCAACATCGAACTGGACTTTGTCACCTTCGTTCAGCGTTTTGTAGCCTTCGCCGACGATGGCCTTGTAGTGAACAAACACGTCCTCGCCCGACTCGCGCTGTATGAAACCAAAGCCTTTGGCTCCGTTGAACCATTTCACGACTCCCTTTTCCATGGGAATCTCCTTTCGTAGAGACGTTACTGGAAACGTACGGCAAAGCCGCCCCCGCAGGGGGCACCTGATTTATTGCCTCTTAATAGCCAACAGGCCGGGTAGCGGGTGTTGTCCCTCAACTATCACCGCTGTTACGAGCACTTGCTGTCCGTTCCAGAGGAGACCCTCCGAATCAACGGAACCATTAAAAGTGCAAAAACGGTGTACTGTAGTTTGCACAGCAAGATAAAACACCCATTTTACAATAGCAAGGATTTTTTTGGGCAGACGACACGAAAGACGGGCAGAAGCAGAGAAAAACAGGCAGAAGGAGAGAAAAATGGGGCGGGGAACACGACCCACCATCGTGTTCCCCGCCACCGGAACGAAGGGATCCATTCCCACCAATGGACGCCTTCATTGAATTTGCGACCGAATCGGATCTCAGTTAAGGGAGAGAAACAACTCCCGGCCGAATGCCGTGCTGTAGGCAACCGTGAACCAGCGCTGCATGTCCATCTCTTCAATCAACACCATTTCCATGAGCTCCCGCTCGTCTCTCGAGAGTTTCGCGAATCGGTACTGGATTTTCATGGGTGCCTCCGCTCCTGTCTGTTGTGCCTTCTCCAGTTTTACATACGAATTCCATGCCAGAAAGATTCTGTCCAAAATCAGCGAAAAATGACCCGTGCTTGCACTTATTTCCGGACATCATTCCACCCGGGACGGTAAATTGTAACTATCGCAAGAAATTTCTACCGTTGTAGGTCTTGCCTGATTTGGGTATATTTGGCGTGGGGATGTACTCACAACCATTCGCAAGGAGAGACAGGTAATGCAGATAAAAGAGATAGAGCAATTACTGGGTTCAGAGGGAAAGAGCCTCCTGGAACATCAATGCAAGACGATCGCAAAGGAGTTGCTTCACGTTCCCGGGCCCGATTTCCTCGACCGGGTATTCATTTCCTCGGACCGGAAGACTCCGGTCCTGAAGAGCCTGGCACAGCTTTTCAACACGGGCCGGCTCGCACGAACGGGATATCTGTCGATACTCCCCGTGGACCAGGGAATCGAGCACTCCGCCGGTGCGTCGTTCGCCCCCAATCCGTTGTACTTCGATCCCGAGAACATCGTGAAACTCGCCATCGAAGGGGGCTGCAATGCGGTCGCTTCGACGTTCGGCGTCCTCGGATCGGTCGCACGGAAATACGCGCACAAGATCCCGTTCATCGTGAAAATCAACCACAACGAGTTCCTTTCCTATCCGAACACGTATGATCAGATCATGTTCGGCGATGTGGAAATGGCATTCGAGATGGGAGCCGTGGCAGTCGGGGCGACGATCTATTTCGGCTCCGAGGAATCAAAACGTCAGATACAGGAAGTCTCTGCGGCATTCAAGCACGCGCACGAGATGGGCATGGCGACGATACTCTGGTGCTACATGCGTAATGCGGCATTCAAGACGAAGGAGAAAGATTTCCATGTCTCCGCCGACCTCACCGGACAGGCGAACCACCTCGGCGTGACAATCGAAGCGGATATCATCAAGCAGAAACTCCCCGAGAACAACGGCGGGTACACCGCGCTCAATTTCGGCAAGACGAGCAAGAAGGTGTATACCGAGCTTACCACCGACCATCCGATTGACCTGACACGCTACCAGGTGATAAATTGTTATATGGGACGGGCGGGACTCATCAATTCGGGGGGGGCGTCCGGCGATAACGATCTCGCGGAAGCCGTGAAGACCGCCGTCATCAACAAGCGGGCGGGGGGAACAGGCCTGATTTCGGGGCGGAAGGCGTTCCAGAAGCCGATGAAAGACGGCGCCGCGCTTCTCAACGCAATCCAGGACGTCTATCTTGCGAAGGAGATCACGCTCGCCTGAACCGTCCCTGCACCGGGTGCCGCCGCTCGGGCGGCACCCCCGGAGGGTGAGGGGACCGCGAACTCAGCCTTCGCTCAGCTCTTCCCTGACGATCATCAGGACCGCCGATTGCGGAACGATGAGGTATTTGATCTCCTCAAACTCCACTTCCACTCCCTGCTCACGCAGAAATATCGCGTAATCCCCTTCTTTTGCCTGGAGGGGGATGTATCGCATCGGGTCTTTCTGGGTGGACCAGGGCTCGTCTTCCGTGTAGTTCGGATTCGGGATGGGATACCCCGGGCCGACCCGGACCACGCGCCCCATGGCGACCTTTTCCTTCTCACGTACGGAGGCAGGGAGATAAAGCCCCGACTTTGTCTTGTCCTGACCGTCGTCGAGCTGCAGCAGGACCCTGTCACCGATAACGATCATCTGTTTGCGGAACTGCATCGCTCCTCTCCTCCAAGATTATCCCTTTCCTCAAATGTCGTGAATTCCGCGCTGATCCTCAATGCTTGCCAGTACGGAAGAAATTTTCTATCCTGTCATACCGAACATTCCGGGAGCATCCATGAAGCGGCTCTTTCTCTCTACGAGCGACAAGAAACTCGGCGGGGTCTGCGGTGGTATCGCCGAGTATATGGAACTTGATCCGACGATCGTCAGGCTTCTGACAGTCGTGCTGGCACTCTTCACCGCTGTCATCCCCGTACTGATCGCCTACATCCTGGCATGGATCATCGTCCCCCGACACCCGGGTTCCTGACGCCCGGGACGGATCCGAAATCCGGGGCGCGGGGCCTTGATTCTTTTGTGCAGTTTTCTTATATTTAGTTTCTTCGCCCTGCAGCCATTCGGCCCGATACAGCAACAATCCCAATCTCACTCTATGTCCATTGCCGTACGCAATCTCGTCAAGATGTACGGGGATACCGCGGCCATCAACGACATCTCGTTCGATGTGAAGACCGGCGAGATCCTCGGCTTCCTGGGCCCCAACGGCGCGGGAAAAACAACGACGATGAAGATCATCACCTGCTACATGCCGCCATCCTCGGGCTCCGTGGAGGTGGACGGCATGAACACCGCCGAGCAATCGCTCGAAGTGCGGAGGAAGATCGGCTATCTCCCCGAGATGAACCCGCTCTACCTCGACATGAATGTCCTTGATTACCTGGAATACTCGGCACAGCTCCACGGGCTCCGGGGCGGGGCGGTGCAGCAGCGGATCAAGGAGATGGTCCACGTCTGCGGACTCGAGGACGTCCGGCACAAGGATATCGGCGAAATGTCCAAGGGGTACCGGCAACGTGTCGGCCTCGCCCAGTCGATGATCCACGACCCCGAGGTCCTCATACTGGACGAGCCCACGAGCGGCCTTGATCCGAACCAGATCGCGGAGATCCGGACCCTGATCAAGCACCTCGGCAGGGCCAAGACGGTGATACTCTCGACGCACATACTTTCCGAGGTCCAGGCGACGTGCGACCGCGTCCTCATCATACACGAGGGAAAGATCGTCGCCAACGGCTCCCCCGCCCAGCTCCAGCAGGAATTCCAGGGGGCGGACACCATCACGATGGAGATCAAGGCCGTCGCCGCGGACCCTCAGGCGGAGATCGCCCCGCGGCTGAAGACCGTCGCCTACGTCACCGGCGTGACGCTCCTGGCGCACAGCGAAGGCCGGAGCACATTCGAGATACACGCCGACAAGGGAAACGACATACGGGAGGCGCTCTTCCGCACGGCCGTCTCGGAAGGCTGGATCGTGCTGGAGATGCACCGCCGCGTCACAAGCCTCGAAGAAGTGTTCCATAAACTTACGACAGCATAAGCCGCATACCTATGGCAGCATTCCCGCTTTCCAACGTCGGCCCCATCTACCGCCGCGAGATCCGTTCGTACTTCAACTCGCCCGTGGCGTACGTCGTGATCGTCGTCTTCCTGGCGATCGTGGGCTGGTATTTCTCCAACAACCTCTTCCTCATGAACACTGCGTCCATGCGGATCGTGTTCGAGCTGGTTCCGCTGGTATTCCTTTTCTTCGTCCCCGCCGTCACGATGCGGCTCCTGGCGGAAGAGAAGAAATCCGGAACCCTCGAGCTCCTGACGACAAAGCCTGTACGGGATGTCGAAATCGTCCTGGGAAAGTTCCTCGCCGCCTGGACGCTTCTGGCCGCAACGCTTGCCCCGACACTGGTGTACCTGGTGACACTCATGGTGCTCGGCACCCCCGACCTCGGACCGGTGGTAACCGGATATCTCGGGTTGATGCTGACCGGGGGGGTCTACATCGCGATCGGCCTCTTCGCATCGAGCCTGACGGAAAATCAGATCGTCGCATTCCTCATCGGGATGGTCATCATTCTGGCGTTCTTCCTGGCGGACAAGGTCCTCCTGTACATGCCCGCTGCGATCGCGCCCGCCGTGGAGTACCTGGGGATCGACTACCACTTCTCCAACATCGCGCGGGGGGTGATCGACTCGCGGGACATCATCTATTTCGGCAGCGTTCTCGGTTTCGCCCTCATGACGGCGACGGCCTCGCTCGAACGGCGCAAATGGTGAGGATGCCATGACCCCGAAATCGCTCAAATCGCAGACGCTCATCAGGACAGGGATCGTTCTCGCGATCCTCATCGCGCTCAATATCATATCGATCCGCATCTTCGGACGGTTCGACATGACGCGCAACAGCCAGTTCACCCTGTCGGAGGCCAGCAAGTCCATGGTGAGAAACCTGGACGACAGGGTGACCGTCAGGGCATATTTCACCGAGGACCTCCCCGCCCCGTACAACAACAACCGCCGCGCGCTTCTCGACGAGCTGAACGACTACAAAGCCTACGCCCGGGGGAACTTCCAGTTCGAATTCATCGACCCGGGAGGCGAGAAAGGTGAGATGGACGCACAGCAGCAGGGGATCGCCCCGCTGCAGATCCAGGTGATCAAAGAGGACAAGGCCCAGGTCCAGCGCGCGTACATGGGGATGGTCCTTCTGTATGAGGACAAGAAAGAAGTCATCCCGGTCGTCCAGAACCTCTCGACTCTGGAATACGAGATCAGCAGCACGATCAAGCGGCTGACGTCAAAATCACAGAAGAAGATCGGGTTCCTCACGGGACAGGGGGAGCCGGCCGCGAGCACCCTGAGGGCCGCGCAGGAGCCGATGCGGAAACAATACGAGTTCACGACCGTGGATGTCAGCAGGTCGACGCCGGTCCCGCAGGATGTGACAGCGCTCGTCGTCATGGCCCCCGCAACGCCGCTGACCGAGCCGCAGAAGTTCCAGATCGACCAGTACATCATGCGCGGCGGCCGCGTTGCGTTCCTGCTGAACAAGGTCGATGCCACGCTCCAGAAGCAGTACGGCCGGCAGGTCGACCTGAACATGGACGACATGCTGGCCGCTTACGGCCTCCGGCTCAACACCGACCTGGTGCGCGACGCGCAGTGCGCGAGCATCAGCCTCGTCCAGCAGCAGTCGGGGTTCTCGATCCAGTCGCAGGTCCCCTTCCCCTACCTCCCCCTCGTGAGCAATTTCTCAAAGGGAAACGCGATGGTGAAGGACCTCCAGGGATTGATACTCTTCTTCGCAAGCTCCGTGGACACCGACAGGGTCGGAGCGCTCGGGCTGACGGCGGAGATACTGATGCGGTCCTCCAAGCAGAGCGGCCGGCTGACGGGCATGTTCATGTACGATCCGCTCCAGCACTACCTCCGCTCGGATTTCACCGAGGAGGGGATCCCGCTGGCGGCGATCGTCGAGGGGCGCTTCACGAGCCTCTATCAGGGGAAGCCCGCACCGGCAGACACTTCCGCCGGTTCGCTTCCCCCGGCGGCATCGCCGCTTGCGACAAGTCCCGACACAAGGATCGTTCTCGTGGGTGACGGGGATTTTGCACGTGATGAGTATATCGGCGGGAACAGGGACAACGTGACATTCTTTGCGAACATGATCGACTACCTTGTGGACGACGCGGGCCTGATCACGATCCGGACGAAAGAAGCGGTCAACCCGCCGCTCGATCCGGTGGCGGATGCGACGAAGAAGATCGTGAAGTACGCCGACATGGGCCTCCCCCCCCTCCTCGTGATAGGCTACGGAGTCTTCCGCTGGAGGATGAGACGCGCGCGGAAAAAAGCAATCGAAGGAGCATAAGGAGCTGATCGCATCATGACCAAGAACACCTGGATACTCACCGGAGTGCTGGCGGCGCTCATCGCGGCCGCATATTTCGTCATGCAGCGCCCGGGAGAGTCGAGTGCGCCTGAGTCTTCAGGCGCAATGCTCGTGGACTATGATTCCGCGGCGGTCGACAGGATCGAGATCAGGTCGCCGAACGGTCCGGCGGTTATTGAACGGCAGGGGGGAGTCTGGATGGTGACGACGCCGGTCCGCTACCGTGCGGATGACGGGACGGTCGCGTCCGCCCTCTCGAGCGGCAAGCGGATGGCGCTCAAAGGGCTTGTCTCGTCGAACCCCGGGAAGAGGAGCGTCTTTCAGGTGGATTCCACCGGCACGATGGTCCGCGTGTTCGAACACGGTGCGGAAAAAACGGTATTCTGGATCGGGAAGCCCAGTCCTTCCTATACGGAGACGTATGTCCGCCGCGAAGGGTCCAATGATGTCTACATCGCCTCCGGACTTTTCTCCTCGAATTTCTCGCGCCGCACGAGCGAGTGGCGGGACAAGACTGTCTTCAGGACCGACCAGGACGCGATCGCAGGGGTCACGCTCCGGTTTGGCGACACCTCCGTGGTCCTTGCAAGGCAGGACAGCGTCTGGAAGATCGGCGACGACGTGGCAAAGACCGACATCGTGAAGGGGTTCATCGGCGCACTGGCAAACCTCCAGGCCGACGACTTCATCGATACCGCTGTGCAGGATATGCCCCCCCTGACCCTTCAGATCGAGCTGGGGGGCGTGCAGTTACGGCTGTACAAGATGAAGGAAGGGGACCGGTTCTACGTGCAATCCTCAGCGACACCGCAACTTTTCGAAATTGCCGGCTGGCGTGCCACCCAGCTTGTCAAGAGAAAGCAGGACTTCCTCGGCGCAGCGGCATAGCGCGCTTAACGGCGTCCGCCTCTCCCGCCGCCGCTCCGCCGTTCGCCTGCCGGAGCCTCGCTTCTGCCCCCGGCAGATCTTCCCCCGCCCCCCGGTGTAAATGTCCTCTGCGGCGGCGACCAGTTCCCGCTCCGCGGCGTATTATAGCTCCGCCTCTCGGGACGCGCCCCGTTTACACCGCGATCGGGAGTCCGGACCGCGCGATCAGCCCTGACCACGGGGCGGTTCGGGTTCCGATCCGGGTTGTCCGGACGGACCGCCGGGCGCTCCCGGATGATATTCGGTTCAGAGGATCGAACAGAGGGGGCGGGTCCCGGACCCACAGTCTCACGCACCCGGCGCGGCTCATCGAGCCGCCGCATGTCCGTCCCCCGCGTGTCGAGACCCATCGGATGGTCATCGAGCCGGACCCTGTCGGGGCGCGCGCCCGCACCGCCGCGTACGCCGGCATCGAACCGCGGGCGGTACACGCCGATCCGCCCGCCGCCGCTTTCACGCACCATCCCTGCCTGTTCGCGTCCCCGCACATCAACGAGGTTGCCGCGAGGAACACGAATATTTCCGCGCTGCTCCACGTAGTCGCGCTCAGGCCCGCGCGTGATGATCCGCCCGTTGTCGTAGCGGACGCTCCCTGCAGTCCGTGTGCGGCCGATGAAGCGCATATTGTCGCCGGTCCCGTAGACGTACCTGCGCAGATCGTGTGAACCCATGTACCGGCAATCGACGAACGACCAGTAGTTGTAGGGGGTCGCCCAGTACCTGCGATAATGCACGCCCCAGTTTGCACTGAACACCGCATAAGGACTCAGCGGCGCCCATCCGACGTAATCTCCGCCGTAGCGCCACTCGACCCAGGCCGGAGCCCATTCATACCCCGGCATCCAGACCCAGCCATAATAGTCATCACAGTACCAGCGGCCGTAATGGTACGTCGCCCATGCCCACGGCTCATCGGAGGCCCAGTACCATCCGTCGTCCGTCCAGACCCAGTGGCCGTCGGAATAGGGGCGCCAGCCTGATTCCACACCGGCGGGGCGCCACGCATATGTCCCTCCGTCCACAGAGATCCACTCACCCTGTGAGCCGAGCGAAGAGTAGAACATGCCGGCATCTGCCCCTCCCTGAGGCTGTGCCTGTTCAGGAGGCGGTGCCTGTTCAGGGGCCTGAGCATGAGCCTCCGCCGTTGCCACAAACGCGAGAAGAGCAACTGCGAGTAATGTTCTCATAGCAACACCTTGACCTCTCTGTCTGAACCACTCCGGCCAAGTGTACCCCAACACACGTGCCAACTCATTTTCCCCTTCCCCGGCCCGGATTCAGCCGTCCTGCGGGAAGGGACCGTCCAGAATCGTAGTCAATGCCCTTATTTTGACACACCTACATCTGGCCGAGAAGGAACGCCATAATTCCCTTCTGGACGTGGAGCCTGTTCTCGGCCTGGGTCAGGGCAATCGAATGCTTTCCGTCAAGAACGTCGGTCGTGATCTCCTCTCCCCTGTTGGCCGGGAGGCGGTGCATGACGAGGCAGTCTTTCTTCGCGTCCCGGAGAAGATTCCTGTTCACCTGGAACGGCTTGAAAATGTGCGCGAGCCTGCTCCCCCCCGGCGCCGCCTGCGGCCAGACATCGGTATAGATAACATCGGCATCCTTCACCGCCCCGCCCGGGTCGTGCGCGAGCTGGACGCTCCCGATGGCGTTCGCTTTGGCCTGCTCCAGTATCTGCGGGTGCGGTTCGTAACCGGGCGGACAGCAGAGCAGAAGGCGGAAGGAAAATTTCTCCGCCAGCTCGAGCCAGGAATTCGCGATGTTATTGCCGTCGCCGATATACACGATCTTCTGTGCAGGCCCAAAACGTCCCGCTTCCTGGAGCGTGAAGACATCGGCGAGTATCTGGCAGGGATGGAGGAGGTCCGTCATCGCATTGATGACGGGGATGCCGGCACTCTCCGCAAGCTGGACGCAGGTCTGGTGACGGACCGTGCGCGCCACGATGATGTCATTGTACCGCGAGAGGACGGCTCCGATATCGTGCACGGATTCCCGGGTGGCAATGCCGATGGTCTCCTGCTGCAGGAATATGGGATGGCCGCCGAGCTGGGCCACCCCCACCTCAAAGGAAACGCGCGTGCGGAGCGATTCTTTTTCAAATATCAGCGCGACGCTCCTCCGGGCGAGAATCGACGCATCGTTGAGGTCGCCGCTTTTGATCCGGCGGGCGAGCATGAAGACCGACGACAACTCCTTCGTGTTCCAGAGAGCGAAAGAAACGAGGTCCTTTTTCATCATTCCTGTTCAGGATGTGACAGAGGGATGACCGGGGGGGGCCGTTGCGGGCGGACGAACCTGACGCAGCACAAGCGGGAGAAGCCACCGGGGTTGACAATGGCGTCGGTTTGTGGCGGGAGGAACGATCACACCACACAACGGCTCGACTAGCGGAGCATGTGAGTCTCCATGCACGCCGACGGCGACCGGTTGTACTCCTTTTCACATTTCGGGCAAATCCGGCGGGCAGGCTCTTCGTCCAGGAGTCGCTGGTCGATGTCCATCTTGCAACCGATGCAGACGCCGTACGAGCCGTCATCGATACGTTCCAGGGCGCCGCGGAGCTCATCAAGGTGCGGGTCGCTCTTGAAGGCGAGAACCGCGTCAATCTCGTGAAGCGACGCGCGTTCGCCGACAAACTCCTCACGATCGATATCGATGCCGTACGTTTGATCGAGAAGATCGAACATCCGCGACAGCACCAGACTCCGCATCGCCCTGCTGCTCCTCTTCATAGCAACCTCCTTGACGCAAGGGAGACGAATCCCTTCTCGTCGAACGGCAGCACTCAGAGGGTTCTCCGGTCAATTTACAAAATCGGGATCACAAAAGTCAAGTCGCCGGTGTGACGACAAAAAGGGGGAACTCCCCCGCGGCCGGCCATGTTGTAACGTCGGGGCGCAACGATGTTTTCCACTCACCTGTCGGGGAAGAACTATGGTGATCGCAGACACATATCATGCCGTCCGTCGCGGAGCGCGCGTGCTCTTCGCGGTCGCGGCATTCACAGGAGCACTTATGAGCCTTGCCATTGCCGGGGAAAAGCCCGCCACGGGTGTCCTCGGTTTCACGATGAAGACCATCGACGGGGAAGATGTGGCACTGTCGAAATACAAGGGGAAAGTCCTGCTGATCATCAATGTGGCCTCAAAATGCGGGAATACACCCCAGTACAAGGATCTCGAGGCACTTTACAATAAATACAAGGACCAGGGGTTCATGATACTGGGCTTCCCGGCCAACAACTTCGGAGCACAGGAACCGGGGACGGACCAGGAAATAAAGACGTTCTGTTCAACGACATACGGCGTCACGTTCGACATGTTCTCCAAGATATCCGTCAAAGGCGATGACCAGCATCCCCTGTACAGGCTCATCACCTCCGACTCCACATATGGTGGAGACGTGAAGTGGAATTTCCAGAAATACCTGGTCGACCGGGAAGGCAATCTTGCAGGGAAGTACCTCCCGAAGGTGCAACCGATGTCGGACGTGTTGACGTCGGCGATCGAGAAGGCGCTGAAGAACTAGC
>Ga0182019_10001576_pt1 | contig 11639 bp, 11 predicted proteins | sample 812E2MmetaG_FD_120483 | JGI IMG/M metagenome (GOLD analysis project Ga0182019, IMG submission 120483) | Permafrost microbial communities from Stordalen Mire, Sweden - 812E2M metaG | ecosystem: Environmental > Terrestrial > Soil > Wetlands > Permafrost | place: Sweden: Stordalen | collected...
CGAGACACTCGCGGACCATGCGCCGGTACCGCGGTTCAAAAATGTGCAGGGGGAGCTGTTCGCCGGGGAAAAGAACGACGTTGAGCGGGAAGAGCGGAATGCGATCGGCGGACATGGGTTCAGAAGGAATGATAGCAAAAGTGCAGTGAGGAGAGGCTATTTTACGCCGCTGGCAGGAGGGAAGGTGGCGACGAAGAGTCCGTAGATGAAATTGCCGGAGGCGAAGCCCGCACGCATGGCTTGGAAGGCTTTGAGGTAGCTGATGAATTGAGGGCCATGTTGGAGGGCGAGATCCCAGAAGGATTTGTGTTTGATGATGTCGAGGGAGACGTCCCAGGTTTTGGCACATTGTTTATTGAGGATTTGGCGATGAGTGACCTGGAGGCCGTTGGAGGTGAGATAGGACTCGTAGTCGTCCATGACCTGGAGTTCGACGAACATTCCGTTCTCGATGGGTTCGATGAACTTGCGAGTTTCGGAAGGAGTGAGATTTTCTTTTTTGAACCAGTCGGTGAGGGCGATGGTGCCCCCAGGTTTCAGGAGTTTGGCGGCGGAGGAAAAGAAACGCTTTTTGTCGTGATAGTGGGAGATGGATTCGACGGACCATAGAAGATCGAACTGTTGCGGGTTGAAGGCCATGGCTTCGGCGTCCATGAGGAGGAATTGGGAATCGAGCCGGACTTCGGTGGCGGCCTGGGTGGCCATTTCGACTTGCACGGGGGAGATGGTGATGCCGATGGTGGAGGCTTGGAACTGACGGGCGAGATAGAGGCTGCCGGCGCCCATGCCGCAACCGATATCGAGAATGTGGGAGCCGCGCTGGATGCCGGCAAGGGCGGCGAGATGCTCGATCAACTGGACTTGTGCAGTTTCTTTGGATTCGTCGCCGGTGATCCAATAGCCGTGGTGAAGATGCTCGCCCCAGAGGGAAAGGTAGTAGGGACTGACGACATCATAATGTTCGACGATTTTCAGCTTGTCGTTGGGACGAGAGAGGATATGCACGAGCCTTCCATCTACTGAGTTTTTGTGCTGAGGTGCGGCTTATTGTATCGGAGTAGAAAATCAATGCAAGAGGAATAGAAGGAGTGGAATGGGGATGGATGGAGGAGCGGGCTAGGCAAGGTCGGCGAGATGAGATTCCATCTCTGAACGGGCGTGCTGGTTGCCGACGCGAATTGCGGATTGGATGCCTTGGGCGAGTACGGATTTGGCTTCGTCGAGGCGGTCGTTTTGCGCGAGCATTTGGGCGTACATCTGGTAGGCGGGAACGTAGTCGGAATTGTTAGAGAGAAGCGCTTTGAAATGGGAGTCAGCCAGAGCGATCTCGCCCTGGCGGAAGCATTCGAGAGCGATGCCGTAGCGAGTGAAGGCATCATTGGGGTTTTGGGCGAGGAATTCTTCGAGTTTTTCGCGGCGAGTTTTGCTTTGGCTGGTCATGGTGGTGTCTCGTATTATACGTGGAGGAGTGGGGTTGCCAACAATTTGGGAATGAGGAGAGCGATGAAGAAAAAGAGCGCGGCGAAGAAGACGGGGGCGGGAGCGAAGGGCAAGGTGGTGAGCGCCTCGGCGTCGGAGATGGCGGAGGTGGTGCTACCAGCAGAGACGAATGCACTGGGGAAATTGCTGGGCGGGCACGTGATGCATATGGTGGATATCGTGGCGGCGATGGCCGCGAGCCGGCATTCGAACAGCTATGTGGTGACGGCATCGGTAGACTACATCGATTTTCAGAATGCGGTGAATCTGGGTGAAATCGTGATGCTGAAATCGCATGTGAACCGGGTATTCAACACTTCGCTGGAGGTCGGCGTGGAGGTGTTTTCGGAGAATTTGTTGACAGGGGAGAGGAAGCAGACGACGACGGCGTTTGTAACGTTTGTGGCGATTGATGAATTTACGAAGCAGCCGAAAGCGGTGCCGCCGTTGCTATTGAAGACGGCGGAGGAGAAGAGGCGGTGGAGGGAGGCGGCGCGGAGGCGAGAGATTCGATTGGCGCACCGGCAAGGGAGGAGAAGTTAGGTGGGAGTGAGACGGGCAGTTGGGAGGTATCCCTAGTTGCGCAGGTTGAGATCCTTGCCGGTTGAGGGTCAGGCGTTGCGATTCTTACCGCCCTTTGACACCCAGTCTGGAGGGATAACTGAGGCTTGGCGTAGCAGCAAGTTCAGCTGAGCTGCATGATGCTGCACGTGGCGCATGTTGTAGAGGAGCAGCTCACCGTTGCTCATGTCGCGATAAGGGATGGGGCAGGGATTCGCAGCCCAGGAGTTCGTCATTCCGGTCATCACGGTGTCCAACCTATTGCGGCAGTGTTCGACGTAGACGAGCAGTTCGTCCTTGCGGTAGACGCGCTGCGGCGGGACAACTTCTTGCTCTAGTTCGGTGAGGCCGAACGGCGGAGGCGGAAGGAAACGGGGTTCGTCTACTTCCGAGAGATAGAGGTCGAGAAAGAAAAGTACGTGAAACGCCAGGTACCAAAACGCGCTCAGCCCCTGTCCGGACCAGAGCGAATCCGGGCAGGCTTCGATCGCGTTGGCAAGCATGTCGATGGCGGCATGGAACTGCTGGCGCATGGCCGATTTCCAAGAGTCGATCATGAAAGCCTCGCATATGGCTGCAGTCTGCGTATTGGAGGACTCGGCCGACCGGCAACGCCCTTACACACCTCTTTGCACGGGAATTCTATGTGACCTCCCAGATTCCGGTCACGATATCACATCATTTTGCGTATTACTTTGGCGATGAGATTGATTTCGAAAGATTGGCAAGGTGCGGATCGGAGGGAGTGACCCATAGGGCGGCGTACAGCTGTCCCACGGAAGCGGTTAGTTGGCGAAGCTGATGCGGATTTCTTTGGCGGTTTTTAGGGCGTGTTCTACGCAGGTGCCGATGGCGGGACCGTTTAGGTAGTTTCCCACGAAGTGGAGGCCGGGAAATTTGGAGCGGGCAGCTTCAAGGCTAGCGAGGCGGGCGGTGTGGCCAAGATTGTATTGAGGGATGGCACGAGGCCAGATGGTGACGTTTGAGAAGACGGGATCCTTTCGGATACCGAGGAGCGGCGCAAGTTCGGCGTGAACCTGGGCAACGAGTTCGGCGGGAGTTTTGCGGAGGGCGGCGGGGTTTGTGGCGCCGCCGACAAAGCTGGTGAGAAGGGCGTGACCTTCGGGTGCGCGGTTGGGGAAGAGAGAAGAGTTCCAGACGCAGCCGAGGACGGAGAGACCGGAAGTGCGCGGGACGAGGAAGCCGAAACCGGCGAGCGGGTTGGAGAGATCTTCTTTGCGATAGGCTAGCGAGACTACGGCGACGCCAGAATATTCCACTGGGGAAAGTTGGGATTCGAAGGCTGGATCGAGCGGGGCGAGGAGTTTTGCAACGACGTTGGTCGGCGTTGCCAGGACAAGACGCTCGGCTTCGATGACTTCGTGGCCCTGCACGGAACGGAGGTCAATGCGGAAGCGGGGGGCTTGCGGCTCGCAGCCGGGATCAAGAGCCTTTACGGAAGAGACTTCGACGCCAAGGCGGAGACGGGGGCCTAGACTCTCCGCCAGGGCGCGGATGAGGGTTTCGTTGCCCAGATTGAAAGTTTGCAGAATTGGTTTTTCGCGTGGTTCCTTGCCGCGCTGCGCTTTTCTTTCATTCAACACATTGAACAGGCCGCGGACAAGAGAGCCGGAAGCGGTTTCGGCTTCGTGGAGGATGGGGAAAGCGGCGCGGAGGCTGAGCTTTTCCGGATCGCCCGCATAGATGCCGGAAACGAAAGGGGCGACGAGGCGATCGAGCAGGGTGCTGGAAAATTTCCGGCGGATGAAGGCGGCGACGGATTCGTCTGGCTCGGGTGCGCGGCTTTTGCCGAAGATGTCGCGAAAGATTGCGGAGCGAGTGCCTCCGGAGAAAAATGAAGAGGCGAGAATGGCGGGGCTCATGGGGACAGAGGTGAGTCCACCATCGATGAGAATGTAGCGCGGGGCTTTGGGGTCAGCGAGAACGCGGTCCGAGAGAATGCCCAGGCTGTCGCAAAGGGTTGTGAGCTGCGCGGTGCCGCTGAAACTCTGGGGACCACATTCGAGGAGGTAGCCATCGCGCTTAATGGATTGGATGACCCCGCCGGGGCGCGATGCGGAATCGACGATGAGCGTGGAGGCGCCTGCTTTTTGCAATGCGTAGGCGGTGGCGAGACCAGAGATTCCCGCACCGATCACGAGCACCTGGATTTGAGTGGACATGAAGGCCTTTTGCCGTGCTAGAGCGTCTTCGAGAACAGCGGCTTGGAATCAAGCTGCTGTTTCTCGAGATAGGGATCGAAGACCATGGCGAGGTTGCGGATGAAGATGCGGCCAAGCCATGCGGTGCGGATTTCCTTTTCGTTCAGAACGACGAGTCCGTCTTCTTGCGGCGTTTTGAGGCGTTCCAATTCTGGAGCAAAATATTTGTCGAAGTTGATGCCAAACTGTTTGGAGATTTCGTCCTTGACGATGACCGTGTGGCAGAGGAGGCGGCTGATGACTTCGCGGCGGAGGGTGTCGTCGGCGGAAAGGCGGTAGCCGCGCATGGTGGCGAGGCCATGCTCGTTGACGGCTTTTTCCCAGGAGGGGATGTCACGGAAGTTTTGCGCGTAGGTGTCCTGAATGCCGCTGATAGCGGTGATGCCCATGCCGTAAAGATCGGCACCTGCCTTGGTGGTGTAGCCCTGAAAATTGCGGTGGAGGGTGCGGTTGCGCTGGGAGACGGCGAGTTCGTCGTTTTCCTTGGCGAAGTGGTCCATGCCGATGTAGAGGTAACCAGCTTCGAGAAATTTGAGGAGGCCGCTGCGGAAGATGTCGAATTTTTGCATGCCTTCGGGAAGAAACTTGACGAAGGAGCCCTGCTGCTTTTTCAGCCACGGGACGTGGGCGTAGCTGAACATGGCAATGCGATCGGGAGAGAGGTCGACGATCTGTTCGACGGTATGGGCGAAGCTATCGGCGGTTTGGTAAGGCAGGCCGTAGATGAGATCGACGTTGATGCTATCAAAGCCGAGTTGGCGCGCGTTGGCGATGAGATCGCGAGTGACTTCGTAGGGCTGGATGCGATGGATGGCTTTCTGGGTTTCCGGCTTGAAATCCTGAATGCCCATGCTGAGGCGGTTAAAACCCATTTTGCGAATGGACTGCATGTGGGCAGGCGTGGTGACGCGAGGATCGACCTCGATGCCAATTTCGGCGTCGGGAGCGAAGGTGAAACGCTCCTTGGTGTAGCTGAAGAGATCTTCGATCTGTTCGGGAGAAAGATAGGTGGGAGTGCCGCCACCCCAGTGAAATTGAGAGACGTGACGATCGCGAGAGACGCCGCGGGCGATGCGATCAATCTCTTTTTTCAGAATAGCGAGATAAGGGGGGGTGACGCTTTTATCTTTCTGGATAACGACATTGCAGGCACAGAAGAGGCAGAGGCTCTCGCAAAAAGGCAAGTGCATGTAAAGCGAGACGGGCGAGCGCTTGCTGTCGGCGGCGGCGATGGCCTGTTCAAAATCATGGGGGCCGAAGGAGTCTGTCCAGACGGGGGCGGTGGGATAGCTGGTGTAGCGCGGGCCGGGACGGTTGTAGCGAACAACGAATTGCTCACCGACGGAGAGTTCCTGGCGCATCTCGCGGATGCTTGGGTTCATGAGTGACAAGGCGCAAACCTCCTCAGGCGCTCATAGGCGCGATGGAACAGGCGACTTCGCATCGTTAAGAACAGCTTGTTGGCCCGTGCGGATGAAGAGTTGAGCGTTTTCCACGGGGGTGTGCTGAAGAATTCCGTGGCCGAGGTTGAGGATATGGCCTTGACCAGAAAGTTCGGCAACGACGTCCAGAGTCGCGGCACGGATTTTTTCTTGCGGGGCGAAAAGAATCGCGGGATCGAGATTTCCCTGGATGGCGACGCGTGGCCCCGCGAGATTGCGGAGTTCGGCGAGGGGAATGCGCCAGTCGACACTGAGGACGTTTGCGCCGACGCGGACCACGGCAGGGAGCAGATGATGAGAGGCCTTGGTGTAGTAAATGATGGGGACGGATGAGCCGAGGCCGGAGATGACTTCCTGGACGGCGGGGACGACGAATTCGGTGTAATCGGCGATGTCGAGTTCGCCACACCAGGTGTCAAAAAGTTGGACGGCGCTGACGCCGGCGGCGATTTGAGCTCTGAGATAGAGGATGGTGGCTTGGGAGATTTTGTGGAGAAGTTCGCGGAAGATTTTTGGTTCGCTATAGAGGAAATTTTTTACCGCGGTGAAGCCTTCCTTGGTGCGGCCTTCGACCATGTAGCAGGCGAGGGTCCAGGGAGAGGCGGCGAAGCCTAGTACGGGAACGTCTGGGCCAGCGAGCTTGGTGGTGCGGCGGAGGGCTTCCATGAGGAAGCCGGTTTCGACTTCGGGATCGAAGATGTTGAGTTTTGCAACGTCGGCGGCAGTTCGGACGGGTTCGGGTAGGTTTGGGCCGGCGTCGCCGAGTTCGAGAGGGAGGCCCATGGCTTCTGCGAGGATAAGAATGTCGGAAAAAATGATGATGGCGTCGACGTCCAGGCGGCGAAAGGGCTGGATGGAGACTTCGACGGCGAGGTCAGGGGTCTTGCAGACTTCGAGAAAAGAATGTTTTGCACGGATTTCGCGGTATTCGGGTAGGTAACGGCCAGCCTGGCGCATCATCCAGACGGGGAGGCGCGGGACGGGTTCGCAACGGCAGGCGCGGAGGAACAGCTCTTTTCGAGTTAGGGAGGGGGCCTGAGAATTCATATGGTAAAGAGAGGATAACAAAAACGCGGGGAAGTTGCCTGTGATAGGGAGCATTGACGGTGCGAAGAGGATTCGGGGCGAACCAAAGGGGAAATGGCGGTTAGCGGCAGGTCGATGACGCGTGTCATTGACGGAAGGTGGGGAAAGGCCTTATGACTTTAGCACAGCGGTGGGTACAGGTTGTGAGTTCACAGCGAGGGGCAGGGGATTGAGCTATACTCAAAATATCCTATGAAACGCGCAAACTGGGCAAAAGCGCGCTCTCGCACTTACCCAGATCGGCGGGGAACGAGCCGATGAGTCAAACATTCGCATTGTTAACGGTGTTGGCGTACGTGCTAAGTCTGGGCTTGTACACAAGGTATTTGTACACCGGGCAGGAAGTGACGGGCCGGTTCGCTACCTTGTTGATGTTCCTTGGGTTAGGGGCGCATTACGTGGCGCTGCTGCTGCGGGCGCGGGGCACACACACCGTGCCTTACCATGACTTGCAGGGGTCGATGTCGTTGTTTGGGTGGCTGCTGGCGGTGACATATTTGTGCCTGGAGATCTATCACCGACAGAGGACCGTGGGCGCTTTCGTGGTGCCGATTATTCTGGCGTTCTTTTTTGCGGCGTACTTGATGCCGAATCATCCGGGAGCGCCGATTCCGGCGAAGGGCGTGGTGTTCGCGCTGCATGTGACCCTGAGCATACTGGCGTATGCAGCGTTTGCGATGTCTTGCGTGTTGAGCTTGATGTATCTGGCGGAAGAGCGGTTGCTGCGGACGCGGCGACTGGGAGAAGTGGTGTGGCGCTTTCCGGCGTTGGATTTGTTGGAGCGGATGAGCCACACGAGCGTGCTGGTGGGATTGGTGACGATCACGGCGGGGACGCTGATGGGATTTGTGGCGCTGGACCGGCAGGCGGGAGGGCACTCCTACGATCCAAAATATTCCGTGACGCTGCTGGTGCTGGTGCTGTACGCAGTTTATTTTCAGCTGGCGAAAACCACGGCGTGGCGCGGGGCGAGAGCATCGCGGCTGTGCGTGTTTAATTTTGCGCTGGTGATCTTGAGTTTCACAGTTGTGAATTTGTTTTTATCTCCGCATCACCGCTTTTTATAGGAGTGGGCTAATCAGCAGCATGGAAATTGTCTTAGTCGGCCTGAATTTCCGGACAGCGCCCGTGGAGGTGCGGGAGAAAGTGTCTTTCTCGGCGGACCAGGCGCAGCGGGCTGCGGAGGAGTTGCGAACGCAGGGGATATTGGAAGAGACGCTGGTGCTTTCCACATGCAATCGAAGCGAAGTTTATGGAGTGCATGCGACGGCGAACCGGGAATCGGCGGGAGCGCTGGGAGCGTATCTGAGCACGTTTCATGCAGTGCGGCCGGACGTGTTGAATGCTTCGCTGTATCACCGCTACGACCACGACGCGGTGAGGCATTTATTTCGGGTGTCGGCGGGACTGGAATCCATGTTGTTGGGAGAAGCTGAGATTCTGGGGCAAGTGCGGGAAGCGTATTTGCGGGCGCATGAAGGGCATGCAACGGGGCCGGTGCTGAACCGGTTGTTCCAGGCGGCGCTGGAAATTGGGAAGAGGGTAAGGGCGGAGACGGAGTTGGGCACGCGGCCGATGGGAGTGGCGTCGGCGGGGATCAAGCTGGCGGAGCGGATTTTCGGGAAGTTGAACGAAAGGACGGCGCTGGTATTGGGTGCGGGAACGATCAGCGAGCAGGTGGTTTCGCAGTTGCGGGACCGGAATATTGGGAATTTGTATTTGAGCAACCGGTCGAAAGCTAAGGCGGAGGAGTTTGCGAAGCAGTACAAGGGGAAGGTGATTGAGTGGGGGCAGTGGGATGCGGCGCTGAAGTTGCCGGACGTGATTGTGTCGGCGGTGGGAGTGCAGGACGCGCTGTTGACGAGGGCGATGATCGAGCGAGCGATGGCGGCGCGGGGAAACCGGGCACTGTTCATGATGGATTTGGGTATGCCGCGGAATATTGATGCTGCCGTGGCGGAGTTGTACAACGCATATTTGTATACCATGGAGGATTTGACGGAGATCGTGCAGCAGAATCGAAGCGCACGAGAGAGCGAAGTGCCTAAGGCGGAGTCGCTGGTTGAAGAGCACGTGGGGAAGTTTATTTCGTGGCAGGCGAGCGTGGAATTGATTGGCGTGCTGGATACCCTGAGAGGGAGCCTGAAGGAGCGGCGAGTGGCTTATTTGCAGGAGAAGTTGAGCGGGATGAATCATTTCAGCGCGGAAGATCGTGAGAATATTGGGAACATGATGGATGAGTTGATCGAGAAGTTGCTAATTGGGCCCGCAGAACGGCTGCGCATGGAGAAGGAACTGCGCAAGAAGATTCAAAACGTGGAAGCGATCCGAGAATTGTATCTTTCGGACCGGGAGAAACCGTGAAGCCGCTGCGAATAGGCACGAGAGGAAGCATCCTGGCGCGGTGGCAGGCGGAGTTTATCCGAAAGCAGTTGTTCCAGGTGGCCGGCGTGGAAACGGAGATTGTGATTATCAAGACATCTGGCGACAAGATGCAGCAATCGCCTTTGACGCAGATTGGCGGCAAGGGGATTTTTATTAAAGAGCTGGAAGAGGCTTTGCTGGACGAAAGTGTTGACCTGGCGGTACACAGCGTGAAGGATATTCCTACCGAGACGCCGGGGCGGTTATTTTTTCCTGCGGTTTGCCGGCGCGATGACGTGAGAGATTGTCTGATTTCAAATACGGGGACGGTGCTGGCGAATTTGAAGCAGGGCGCGCGAGTAGGGACGAGCAGTCTGAGGCGGCAGGCGCAGCTAAAGCACTACCGGCCGGATCTGGACATTCGCGAGTTGCGCGGGAATGTCGATACGCGGCTGCGGAAAGTGGAGAGCGGGGAGTACGACGCAATTGTGTTGTCAAAGGCAGGGCTGGACCGGTTGGGATGGAGCCAGAAAATTACCGAGCCGCTGTCGACGGAGATTTCACTGCCTGCCGTGGGGCAGGGAGCGATTGCGATTGAATCCCGCGTGAAGGATGAAGAGGCGGGGAAGATTTTGGGAAGACTGGATGATTTGGAAACGCGGACGGCGATTATTGCGGAGCGAGGGTTGCTGGCGGCGCTGCATGGAGGCTGCCAGGTGCCGTTGGGGGCTTGGGCGCGGTTGGAGCTTGGAGAATTGGTGATGGAGGCGGTGGTGTGCTCCGTGGATGGCTTGCAATATGTGAGGCATCGCGCGGTGGGGAGGCCGGAGCAGGCAGCGGAGTTGGGCGAGCACATGGCCCAGTTATTGGTGGAAGGTGGCGCACGTGGGATCCTCGAAGAGGTGAATCGAAATCGTGCGTGAGAACTACAAAATGCTGGAAGGGAAGCGCGTAGTGGTGACGCGCGCGATAGAGCAGAGCGAAACTACGGTGCAGGAATTGCGTGCGCACGGTTCGAGACCCGTTTTGTTGCCGATGGTGGCGTTTGCGCCGCCGGATGATGCCAGACCATTTGACGCGGCGCTCCGGGATTTGCGGCAATTTGATTGGGTGTTTTTGACGAGCCAGAATGCATTGCGGGCGATGCGGGAGCGTTGCGGAATTATTGGGGTCGCATTGGTGAATGCGATTGCGGGAGTGAAGATTGCGGCGGTGGGACCAGCAACGGCGGAGGCGGCAGAGGCGGTGGGCCTGGAAGTAGCGTATGTGGCGAGGAAACATCAGGGGGTGGCGCTGGCAGAGGAGTTGTCAGCCAGCGTGCGAGGGAAGAGCGTGCTACTGCCGCGGAGCGATCGCGCGAATCGGGATCTAGTGGAAACGCTGGAGCGTTTCGGAGCGAGAGTGACGGAAGTGGTAGCCTACAAGACGATTCGACCGACCGATGAGGAAAACCGGCAGCATTTGGCGGAGATTGAAAAGGGCGTGGATGCGATTTTGTTTTTCAGTCCATCGGCAGTGCATCATTTACAGGATGTGTTGGGCGGAGCGCGGTTTGTGATTATGTCGAACAAGGTTGGATTTGTGGCGATCGGCCCGGTGACGGAGAAGGCGCTGCGGGAGACCGGAGTGGGGAGGATTTTTGCGTCGACGGATGTGCACTCGGAAGCGGTGGTGGATGCGCTGGCGGAGTGTTTCGCAGGAGCCCAACAAGGGTTGCCGGCAGGAGCAAAATAAGGATGAGTTTTCCGATTAATCGTCCGAGAAGGTTGCGGCGCACCGAGAGCTTGCGGGGAATGGTGCGCGAGACGCGGCTAAGCACGGCGGGATTTATTTATCCGATGTTTGTTTGCCCTGGCAGCAAGGTGCGGAAGGAAGTCAGTTCGATGCCAGGAATTTTTCAGCAGTCGGCGGACCAGATTGTTGAGGAGTGCCGTGAAGTGGAAGGGTTGGGAATACCGGGGATTATTCTGTTTGGTTTGCCGGAGACGAAGGATCCGCGTGGAGCGAGTTCGCTGACGGCGGACGGAGTTGTACCGAAAGCGATTGAGGCGATACGCAAGGCGAAATTGAATCTGGTGGTGATCACGGATGTTTGTTTGTGCGAGTACACGGATCATGGGCATTGCGGGGTGATTGAGGGCGGAGAAATTGCGAACGATCCGACGCTGGAGATACTGGCGCAGCAGGCGTTGACGCACGCGCGTGCTGGGGCGGATATTGTGGCACCTTCCGACATGATGGATGGACGTGTGGCGGCGATTCGCGCGAAGCTGGATGCGAACAAGTTTGAGAATATTCCGATTATCTCGTATGCGGCGAAGTATTGTTCGGGATTTTACGGGCCGTTCCGCGAGGCGGCGCAATCGGCACCGCAGTTCGGCGACAGGCGGAGTTATCAGATGGACCCGGGGAATGCGCGGGAAGCGTTGAAAGAAGTGGAACTGGACCTGGCCGAGGGCGCGGATATGGTGATGGTGAAGCCCGC
>Ga0182019_10001577_pt1 | contig 11635 bp, 9 predicted proteins | sample 812E2MmetaG_FD_120483 | JGI IMG/M metagenome (GOLD analysis project Ga0182019, IMG submission 120483) | Permafrost microbial communities from Stordalen Mire, Sweden - 812E2M metaG | ecosystem: Environmental > Terrestrial > Soil > Wetlands > Permafrost | place: Sweden: Stordalen | collected...
CAAGCAGCGGCATAGCGGTCTTGTCGCCGAACTTGGTGCCCATGATCTTCTCGATGAAGGCCACGCCGGCCTTGACCGCGGGCTCGAGGGTCTTGGGGTAGGTCTTCTTGTTCTCGTAGTAGTAAGTGCAGACTTCCGTGGTAATCGTGAAGCCCGGCGGCACAGGCAAGCCAATGCGGCTCATTTCGGCCAGGTTCGCGCCTTTGCCGCCCAGCAGCGGCTTCATGCCGCCATTGCCGTCAGCCTTCTTGTTTCCAAACAGATATACGTATTTTGCAGTTTTTGCCATAAAGTATCAGTTATAATCAGTAACAACGTTTAATTCACCAGGTTTCGCCGGAGAGAATCCTCCGAAACAGTCTGCGGAGGATAGCAAAGCCAGCCGGGGTGTCAACAACAGGAGGAACGGGGAAAAGGTCGCGGGCAACACCTCCGGTTGTTATCCTCCAAGGCAATGTCAACACACACCAGTTTTCACATGACACCGGATGAATTCCGGCGCTGGGGTTACGCGATGGTGGATTGGATTGCCGACTACCAAGGGCGGGTGGAATCGCTGCCGGTGCTGGCGGCGGTTCAGCCCGGCGAAGTGCGCGCTTCATTACCGGAACGCCCGCCGCAGCACGGGGAGCCCTTCGATGCCATCCTCGCCGACGTCAACAAACTGATCCTGCCCGGCATCACGCACTGGCAATCGCCGAACTTCTTTGGCTTCTTCCCCGCGAACAATTCCGGGCCATCTATTCTGGGTGAACTGCTGTGCGCGGGCCTCGGGGTGCAGGGGATGCTCTGGGCTACCAGCCCGGCCTGCACGGAATTGGAGACCCATGTGCTGGACTGGATGGCCGACTTGCTGGCGCTGCCGCCACAGTTCAAGTCGGCTGGGGCTGGCGGTGGCGTAATCCAGGACACCGCCTCGAGCGCCGTGCTTTGCGCCCTTCTGGCCGCGCGTGAACGTGCCACCGGTTTCCACTGCAACGAACACGGCGGAGACGGGCGCCTGGTGGCCTACACCTCTACCCAGGCCCATTCCTCCGTCGAGAAAGCGGTGAAGATTGCCGGCCTGGGCCGCGCCAACCTGCGACAGATCGAGGTGGATGAGCGTTTCGCGATGCGGGCCGACCTGCTGGCGGACCAGATCGCCCGCGACCTCAAGGCCGGGTTGAAGCCGTGCTTTGTCTCCGCCACGGTCGGCACGACCTCTTCGAACGGCATTGACCCCCTGCCTGAGATTGGCCGGATATGCCGCGAACACGGTTTGTGGCTGCATGTGGACGGGGCGATGAGCGGCACAGCCGCCCTGTGCCCGGAGTTCAGGTACATTCACCAGGGATTAGAACTGGCGGACTCCTACGCCTTCAATCCCCACAAGTGGATGTTCACCAATTTCGACTGCGACTGCTTTTACGTCGCGGATCGAGCGACTCTCATCAAGACGCTGAGCATATTGCCGGAATACTTGCGCAACCAAGCCACCGAGTCCGGCGCTGTCATTGATTATCGCGACTGGCATGTCCCGCTAGGCCGCCGTTTCCGCGCGCTCAAGCTCTGGTTTGTCATCCGCCACTACGGTGTCGAGGGCCTGCAATACCATATTCGGCGTCATGTCCAACTGGCGCAGGAGCTTGCCGGGTGGATCAGGGCGTCCAGGGATTTCCAACTGGCAGCCCCAGCACCGCTAAACCTGGTTTGTTTTGCCCATCAGGCAGGAGATGAGTTTAACCGGCGTTTGCTGGACCGGTTGAACCAAACCGGCAAGCTCTTTCTGACGCACACCGTCTTGAAGGGCCGCTACACCTTGCGCCTGTGCGTGGGGCAGACCCACACGGAGGCTGGCCACGTCCGCCGGGCTTGGGAGATGCTCCAACAGGCGGCGGCAGAATTGGCCTCGGGAAGCGCTGATTTTAACGCTTGACCCTTGTCGTGACGCAAGTTATAACGCTAGACAATTGACGGGACCTTAACGCCGGACTGCATTAATTATGACTCTAACAAAGCGCGACCTGGTGATCCAAATCACCGAGGAACTCATCCAGCAAGAGAAACGGGAGCAGAAGCAACCGGAAGTGGAACAAGTGGGGAAGCCGAAGCGGGGGAGAAAGAAGCAGGAGCGGCTGCCACTAGAGCAGCGGCAGGTCTTTGATGTCGTTCAGAAGACGCTCGACGGCATCACCCGCGCCCTGGCGAATGGCCAGAAGGTGGAACTGCGCAACTTCGGCGTATTTGAGGTGAGAGTGCGCAAGGCCCGCGTCGGGCGCAACCCCAACGAGCCGAGCACCGACGTGCCGATTCCCGCTCGGTCGGTGGTTAAATTCAAGGCCGGCAAGGAAATGCGCGGGAAGGTGCTCAGGCTCCCGGCCAAACCCGCGCCCAGCATTCCCAAGCTCCCAAGGAAGGCATGAGACCGGCCGGAGCAGGGCCGTCCTTCTAGCGGGTTATGGATCGGCTCCCCGGATTCCGCGACTTCTACCCCGAGCCACTGCCGCACCCCGACTTGTGGAGCGCGGAACTGCGCCAGTACATTTTCGACCGATGGCGCACGATGGCCCGGCGTTACGGCTTTCGCGAATACGACGGCCCGCCGCTTGAGGCCCTCGAATTGTTCACTACCAAGAGCGGCGAGGAAATCGTCGGGCAGCTCTACAACTTCACGGACAAAGGCGACCGGGAGGTTTCCCTGCGTCCGGAGATGACACCGACGCTGGCCCGCATGATTGCCGCTCACGAGCGGGGCTACAAGAAACCCGTCAAATGGTTCGCCGTCCCCCAGCTCTTCCGCTACGAGCGCCAGCAGAAAGGGCGTCTGCGGGAGCACTTCCAATTCAACGCGGACATTGTCGGGGAGAATGATCCCGCCGCGGATGCCGAATTGATCGCGCTGCTCATTGACACTCTCCGTTCGTTCGGCCTGACCGCGCAGGATTTCGTCATTAGGCTCAGCAGCCGGAATGCGTGGCACGATTTCTTTGTCCGGCACAACGGCGATCCGGCGCGGGAATACGAGTTCTTCCAGATCATTGACAAGCTGGAGCGTGAGGCGCCGGAGCAGAGCGATGAGAAGCTGGGCCGGATGGGCCTCTCCCGGAGCGCGGTCGCGACGTTCATCCAGCAGGGCGAGCCTACCACAGAGCTGGGAGCAATCCTGAGCAACCTGGCCGCGCGCGGGCTGGGCGATTACGTCAAAGTTGATTATCAGGTCATCCGCGGCCTGGCGTATTACACAGGCATTGTCTTTGAGGCCTTCGATCGGAAGGGGGAGTTCCGGGCGATTGCCGGCGGCGGTCGCTACGACAACCTCGTGAAGCTGATCAGCGGGGGCAAAGTGAATCTGCCGGCCCTCGGCTTCGGCATGGGTGACGTGGTGCTAGCGGAACTGCTGAACGCCCGGAAGCTGGTGCCACCGTTCGACGCCGGCCTCGATGCCTTCTGCCTGATCGAGGCCGAGGACCTGCGCGCCGCATCATTGAAGCTGATTCAGGAACTGCGTTCGACTGGGCTGAGTGTGGATTATTCGCTGACGGCGGCCAAATCCGACAAGCAGTTCAAGCGTGCCCAGGAACTCAAAGCCGCCCACTTGATTCAGCTCGAAGCGAACCCAGCCGGCGAACTCGTCGCCAGGATCAGGAATCTCAAGACGCGCGAGGAATGGACCGGTAATCCTGCTGAAGCCACCGCTCGGCTGCTTGAAGGAGGGGAGCGCCGAAGTGTTGGTGGCTCAGGCAACGCCTGAAACACAACAGGGCAGGCGAGACGCCTGCCTTACTTTGAAACGTCTTTGACTTGCCGTCACTGCGGCACCATATCCCCTCCGTAGCACCTCCGTAGCACCTCCGTATCCCCTCCGTAGCACCTCTAACCCCGGATTAGAGGTGCTACGGAGGGGATACGGTGAGGCTGCGGCGAGTACAGGCACAGGATCGGAGTCGGCGGGGGCGGACTCGTCTGCCCCAAGGCGTCGGGGCGCAGACTCGCGCTTGCCGTAGCCCTGACATCCACTCGGCGGGGGCGGGAAAGGGGGCAGCCGGATGCCGTGCTCCCTCGCTTCACGCGCCTGGGTTCAGTGGTTTCGCTGGCCTTGAACACGCTGGCCATCGTGACCTTGATAATATCTTCGCCCGCAAGATTCCTGTAACAACTGCCTCGTTCCCGGTAACCTAATTCGATAGAATCCTTGTATGAACAGTTCGGGGTCAACAGGTGTGGCATCGCACGTCTTCCCTAATACGCGCTGGTCGGTGGTGCTGGCGGTGACACAACGGCCTTCGCCTGAATCGGCCGTGGCCCTGGAGACCCTCTGCCGCGCCTATTGGTATCCCCTCTACGCTTACGTCCGCCGCTGTGGCCAAACACCGCAGGATGCGCAGGATCTTACCCAGGAGTTCTTCTGCCGCCTGATCGAGAAGCACTGGTTCAATCTCGCCAATCCCGAAAAGGGCAGGCTGCGAACATTCCTGATCGTCGCGCTGAAGAACTTCATGGCGAAGGAATGGCGGCGGTCCTCCGCACAACGCCGCGGCGGTGGGCGCGCGCAGGTTCAACTTGATACCACTGTGGCCGAAAGCCGATATGCGGTGGACGGTTCATCACTCGCCGCGGACGAAACCTACGATCAGCAATGGGCTCTTACACTGCTCGACTTGACCGTCAATCGCCTGCGAGCAGAATTCGCCGCGGCCGGTAAGCCGGGAGACTTCGAGGTCCTCAAGAGTTGTCTCATGGCGGAGCGCGGGGCGATTGATTACGCGGGTGTGGCCAGGGGGCTGGGCCTGAACGAAGGCGCCGCACGGGTGGCGGTGCATCGCCTTCGAAAGCGTTTTCGGGAGGTCTATCGTGAGGAGATTTCTCAGACTCTGGCCGATGGCGCCGACCTGGACGGGGAACTGAGGCATCTGGCTGCGGCCTTGGTTCGGAAATGAAGTGAGCCCGCTCGGTAACAAGCTCTCGGCGACCGGTAAGTAAAGGGCATGAGCAACGAATCCTTGCCGCTCTGTCCGCAATGCGGGGCACCGCTCAAGCAGAGCGCGCCAGCAGGGTTATGCCCGAATTGCCTGATGGCACTGAACTTGACGACGGAAACCGTCTTTACCGACGACACTCCCGCCGCGCAACCACCTTTGCCGCGGAAGCAAATCGCCCCGCACTTTCCGCAACTGGAAATCCTCGAATGTCTGGGACGTGGCGGCATGGGGGTCGTCTATAAAGCTCGGCAGAAAACCCTGAACCGATTTGTGGCGCTGAAGCTCCTGGCCCCCGAGCGCGTGGGGGACGCGAAGTTTGCCGAGCGGTTTACTCGCGAGGCGCAGGCCCTCGCCGCATTGAACCATCCGAACATCGTCACCATCCATGACTTCGGGCAGGCCGGTGGGTTCTACTTTCTCCTCATGGAATACGTGGACGGGCTGAACCTGCGGCAATTACTGCACGCACGGAAGTTCACGCCCGAGGAAGCGCTCGCCATCGTGCCGCCGCTCTGCGACGCGCTGCAATTCGCCCACGACCGGGGCATCGTTCACCGCGACATCAAGCCCGAGAACCTCCTACTGGATAAGGATGGACGTGTGAAGGTCGCTGACTTTGGGATCGCCAAGATGTTGGGTGTGGCCAACGGGGGCGCGACCACGGCCACCTCCCGCGTGCCTCAGGACCTGACGCAAACCGCCTTGGGCACGCCGGGTTACACCGCGCCAGAGCAGAGAACTGATCCGCAGAAGGTGGATAGTCGGGCTGATATTTATTCGCTCGGCGTCGTTTTCTATGAACTGCTGACCGGCGAACTGCCGGGTAAGCCGCTCCAACCGCCTTCGAGGAAGGTCCAGATTGACGTGCGCCTTGATGAAGTCGTGCTGCGGGCAATGGAGCAAAAACCCGAACGGCGCTATCAGCAAGTGAGCGAGGTAAAGAGCCGGGTAGAAACGATTAGCACCACGATGGGTGGAAGCGCTCACGGGTTGCAGAGCCAGGAACCAAGTGAAACTGCCGCCGCAAAAGCGCGAGGTGCTCTGCTGGCTTTGGGTGTGCTTGCGGGCCTGCTTGCGCTCCTTTTCTGGCGCAGTTTTGCCCCCAATTACGTGCTCTTTTCCAACGACCGTCCGCTGGGATTGCTCCAGGCCGAGTGGATGCGGCTGCCGTCCGGTTTGGCCGGCAGGTGGGCCGACCTTAGCAGCCTCGGGTTTAACGCCGGTTCGTTTATCGCGTCGTTCACCACGCTGTTGCTTTGGGTGCTGGGGCCGCTGGGGAGCAGTAAGTTTTTGGCGCCGGTCACTTTGTGCTTGCTGGGGATGAGCGCCTGGTTTGCGTTTCGTCGTCTGGGCGTGGCAAGACCCGCGGCGCTGCTGGCAGCTTTGGCGGCAGCGTTCAGTTCGACCTTCCTCTCGATGGCGTGCTGGGGAGTCACCGAACCTCTTCTGGGGATGGCCATGATCTATCTCAGCATCGGCTTGGTGGCGTCAGGCCAGCGGGCGGTGAGGAGGCTGGAACGGTTGGCGCTCTACGCATTGGCGGGCCTTGTTGTCGGGGTGGGGATTCTGGAAGCAGCCGACATGGGAGCTGTTTGCGCGCTGATTGTTTTGGGCTACGTCATCTGGGGCGCTTTGATAGAAGACGGGGCGGTCTCGGGGCGGCTCACCCGGGGGTTGCAACGAGCGTTGGTCGTGGGCGCCTTTGCCGCCCTGATGGCCAGCCAGCCCGTTGTCGGTGTCTTCGGATCATCCGTCCAAGGTGCCAGGGCTGCGAAGGATGCGCAGGCAGAGGTCCTGCAATGGAGATTCGCTACCCAATGGAGTTTGCCCAAGATAGAAGCGGCCGGGTTGTTTGTACCGGGGCTGTTTGGTTTTCGCATGGATACGCCCCACGGCGGTCAATACTGGGGAGGAGTGGGACGCGATCCGGCGCTGGACGAGTGGTTTGAGACTGGCCGGCGAGGGACGCAGCCGCCGGGGTTCATGCGGTATGTTGGCGGGGGAGATTACCTCGGCGTGCCGGTATTGTTGGTGGCGCTTTGGGCCGTGTTGCGGGCGTTTCGAAAAGGGGATACCGTTTTCACGCTTCCGGAAAGAAAGCTGCTTTGGTTCTGGAGTGGGCTGACCATGGCCTGTCTGCTGCTGGCTTTTGGCCGATTCGCGCCCTTTTACCGGTGGGCCTGTGCGTTGCCTTGCTTCTCTACGCTTCGCAACCCAATTCGGTTTCTGGAGCCGATGGCTTTGGCGGTGTCCATGCTCTTTGCCTACGGGCTGAAGGGTCTATGGCGGCAATACCTGGTGCCGAGCGAGTTAGGATCTCTTGATTTGGGCTCGCGGCTGAGAAGTTGGTGGGGCCAGGGGGACCGGTTTGACCGGCGCTGGGCATTTGGCTGTGCTGCCGCTCTGGGGTTGAGCTTGGTGGCCTGGGTGATTTATGCGGCATCGCAGGGGGCGCTGGGGACTTATTTGCAGACGGTTGGGTTCGACCGCGGCTTGGGGCAGACCACCGCCGCATTTAGCACACGCCAAGTGGGCTGGTTTCTGCTGTTCTTCGCGCTGGCGGCCGGTGGGATGCTGCTGGCGCTAGGCGGCGCTTTCGCCGGCGCGCGCGCCCGCTGGGGCGGCCTGCTGTTGGGGTTACTGCTGGTGGTGGACCTCGGTCGCGCCAATCTGCCCTTTATCATATACTGGGACTACCAGCAGAAATACGCCACCAACCCCATCATCGAACAGCTCCGCAACAGACCTTATGAACATCGGGTGGCGATTCTGCCGTTTCCTACCCCGCCGGAACTGGGTCTAATTAACCAGCTCTACCGAATCGAATGGGCTCAGCACCTCTTTTCCTATTACAACATTCAATGTCTCGACATCGTTTCAATGCCACGAATGCCGATGGATTTGGCTGCATTTGAAGGGGCGTTGTGCGTCCCGGATGCCAGCCAGAGGAGCCGCATGACTCGACGTTGGCAACTAACGAATACCCGCTACCTGCTCGGCCCGGCCAAGCTCCTCGACACACTCAACAAGGAATTTGACCCGGACCAACGCCGCTTCCGTATCGCCCGCGCTTTTGCTGTGGTGCCAGCCCGGGAGGGCGCCAGTTCGGCGTCCGTTTCGGTATTTGGCGCTTCCAGGGAGGCGGCGTTGGATGGTCTGACGACGGTTCTTGACACGAATGGTCCATACGCGGTCTTTGAGTTCACCGGCGCGTTGCCGCGCGCGAGGCTCTATTCGCATTGGCAGGTGAGCACCAACAGCGAGGTGACGTTGGAACAATTGAGTAGTCCAACATTTGATCCGGAGCGGACGGTGCTGGTGAACGGCCCTCTGTCGGCCGCTACGGCAACGCCGAGTGCGGACGCGATCGCGGGCGGCGGCGATGTCGAGTTCGTCAGCTATGCGTCTAAGGAAATCGTCCTTCGGACCAGGGCGGAGTTTGCCTCGGTGTTATTACTAAATGACAGGTTCGATCCTCAATGGAGCGTCACCGTGGATGGCAAGCCCGCGAGCTTGCTGCGTTGCAACTACATCATGCGTGGAGTTCAGCTTGACCCAGGTCCTCACACGGTCAGGTTCAGCTTTCAAATCCCGATCAGCATGCCCCTGGCACAATTCCAGGTCGAAGCGGACACCCAAGTCGTCTCCTTCGTCTTCCATGTTCCGACCGGCCTCCCGTCCTATATCACCCTCTTCGCTTACGGAATTGGCACGGCCCTCATAGTCGGACTCGCGCTGCGCAGGTGGAAAGGCGACAGCCCGGCATCGGGTAAGGGCAACCAGCGTGTGCCCGCTCAAAAGCGATAACCGGCCCGATCAGGGCTTCTCTGCGGCCGCAGGAGCGGCTGGCGCTGGGGCAGTAGCCGCAGCAGCGTCCCTTGGAGTAGCGGGGACGACGATCGCACGGCCTTCCTTTTCCTTCACCAGCGTGGCGCCCTTGCCCAGGCGCTTACGCAAGTAAGTCAGCTTGGCGCGGCGCACGGAGCCATGACGTTCCACTTCCACTTTCTCGACGCGCGGCGAATGCAGCGGGAAGACGCGTTCCACGCCCTCGCCGTAGCTGATGCGGCGCACGGTGAACATTTCGTTCAGCCCATGCCCGCGCCGGCCAATCACGACCCCGGAGAAGATCTGTATGCGCTCTTTGTCTCCCTCAACGACCTTGGTATGCACGCGCACCGTATCGCCCACGCCGAAGTCCGCGGCGGCTTTGCGATACTGTTCCGATTCAATTTTATCAAGTAATGCCTGATTCATAAAATGTCTTTCTAGCTAGAGCAGATCCGGCCGGCGCTCTTTCGTGCGCTGCCTGGCCTGCTCGGCCCGCCACCGGGCGATTTCCGCATGGTTGCCCGACAGCAGGACTTCGGGAACCTTCATTCCGCGAAACTCAGCCGGGCGCGTGTACTGCGGGTACTCGAGCAGCCCGTCGCTGAACGAATCCTGGTGCGCGCTTTCTTCATCGCCCAGCACGCCCGGCAACAGCCGCGTCACCGCGTCAATAATCACCATCACCGGCAGCGCGCCGTTGGTCAGCACGTAGTCCCCGATGGACAGCTCGTCGTCCGCCAACTGCTCGCGCACACGCTCATCAAAGCCTTCGTAGTGGCCCGAGACCAGCAGCAGGTGCTCGCGCTCCGCCAGCTCACGGGCGATGCCCTGGCTAAAGGGCCGGCCCGAGGGCGACAGCAGGATCACGTGTGCGTTCCCGCGCGCCAGGTCTTCCACTGCTTCAAAGATCGGTTCGGGCTTCAATAACATGCCCGGTCCGCCGCCAAACGGCCTGTCATCCACCGTATTGTGGCGGTTATGCGCGTAATCGCGCAGATTATGGATTGCCAAATCCAGCCGCCCCGCTTCCCGCGCCCGCTTGATGATGCTCTCGTCCAGCGGCCCCGTGAACATCGCCGGGAACAATGTCAGCACATCAATCTTCATGTCGCCCGAGGCGCATCCCGGCGCTCTCGCCGCCGCGCAGAGCACTGCTCCGCACGCCGGTTACCCGGCTGGCCTGTCTTCGACGATCTCGAGGCTGCAGCGCAAGCCCTTCTTCGCGCTGCCCGCCAGCAACAGAGACCGGATCGCGTTAATCGTCATGCCCTGCCGCCCGATAATCTTCCCCACGTCCTGCGGGTGCAGGCGCACCTCATACACCGTCGTCCCCTCGCGCTCGACCGGAGTGATGGTCACTTCCTCCGGGTGCTGCACCAGCCCTTTGACGACGTATTCGAGAAAGGCTTGCATAAGCCAGGCCCTCTCCGTTACGTCGTCGCGGCAGCCGCGGCTTTGGTAGCTTTCTTGATGAAGCTGGCCACCGTCTCGCTTGGCTGCGCGCCTTTGCTCACCCAATACTTGGCCCGCTCGAGGTTCAGGGTGAACTTGTCGCCCTTCTTCTGCGGCAAATACGTGCCCAGTTCCTCGATGAACCTGCCATCGCGGGGACTGCGGCCATCGGCCACAACAATGCGGAACGCGGGCTTGTTCTTTGCCCCGACGCGCTTCATGCGAATTTTAACTGCCATAAATCATCATTTTGCTGGGTGCGGCCGCTGCCTGCGGACCGCTCGCCCCAAAGGGTTTCCCAAAAAGGAATTGAGAGCCTAGTCTTGCTCGCGCCACTTGGCAAGCCCTGTTTTTGAGGATTTTTCCTGGCGCCAGCCCACCCCAAGGAACTACAGGAATTGCTTGCCTGGGCCGGGCGGCGGAGCACAATCCCGCTCATGAAATCTCGCTTGGTTCCGGTTCTCCTCGTCGTCGCGGCGTTTCTTCCTGTCCAGTCCCTGGTTGCCGCCGAAGTCACACCCGTGTTGCTGCGCTATACTTTTGCCCCAGGGCAAACCAATGCCTACAGCGTGCAGATCGAATTACAGGGCGAGGCCGGGCGCGAGGCCATTGCGGGGACGTTCATCGTGAGTGCGCGCGCAGTGGGTACCAATCTCATTGGCCTCACGCTGCGCGGCCAACTCCGGCCCAAGGCCATTGGCGGCATGTCTCCGATGATGGGTTACCGGCCCAATGCCTCACCGTCGCTTTCCAGCTACGCCTATGGTTACCAGGGCCAGGACAAGGAATTGGTGATAGATGACCGAGGCAGGATGGTTCGGCAGGCCGGCGATGTGGCGTTGCCAATACCCTTGGGTCAATTGGCCGTTTCGCTCATCCAGCCATTTCCGGCGGAGGCCACGGCCGGCTGGGAGGCAGAGGACGAGGTCTTTGTGCTCGATGAACCGCTGCTCCAAGGACCTGCGACCGCTTTCCTTAGTCCGCAAGGCGGAATGAACTATGGCGGCTTTTATCCTGGCCGCTCGCCGCAGGGGGTGCTGGCAGCGCGGCAGAAGACCCGGATCAAAGTGACGGAGGTCACCCCGGAAACCGTCACGTTGCAGAAGACCTTTAGCCTCGACAGCCGCATGTTGACTGGTTCCGAACCGCGCGTCAGTTCCGTCAGCGAAGGCCGCGTCGAGTTCGACCGCACGCTGGGCCTGCCGAAGCGCGTCGAACTGGACTGCAAGACGCTGGCGGTGACGGAGAATCTCAGCCGGCGGTCGGTCCTCAGCCTGCGCTGGCAGTTGCTCGAAGGAGCGGAACGCGACAAGGCAATCGCCCCGCCGCCACCGCCGCCGCCGGATACAAAGTTCACCCCGGAAGAAGTGGCCAAGCTGCTGGAGCGGTTGCAG
>Ga0182019_10001578_pt1 | contig 11630 bp, 9 predicted proteins | sample 812E2MmetaG_FD_120483 | JGI IMG/M metagenome (GOLD analysis project Ga0182019, IMG submission 120483) | Permafrost microbial communities from Stordalen Mire, Sweden - 812E2M metaG | ecosystem: Environmental > Terrestrial > Soil > Wetlands > Permafrost | place: Sweden: Stordalen | collected...
CGGTGGCAAAATTCTTAGCGATGGAAAGTAGGTTCATCCGGTCTACCGTTTCCGAACAATATCGAAGATCCACTCCTAAGTCAAGTAGATAATCATACCCCCCGGTCTATTGAGATCATAGAGTTAGACAAAAAATCCCGCAAAACCTCTGAGTTTTAAATGACTTATATGGAAAATATTCCGTAATAAGGACTTAGCCCTCAAGAGAGCTTCCGAAAATGACTTGGGGCAGCTTCGAGGCCCGCCTTGGGAGGCGGGCACATTCATAGACTGCCCCAGTTCGACGCTTATTGTCGCGCGGGGCGAATTCTTGGTCTGGACGGCGTACACAGGCAGGTCAGAACCTGGTCGTCAGTGGGGCGTCAATTCGGCCGACGATTCCACGTCTTGATTATTTCGGTTGTGATCCGCGGCTCTGCCGGAGATCGAGCGTGAGGGCTCGGACGTCCCTCGGCAGACTGTGTCGCAACTCGGTGCCGTCCCTGACGGGACTCCGGTTTGTCCCATTCTGCATCCCCGGCACTGAAGTGCCGGGCTTTCCTGTGTCGCCGCTTCGCGGGTGGAGCATTGGCGTGTTCTAATCGGACGCCCCTCCGTGGCTGGACTTCAGCTCGTTTCATTGGGTTGACCCGAAAACGAGTTCTCACTCACACACCGAAGGGCCGCATTCCGAGGTTTGCGGTTTGGATGCGAGCGCATTACGCCAAGACTGTGACAATCCCGCGATACCTGCGTGTTAGAATCGTATTTGTGATGCCCCCAACCGATGCTTCCTGACATCGACAAGCTGCTAGAGTTGCAGATCGCGGACAAAGAAATCCGCAAACTGCGGGACGAGGTCGCCGCGCTGCCGAAACGCGTGGCGGTGATCGAGCAAAAGCTGGCTGGGACCAAGGCGTACCTCGAAAAGACGCGGACAGCAGCCCAGGGGGACGAGGCCAACCGCAAGAAGTTCGAAGCCGCTATCAAAGATCTGCAAGGCAAGATTTCCAAGTACCGCGACCAGTCCCTCGACGTTAAGACCAACGACCAGTACAAAGCCCTTCTGCACGAGATCCAGTTTGCCGAACAGGAGATCCGGCTGAACGAGGATCGTATCCTGGACGTGATGGTCAACGTCGACGCGCGCGAAAAAGAAGTCAGAGCGGCGGAGGCGGAGCTCAAGGCGCAAACGAGGGAGATCGAAAAGGAAAAAGAAGAAGCTCGAAAAGTTACTGCCGAAGATCAGAAAAAGCTCTCCGAGTGGAACGCCAAGCGCGACGCCTTGCGCCATGAGATTTCCGAAGATATTCTCCGTCAATATGAGCGGGTGGCAAAGTTCCGCGGCACCGGCCTAGCCGAAGTCAGCGACCACAAATGCATGGGCTGCCAGGTGATGCTGCGCCCCCAGACCTACAACGAAGTTAGGAATGGCGAGAAGGTAATGATCTGCGAATCGTGCTCGAGAATTTATTACTTCAATCCCGCGAACGAAGTGAAGCCGGAGCAGGAAGTCGTGACCGTTACCGGGAGAAAACGCGCGCGCCCCAAGGCCGATGCGCCGCAAGCATGGTTCTACCGTCCGGATTACGGCGAAGAAGGCGAAGTGCTGCTGGTGTTTACTAATGACGGCGGCAATTCAACCCGGCGCATTTACGAACTGCACACCGGACGCCAGTTCGGCGATGTGCTGGCGCGCGAAGGAACCTACCGTCTCGCGTTTCCAGAGGACATTACGGACGCCGCCCTCCGCCTTAACGGCCATTGGGCGGAAAAAGAAATCGACGAGTGGGGTTCCGAAATTCCTTCGAACGCGCTCGACCTGCTGCAGAAGGATCTGCTCGCCATCCGGCGCGAGCACAAAGCGGGCCACAAGCATTCCGCCTCCCCGGCGGAACAACCGGCTGTCAGTTAGTTTCGGGCCGAACGGCCAGCCGAGCTTCGCGGATCTCAGAAACATGATTTCTGCCGGAGTCGATTGATGCGATGGATTGCGGAAAGTCCTGCTTACGTGAATCAAGGACTCGCCATATTTATACTTGAAACAGTCGTTTCACATATGATACCTTCGTGCCCGGTTCGAACCATGACCGCCAACGGAGGAAGATATGGCCGTAAGCTACAAACCCGCTGACCGTCAGAATGTGGTCCCCTACCTGGTGGTGGCCGATGCCGACAGAGAACTGGCCTTCGTGAAAGAAGTCTTTGGAGCGAAAGAAGTTCAGGTATACCGCGATCCGGACGGACGAATCCGGCATGCTGAACTAAGCATCGGAGATTCAGTTGTCATGCTGGCCCAGTCCGGTGAGCAGTGGCCGCCGCTGCCTGCCGCGATCTATGTCTATGTCCCCGATGTAGATGCTGCGTACCAGCGAGCGCTGAAAACGGTCGTATCTTCGCCACGGCCTCCGGCCGATCAGCCCTATGGAGACAGAAACTGCGGTGTGACCGACGCGAACGGCGTGCAGTGGTGGATGACGACCCACATCGAGGATGTTTCTGAAACGGAGATGCGGCGACGGGAAGCGCTCGAGAAGAGCAAGCCGAGCGCGTAGGCCGCTTAACAGGCGTAATCGGGACAGGCAATGACCAGGACAGTCGATGAAACTCGCCCCGAGGAATTGTTCGATGCCATCGTCGCCTACATCGCAAAAAAAGGCGTGGCCGAACTTTCGCTGCGGCCTCTCGCCAAGGCGGTCCACTCCAGCCCGCGAGTGCTGCTCTACTACTTCGGCTCAAAAGAAAAAATGGTGGCCCGAGCGATTCAGCGCCTGCGTGACCGTCAACGAGCTGGCTTCGGCAAGATGCGCGAGGCCCGTTACGACCGGCCATCCGACGCTTGCCGCGCCATCTGGAAGCGGATGAGCGCGCCCGAATCTGAGCTGGCGTTCAAACTTTCGTTTGAGACTTATGCGCTCGCCCTGCGTCACCCGCGGCAGTTCGCCGATTTCCTGAGCTCGTCGGTTGAGGACTGGCTGGAGTTTCTCTCCGAACCGCTGCTGCGCAAGGGGCATCCGAAAGCCGAGGCGCGCGCCTTTGCCACGATCGTGATCGCCGGATTCCGCGGCTTCATGCTCGATTACTGCGCCTCGCACGATCGCCAGCGCATTGATAGCGCCGTAGAGCTCTGGTTGAAGACCCTCGATTCCATTCCACTCCAAGCGGAGAGTTCTCATGTTCACTAAACGCCACGCCGCCCTGGGCTTCATCTTCGTCACCGTGCTGCTCGACATGCTGTCGTTTGGCGTGGTCGCGCCCTTGTTACCGAAGTTGATCTCCGACTTTCTCCAGGGCAATACCGCGCGCGCGTCGGAATACCTCGGCCTGTTCGCGACCACGTGGGCTTTCATGCAATTCATCTTTGCGCCCGTGCTCGGTCTGCTATCGGACCGCTTCGGGCGCCGCCCGGTTGTGTTGCTTTCGAACTTCGGACTCGCGCTCGACTACTTCGTCATGGCGCTCGCCCCGTCGGTCCGCTGGCTGTTCCTCGGGCGCGTCCTTTCCGGACTCACCTCGGCGAGCATCCCCACCGCGACCGCCTACATCAGCGACGTGACTTCGCCGGAAAAGCGGTCGAAGGCATTCGGGCTGCTGGGCGCGGCGTTTGGCGCGGGCTTCATCCTGGGGCCAGCCGTCGGAGGCTGGCTCGGCATGCACAATCCCCGCCTGCCGTTTTGGGTGGCAGGTGTGGGCAGCCTGTTGAATTTCTGCTACGGTTTGTTCGTCCTGCCCGAATCGCTTCCTCCAGAGCGGCGTCAACCCAAACTGCAGTGGAAGAATGCGAATCCTATCGGCGCCCTGCGCTTGCTTCGCTCTCATGCCCAATTGGTGGGCTTGGCCACGGTCAATTTCCTGGGATACATCGTCCATGAAATCTATGTGACCGTGTACGTCCTGTATGTCATCTACCGTTTTGCCTGGAACCCGCGCATGATCGGCATTTCCCTGGCCGTCATCGGCATCGCTTCCATGGGTGCCTACGCATCCGTCGGGCCGGTGGTAGCGCGACTTGGAGAACGGCGCGCGCTGCTCACTGGACTGGCGTGCGCGGCGGGGGGATTTGCCATGTTCGGCTGGCCATCCCCGGTGGTTTTTCTGGCGGCGATCCCGGTGAACGCCATTTGGGCGCTCGCAGGGTCCACCTCGCAGTCGCTGATGACGCAACACGTTTCGCCCTCGGAGCAGGGAGAACTGCAAGGTGCGCTGGCATCCTTGCGGGGCGTTGCCATGCTAATCGGACCCGGTCTGTTTTCGCTGACCTTCGCATTCTTCATCGCCCCCGAGCATCGTCTACCCGGAGCGCCCTGGTATCTGGCCGCGACGCTGATGCTGGTTTCGCTCGCCGTGGCCTGGTCCGTGGCTAGGGACAAAAAAGACGAGAAGAACGACAAGGATAAGGATCAAGATGAAGACGCGGTAGGAGGCGGACTCGCCACTGCGGAGGCCAACTAGGAAGCGAACCGCCGGGTGCCCCACCCTTCGTCTTTTGAAGGGTGGGATCCCACGATCGTCTCCCGCTTGGGATTTATTCCTGACCCAGCGAAAAAACGCTTACTTGGCAGCATACGGGTCTGGATACTTGAACACCTTCTCCAGATTCTTGCCGCGGACGATTCCAAAGGAGTGATATGTCAGTCCCCAGGAATCGACCGACGACATATCCGGGAAGATGCAGGCCTCAAGCACGGTATCGATCGGGTCCGACTTCTGCACCCACCCACCACCGTTCAAGTTGATGCCCCCGAACAGATCGGTTCCGCCCAGTTGCGAGCAGTAGCAGGATCCAGGATTGCCGTTGCAACTGCCGTTATAGGGAACCTTCGCGTAATAGGCCAGCGCCGCCAGTGTGGGCTGATCGCTGTAGAGCGTCGAAAGCAGCACGTGGATCCGCGAGCCATCCTTAGATGTGAACTTGCAAAATTGGCTTTCACCGGCGAGACGGAACCAGTTTGACGGGTCGTCGTTGGTGTTGAAGTAAGGTGCGCGAACATCGACTTCTCCCCCGTGCCTGACGCAATATTTCTCAGCCTTGGTAAGGTCGGTATCCGGAGAGTTTTCATTTCCGCCACTGCCGGCTCGAACGGGTGTGGCAGCGGGCAAAATCACGGCGATTGCGAGCGCGATACAAATCATCGTCATCAGTGCGACGAGTGGACGTTTCACGAAGGGCCTCCTGGGGAAAACTGAAAATCGATGATCGGTTTCTTCCCGATCAATCGAGGCTGGAAGGTTAACACGAAAACCGGTGAATGCCCCCCGCTCGCTCGCGCCGCCCGGTCATGCTTGTGGCCGAACTTGACACCGATCTTGCCGCCGATTTCGAGGTATTATTGCCCGCACGAGGTGAGTCATGGCTCCCAACGATAACGATCTCCGCCCTTCCGCATCCCGCCGTACGTTTCTCAGCCTCTCGGCCGTCGCATCCGCCGCGCTGGCATTTCGCATTGTGACGGAACCGATGCTGGCGTACGCTCGGGTGCGCAACCTTCCGAAAGATGCGATCGGGAAAGGCGCGATCAGGATTGACGCCAACGAAAACCCGCTCGGGCCGGGTGCTTCGGCGCGCGAGGCAGCTGCCGCCATCGTCGCGCAGGGCGGTCGCTATTCCGACTGGCTCACCGACGATCTGGTCAAGACCCTCGCGGATATGGAAGGCTTGAAGCTCGAACAGGTTCGTGTCTATCCCGGATCGAGCGAGCCTCTGCATCACGCGGTGACCGCGTTCGCCTCGCCGCAGCGCAGCTACGTGACCGCCGATCCGGGATACGAAGCCGGAATGTTTGCCGCCAATGCCATCGGCGCCAAAGTGGTGAAAGTCCCGTTGACGAAAACCTACGCCCACGATGTGAAGGCGATGCTGGCCGCTGCTCCCGATGCGGGCGTGTTCTACGTCTGCACCCCTAACAATCCGACCGGAACACTGACCAGTCATTCCGATATCGAATACCTGGTCGAGAACAAACCCAAGGGTTCGATCGTGCTCGTCGACGAAGCCTATATACATTTTTCCGACGCGGGTTCGGTAATGGATCTGGTGAAGGCCGGGAAGGACGTGATCCTGCTGCGTACCTTCTCGAAGATTTACGGCATGGCGGGCCTGCGCTGCGGAGCTGTGTTTGGCCGTCCCGAACTGCTGGAAAAAATCGAAGACTACGGCGGCTGGAATGCTATGCCGATCACCGCGCTCGTTGCCGCATCGGCCAGCCTGAAAGACGCGCAACTGGTGCCCGAACGCAAGCGCATCAACTCCACCATTCGGGGCGAGGTCTTTGCCTGGCTCGACCGCAACGGATATTCCTACGTTCCCTCGGAATCGAACTGCTTCATGCTCGACACGAAACGTCCGGCGAAAGCGGCAATTGATGCCATGGCCAAGCAAAATATATTTGTTGGACGCATCTGGCCGGCGTGGCCAACCTATACGCGCATCACCATCGGAACCGCCCCCGAGATGGAGCAGTTCCAGGCGGCGTGGCAGAAGGTCATGTCAGGAGCAGTGACTGCCAGCGTCAGCGTGATTCCTAGCAGAAAGCGGAGTCTGGATGGCCTGGTGATCCGAGCCTAACCGCTGTTCCGCCTGTAGAAACGGGACTTGCCCCGTCGTCGCGTGAAAACGGACTCGCGCAGGGACGGAAGAGTCTGTGTCGCAACCGGTGCCGTCGCTCCGCGACTCGACCCTGTTCCTTCTTGTCCCGGCACTGACGTGCCGGGCTTTCCAGTGTCGCCGCTCGCGACTAGAGCAATAACATGGTCAACTCTATCTGCGGCCCCTGGGGTTGCGACACAGACGCGGACGTCCTCGTCCGCCTAGCCGAGCACAGCTCGGCGGCTGTCTCCGTCCACAGCAGTTTTCGATTCGCTATAACATCAATCCATGCCAAAGAAACGCCCCGCCTCCGCCCAACACACGGAGCCCTCCGTCACACTCTCCACCCGGGGATCCGCACGCCTGCTCGCCCGTCATCCCTGGGTCTACCGCTCCGATATCAACGAGGAAAAAGATGTGCCGCCCGGTGCTCTCGTGCGCGTCCTGGATCCGCGTGGCAAATTTCTGGGAACCGCGCTCTACAGTTCTTCGTCGCAGATTGCCATCCGCATGATCTCTCACGGCTCCGTAGCCGATCTGCCCGCCCTGGTCGCGGAACGCATCCGTGCAGCTATCGCCTACCGCAAAGACCTCGTCGCGAACACTGATGCCTACCGCATCGTCTTCAGCGAAGCCGATTTTCTGCCCGGCCTCATCGTCGATCGCTATAACGACGTGCTTACGCTGCAAATCCTCACCCAAGCTATGGACGCCGCGCCGGTGCGCGAAGTCGTTGTGCAGACGTTGTGCGATGAACTCCAACCCGCGGGAATCGTGGAGCGCGTCGAGGCTCGCATTCGAGAACTGGAGCAATTGCCGCCGCTGCAGTCCCGCTTGCTTTGGGGAGAGAAGAGTGCGACCGAATTCAGAATGAACGCCATCCGCTTCCACTACGACGCGCTGGAAGGCCAGAAGACCGGCGCCTTTCTCGATCAGCGGGAAAACTACGCTGCCGCAGCCGAATACGCGCACGGGGAAGCGCTGGACGCTTTCTGCTACCAGGGCGGATTCGCGCTGCACCTGGCAGCAAAGTGCTCAAGCGTCACCGGAGTGGACAGTTCGCGCCCAGCTCTGGAAATGGCGGAGAAGAACGCGACGCTCAACGGTCGCGAACTGGAGTGGATCGAGGCCAACGCTTTCGATCTCTTGAGAGAATACGCCGCCGCTGGCCGCCACTATGACGCCATCGTGCTCGATCCGCCGGCATTTGCCAAGACCAAGCGCGATCTCGAAAAAGCCATGGGTGGATACAAGGAACTCAACCTGCGTGCCATGAAGATGCTGCGCCCCGGAGGGATACTTGTCACCTGTTCCTGCTCTTTTCACGTCAGCCCGGCGGACTTCCTCAAAGTCGTAGCTGACGCGGCGCAAGATGCCCATAAGTCCCTGCGCGTAGTCGAGCACCGCGGGGCCGCGAAAGATCATCCCATCCTGTTGAATGTGCCAGAAACCAGCTATCTTCAGTGCCTGATACTTATGGTAAGCAATTGAAAAATATAGGAATATTAAGTAGTTGACAATACAACGCTCATGTTTTATGCTTTTATCATACTAATGAACCATCCAGGAGCCCTGAAAGCTCCGGTTTGAATTTCCAGTAGGAGGATTTAAGTCATGACCCTGATTACCCGGTACGACCCGTTCCGTGAGTTCGTCACTCTCCAGGACCGCATGAGCCGTTTGTTCCGCGACCCCCGAGGGCCAGAAGGTCAGGATGAATCTCTGACCACGACCGCATTCGCTCCCCCCGTGGACGTCTACGAAGACGAGCACAACATCACCCTGAAAATCGAAGTGCCCGGAATCGATGAAAAAGACATCGACGTCCGCATCGAGAACAACACTCTGACCGTACACGGCGAGCGTAAGTTCGAGAAGGAAGAGAAAGAAGAGAACTATCGGCGAGTGGAGCGGCAGTATGGCAGCTTTACACGCACCTTCACTCTCCCCAACACGGTCGACCATGAAAACGTTCAGGCCGACTATGACAGGGGAGTGCTGAAGGTCAAGCTGGCGAAGAAAGCCGAAGCCAAGCCGAAGCAGATAAAAGTGAACGTCGGCAGCCAGAAGACGCTCGAAGGCAAAGAGCCCAAGAGCGCCGGCAAAGCCGCATAAGCACTGCAAGTGTGGGGACGGGGCTCCGCCCCGTCCAGCCGGGTGACGCCCGGCAGTTGTAAACTCAGCGGGAGGCGAGAAACAGCGCCTCCCGCTCCATTTGTATTGGCAATTTGTAATTGGTAATTTGAAAATCCAAGAGATCTGTCATCCTGAGCGAAGCGAAGGACCTCTACATTCCTTCGCCGCGACCAAACTGCATAGGTTCTTCGCTTCGCTCAGAATGACATGGTAGTAGAGGGACAAAGCCATGCCCATCCGTTGGGAAAAATTCACTGTAAAAGCGCAGGAAGCGATCCAGCGCGCGAACGAGCTCGCCTCCGAGCACGGCAATCCGGAACTCGCACCGGCCCATCTGCTAGCCGCGCTGGTCGAGGACCGCGAAGGCATCGTCACGCCCGTGCTCGAAAAAATCGGCATCGGGCCGCAGGCCGTGCTCAGCGACCTCTACAAAGAAATTGAAAAGCTGCCCAAAGTCTCAGGCAGCGGCGGAGCGGCCCAGCCCGCGATGTCGTCGCAGATCAATCGCGTCCTGGAGAAGTCCTTCAAAGAAGCCGACACCTTCAAAGACGAATACGTCTCGACCGAGCACATTTTGCTGGCGCTGACCGATCTCAAGCGCGATCCGGCGCAGGAGCTGATGGCGCGTCACGGCGCGACCCACGACGCCATCTTGAAGGCGCTCACGGCTGTCCGCGGATCGCAGCGCATCACCGACCAGAATCCCGAAGCGAAGTACCAGGCGCTGGAACGTTATGCCCGCGACCTGAATGAGCAGGCGCGACGTGGCAAACTCGATCCCGTCATCGGCCGCGATGAAGAAATTCGCCGGGTCGTGCAGGTGCTCTCGCGGCGCACCAAGAATAATCCGGTGCTGATCGGCGAGCCCGGAGTGGGCAAGACTGCCATCGTCGAAGGCCTGGCGCAGCGCATCGTCTCCGGCGACGTGCCCGAAGCTCTGAAGAACAAGCGTGTCATATCACTCGATCTCGGAGCCATGCTGGCCGGCGCAAAATATCGTGGAGAATTCGAAGACCGGTTGAAGGCCGTCCTTAAAGAAATCGAAGACTCGCAGGGCAAGATCATTCTATTCATCGACGAGCTGCACACACTCGTTGGCGCCGGTGCGGCCGAAGGCGCAATCGACGCCTCGAACATGTTGAAACCCGCCCTCGCCCGCGGAGAGTTGCGCGCCATCGGCGCCACCACGCTCAACGAGTATCGCAAGTACATCGAGAAAGATGCCGCGCTCGAACGCCGCTTCCAGATTGTTTTCGTCGGCGAGCCAAATGTCGAAGACACCATCGCCATCCTGCGCGGCCTGAAGGAGAAGTACGAGGTGCATCACGGCGTACGCATCAAAGACTCGGCGATCGTTGCGGCCGCGACGCTGTCGCATCGCTACATTTCCGACCGCTTCCTGCCCGACAAAGCCATCGACCTGATCGACGAGGCGGCTTCCTCGCTACGCATCCAGATCGATTCCATGCCCACGGAGATCGACCAGCTCGAACGAAGAGCCACCCAACTCGAAATCGAAAAGCAGGCGCTGAAGAAAGAAGACGATGCCAATTCGAAAGAGCGCCTCGCCCACGTCGACAAAGAACTTGCCGGTATTCGTGAACAATCAAACGCGCTCAAGGCAAAGTGGAAGCAAGAAAAAGATGTGATCGCAAAAGCCCGCGCCCTGAAGGAAAAACTGGAGCAGCTCAAGATTGAAGAAGCCGCCGAGGAACGCAAAGGAAATCTGGAGCGCGTGGCGCAGATCCGCTATGGCCTTATCCGCAACACTGAAGACGAACTGAAGAAAGTTACCGCGCAGATCGACAGCAAAACCGGGCACCGCATGTTGAAAGAAGAAGTGGACGAAGAAGATGTTGCGGGCATCGTCTCCAAGTGGACGGGCATTCCGGTTTCCAAGATGCTCGAAGGCGAAGTCAAGAAGCTCATCAACATGGAAGACCGCCTGCGCCTGCGCGTCATCGGACAGGATGCGGCGCTCGAACGCGTCGCCAACGCCATCCGCCGTTCGCGAGCCGGGCTGAGCGATCCGAAGCGGCCGATCGGGTCGTTTATTTTCCTCGGCCCAACCGGCGTCGGCAAAACCGAACTGGCTCGCGCTCTCGCCGAATTTCTTTTCGACGACGAGCGCGCCATGATTCGCATCGATATGTCCGAATACATGGAGAAGCATGCTGTATCGCGCATGATCGGCGCGCCTCCGGGGTACGTCGGGTACGACGAAGGCGGACAACTCACCGAGCAAGTGCGGCGCCATCCATATGCCGTCGTGCTCTTCGACGAGATCGAAAAGGCGCATCCCGACGTGTTCAACATCCTACTGCAGATCATGGACGACGGCCGCCTCACTGACGGCAAGGGCCGCAAAGTGGATTTCAAAAACACCGTCATCATCATGACCTCGAACCTGGGCTCGTCGTATCTGCAATCAGAAAACATTCGCTCCGCCGATGGCTTCGAGCAAGCCTCGAAGCAGGTTCTGGAGGCGCTGCACGGGCATTTCAAACCCGAGTTTCTGAATCGCGTTGACGACATCATCGTCTTCCATCCGCTCGGGAAGGAGCAGTTGGTGAAGATCATCGAGCTGCGCCTCGAAGACCTGCGCGGGCTGCTCGCCGACCGAAAGATTTCTTTGGAGCTGACCGATGCGGCGAAAGAGTTACTCTTCACCGAAGGCTACGATCCAAATTTTGGCGCGCGTCCGCTGAAGCGCGCCATTCAGAGACTGGTGCAGGATCCGCTGGCGCTGAAAATTCTGGACGGCGCGGTGCTGCATGGAGACCACGTGGTAGTGGACGCGGATAAGAAGGCGGGCAAGATGACGTTCAAGGTTAGCGAGCGAGTCGGGGAACAGCCGGCGAAGGCGAAGAAGTAATGCTGGCGCAGGACGCCCGTCACAGTTTGGGCGTGGCTCGACCGGATTAAGTCC
>Ga0182019_10001579_pt1 | contig 11630 bp, 9 predicted proteins | sample 812E2MmetaG_FD_120483 | JGI IMG/M metagenome (GOLD analysis project Ga0182019, IMG submission 120483) | Permafrost microbial communities from Stordalen Mire, Sweden - 812E2M metaG | ecosystem: Environmental > Terrestrial > Soil > Wetlands > Permafrost | place: Sweden: Stordalen | collected...
AAAGCGGGTCGCCGGCGCGTGCATTTCAAGGCCGACCGCGTGGGGGACGCCGCCTTCACGGCGTGGGATAAATTCCAGATCGCGCGCGACCGCTGGAAGAACGTGGACCTCATCCTCCTGCATCCGCCGGGCAACGCCTCCCTCGCGCCGCGCGAATTCGCCGCCATGAAGGCCGCCCTCGCCGAATGCGCCGCCATCACCGGCGTTGAGTATCCCTATCCGTGCCTTACGCTCGTGGATCCCCCCGAGGGCGCGGGCGGCGCGGGGGGAATGGAATATCCCACGCTGGTCACGGGATGGACCGTCTCGCCGTTCACGCCCGAATCCATGCGCTGGCCCGACGTGGTGATCGCGCACGAGGTCTGCCACCAATATTTTTACGGCATCCTGGCGTCGAACGAATTCGAGCATCCCTGGATGGACGAGGGGATGACCTCCTACATGGAGGTGCGCACGGCCAACCGGGCGGGGTGGGAAATGCTGCGGTGGGGCGATTTCCGGCTTGCGGGGATCGGCGAGCATCGGCTGGCCAATGCAATGGACGAGGGGCGCGAGCGGCCCGGGAAGGCGTCCTGGGAATTCGCGGGCAATGACGCCTACGGTCTGCTGGTGTACAGCCGGTCGGCCGTGTGGTTCCAGACGCTGGAAAACCGCATCGGGGCGGAGGCGATGCGCCGCGTTTTCACGGCCTACGCCGCGAAGTGGAAATTCCGCCATCCGGCGCCGGAGGATTTTTTCAGCGTTCTGCAAGACGTGGCCGGGCCCGACGCGGAAGACTTCCTGCGGCGCGGACTTGAAACGGGGCAGAAACTTGATTTCGCCGTGCGCTCCGCCGTCTGCGAAAAAAACGATACCGTTAAATCCCCGGCGAAAACGGATAAGAAGAAACCCTCCAAAGGGAAGGAAAAGCAGACGCCCTCCTGGCGCGTCCGCGTGGTGGTGGAAAACCGCGGGGAATTCGAACTGCCCGTGGACCTTCTGTGCGTGATGAAGGACGGAACCCGGCAGCGCTTCACATGGGACGGCAGGGGCGATTGGAAGGCTTTTGAATTCGATTCCCCCTCGCCCCTGGCGGAACTTCTGTTGTCCCATCTGTCGCTGTTGGTGTAGTCATGCATTTCACTTCCCTTCGCCGCGTCCTTCAAAATCCCAAAGCGGTCCTGTTGCTTTATGTCCAGGAATTGGCGGTCTTCCTCGCCCTGTTCGCCCTGTTGACGGTTTATCTGGATTCCATCGCCGGGCGTTCCTATTACGCCTGGGACCTCGACCTCTCCTTCCTCATCAAGGTTGGCGATAACCCCGGCGCTATGGGACTGCTGGGCGTCGTGATGCTCGCGGCGGCCGTCTTTTTCTTCGGATTGCGCCTGTTTCTGATGGGCGGCGTTTTCGAAACGCTGGCCTACGGCTGGGACGGCCTGACCTCCTTTTTCCACGGCGCGCGCCGGCACGTCTTCCGCTTCCTTCTGCTGGCGGTGATTTTTCTCCCCATCGCAGGGATCGCGTGGGGGGTGGTGGGCGCGATCTTCGGAAAAATCGGGGGGCATATCGCGGACACCCGCTGGCCGTTTTACGCCATGTTCCTGAAAGGCGCGGCGGCATATCTGGTTCTCACTCCGCTTGCATTCCTGCACGCCACCAGCCGCTTCCGCACCGTGAAAAGGCGCGCCTTCGCCCTCACGTTTCGATTTGCGTGGAAGCCGCTTTTGGCATTTTACGGCTACGCCCTGGCCGATCCCATCCTGGCCCTCCTGCTGTTCGCGATGATTCCCGCTGTATTGAAAGGCCGTTCGGGGTTCGGCGCGCTGTTATGGATCATTGCTTTTCAAATCGTGATTCTTCTCAAGCTCGTTTTCCGCTTGTCCGCCTTTACCTGCGCCCGGGAAAAGACGGATTGGAATACGCCGCAGCCCCCGATGCCATTGGATACGCCGGCGGAATTGCCGCGAGCGGAATTACCCGCCCAGGGAGGTCTGCCGTGAACCGAACATCCCTCCGCGCCATTCTTGGAACCGCCTTTTTGTTCGGATTTCTTTTCACCGCCCCGCCCGGGGGCGAATTCAAATCGCACATCAAGGGCGTGGTGCGGAAAAGCAAGTGAGGGCTGCAGGCGGTAGCTGGCAGATAGGGAGGACTACCTGCTGGCTGCGAATAGTCCTGTTCAGAGTCCCGCCTTCAGGCGGTCCTGAAGCAAAACGGGGACTGGCTCAAGCGGAGCGCAGCGGAGACGTGCCTGTCCCCGCTTTGCGCCGATGTAGAAGCCGGAAGGTCAATAAAGCGAAAGAAGAAGTCAGATCCGGGTGTGGCACAGCCGCCCCCGGCTGTGTAAATCCCCGTTTAGCTTTTCGCCTTTAGGCGGTGCCTCCTTTCCGCATGACAGCTTCCATCTGCGAGCTGCCAGCTACTGGCTTCCCGCTTTTCCCCTTGACTCCCCCTCCTTTTCCCTGTCAAAATATATCCATGGAAGTATCGCTGATGGGCTTGTTCGCTCCTTTGGATGAAGATGCCGCCGATGTCCTCTTCGAGAAGGCCATTTCACGATTTTCAGAGATCAACGACCGCTTCTCCTTTGATAATCTTTTCCGGCTTCTGCTCCTTTTGGATTATGATCACGAGGACGCTAGAGAAGCAATTCTTGCCCGTTGCAGTCTCAGCCTTCTGGTCTTTCAGGAGCGGATGGAAAACCAAGCCTACAAGAAAATAAGCCTCAATGAGAAGATATCTTCAGATTTGCGGTCCTTATTTGAGACCATCCCATCCGGGCAATTCAGCCCGGGACAGAATCAGCGCCATGGTGAAAAATATCAATAAATGACCCCTGAAGATCTCGCCCGCGTGCAGATTGACGCCCTCCTCGGCCAATGAGATTGTTTCGGTCGCTCCGCTTCCTCGCAATGACACAATGAACCGACAAGGTCGCGGTTCGCAATGACATGCTATGCAATGGCTTCATAACGCAGACAGGAGTGGCTGCGCCACACAGAAATACCGCCTGAAGGTGGATGCTCTGAACAGGAACGATCGCCGATGTGAGAATCGGCGCCACACTCGGGGAGCTCCATTGGCTCAGCAAATTCTGCCCAGGAAGGCTGTTTTCCTTAGCCAAAGATACCTTCGATCCTCTCTGCCGCACTTTCGTTTTCGCCATATGGGCGGATAATAATCTAAGAATTAAGAATTATGAAATGGAGAAGGAGTCGAGGAAGAAAAGAAATAAGAAAGCTGAAGGATGAAATTAAAGGCAATATGACCTCCAACAGGAAGACCATGATAAACTATTAGGAGGAGAACCATGGTTACCCTGCATACGAATATCATAAAAAAGAGCGGCAAAAAGGAATTCGTCGTCATTCCCTACGAGGAGTTCCTGCTTATTCAGGAAGAGCTGGAAAATTTTGAGGATCTCAAAGCGCTTCGGCAGGCGAAGAGATTGGAATCGGGCGTCCCGGGATTGTCTCTCGCCGAGGTTAGGAAAAAGCTTAAGACTCGCGTAGCACGTTAGTCTTAGTTTCCCTACTTCCACGCACCGCCGCCAAAACAATCGCAACAACCGCAAGGAGTTCCAGCGGCATCAAAATGGGGCTGAAGTGGATGTGGGGCAATAGATAAAAGCAGCGCTCGATGAAGATTCCCAGGAAGATGGACGTCGAGGCGGCGATGACGGCGGCGGGGTGGCGGCGGGGCAGATTGGTGAGCAGGATGAGGAAGGGGATGAAGAACAGCAGCAGGAGCGACATCCAGAAGAGCGGCTCGCCGAAGGGGAGGGCGAAGCGGCGGGTGAAGTAGCCGACCTCTTCGGGAAGGTTGCCGTACCAGATGGTGAGGTATTGGGCGAAGAAGAGGCCGCCCCAGAAAATGGAAAAGCCGAACATGAGGGTGGTGGTGCTGTGCAGAGTCTTGGCCCGGGTTTCGGGCGCAACATCCTTCAGGCCAAGGCACAGCAGGCCCGCCAGCGCCAGACCCGCGTAAAAGGCCTCCACCATGAAGAGGGGACCGAACATGGTGGAGATCCAGGGATAATCGAAACTCATGACCCAGTCGAAGGCCACGAAGGAGAGGGCTGTGACGAAAGCGAAGATGTATGCCGCCGCCCAGAATTTAACTTTCTTGGAATCCTTTCCGATCGCTCTCCTGAACGTATCAGCCAGGCTCACGGCGATGAGAAAAATGGCGGCGTTGCGGAGGTTGAAAAATTGGGGATTCAGCCAGGCGTTTGGATGGTTCGACCAGGGATACAAGTGAATATTATTGGTGTGGACATAGATCGCGGAAAGAAACAGAAGCGGCGCCAGGGAAAGCAGGGGCTTCTCCAGAGGTGCGGTCCACTTGGCGTTCGACAGCCGGGCCCCCGCCATCACGGCCACACTTCCCGAGACCACGCTGGTAATCATCATCAACGGGATCAGGGACGAGCCGCCGGAATCCAGGAACCAGAAAAGGATGAAAACCAGACACAACAGAATGAGCGGGGCGTGTTTCATTTCTGGCCTTCCATGAGGATGGCGAAGCGGTTTCCATACTCCTCCGGCTCCAGGATGTTCTTCAGGCTGGGCTGGCCGGACAGAAATAGATAGCCCAGGAAGGAGACCACACTTCCGAAAAGAATGGTGAGCTCGAAGGCGATGATGGTGAAGGGGGGCAGTGAGACCATGGGCTTTCCGCCGGTGATGAGCTGGGGCCAATCCCGCACGGTGTAGATGGTGAAGGCGAGCCCCGAAAGGAAACCGGCCGATGACGCCGCAGCCGTGAACTTCCAGAGGCCGCTGCGCGGCGCTTTCAATATTGCTTCCATGCCGTGGACCGGATAGGGCGTGCGGACCTGCACGGTTTTCCAGTCGGCACCGGCGGAGGCCAGTTCTTTCAATTTGGCGAGAAATGATTCTTGATCGTCGAAGATATAGCGCTCGCTCATAGCCATCGCTCGCAATAGTTTCGAGTTTCGAGTTTCGGATTTCGAGTTGCGAGATAGGAAGTCCGATTATTGATGAACCTGTCGGGATATTCGTGCTTGGAGCTTGGACTCTGGAGAAGCGGTTCATGGATTATGCCTCGGGTGGAGGGAACTCGAAACTTAAAACTCGAAACTCGAAACTGGGTGGTGGTTGGAGGTGTCATTTATGTTCCTCCTTTACCTCGGTTATGGAGAGCACGGGCAGCAGTTTTGCGAAGATGAGAAAGGCCATGAAGAACATGCCGAAGGACCCCGCCACGATCCCCAGCGCTATGGGGCTGAAGATGGGCTTGCCCCAGACATAGGGGTCGAAGTCGTGCGCCAGCGCCGTGACGATGATGACGAACCGCTCGAAGTACATCCCGATATTGATGAAGATGGAGAGGACGAACAAATAGGGCAGGCTCCGCCGCAGGGGGCGCGCGAAGAGCGAAAGCGGCAGGAGCGAGTTGAACAGGATCATGCCCCAGAACATGAGGCGGAAGTCGCCGCTGGTCCGGTAGATGAAATGGGCTTTCTCGAAGATGTTCCCGCCGTACATGGCGAGGGCGTACTCCACCAGGTAGGCGTAGCTGACGATGAGCGAGCAGAAAAGGAGCACCTTGGCCAGGGCTTCGAAATGGTCGGTCGTGATGTATTTTTCCAGTCGGAAGATCCTCCGCATGGGGATGACTAGGGTGAACACCATGGCGCAGCCGGAGAAGATTGCGCCGGCCACAAAGTAGGGGGCGAAGATGGTGGTGTGCCAGCCGGGGACGATGCTCATGGCGAAATCCCACGACACCACCGAATGGACGCTGATCACCAGCGGCGTGGCGAAGGCAGCCAGAAAGATGTAAAGCTGGTTGTAGTGGATCCACTGCCTCAGCGACCCGGTCCACCCCATCGAGAGGATGCGGTACAGCGGGCGCCGCCATCCCGTCACGATCCGCCGCGCCACGGCCAGGTCGGGGATCATCCCCACGTAGAAGAAAATCGCGCTCACGGTGAAGTAGGTGGAGACGGCGAAGACGTCCCATACGAGGGGCGAGCGGAAGTTCACCCAAAGCGTACGCTGGTTGGGGTACGGCATGAGCCAGTAGAAGAGCCACACGCGGCCGAGATGGATCAGCGGGAAAAGGCCCGCGGTGGCGATGGCGATGAGGGTCATGGCCTCGGCCGAGCGGTTGAAGGCCACGCGGAATTTCGCGCGGAACAAAAAGAGGACGGCGGAGATCAGGGTGCCGGAATGGGCGATGCCCACCCAGAACACGAAGGTGGTGATGTACATGTACCAGCCCACGGGATGGTTCTTGCCCGAGGCCCACATCCCCGAATAGATCTGGTATCCCCAGCAGGCCATCCCCGCGAGAAAGACCAGGGCGGAGGCGGCCAGTGCCACCCAGTAGGAGCGTCCGGGATTGCGCAGGGCGTCCAGGATGTCGCGGTCCACCCGGTCCGCGCGATCGAGGGGCGTCAAATTTTCACTCATGATTCCCCTCCCCAAGTTTCGAGTTTCGAGTTTCGAGTTTCGAGTCGGAAGAAACGAGTTTCGAGTTTCGAGTTTCGAATTTCGAGGCTGGGAAGGCGGAAGTACAAATTTGGAATTCTGAACTTTGAACCAATCTAATCTCACTCATGGCCCACTCCCTCTGGTTTCGAATTCTGTATTCCGAATCCCGGCTTACGATCGGCAACATTGGGGTTGGACGCTTCTTTTTCCGGCTCCTGAGGGTACGGGTGGGAACTCGAAACTTTAGACTCGGAACTCGAAACTGCTTTTAAATAATACACCGCCGGCTCCGTCCCCAATTCTTCCAGAATCCGATAGGCTCGCCCGGAAGCAGCCAGTTTCGCAACGGAGGAGCCGGGGTCCAGAAGGTTGCCGAAGGTGATGGCTTTGGTGGGGCAGGATTGCGCGCACGCGGTGGTGAACTCGCCGTCGCGCACCTTCCGTTTTTCATCCTTGGCCTTGTCCTCGGCGTACCGGATGCGCTGGATGCAGAAGGTGCATTTCTCCATGACGCCCTTGGGGCGGCGCGACAGGTCGGGGTTGGTCATGAGGCCCGAGGCCCCCGGAAGGGGATGGTCCAGCCAGTTGAACCGCCGCGCCTTGTAGGGGCAGTTGTTGGAGCAGTAGCGCGTTCCCACGCACCGGTTGTACACCTGCACGTTCAGCCCCTCGGGGTTGTGATAGGTGGCGATGACGGGGCACACCGGCTCGCAGGGGGCGTTGTCGCACTGCTGGCACATCATGGGGATGAATTCGAGGCGCCCCTTTTCATTGAAGAACGGCTCGACGCGCAGCCACGACATCTCGCGCCCGCGGACGTGCTCCCGCGCCCCCGTGACGGGGATGTTGTTTTCCACGTAGCATGCGGACACACACGCACCGCAGCCGGTGCACCGGTCCAGGTCCACGGCCAGGGCCCAGCGGTAATCCTTGTGGGTGTGCCCGGGGTAGAAAGTGGCTTTCGGGTGTTTCTCGCGTGAAACCGGATCATCAGGGAGGATGCCGCGCCCCGCCGCCAGCATGGAACCCGACAGGATGGGGATGCGGAGGGATGATCCGGCAGCCTTAAGGCGCGTGACGGGGAAGATGGCGGGGATCTCTTCCCCTTCGCCCATGTGGAGGGATTCCTGCAGGTGCGGGCGCTGGATCATCACCACGCCTTTGGGCAGGCCCGGTTGTATCTTGACCGGGAGCTTGAAGGTGGAATTGGGCGTGTCGAGGAAGATCTCATCGCGGTCCTCGACGCTCAGTTCCTTCGCATCCTCCTCTGAAATCGAAAACCACTTTCCCCACGAGATGGTGGAAAGGGGATCGGGGATTTCCTTGAGCAGATCCAGCTCCGCGCTGCGCCCGTCGTAGGCGCGGATGGAGGGGGCGCAAACCAGAACATTTGAATAATTCAGCACTTCTGAGGATGCGTTTATTGCATCATTTACTGCATGGCTATCCTCATGTCCTTCCGCTCTTCCGACAGGAATCCGGATGAATCCTTTTTCAATAAGATCTTTGCCCGATTCCCTCCATCGGCCAGCCAGAAGGGCCTGATACGTGGATGCATTCTCCAACAGTTTCATCAGGATATCGCCCATCGAAAAGGTGCTGTAAAGAGGCGCGATGGCGGGCTGGATGATGCCGGTAGATCCCCACATTGGCACCTCTTCGCCCCAGGATTCGAGGGCATGGGAGATGGGCAGGATGATGTCGCACGACTTCATCGTGTCGGTCATGAGATCGCCGAGGCCCACTCTCAACGCCGCCGAGCGAAGGGCCTTGCCCAGGGGGGGATAGACATCCACGGCGCTTGTCCGGCTCAGGAAAAAGACATTCGCGCCGTCACTTTCCAGGACCTCGGAAAAATCCTTCAATTCCCGGAACGAGCCCACACGGTCTTCATTGAATGAGCTCCCCAATTCCATGGTCCTGCCCGGCATGTCCATCCGTTGTTGAAGCAGGGCCGTCTGGACCGCGGCCTTCAGCCCCGCCGCATGGGCCGTGGAAACGCCGCCCGTGATGATCAGCGGCGCGGAGGCGCCGGACAACAGGCCTGCGATCCTATTCAATGCACCATCGGACAGGCCGGTGTTCTCCGCATGGCCGGTTTTGCTCAGCAGTTTTCCGAGAAGGGCCGTTTCGCTTCCGGCCTTGAGGGTGTAACGTTCATCCGCATTGGCCCCCGTGAGGGAGAAATGCGGCTCGATATGAATCCACTTGAAGTCGGCATTCTTCTCCCGCGCCTCGGCGAGCATCCAGGCAAACCGCACGGGGCTGACGAAGGTCTCCAGGATGTCCGCGCCGATGGTCAATAGGAAATCGGCCTTGTCAATCCGATAATCCGGAATGCGCGGCGCGCCAAAGACGAGGCTGTTGGCCTTACGGATATTCGAATGCGCGTAGACCTCAAACTCCGGCAGGCGGATCACGTTCCACCTGGCGCAGAATTGATCCATGACATCCCACAAGGCGCCGGTGGTGCGTCCCGAAAGGAAGTAATTTTTCTTCGCCGCGGATGCGTTTCCCAGCGCCGCCTTGATTTTCCCCAGCGCCGCATCCCAGGAAATCTCTTTATAGGTTCCGCCATCCTTGATGAGCGGCGTCCTGATCCGGTCCGGGTGATACAGGCGGGCCAGGGAGGCCTGTCCGCGCATGCACAGGCCGCCTTTGTTGACGGGATGGTCAGGATTGCCCTCCAATTTCACCGGGCGCCCGTCGCGCACCCGCGCCAGCATGCCGCATCCGGCGGGGCATTCCATGCATGTGGTGGGGACCCAGCGCGCCTCGCCGGGGAGAACACCGTCATCGGGCGGCACCAGATAGGGGATGAGCCTTTCAGGCTCTTTGGTCCCGCAGGAGGCCGCCACGGCCCCCGACGCCAGTCCGAAAAGTTTGAGGAAGGTTCTTCTATCCATGAATGCCTCGCATGTAGGATGCCCTCGTGCCGAAGAATGTAGCCGCAGGCTTTAGCCTGCGCCTTGCATCAACGAGGGCACGGCATGCCGTGCCCCTACGAATAAGATTCATCATTTATGGCACGCCGCGCAATCGGTCGTGGCGCCGCGGCTGCGGTGGCACCCGATGCACCAGCCCATCTTCAGCGAGCGTACCTGGCGCATGGGCATCATGGCGCGCACGTCCCCGTGACAGACAGAGCAGTCCACCCCCGCCTTGATGTGCCGCTTGTGGGTGAAGCGGACATGCCAGGGCAGGACGTGGATCTTGATCCACGGAATCGGTTCCTTCCGGTCCCAGTATCCCCGAAGCTTCTGCACCTCCGGACGGTCCGTGGCGGCGTTTTCATGGCAGGCCATGCAGACGCTCATGGCGGGGACGCCGGCCCGCGGCGATGTGGCCGCCGTGGTGTGGCAGTGCATGCAGGCCAGCCCCACCTTGTTGATGTGCGTCGGATGCGGAAAGGCGATGGGCTGGACCGGCGGGCGGTCCGGCAGCCAGAACAGCATAAGGACAACGATTCCCGCGGCCGCCGCCAGAAACCAGGCCGTGATCGCAAGGGGGAGGATTCGTTTCGCTTCCATGGCGGCCTCCCTATTTCTTCCCCGCGCGGTCCAGCAGGAACCGGGCCACCGATTGAACTTCCAGCTCCGTCAGCCCCTGGCCGGGCATGGCCGGGAAAGCGGGATTCTTCTTGACGGGGTTGCGGATGAAGGCCGCCAGCGCATCCGGGTCGGCCGCGTATTTGGGGACCACGTCGTTATAGGCGGGGCCCACCACCTTCTTATCGAAGCTGTGGCATGCCGAGCACTTCGTTGTGAAGATCTTTTCTCCCAGCGCGGCATCGGGCACCATGTTTTTGGCCATGAGGGCCTCGCGCGCGGATGTTTCCTTCTGCCGCTCCGCTTCGGCGTTTTGCGCCAGCGCCCTTAGATGCTCGGCCCCGGCGCGCGACTGAAGGTGGACCATGTGAAATCCGAAGAGGCCGAAGAGGAGGATCCCCGATCCGAAGACGCACGGGGCGAAGCGGACGTGGCCGTTCTTCAGCATGTAAAAGGAAAGCTGGGCCGCCGGCCATGCGAAGACCGTCATCAGAAGCGCGGTGATGAAGACGGTGGTGGACGTTGCGGGAAGGGGCAGATTGTACAGCTCGCCGACCAGGGCCGCGGGAACGGCGAGGGCGCCGCCGAGGGCGAGGGCGCCGCCGAGGATGCGCAGCAGCTTCAATTCACCTTCTTCGCCGGAGAGCCGGCTTTCGCTCCATCGGAAATAGAAAAACAGGATGGCCGCCCCGCTGAAAAGGGCGGCAAGGGCCGAAAACAGCAGGAAGTGGACGGCCTGCTGGATGGAGAACAGGAGGGGGAGAATGGAGCTTTCGAAGAAAAACCGCTCGGGAAAGAAACCAAGGTCCAGCGTGCTGATGAGGAACCAGCAGGACGCCAAAAGGAGAAGATGGCCCGGACCGCCCAGGCGGATGTCCCGCGTCCTGCGATAGAGGTAAAGCAGCAGGTACGCGGGAAACATCAGGACGAGGATGTTGGCGTAATAGGCCGGCATGAAGATGGGAGTGCCGTGGAAGAACTGCCCCGACAGCAGCAGGAGCCCGATGGGCGGCAGGACACCGAAGATCCACCATGCGCCGGGATTGGAGACCGCCAGATCCATCAGCCGGGTGGAAAGGAGCGCGTCCTTTTTCCGGAAGGCCAGGGAGAGGCCGGAGGTCACCAGCACCGTCCCGAGCCAGGGAAGATGGAACAGGAGCAGAAGCACCATGAGCGGTCCCACCAGCGGAAGGTGCTCCGCGGCAGGGGGGAGGAAGAGGTTGTCAAGCATGATTCGACCCTCCACATCCCCCCGGTAAATAGTAAATGGTAAATGGTAAAGGGTAAAGGGTAAAAGGTAGCTGGTAGATGGCAAATGGTAAATGGTAAAGGGCAAATGGTAAAGAAAGGCAAGGCAAGGGGAAAGGGGCGGTCATAGGCGGATCTCCAGCAATCGGTCTGCGGTCACGATCACAAGCACCACAAGGGCAAAAGCGTTGACGGCGATGAAGGTTTTTCGGATGTTCTGCGCGTTCAGGTCCGTGCGGAGGACCCAATGCCGGGCGCACGCGCCCATGGCCGCCGCAGCGGGTATCAAGACGGCAAGGTAGAGCAGGCGGCTGTGGATCAGCCCGAAGAGGGGCATCAGCATGCACAGCATCAACGCGGCGGCGATCCAGGAAAACACCACGGCCCGCAGGCG
>Ga0182019_10001580_pt1 | contig 11628 bp, 8 predicted proteins | sample 812E2MmetaG_FD_120483 | JGI IMG/M metagenome (GOLD analysis project Ga0182019, IMG submission 120483) | Permafrost microbial communities from Stordalen Mire, Sweden - 812E2M metaG | ecosystem: Environmental > Terrestrial > Soil > Wetlands > Permafrost | place: Sweden: Stordalen | collected...
AAGTTGTTGAAATTCCTATTATCCGTGGGCTCATAACCCAAAGGTCGGTGGTTCAAATCCACCCCCCGCAACCAAACTGTCACCTATGTGTCGGGTCGCTCAACCTCCACAAAGACAATCACTTGGACAGGATCGCGTCAGACCCAACGTTCATCTATTTATTGCCACTTCGCTCCCATTGGCGGGAGGCTACGCCGCAGAGGCAATTTCATTGAATAGAACTCCTACCACTACGCTGTTCGCGATGCGCTTCTGCTCGGAAACTGCTTGGGTGTAAATGTTCATGGTGCTCTGGATGGTTGCGTGCCGGAGCAATTCTTGTTGCACCTTGATGTCGGTGCCTGCACCACGCAATATCGTTGAGTACGAGTGCCGAAAAGTGTGCCAACCGATCTTTCCGATTCCAGCCCGTAACGCTGCCGATCTCAAGTGGCGCCGGAGGATGTCCTGCTGAGCTCTCGGTCGGCCAGCGCGGTTTGAAAAGACCCAGTCTTGAGGGTTTTTGTGCGAACTGCCTTTCCACAACTCTTCCAGAGAGCAGGCGAGGCGAGGATCGATAGGCAATGGCTTTTGGGAGGCTTCAGTTTTGGTGTCGCCCGCCCTGCCGTTTACAACTCCCCGCCGAATCAGGACCGTAAGATCCTCCCAGTTGAAGTCCCGCCACTGCAGGCCCATGATTTCGCTGGCGCGCAGGCCTAGACAGGCGGCGACCATGACCATCGTGTGGTATGGCTCAGCTAGTTGCGCGAGAAGCAGGCGTATCTCGGCCGGTGTCAGTACGCGCGGTATGCATCGACGACCGCCTCGCTGTCGTACCAAGTCGATGGGATTTCGATCGGTCAGTTCCCATCGTCGTGCATGCTCATAAATAAGGTGAAACAGTCCTCGAAGGTTGACCTTGGTCTTTGGTGCCAAGGCAAGCGACCGCAGCCACTCTTCGACCGCAAGTGGCTTGACCTGCGCAGGCGTGCGAGACCATTACCACGAAAGCAACATGGCCAGTTTAAAAGTGGCGCCCGCCTGGGCCTGCACGGCGATCGAGTTGCTGGGCGGAAAGACTGATGAGTTTCCTGTCTGTGCCAGACAGGAAACTCAAACGCGGCATTAGAAACATTACCGCCGCGAAATTTACTTCGCCGCGAGTGTAAGGCGCACAATGTTCGAGTACGCGGATTCGCCGTCACCATTGGCGGCACGCACGCGGTATGCTACCTGCTGACCTTTGCTCACATGGGAGTCGACATAATCCGAGGCAGCGGGTCCGAGTTCCGCGATGCGCTGCCATGTTCCACTGCCGCTCCCTTGCTCCACCCGGCGCTCGACCAACATATGAGTCGGATTGCCCTCGTGTACCTGCCATGTAAGCTTCACCACATTGCCAGCAAGCGCGGCGTTCAGCGAACTCGGAACTTCGGGAAGAACCGGCCAGTCGAAGTAATCTTCATCCGCGATGGCCAGAATGCTGTCGGTCACGGGCAACCCCTCCAGAGTATCGGTCGTGCCCGCTTTCCACGGCAGTCGCTTGATGTCCCCCGAGACCACGTCGATCAATACGGGATGCTGGATTCCGGTGTTCTTCAGCGACAGCGTCGCATACAAGGGAGGAAACGCATTTCCGGGAAGACTGTGAGCGGCCAGCCAGTAGGCCACAATGGCTTTGCCAGCTTTGGATCGGAAACCGAATCCCATGAACGGGAATCCGCTTTTGCGGCGCAGCGCCGGGATATCCGCGCCTGAAACTTCGATCGTGGAATCAAACTTGGTATCGGAAAAAACGGCGTTGGTGTTTTGCAGCGAGTAGAACACGGGACGCGGAGTGAAGTCGTAATCGTGGTTGGTAATGCCGTGGATGATGCCGAAATCATCGTACTCATTGCCGTCCGCGCCCGCAGCCAGCAGCCAGACAAACGTGTTCACCCCTGCGGCATGGTTGTAGATTAGCCCGCGCGGCACGTACTTAGCCTGCACCGATTCGTCCGAACCGACCCAGGAGGGAATGGAGTTGAACTCATCATCAAAGAAAGGGATTCCCGGTTTGATGCCTGGGTAGTTTGTGACTAAATCCCGCAGCGCCCGCGGCGATTCATTCAAGTAGGCGCCGTAATCCATGGATTCCGGATTCATGTTCTGGCCGTAGCCCGGGTAGGTGTGGTACGCGTAAACATCAATTCCCTGTGCACATTTACAAGTGTCGAGTGCGCGCTGGGTAAAGTCGCGGGCCGGATCGGCCTGACCTCCATAAATCACTTTCGCGTTAGGATCGGCCTGTCGTACCGTCGGAATGAATGACGAAAGCAGCGTTCCATACTGTTCCGGGTTTCCCCAGGAATTCCAGTAGCCGATATCCTGTTCGTTCCACAATGCCCAGTAATGGACACGGTCTTTGAAATGGTTGACTGTCCAGGCGACGTACTTATTGAAGGCTGAGATCTGCGCGGGGGTGGTTGGAGCCCAGAAAACCGAGTACAGGCTGCGGTCGTCATTGTGAAACGAACCGGGCTCGGGCACGCTGACATCCGGCAGCTTGCCGCTGGGCGAGGTGTACATCTGATTGCCATAGAGCAACTGGACCTGCACGTTGACTCCGTTGTCGACGAGCGAATCGACGTAGTCATCGACTCCCGCAGGAGCTGAAAATACGCCGCGTTTTTGCTCGATCCAGTCCCAACTGGTGTAGTCGGAACTGTTTTCGTACTGGCCGATGCGAATCCACTTGAAGCCCGCGTCGAACATACGAGTCCACCACCACTGGTTCCATGGCAGGTAGGGATCGCGAGGCATGTCGGAGTTGATGCCGAACCCATCCTGAATCTGCGAGGTGCGCTTCGGTGGAATCTTGTCCGGCAACTTCCGCGGGCCTTGGGCAAGCGACTGCCCCATCAGGAACAGCAAACTCGCAAGCATGAGAAGAAAAGAAATTGCTGGTCGGCGGTTGTGATCATAATTCATTTGCAGTTTCATCTATTCCTCCCGGTATCGGCTCTGCACAACTGACTTCCAATTTCACAAAACAAAAACGGAACCCCGCTCGGTCTTACTGGCTGCACTCAATGCATGCTTACGGAAAGCGCTCTAGGAGCGACTGCGGAGCGAATCCAAGCCTCATCTTCGCCCGCGGGGACATCGCGATAGAGGCTCCAAACTTCGGTGTGATTTGTACTCTCCCTGGGGCGCAGTTCGACCACGGGCGCCAGACTTTCCAGTTCCAGAAAGTCGGGATTAGTGAAGATTTCAAAATTACATCCAAAGTCAGGGTAGGTGGCACCGGCAATGGGTACGGCCCGCTTTATGAAAAGTGTGCCCGCGGAATAGTACGCACCCCATCCGGCGGGGTCGAAAATGCCCGTCATCTGTTCCGGAAATCGGCCTTTGGGGCTTGGTTCCTGCCGCAACTGCATAAATTCGGTGCCGAGTATCCAGCGCGGATCCGACAGGTCGGTGAACGACCACAGCGTGAGCGGGCCGACCGACTGAAAGTGCTCGGTGTCCATCGCGACTCGAGGAGGCAGAGGCAGAATGGCTCTTCCTCCCGCCCGCATCATGGTCGGACACCAGACGGCCAGTTCGGTCGCACTGCCTCCACGGTTGATGATTCGGTGAGTGACAGAGACTCGCGTGCCGGTTGGATCGATGGTGATCTCGAGTTCTTTTTGCAGGTCAGTGCCTGGTGCGAAGTCTTCCACCGGACTTGTGCAGCAAAGCGTGTCGCCGTTCTGCGTCACCGATGCCGGACGATTGTCCGGGAAATATGTGCGCGGCACCTCCGGCCACACCCAGAGGCGATGCCCGCCATAAAGCCGGAAATCGGTTCCGCCCGTCAGGCCAGCGTCGCCTGCAACTTCGAACAAGGTGTTCTCGGCCCCGCAAAATCCGTAGCGAACAATACGAGGTCCCACATCGGCCAGCACGATCAATTCGACGGTGCCGTTCGACAGACGCCACGCGTTGTTCCACCCGCGATACGAGATTCTTTCCACCATCGTTTATCGCCGGACTTCAGCGTGCCACGCTCTCGGGGGTCGCTTTCGAAGCTTGCGCCGCAATCGCAGCCGCGTTCCGCTGAATCTTCCCTATGGCCGCCGCAATCTCGTGCATGTCCTCTTCGTCACCCAGCAGCGCGAACTGCGGAATCCAAACCGTTTCCCACGCCGCCCTCTGGGTGTGCGGAAACGACTGTTGCAGAAACGGATGCGGCTCCGATGCCTGGGTGCCGCTGAGGCATTTTCGATATTCTCCATTACGAAAACAATCAAGCTCGTGAAGTGGCGGATAGCTCGCCTGGTTCGGAATGCCCTCGGCATTGATGGCTGCGATGAAGTTCTCCGTCGAGATGCCGGCAAACTGTTTCCGATCCACATGGAAAATGTATGCGTACTGGCCGTTCCGCGTGCAGCGCGAATCACACTTCTGGGGCGTGATGCCCGGAATCTTGCGCAGCAACTCGTCGAGCAGCCGGCCAACGCGGTGGCGGTGACGCGTCTGCTCTTCCAGACGGCTCAATTGCACCTTGAGCACAGCCCCCTGCCACTCGCTGAGCCGGTAATTCGAGCCATAAATAAAATGACTGTAGAACCATTTGCCGGGCATGCGTCCGCAATCGTGAACCGAGCGGGCCTGGCGCTCGAAATCGTCGTCGTTCGAAATAATGATTCCGCCTTCGCCCGCAGTCATGAGCTTGCTGGCCTGAAAGCTGAAGGTTGCGGCCGTTCCGAACGTGCCAATCTTCCGTCCCTGCCACTCACTGCCGTGGGCATGGGAGGAATCTTCCACGAGGTGGATGCCGTGCTTTTTGGCGAGAGCTTGCAGACGGTCCAGGTCGGCGGGATGTCCGCCCATGTGCACGGCGATGATTGCCTTCGTTCTCGGAGTGATGGCCGCTTCCGCCAATGCGGGGTCGATGCAATGAGTATCCGGATCGACATCCACCAGCACGGGCAGAGCATTCGCAAATAGAACAGCGCTGGCCGTGGCCACGAAAGTAAAGTTGGGGACAATCACTTCGTCCCCCTGGTTGATGCCCAGCGCAGCCATGGCGACTTCCAGCGCGGCGGTGCCGTTGGTGACGGCGATGCCGTGACGCGCGCCGTGATAGCTCGCAAAAGCTTTCTCAAACTCCAGGGTTTGGGTTCCCGGCGTACGCCACCACACGCGGCTTTCCAGAACTTCCTGCAGAGCGCGCCGTTCCCCATCGTCATATTGCGGCCACACCGGGAACGGTTTGCCTTTCGCTTTTCGACCACCGAACAAGGCTAATTCCGACATCGTATTCTCCTCAGCGAGAATGGTTGGTAAAGGCTAGTACTGCACGAATCCGGTGGCGTAGCGAAACGCCTCAACGTAGTGACCGTCTTTCCGGGGCTGCTCGTCGCGCATCTCTTTTTTTGCTTTTTCCAGATCCGCCGGCTCCCAGTCGGGTCGATACTTGTTGACCGCCGGTTCGAACTGGCTCACCTGTTTGGTTCCCGCATCGACTTTCAATTCTTCGACACTGTCAATGTTGACGTAGTAGTTCGCCTCCTGCGGCGATGGATAGAAAAAGTACATTTCCGGGACCTTGTAAGGCTGGAGTCCCTGCTGCAGTTTCTGGTTGGGAAAATACAGCCAAAACTCGGCGGCGCGCACTGCATCGATAGTATTGAATGCCGCCATGCGATGATCGCTCTTGTGCCAGCGCTCGTACCATTCTCCGGGATCGACGCTCAGCAATACGTCGGGACGAATGCGCCGAATGATGGCCGTCGCTTCCTCGGTCAACTTCGGTTGCGGGGCATATTCCAGCATGCCATCGTCGTATCCCATCCACAGGATGTTTTCTTTCGGAGTGCCCAGCAACCCTTCGGAGACTTCCTCCTCCGCGCGGCGGATGTGAGCCAGACGCTGCGAGTTCATGTCCGGATCGTACGAGCCCTTGTCGTCATTCGTATAAATCACGATGTAGACCTTGTTGTGATTCCGGTTGAGGAGCGCGATGGTGCCACCCGCACCGAACACATCGTCATCCGGATGCGGCGTGAATAAAAGAATGGTCTTGTTCTGCATCTGTTCCAGGCGTTGTGCCTGCCCAAAAACCAGGGTTGGAAATAACAGCAGCGCGAACAGCCAAAGCAGGGCAGCTTTCATGTGCGTCGTCTCCGCTGAAACGGATTTCGCTGAGCCATGTAAGGTACCGCAAAAGTCGTACCGCGTCATCCGTTGTCTTTTTCTGATGTGACTCTGAGTTCTGGCGCTTGACACCGATCTCATACTCGTATAACCAATAGCGTCACCGTTCTTGCAACATTTCAGTGCAGTCTAACCCAGGGAGCCGCACATGTCGCATCGCTTTGATGTGTCTGCTGTTTTGTCATCAGTTGTACTCGCCCTAATCTTGACCGCCTCGGCTGTCGCGCAGGTTGACCGGGGCGCAATCGTGGGCACGGTAACGGATTCGGCGGGTGCGCGTGTCGGCGATGCGCAGGTCACCATCACCAGCGTGGCGGCCAACCAGTCCACAAAGGTTGCAACCGACGAAGAGGGGAACTTCGCGGCCAACTTGCTGCGGATCGGCACCTATTCCGTCATCGCGGAAAAGCAAGGATTCGAGAAGACCTTACAGCAGAACGTGGAAGTCGGCGTGAACCAGACGGTGCGCGTGGATCTTGCCTTGAAAGTCGGTTCGGCGGCGGAGACGGTGGAAGTGACCGGAGCGGCCCCGCTGCTGCAGACGGAAGCATCTTCGCTGGGCACCATCGAAACCACCCGCAGAATTTCTGATCTGCCGTTGAACGGGCGCAATTTCATTCAACTCGCTTACCTCGGGCCCGGAGCCAATGGCGGCCAGACCGGCTCCAACGTCAGCGGCGGGGTGTTTGAGAACGAACGCGCGAACGAAGCCATCTCGGTGAATGGGTTGCGCGTGTCCAACAATAATTTTCTGCTCAACGGCGTCGACAATAATGAATTCGGACTGGGCGGAACGATCGCCCTGCCCCCGCCCGATGCCATCGAGGAGTTCCGCACGGAAGAGAACTCGATGAGCGCCGAGTTCGGGCGCGGCGGCGCCGCGGTGAATGTCGTGACCAAGTCGGGGGCCAACCAGATTCACGGCGGCTTGTATGAGTTCATCCGCAACGACAAACTCGACGCGCGCAATTTCTTTAGCGCGGATAAGACGCCTTTCAAGCGCAACCAGTTTGGTGTGTTCCTCGGTGGACCCATCCGCAAGAACCGCACGTTTATCTTCGGTGACTACGAAGGTTCGCGTCTGCGCGAAGCGACTCCTTTCCTTTCGACGGTTCCCACCAGTGACCAGCGCAAGGGTGATTTCAGCGCCGTATTGGGTGATCAGGCCGTGGATGCAAACAACGATCCAATCTTCGATGTGCTGGGTCGGCCCGTCTTTACCAATGAAATCTACGATCCAGCCACAACTCGTATTATCGTTAAAGACGGCACTGAAGTCGGCATTGTGCGCGACGGCTTTGGATTTGATCCCATCAGCGGCGCTAAAATTCCCGGTCTGGCCAATATCATCCCGCAAGACAGAATCGATGGGGTGGGCCGGAACATCGCCAAGTTCTACCCCGACCCAACCAGCACGGATACCAGCAACAATTACCTCGCCAACCAGAATCACGTTAACGATCAGAACTCCTTCGATCTCCGCCTCGACCATCGGTTTCGCGAAAAAGACCAGATCTTCGGCGCCTATAGTTTTTCCGATATTCGCAGCGCGCGGCCGGGCCCCTTGGGCGACAAGGGTGGCTCCGATTGCTGCCCGAGCCGGAGTAAGGTCCGCGCCCAGCACCTCGGCCTTGGTTACACCCATACCTTTTCATCAAACATTTTGAATAACCTGCACGGCGGGGTCTTTCGCTATGCGGTCAACGCCCTCCCCTTCAACTTTGGAAAGAACGTGGGATCCGACACCCTCGGAATCCCAAACGCAAATCGAGGCGACCCGAACTCTTCCGGACTGACCAACATTGATGTCGGCGGGATGGCCTCACTCGGCGACTCCGAGTTCCTTCCCGAACATGCCTTCGAAAATATTTACCAGCTGGCGGACACGCTGACCTGGGTTCGAGGCAAGCATTCCCTTAAATTTGGCGTGGACTTCCGTCGCCAGCAGCGCAACTTTTATCAAGTCACCGCTCCCCGCGGATTCTTCGCCTTTGGTGGCAATTACACCAGCGATCTCAACAGTGGAACTCAGGGCAGTGGCGTGGCCGATTTGCTCCTCGGATTTCCGCAGCAGACGGAGCAGGATTTTCTCTCTGGACTTTATCCCACGCGCTACTGGGACCTGTCGGAGTTTGTCCAGGACGACTGGCACATCCGTCCCAACCTCACGCTCAACCTTGGGTTGCGTTATGAAATTACCGCTCCCGCCAACGGGCGCGTCGGAAACTTCGACCTGAACCGTGCCGTCGTCGTTACCTCGTACGGCTCGGGTGCAACGTCCCACGCCGGCGTGAAGTTCGACAAGAACAATTGGGCTCCACGCTTGGGATTTGCCTGGTCCCTGCCAAAGAACACGGTGGTTCGCGGAGCAGCTGGCGTTTTCTATTCAGCAGAAGCCAACATCTTTGACGACCTGGGGCTGAACCCGCCTCAGCTCACCTTTTACGCCAAGACCTACAACCCCGGCGCACCGCCTTCCGCGGATCAGTTGGTGTCCAACGGCTTCCCCGACACGCTCCCGGTAGGCGACGCCCTCCACATCTCCGGTCCCGTGAAGACTGTTGGCCGCCAGCGCACTATCCCCACGATCTACGAATGGAACTTGACTGTGCAGCACCAGTTCGGCCAGAAGTGGTCAGCGCAGGCAGGTTATGTCGGAACCCGTGCCTACCACTTGTGGAATCACGAAGCCAGCGACCTCAACCAGCCGCTGCAAAATCTGGATTCCAATTTTTGCGGCGCCTTGGATGACACCGGCGCCTGCACGCAGCCAAACTTTGGCCGGCGCTATTTCAATGTGCAGCCCGATCTGACCGCAGTACTGCCGCTCGACTACGCTCAACTGCAGATGCTCTATAACGCATTCCAGGCTTCTTTAACCAAACAGTTTTCGAACGGGTTCAACGTGCTGGCGGCCTATACCTTTGCCAAGAACTTCGGCAACGCGGATGGCAATGTGGGTGGAGCGATCCAGGATTCGTATCATGCAAATCTGGAACACGGACCCGTTTCGCCTGATATTCGACAGCGGCTCTCCCTCAGCTATATTTACGAACTCCCGTTCGGACGTGGCCGCCCGTTCCTGGGCAAAATGGGAAGCGTTGCCGACGCCGTTTTCGGGGGTTGGCAAGTCTCCGGAATCACTGCCATACAGAGCGGTGAAGCGTTGACGGCCGTTTTTTCCTCCGATGTGACCAACACTGGCAGTTTCAGTCCGCGGCCCGATCAGATCCACAACCCCTACGACTTCAAGTTCGTACCAGATCCCGCGACATTCACCGACCCAAACGGGTTCAACTGCACTCCCGGCAAGCAGACTTTGCAGTGCTGGTACAACCCGGAAGCGTTTGCCATCCCGGCTCTAGCCCCGGGACAGAACTCAGCTCGCGTGTTTGGCAACTCACGCATCGGAAACTTACGAGGCCCGGATCTGGTGGACTTCGATTTCGTGCTGCAGAAGAACTTCAAAATTTACGAATCGCAGCAGTTACAGTTCCGCGCCGAGTTCTTCAATCTTTTCAATCACCCAAATTTCGGTTTACCGGGAGCTAATCCTGACGTACCGGGCGGCAACAGCATAACCAACACGGCCACCGATAACCGGCAAGTAGAATTCGCGTTGAAGTACACGTTCTAAGGCTGGTTGCGAGCAGGAGGCAAGGATGCCCGAGCTAAGGGCTGCGGTGATTGGCGCTGGTTTCGTAGGCCGGGCCCACGTGGAAGCGCTGCGCCGTCTGGCGATCCCCATCACCGGAGTGTTGGGCAGTTCGCCAGCGCGGGGCCGGGAAACCTGCCAGTCGCTCGGGCTGCCGCGGGCCTACGAGACCCTCCATGAACTCGCGTGCGATCCCGATGTCGACGTGGTGCACGTTTGCACGCCTAATCATCTGCACTATGAGCAGGCCACTGCTCTGTTGCGCGCCGGCAAGCACGTGATGTGTGAAAAACCGCTGGCCATGGACACCATGCAGAGCGCAGCGCTGATCGAACTGGCGCGTGCCCAGCACCGGGTTGGAGGCGTGGCTTACAATCTGCGCTATTACCCGCTTTGCCAGGAAGCGCGATCGCTAATTGCGCGCGGCGTGATCGGAGAGCCCAGAATCGTGCACGGAGGATTCCTGCAGGATTGGCTGTTCTATCCGACCGACTGGAACTGGCGCCTCGAACCGCAACTGGGCGGTGACTTGCGCGCCGTCTCCGATATTGGCACGCACTGGCTTGATCTGACGACCTGGCTGACCGGCCGTCGAGTCAATGAAGTTTGTGCCGACCTGGCAACCGTCATTCCGGTGCGGCAGCGCCCTCGCGGCCGTAGCGAGACGTTCCAGAGCAATGCGGGCGCCGGCGATCCAGTGTCGATCTCGACCGACGATTACGCTTCCGTGCTGCTGCGGTTCGAGGGGGGATTGCGCGGTGTTATGACTGTTTCGCAAGTGAGCGCCGGACGGAAGGCTCTTCTGGAAATCGAGATTAGCGGTTCGGAGGGATCGCTGGCCTTTGATTCAGAGTCACCGAACCAGTTGTGGCTCGGGCGGCGCAATGAAGCGAATCGAATCTTGCTCAAGGACCCGTCGCTGATGAGTGTCGAGAGCCGCGCCTACGCGAATTACCCCGGCGGCCACGCGGAAGGATATCCGGATACATTCCTGAACCTGTTCCGGGATTTTTACGCCTCCCTTCGAAGCGGGGATGCTTCGCGCGCCCCGTCGTTTCCAACCTTCCAGACGGGACACGATGAACTGGTCCTCTGCGAGGCCATTGCGCAGAGCGCGCGCAACCAGCAGTGGGTGAACGTGGAATGACCCCGCCTCCTTCGAAGTCAAACATTGCTCCGATCTCTACGACTCGAAAAGGATTTGGTTCTGCAAGAACCGGCCAAGACTGTAGCGGGAGACTTTGTCGAACTCAAGGCACGCCACGAAGGACAGACGATCGGCTGCAAGCTTAATCATCAAGAGCCAGCCCATCAATTAGAGCTCCGTAAGTTCGCAAAGCCGGTATGGCAGTCGAACATGTTCCCCGAGTCGCCGCTAGCCTTGATCGGAAACGCCTCGGGGCGGACTTTTGCGCGGATGGGATGCACGAAAGCGGCGGCAATTCCTTGCGTCAGGTGTGGCTGTACGTTGCTGAACATCGGCAACGTTTCAAGCACTTGGAACTGGTTCTCTGTGCGCTAATCCGTTGAAAACAGCAGGAACCTGGCGACTCCGGCTACTTGCAGCAATCAGCGTGGCACGAGGCATCTTGGGTACAACGGTTGGCAATGCATTCACAAGGGCAACGAGAGGGCAGTTACGATTCCGATAGGTTTCAAACAAGGACATTACGTTACTCTTTGCGCCGCGTAAGTCCATTAGATTCTGTTAATTGGGGCTCTCATAACCCAAAGGTCGGTGGTTCAAATCCGTCCCTGGCCACCATCATTCCGCGGTCCAGCCCGGAGACATGGGTAACAGAATGTACCGG